>Ga0209201_1000354_pt1 | contig 66296 bp, 58 predicted proteins | sample AD_UKC055_MetaG_FD_184411 | JGI IMG/M metagenome (GOLD analysis project Ga0209201, IMG submission 184411) | Active sludge microbial communities of municipal wastewater-treating anaerobic digesters from USA - AD_UKC055_MetaG (SPAdes) (version 2) | ecosystem: Engineered > Bioreactor > Anaerobic >...
GCCGATGGGGGTCTTTGAGAACAGGGCCAGCATTGAACGGATACTCTATGCAGTATTCATGTATGAGAACATACGCTATGGGGTGCACTATGTTTTTGGGTGTTGACACAAAATACTTGACATTACCGTCCTAATTTAAAGCTTGACATATTCTACGGTGGTGGTATATTTGTATTAATCCGTTAATCGGAGGTGGATAACCCGAATAGGGTTAGCGTGAGAGGCCGGCGAAAGCCGGTTTTTCATTTTATAAAAGTATTCTTCCATAGCCATTAATCCTTCCAGTGTATTTCTGTTTGTTAAATTTATTGAGTACTGTGTCGTGGTCACGTGATAATTCGTCATCGAAACCGAGCATTTCCGAGCCTTCACCTAGTAGTCCCGCGCTAGTCCGATCAACAAGTTCTGGGAAGTGCTTCTGGAGAGCCGGTAAACCGAATTCCATGAAAAACATTTCAGCAATAGTGATGCCTTTGCTGGTATTATGTTTTTCATGTGTATTCAAAATGGAATTACCTCCTAATCTTTGAATTGTTTAAATTGTGTTTATCCATAACAATTTAATATATCGATTGGTTTTTCTTATATTGACCTGCCCCCACTTGGCCTGCCCCCCATAAACCGGTCCAGTTTCTGTGTTAGTCCGACTTAGCGGTGACCGCTCCCCAAAAACTGGTCATGCCATAATGTTAGTTTTCCGGCCTTCAAGCCACTCTCCGGCGGCTCATTTCTGCAAATTCATTTGGCGTCAAATCGCCCAGGGAACTGTGCGGCCTGAACCCGTTATAGTCCTTCCTCCAACTCTCGATCTTCTCTTTCGCATCTTCTACGGACAGGAACCAGTTCACATTCAGGCACTCGTCCCTGAAGCTGCCGTTAAAGGACTCGATGAAGGCGTTGTCCACGGGCTTTCCTGGCCTTGAGAAGCTGAGCGTAACCCCGTTGTCGTATGCCCACTTATCCATTGATCGTGACACAAACTCGCTGCCATTGTCAACGCGGATCACCTCCGGTAATCCCCGGGTGTGCTTCAGGTACTCAAGGACAGCCACTACCTGTTCCCCTTTGATCCCCTGATCGACCTCGATGGCAAGGCATTCACGACTAAAAGTATCGACTATCGTCAAGGCCCTGAACCTGCGTCTGTTGTATAGTGAATCTGAGACAAAATCCATGGACCAGCTCTCATTGAGCCTCGTTGCCCTTGGTGCATCAGGTCGCTGCAATGTCCGTATCCTCTTCTTTCTGCCCTGCGTCCTCAGGTTCAACCCTTCGAGACGGTATAACCGGTGTACCCGCTTGTGGTTCACCTTCCATCCTTCACGCCGCAAGAGCACGTATATTCTTCTGTAGCCATACCTGACCCGTGTGGATGCAATGTCCCTGATCCTCATCCTTAATGCGGCCTGATCGTTCTTTCTACTACCGTATCTATGGCTGGAACGTGCGAAGAGGAGGACCCTGCATGCCCTCAATTCGCCCACCCGGAAGCTGTTCCTAAGAAACTCAACCAGCTCCCTCTTCCGGGCAGGCCTCAGAGCTTTTTTGACAGCACCTCCTGGAGCATGTGCTTATCCAGGGAGAGGTCCGCCACCATCTGCTTGAGCCTCCTGTTTTCTTCCTCAAGCTGCCTCAGCCTCCTTAGTTCGTTCATTCCCAGTCCCCCGTACTTCTTCTTCCACCGGTAGAAGGTCTGCTCGGTGATGCCGGTCTTGCGGATCACCTCTTTCACGGGTGTTCCCAGTTCAGCCTGCTTCAGGGTGAATGCGATCTGCTCCTCGGTGAACTTCGATGTCTTCATGGCAAAAACCTCCTTCTCTATTTTGCCAGAAAACTAACATTTTGTGGTGTACAGTTTTTTGGGGGCAGGTCCCTATCCAGAGTCTAACACAGAAACTGGATCGATTTATTAGGGGCAGGTCCAAATGTCGCCGTGTGCTCCAGGTTAGTTACAGAAGTTACCAACGTCCCCGTCCCCTACCCGTATTTATGCCCATGATCATGGAGAACGATGCCCGAGGATGGGAGACAGGTCACTCACATGTCCGTTTTTACTATTTTATTTACTATTTTATTGTACCTGTGATATTGTCGATTTATAGAGGCACTCCGGAACGGCCCATGTTTGGACGATAATAAAAAATGAAGGGGGAATATCTTTCATGAGACGGATATTGCTCGGAAGAAGAACATTTTTCATAAAAATGATCTTTATCGTGCTGCTCCCTTTCTTGATCCTTTCCAATACAGGATGCAAGAAGGGGGCCGATCAAAAGGTTCGCGCAGCCCCGGAGGTCACGGTCACAAAGGTCGCACCCGGCGATATACCGATGACCTTCGAATTCGTTGCGCAGACGCAAAGCTCCCACGAGGTGGAGATCAGAGCAAGGGTGGTCGGCTTCCTCGAAAAGAGGGTATACATGGAAGGCGCCATCGTTAAAGCGGGCAGCACCCTTTTTATCATGGACAAGAAGCCTTTCCAGACCCAGGTCGACTCGGCGGCTGCCGCGCTGGCCAGGCAAAAGGCGGCCTATGAGGTGGCCCGCATGAACCTTGAGCGCGTCAAGCCGCTGGCAGCGCAGAACGCTTTATCGCAGAAGGATCTCGACGACGCCAAGGGCGCCTACGAATCGAACGCCGCTGCCGTGGAGCAGGCAAAGGCCCAGTTTGAGATGGCGCAGCTTAACCTTTCGTACTGTACCATAACCTCCCCCATTACGGGCATCAGCGGGGCGGCGATGGTGCAGGACGGCGCCTTTGTGAACCAGCAGAACAGCCAGCTCACCACCGTGTCGGTCCTCTCGCCCATGTGGGTGAATTTCAGTATTTCGGAAAATGATATGAAACGATACAGCGATCAGATCGCCCGCGGCCTGATCACCCCTCCAAAGAATGACAACTATGAGGTGGAGATCGTCCTCGTTGACGGCTCCGTATTCTCCCAGACCGGGCGGATCACATTCGCGGCACCGTCCTATAATGCAAAGACGGGGACGTTCCTTATCCGCTCAAGCGTAAAGAACCCTGACGGCATTTTGCGCCCCAACCAGTATGTGCGTGCCCGCCTGAAAGGGGCGGTACGGCGCAACGCGATCCTGATACCGCAGCGAGCGGTACAGCAGGGGGCAAAGGGGCACTTCGTATGGGTCATTAACAACGAAGGAAAGGCAGAGTTCAGGCCCGTTGCGGTTGGCGAGTGGCACGGCAATGACGTGTTTATCTCCCAGGGGCTGAGCGCCGGCAACCAGGTGGTTGTCGACGGAACCCTCGCCGTGCGGCAGGGAGAACCCGCGACAATCAAGCCCCTCGCCGCGGCACCTTCGGCGCCAGAGAAGAAACCGGCCGAAAAGGGGGCCGTAAAAAGCGGCGCCAAGGAGAGGTAGTGCATGTTCTCAAAGTTCTTCATCGAGCGACCGATCTTCGCCACCGTTGTTGCCTTGCTTATTGTCATCGCCGGCCTGGTGTCGATAAAAGCGCTTCCCGTGGCGATGTACCCCACGATCACGCCGGTCCAGATCATGGTGACAACGACCTATCCGGGGGCCGATTCGAAGACGGTAAGCGATGCCGTGGCCGCCCCTATCGAGGCCCAGATCAACGGCGTCGACAACATGCTCTATATGACGTCGACGAGCTCCAACACGGGGCAGATGACGCTGACGGTCTACTTTACCCTTGAGACGGACCCCGACATTGCCCAGGTCCAGGTGCAGAACCGTGTCAATCTTGCAGTGCCCCAGCTCCCAGATTCAGTTGTAAAGTACGGCGTTTCGGTGCAGAAGAAGTCATCGAGCGTCCTGATGATACTCTCGGTGTTCAATAAGGACGGCCGTTACAGCCCAGACTATGTGAACAACTACACGAACGTATATGTGCTCGACGCGATCAAGCGCATCGACGGCGCCGGCCAGGCGCAGATCTTCGGTGTGCCCGACCAGGCCATGCGCATCTGGATGAACCCTGACAGGATGGCTTCCCTCGGGATCACCACGTCCGATATCCAGCAGGCCATCGCCAAACAGAACGCCCTCTGGGGAGCCGGGCAGGTGGGCCAGCAGCCAAGCGAACCGGGCGTGCAGCTGACCTTCCCGGTCGTAACCCAGGCCCCTTTCACAACGCCCGCTCAGTACGAGAACATCATATTGCGGACAAGCCAGGACGGCAGCGCCATTGTCCGGGTCGGGGATGTGGCCCGCGCCGAGGTGGGGCGCAGGCAATACATCGACGACAACAGGATCAACGGGATAAGCGCGGCCCCCATAGCCGTCTACCAGCAGCCGGGCGTGAACGGGCTCGATGTCTCAAGGGCCGTCCGCAAGACCATGGAGGAGCTGAAAAAGTCCATGCCCGACGGCATGGACTATGTTATCTCCCTGGACACGACCGATTTTGTGCGCATCTCCATTGAAGAGGTAATACATACCCTCTTCGAGGCCATTCTCCTCGTTATTTTTGTCGTCTACCTCTTCCTGCAGAGCTTCCGCGCAACGATCATCTGCGCCGTCGCCATCCTCGTTTCCCTTATCGGCACATTCTCGGGAATGCTCGCGCTGGGATTTTCAATCAACATGCTGACCCTCTTCGGTATTGTTCTTGCCATCGGGATGGTGGTGGACGACGCGATCGTCGTGGTGGAGAACGTAGAAAAAAATATGGTGAAACGGCGTCTTTCTCCCAGGGAAGCCACCATCAGGGCAATGGAAGAGATCGGAACCTCTCTCGTTGCGGTCGTGCTCGTCATGGCCTCGGTATTTATCCCCGCGGCATTCCTTCCCGGCACCACGGGCCAGCTCTACAAGCAGTTCGCCATCACCATCGTCATCTCCGTTGCCCTCTCCGGTTTCGTGGCCCTTACCCTTACGCCAGCCATGTGCGCAGTATTGCTGAAGCACGGTGCCCCTTCACAGCGCGGCCCCTTCAAGTGGTTCAACCGCTTCTTCGCCTGGTTCAACCGCGGCTTTGACCGTTTTACCGTCGGCTTCGGGGAGGCCGTTGTTTTCATGATCAAGAGGATGAGCATCGCATTTATAATCCTCGCCTTTCTCGTCTGGGCCCTCGTTCACCTCTTCCGCACAACGCCGACGAGTTTCGTGCCCAATGAGGACCAGGGATACCTGATGGCCATGGTCATCATGCCCGATGCGGCAAACCTCAAGCGTACCAGCGAGACATCGGATCGCGTGGACGCGATCTTCGCCAAACAGCCTGCCGTGGCCGACAGGACCATCGTGAACGGTTACAGCCTCATCGACGGCCAGTACAAGCCGAACGTGGCCACCTTCTTCGTGACCCTCAAGGACTTTAAAGAGCGGTATTCCTCCATCGACCGGGCAAAGAAGGAAAATGCCGGCGCGGTGGCAAGGGCAGTGGCGGCTGAGACGGCCAAGATCGAGACGGGCATCACCATCCCCATAGCGCCGCCGGCGATCCCGGGGATCGGCACGACGGGCGGTTTTGAGTTCTGGATCCAGGACAAGGTGGCCGGTGACCCGACGCGCCTCTACGAACTTGTGCAGCAATTTCTTGCCAAGGCCAGAACACGGCCCGAGCTAAGCGGCCTCAACTCGACGTTCCGCGCCGCATCGCAACAGCTGCGAGCCGACGTGGACCGTTCCAAGGCAATGCTCCTCAACGTGCCCGTCGAGGACGTGTACAGCGCCCTGCAGGCCCAGTTCGGTTCCATCGTGGTAAGCCAGTTCAACCAGTACAGCCGCGTCTGGAACGTGACCCTCCAGTCTGACGCCCGGTACAGGAAACAGCCCGAGAATATCACCCAGCTCTATACCAGGTCGAGGCATAACGAGATGATACCCCTTTCCGCGCTGGTAAAGACAAGCTATGTTACGGGGCCGGACCTGATGCCCCACTTCAACGGCTTCCCCGCCGCGCAGATCACCGGCAGCGCCTCCCCGGGACGCAGCTCCGGAGAAGCGATCACGGCGATGGAAGATGTCGCCAACGAGGTACTCCCCCAGGGTTACAGCTTTGCGTGGTCCGGCATGGCCTTCCAAGAGAAACAATCGGGAGGGACCTCTGCGAATGCCTTCATCTTCGGCCTTATCATAGTCTTCCTCATCCTGGCGGCCCAGTTCGAGTCGTGGGTCCTGCCCGGCTCCGTAATGACCGCTGTGCCCTTCGGTATCCTCGGCGCCCTGGTCTTCAACTGGATACGAGGCCTGGAAAACGATGTCTACTTCCAGATAGGCCTTCTCGTGCTCATCGGCCTCGGGGCAAAGAACGCCGTGCTCCGCGTCGCCTTTGCCACTGAGCTGCGGAAGCAGGGGCTGTCGATCATGGAGGCCACGATCCAGGCGGGCGAGGAAAGGCTTCGCCCGATCATTATGACGTCCCTCGCCTTCATACTGGGCGTGCTGCCGCTTGCCATCGCAACGGGCGCCGGCGCCAACGCCCGCCACTCCATCGGCACGGGCATCATGGGTGGCATGATCGGCGAAACGACGCTGGCCATGCTCTACGTGCCCCTCTTCTTCTACCTCTTTGACAGGTTTGCCGAGGGCGGGAAGAAAAAGAAAGAGGCGCCGCACGAGGGGCCTCCGCCGGAGAACGGCACGGGAGGAAGCCCCGGCGAAAACCATGAATCCGGAAAGGAGGGGGGCTGACATGCGCACACTATTGATCATCGTCGCCATTGCCTCCTCTGTGGCCGGATGCATGGTGGGCCCCGACTATAAACGCCCCGACGTTGAAATACCCCAGGCCTTCCAGTATGACAAGGGCCAGGCATCGGATATTGCCGACAGCACCTGGTGGAAGCAGTTCAACGACCCGGTCCTTGACCAGCTTATTGCCGAAGCCATCGCCAGCAACAAGAGCGTCCAGATCGCTACCGCAAACGTTGTGCGCGCATCGGGGATCCTCACCTCGACCCGTTCTGCCCTCTTTCCCCAAATAAATTACAGCAGCAACTGGGCGAGGCAGCGGCTGTCGGACAACAATGTGACAAGGTCGCCAATGCCGAACCCGTACAATAATTTCCAGGTCCTGGGTGGCGCAAGCTGGGAGATCGACCTCTGGGGCCGCATCAGGCGCCTCACCGAGGCCGCGCAGGCGAACCTGTTTGCCACCGTGGAAGCACGCAGGGGCGTCATACTCTCTCTCACCGCAGAAATAGCGGCGTCCTATATTCAGCTGCGGGCGCTGGATGAACAGCTTGTGATAGCCAGGAACACTATGAAGACCTATGGCGAATCGGTGAAGCTCTTTGAGCTGCAGAACAAGTACGGCCAGGTCTCCGGGATGACCGTCGAGCAGGCGCGCTCGCAGTATGAGACAGCTGCGGCACAGATCCCCCAGATCGAAACCCAGATAGCGCAAACAGAAAATGCCCTTTCTATCTTGCTTGGCCGCAACCCCACCCCGATACCGAGAGGCAGGAGGCTCAACGAGCTCACCGTTCCCGTTGTTCCGTCGAGCCTGCCTTCGACCCTTCTGGAGAGGCGCCCCGATATACTGCAGGCCGAGCAGAATCTTATTGCGGCGAATGCGCAGATCGGAGCGGCAAGGGCGCTCTATTTTCCCAGCATCTCTCTTACCGGCGCCGCAGGGGGATCGAGCGAAGACCTGTCGAATCTTTTCCTTGGGCCAAGCAGGACATGGAACTTCATCGGCTCCGTAACGGGGCCCATCTTTACCGCCGGGAACATAAGGGGCCAGGTGAGGCAGGCAGAGGCATCCCGGCAAGCGGCGCTCCGCGCCTACGAGCAGACGATCCAGGCCGCCTTTGCCGATATGGAGAATTCCCTTGTCTCGCGGCAGAAGCTTGGGGAGCAGCTTGTCGCCGAAGAGCGGCGGGTTGCCGCTTACAAGGAATACGCGAGATTCGCTGATCTCCAGTACAACGGGGGCTACACGCCCTACCTTACCGTGTTGAATGCACAGCAGCAGCTCTTTCCCGCCGAGTTGAACGCAGTGCAGACAAAGGCCGCCTCCCTTGTATCTATCGTCAATATCTATAAAGCAATGGGCGGGGGCTGGGTGACGGAAGCGGATAAACTTACTAAGGCGGGGCCTGCAGCGAAGTAATGCCGTTGCCGGTTTTGCTCCCCGTCCATATATGCCGGAAGAATGGCTTGCGCAGGCAAATCTTATCAGATCAGGAGATCGCTATGAAAAAAACAGTATGTAGTTTGTTGGCAGCAGTGATGGCCATCGTCCTCGTGACTTCCACAGGACATGCGGCAGGCAAGAAATATTCCGGCTTCCTGGGCGATTACTACATGAATATGCACCCGGGGCCCGAAGGCGGGGTGAAGGACCGCTGGCTGAAGCCGGGCGTCGATTTCTCCAAATACAAGAAGCTCATGGTGGACAATGTGATCTTCTATTTCGCCGACGATTCTGCAGATAAGGGCATCGATGCAGAGGAAATGAAGGAGCTGAGCGATGCCTTCAACCGGGAGATCGTGGATGCCCTGAAGGATAAATACTCCCTCGTGGCCGAGCCCGGGCCCGATGTAGCGCGGCTCAGGATCGCCATAACCAACGTGAAGAAGAGCAAGCCCGGCAGGAGCGCCGTCAGCACCATACTGCCCATCGGGATGGGGATCAGCCTGATAAAGAAGGGGGCAACGGGCACCTGGTCCGGCGCTGGAGCTACCAGTGCGGAGTTCATGGCCCTCGACTCCATGAGCGATGACGTGATCGCCGTGGCTGCCGATGAGCAGGCCGCCTCATTTTCTGACCGGTTCTCAGGGCTGGGGGCCGCAAAAGAGGCCTTTAAGTTCTGGGCAGGAAGGATCAGGGCGTTTATGGATACCGCAAGCGACGGCAATAAAACGAACTGACAGGGACGTTGGTAACTTCTGTAACTTGTCGGGGCGCCCCTTCTTATATCAACTGTATCAAATGTCACCGCGCGCACCAGGTTAGTTACAGAAGTTACCAACGTCCCCTAAAAGAGGGCGCGTACCTCCGGAGAAACGCCTCTAAAATCAAGCTGCCTGTTAATATCCTCTATAGTGAACCCCTTTGTTTTGCGGTAAAAGCCACGCGCCTTTGCACAGGCACGTCCCGATGCATCCTCTATGAGCCCTGAAACGATGTATGTGCCGTGAGCCGAACGAAGCACCTGCCCCTTCGCACGGTACGCCTCCCCGCAAGTGATCGGCCTTCTGAACTCGACCTCAATCTTGGAAGTTGCCGTTATGACCTTCGTTTCCATGAACAGCACCCACCACATAACCTCGTCAAGGGTTCCTGCAACAATGCCTCCGTGCATCACCCCATCGTAGCCCTGATATTTCTGATCTGCGGTAAATTCGCAAAATACGGCCCCGTCTGCATGCTGGAGCTCGAGGGCAAGCCCGCCTGTTGCCGATCCGCAAAAAAAGCACTTCTTATAGCCGGGGAGCAATCCTTTCATTAATGTTAAAAACCTCCTTTTCTTCTTGATAATCTCTTTTTGGTATTTTTCAATAATCAAAAACAGTTTTCAATACATTTCTTGATCACGCGCGCAAGGCCGTCTCATTTTCCCCTCTTTTATTTTGATCAAAATCAATATATAAATATACATGCAACAAAAGAGCTTAAGAATTTCAGGAGGGTGGCTATGATCGATATTTTACGCACACGGCGGAGCATCAGGAAATATAAGGACAGGGCGATTGAGGGCGGACACCTTGAAGCGCTGAAGGAGGCGCTCCTCCGCTGCCCCTCGTCCCGGGGGATAAATCCCTGGACATTCATATTTGTCGATGATCCCGAAACCATCTCTGCGCTTGCCCGGTCAAAGGAGCACGGTTCCCAGTTTCTCAAAGGGGCGCCCCTTGCCGTTGTCATATGCGGCGACGAAACAAGATCCGATGTCTGGGTCGAAGACTGCTCCATCACGTCCATTGTGCTCCAGCTCGCGGCCCATTCCCTCGGCCTCGGCAACTGCTGGGTCCAGATCCGCTTAAGGCCCCACTCAAAGGATGCAACGGCAGAGGCATACGTGCAGGGGCTCCTTGGTATCCCGCCGCATATGAGGGTTGAGTCCATCGTCGGCATCGGCTATCCCGCCGAGACTAAAGCACCCATCCCCAGGGACCACCTCGATTACACAAAGATACACTTCAACAGATTCTGACAGGTCTCAACCATCAGACGCAGGGATCGGGAGCAGCCTTGACATTTGTTAAATTAAAAAAACTAAAACATGAATCTGTCGGAAGGTCTTTGAGGTAATAATTCAAGAATTTCCTGAAAATAACAACAATAGGGCAGTAACCGACAGGGATGTTGGTAACTTTTGTAACTTGTCGCGGCGCCCCTTCTTGTATCAACTGTACCAAATATCGCCGCGTGCACCAAGTTAGTTACAGAAGTTACCAACATCCCTGTCGGTTACGGTCTTTTCATGAAGACACTTACCGCAATAAGTGATACAATCAATTCACGTTTGGCTTACAACTTAATATCTATAAGGAGGTAGGATGGCGTCGACAAACCGCCTATACTTCATTGACAATATCCGGGTCTACCTGACCATCCTCGTGCTGGCGCACCATATGATGATCACTTATGCCGGAACAGGAATGTGGTATTATAACGAAGGCCAACAGGATGCGATCACCAAAATCTCAGGCGCCTGGTTCTGCGCCACCAACCAAGCCTACTTTATGGGCTTTTTTCTGCTCATCTCCGCGTACTTTGTACCTGGCTCTTACGATCGCAAGGGGGCTAGACGCTTCCTGAAGGATCGAATGGTCCGCCTCGGGATCCCCTTGATCCTGTTCAGCTGGGTCATCAATCCCGTATTCGTGTACGCCTTCTTCTATCAGGATATACGGATGCCTTTCTGGCAGTACTTTCCCGGCAAGTATTTCCATCACAGCCCGGTGATCGGCGCCGGGCCGTTGTGGTTCGTGGAGGCCCTGCTCATCTTTTCCCTTGGCTACATCCTTTGGAGGCTTGTCAGCCGGCCTCGCCCGGCTGATCCGGCTGCAAAGCCCCCCTTCCCCGGCAACGGCATCATCGCGCTCTTTGCCCTCTTTCTGGGATTTGCCGGATTCATAGTGCGCCTTTGGCATCCCGTGGGCTGGAACTTTATACCCATGAATTTTCAGTTCCCCTTCTTTGCACAATATATTGCCCTGTTTGTCGTCGGGCTTATCGCCTACCGGCGCAACTGGCTCCTGACCCTGCCTGACAAAGCAGGCCGCTTCTGGCTGGAAATTGCCACCCTCCTTATCCTTTTGTGGCTCCCGCTCATAGTTGCCGGGGGCGCCATCGCAGATCATACGCCTTTTATCGGAGGACTGCATTGGCAGGCTCTTGCAATAGCCCTCTGGGAATCTTTCCTCTGCCTCAGTATGTGCATCGGCCTGATCTATATCTTCCGCCGCCTCTTCAACAGCCAGGGAAGGCTGATAAAATTCCTGGTCCCGAATGCCTATACCGTGTATATCATCCATGCCCCGGTGATCACGCTTCTGGCCTTCTCGGCTCGGGATGTCATGCTTCATCCTTTGCTCAAGTGGGCCGCTCTGTCGATGATCGCCATACCTGTCTGTTTTGCGCTGAGCGCCCTGATCCGCAAACTGCCATACACAGATCGGGTGCTGTAAGCTTTTAGTGATTGCCGCGGCCCCCCATCACATGGTCAAGTTGAGGTTTTACAATAGGTGGACAGACCAATTCAAAGATACTTTCAATAATCTATCGTATTAACACGAACAATGTAGTATACTAATAATTCAGAAAATTATACCTGCCAAAGCATTAGAAAGATAACAGTACAGTTAAATAAAACCAGGAACTGTTATGAGACAGAAAGGAGGTTGCCTTGGCAAAACACAGCGGGTTTTTTGGACACAAAAAGAGACAAAAAGAGATAGCCCGTCTTGAGAAACAGAAAGAAAAGCGGGAGCGCCGTTTAAGGTCAAAAGACAAAAAAAATGATCCTGCTGATCAAGCGGAAACGACAAGCGTTGAAACGGCCGAAAGCATTGAAACAGGCGAAAACGTTGAAGTGATCGAAAACGTTGAATAACACATGGATGAAGCTGCATATCGCAGGCATCCCTTCCCATACTATAATTCTGTACATGCGAATATTTGAACTACGGGCTTTACAGGTCCTCTTCTTCCTCGTTCTATTCCTTGCCCTTCCAGCTATTGATCCGATAACCCACGCCTCAGAAAAGGAAGAGACCGTCAGGCTGTCGAAGTACCTCTCCCTTGGTGTAAAGGTCAAACGCTTAGACAACAGCCACACCTCCTACGAGTTCGGTGATCCCTTTCCGCCGAATGTGGCCCCGATCAGCAGGCTGGAATTTCCCCTCGACTCATGGTGGGCGGGAGGAGAGCTGAGGGTAAGCTTCCCCCGTTTCTCCATGGGTGTTGAAGTCCTCACAAACGCCCTGGGGGACGCCGGCGGGCGTATGTACGACTCTGATTGGGACAGCAACGATCCCGATCTTATGACCACCTACAGCGCATCGAGGTGCCGCATGGAGCCAAGCTACATGGCCACCGTCGATATAGATATGGAGGTCTCCGACTGGCTGCGCCTGCCCCAATGGCTCAGCCTGCGCCCTGTAGCGGGCATGCGTTATCAGCACCTACGTCTTGTTGCCCACAACGGCATACAGTATGACCTGACGGGCGTGGCGCCCTATGATCTGCTGCCGTCAAACTCCATCCGCTTCAAACAGACATACTGGCAGTATTTCATAGGGGTACGGTCAGGCATAGACGCAGGGCGATACATCGGTATACCGGACCTGAAGCTTACCGCCCAGTTCGATGTTGCCTACGTGGAAGGCGCGAACGAAGACAAGCACCTGCTCAGGATGGGCAACCGGTTCACTTACGAGGACACCTACGGCCACGCCTGGCACGCATCGATCGGCCTGAAAAAGGGATTGACGAAAAACCTTTTCCTCGGCTTTGACTTTGATTATCTCCGGATCAGCACCACTGGCTCCCATCGTTTTCTGAACCGTCCCTTTAACATCGACATAAGCTGGGGAAACGGTGTCAAGGTCTGGTCTGAGCAGAAGAGCGTCTCTGTGTCACTCGAATATCGATTCAACTGATACTCTGCCTTTCAGGAAGCGGCGCCGCATGACTCAAGCTCATTGACTTATTAAAACTCTCATGATACAACAGCTGAAAATATTGTATCACGGCAGGATAAGGAATAATCCTTCGCAGATAGATAATGCAGAAAAAACTCTGGTCAAAAGAATTTGTTGCAATCACCTCTTCAACATTGTTCAGCGCATGGGCGCATTTCGCTTTGCTGCCAACATTGCCGCTGTACCTTCTGGAAACCCTGAGGTTCAGCCCCAGCAACGTCGGGCTTATAATCGCATCCTTCCCCGCTTCGGTGATCCTTGTACGCCTCGTTGCGGGCTATCTTGCAGACAATTATAACAGGTACGTCATATCGACCATCTCTCTTGCCGCAATTACAGTTACTTACGGCATCTATCCGCTGGCCAGCACGTTTTTAGGCATGTTTCTGGTACGATTTTTTCACGGCGCCATGTTCGGCATCTCTACCACTTCAAACGTGACGATCGCCGTCGATACCGTACCGCCTTCACAAATGGGCCAGGGCGTAGGGATATACGCATTGACTATTCCCGCGGGAATGACATTGGGCCCGGTGTTCGGCCTGGAGATCTTGAAGGCCCATGGCCCAAAGGGGATGTTTTTTGCGATTCTTGCCATTTCTGTTCTTTCCGTGTTGGGTATCCTTCTGGCAAAGACACCTTCCGGGAACATAACGAAAAGAAGGTTCTCTTTTCCGGACCTCTTCCATAAGAAGGCGATCCCTATCTCCCTTTGTATGTTCTTTATTATGTTTGCCTACGGCGCGATCATTGTATTCGTGAGTATTTATGCAAAGCAGAAGGGCTTTTCTAACATCGGGGCATTCTTCGTATTCTTCGCGATAACGATAATTGCCTCCAGATTGTTTGCCGGCAGATCATTCGATAAAGGTCATGTTTCCCAGTTGATAATGATTGGTCTTGCACTGGCGGCTGTTGGAATTTTGTGGCTTGGATATGCCGCGGATCAAACGCAATTCCTCATCGCAGGCATGATCAACGGTTTTGGCTTTGGCATACTGATGCCCACGTGCCAGGCCGCCGTTAACAGCATGGTCAAATCCACCGAAAGGGGCGCGGCCAACTCCACCTACCTTTTATCCTACGATATGGGCATTGGGGCCGGATCGCTTGTGATAGGCTTCCTTCTCGATAAAATATCCCTTGAAGCGATATACCGGTACAGCGTTTCTCTCATTATAATCGCTGCGGGCATATTTGTATTGAAGGCGATTCCCCACTATTACCGCAATAGATCAGGCACGATGACAGCATCAGACAATTGACATTTCAAGAGCTGACCCCAATATTCCTATGTAGTAAACCTTTGGCTTTGTACCTTTTTGCGGGGAAAGCTGTATTCCTTTTTCTGATCTGATGAGCCTGGAGGCATCGCTTTGCGGGTCCGACAGGTCCCCGAAGACCATCGCCCGCGTGGCGCAGGACTCTACGCAGTACGGCTGCAATCCGCCATCGATCCTGGAGCTGCAGAGGTCACAACCGTCGGCAACGCCCTTTTTCTCGTCAAAATAACGGGCATGATAGGGGCAGGCGTCGATACATTGCTTGCACCCGATGCACTTCGCGGCGTCAAGGGCGACAATGCCGTCCTTCCGTCTGAACGTAGCCTCTGTAGGGCACACCGTTATGCACGGCGCCTCATCGCATTGCATGCAGGAAATAGGGAAGATCCACTTCGATAGTCTTGGATATCTTCCGCTTGTCACATCAACGACCCGCCGACGACCCTCTACGCCAGCCTCGATCTGGTGCCAGTTTTTGCAGGCAACCGTGCAGGAGTTGCACCCTATGCATCTTTTTACATTGATGACAAGTCCGTACCTAGCCATCTACATCATCTCCTTCAGAGGAGCGACACCATCCGGCGGGGTGGTCTTTCGTATCCTGACCAGCGTGTTCTTGGTCAGGTTTTCTGTCATCGGGTCCCTTTGTTCATAGTTGTAGAGCACGTTGGGATTTGTGCCGCCGTTGAAACCAGGGTACTCGGGCAGCCCGAGGGCGGTGCACCCCTGCCACCAGCCATGTTGACCCATGATGGTGTCTGGGCGAAGCCCGGCAAAAAACAGCGCCACGGCCTTCATCATCCCGTGCGGCGATTCTATCTCCATCCAATCGCCGTCTGCGATGCCGTACTGTCTTGCCGTCTCGGGGTTGATCTTCGCATAGGGATCCTTCCTGAGCTCCCTAAGCCATGGGACGTTCCTCATCCATGAGTGATGGTTGTAATACTGCGAATGCTCGTCGGTAAAGATAAGTGGGTACTCCTTGAGGAGATGCGGGGTGGTTACCGGGTCTTCCGGCTCGCCTTTGTAGGTGGGCATAGCGTCGTACCCGTTCTGTTCGAGGGTTGAATTATAAAGCTGCACCTTTTTATTGGGAAGATTTTCGAACACCATCTCGTACCGCTCCCTCTTATCCATCAATTCTGTCCTGGGCACATATATCCCCTTAGGGCCGCTTGCCCGCAACTCTTCTATCGTTACGCCGGAGGGCCTGACAAACTCCTCGAGCATGGCGTTATAGTCGCCGTTCCAGAAATCCATCTCCATCCCCATCCTGCAGGCAAGATCGAGGGTCACTTCCAATTCATTTCTCGCCTCCCAGAGAGGCTCTATCACCTTGTTGGCAATCGCAAGGTGGTCCTGCCAGATCGTGGGCTCTCCGTCGCACTCGTAGCGCGTGGCTGCCGGCAATATGATGTCCGCATAGCGCGTTGCCTGGGTGGGGACCACGTCTACGGCGACGATAAATTCAAGCTTCTTCACCGCCTTGGCAATAAGAGCGGGGTTGCGCCCCGTGCCCATGAAGTTCGTGCCGAACCATAGCATGGCCTTGGGCCGGTAAGGCCTCCCTGTTATGAGCGCCTCAATTGTGCTTGTAAGATCGCAGGTGGTTCTCCCGCGAAATTTTATGTAGAATTTCTCTCCGCCAAAAATCCTGGCCTTCGTCTCCTCCGGCACTGTTTTAACCAGCGTGTCGAAGCCGAGGCGACAGGCCGGGTGGAACCAGACATTCCCACCAGGCCGGTCTAAGTGACCGGTGATGGCAATAAGTATTGGAATCGCCATGGCAAACCCCTGGAGGTCTCGCTTCTCGGGCGACTCCGATACCCTGATGCAGGCCCGTTTTGTTTTGGCATACTCTCTTGCAACGGCGCGGATATCCTTTGCGGGTATATCGGTGATCTTTTCCACCTCTTCCGGCGAATACTGTCTGACATGCTCTTTAAGTTTGTCAAACCCATCACACCACTTTCCTACAAAATCTTTATCGTACAGGCCTTCTTTGATAATAACGTTGATCATGGCCAGCGCTAAGGCTGAATCTGTGCCCGGCCTTACCGGCAGCCATTTGTAAGCCCTTCCATTCGCCCCGATCGGTATAAGCTGAGGGTTTATGATGACGAGCCTGGCGCCTTTTTCGAGGCGGTCAAGGATCTTGACGGGAACGCTTCTCATGTTTGTATCTGTGGTCTCAACCCCTCCCCTGGAGGCCCCTCCCGTCCCTCCGCCTGTAAACCATTCGATAATAAGGTCTGCATTGTCGTAATCCGCCCTTGCATAAGTTGGCCCACCGATGACAAGCTTGTGGTACATGAGCTGCGGCCCATAGCAGACGTATGGGCCCCACCAGCCCAGATTGGCCGAACCTATCCCGTGGAGGAACCTCATCCAGAGGAAGTGGTGGAGGCCCAGCCAGCTCGAAGATTGTCCTTTGGAGAGCATAATGTACTCCGGGCCGTATGCCTCTTTGATAGCCTTGAGCTTTTCAGCGGTGAGATTCAGGGCTTCGTCCCAGCTTATCCTCTTGAACTTCTCCTCGCCTCTTTCTCCTATGCGCATCAGGGGATATTTGAGTCGCTGTTCATTATAGACCCATTGAACTGCCGACTGGCCTTTCGGGCAGAGCCTCCCTTCGCTCAGCGGATTGTAAGGGTTTCCCGCAACCCTCACCATCTTGCCGTGCTTCACGTATGCGAGTATACCGCAGTTATAACCGCCGTAAGAACATCCGTGGCAAAGCGTAGACACAATCCTATCAGGGCTCTCTCCCATCATTCCTCCTTTGCCTTATACAACCTTTTAACAGAGTCTAACCACGGATTCAAGCTGAACCTGATTTTCCCTCAAGGGAGAGTTATCCGGGTCCCCGCATTGTTCAGAAAAAATTTATCACCGAATGCCTGCGCAATCCGAACTGAGGCGTAAAACCCGTTGCAGTGCGATATGCCGACCTTCTGCACGCCAATATCTTTGAGTTCCTCTATGGTCCTCTCAATGCGCTCCTCCGATGCCGGGGCAAGATGGGTCCCGCCGACAACGGCGTAGACGCGCGCCTCCCCTGTGAGCTTCTGCGCATGCCTGATGGTATTGATCGCCCCTCGGTGTGCGCATCCAAGAATAACGAGAAGCCCCTCGTCCATCCTTACAATTAATGCAAGATCATCGGCCAGGGGGTCTTGAATGAATTTTCCCCCTTCTTTCAGCAGAAGGTTCCTCTCTATGATCTCGAAGTCCGTCGTCATCTCGACTTCGCCCGTTGTCATCATGCGGCCGCTTAACGAAACGGGATCCGGCGTCAGTTCGAAGGATGCCCCGATGTTCTCAAGTTTTTCCCTGGCGAATGGGATGCCGATAAAGGCCTCCTTATCTTCCTGAGGGCGCTTGGCATATTTTATATCCCATATGGCAGGATGTCCGATCACCCTCGTTTTTCCCAACCTCTTCAACACATCAAGCAGTCCGCCGGTATGGTCATGGTGTCCGTGGCTTAACACAATGGCGTCTATCTTCGTCAGGTCTATTCCCAGCCTGTCCGCATTTGCAAGCGCCACATTGCTCCCGCCCACGTCGAACAGCACCGTGCACCCGTCGGTTTGCACGAGAATGCTTTGCCCCCACTCGGCCATGAAATCCGGCCTTCCTGCTGTGTTTTCGCTCAGCGTGGTCAATGTCACTGACATACCATCCTCCTCTGTAATAAATTTTTCTTACATCTTTGTCCGGCGGGTGCGGCCAAATCTCCTGCGAGCACCGCCGCACCCACCAATACACCTTTTTCCGCCTGCATTATCCCCCTGCCACCCACGGCGGGACCACGCTGGGCGAAACGCCAAACGCCGGCCCCATGAATATCAGGGAACCGAATACGGCGATAATGATCGCTCCTATGGAGCATACGATGCCCACCTTCACCATGTCAACCATATCAATATACCCCGAACCGAAGCAGATGGCATTCCCTGTCGTCGCTACCGGCAGCGCATAGGCGCACTGCGCGGCAAGACAGCCGAGGATCATCAGGAACCTCGGGTCAAAAGAGGTCGCCAGGGCCATGGTGCCCAGGATTGGCATAAATACCGCCGTAACCGCCGTGTTCGTCGCAACCGTTGACAAGGCGGCAACGACAACTGCTACGGCGAACATCAACAATATTAATGGCCAGTTGGCCAGGCCCGCCAACTGGTTACCTACCCAGGTACCGGCTCCTGTAGAAGAAATGGCAGCGGCAAGGGAAAATCCTCCGCCAAAAAGGAGGACGATCCCCCAGGGAATTTTTATGGCCCAGTCCCAGGTCAGTGCGAAATCGTTCTTTTCCAGGCTTATGGGGATGCAAAAGAGCGCTACGGCCATAAACACCGCGATGGTAGAATCGTCGATCCACGGAAAGATCGTCTTGAGCCCGTAGATGGTCGTCTCGCCGATCTTTTTTTCACCGCTGAAGATCCATGCAAGGGCCGTGATCAGAAAGATGATCCCCACCGCCTTCTCCCCCTTGCCCCAAGGCCCCATTTTGGCGCGCTCTTCTTTGATCAACTGCGGGCCGCCGGGGAGCTCCTTGATCTCAGGCCGCCGCAGCCAGAAGACAAGCAGCGCCCAGAGGCCGATGGTCGTGATCCATGCCAGGGGCACTCCCAGGATTAGCCATCGGGCGAAGTCAACCTTGGGAGAGCCGGGAAACATGAGTTGCAGCTGCCCCGCGTAGATAAGGTTCGGCGGCGTCCCGATCAGCGTCCCCATCCCTCCGCTGTTGCTCGAAAAGGCGATCCCCAGCATCAAGCAGCTGCCGAATATATAAGCGCCGGCATTAAAATTGACTCCCTTCAATTGTCCCTGTTCCTGCAGTAGCTTTCCCACCTCCACCGTGTGGAGAATGATCGCAAGGGCCATAGGCATCATCATCATGGCCGTCGCCGTGTTTGAAATCCACATCGACAAAAAGGCGCAGGCCACCATGAATCCCAGCACGATGCGCCGGGGGCTCGCCCCGATCTTGTCCACGATGAACAAGGCGATCCTGCGGTGGAAGTTCCATTTCAGCATGGCCTCGGCGATGAAAAAGGCGGCGATGAACAAAATAATGGTCGGATTTGCATAGGGGGCGCTCGCCCTCGCTGCGTTTGCAACTCCTGCGATGGGGAAGATGGCCGCCGGAAGGAGGGCTGCCACGCCCCATGGCACCGATTCACATATCCACCATATAACCATGATAAGCATGACCGCCAGGCAGTTCTTCATGGCCTTTGCGCTCGCCTTTGTCGCTGCGTAAACCTTTGGCTGGGCCTTCTTCGTCCACTCCAGGAAGGCTGCCGGATCGGCAACCTCTTTGACCTTTCCCTTTTTGTTCAATACCAGGGCATTCGCCTCTACTCCTGTTTTAAGCACCTCCGGGGATTCCTTTTCGATGGCCATCTTTCCGGCAACGCGGTACATGCTGTCGAGGGGCGGCATTGCGAGCCCTATGATCAACACAATGATACCGCCGATCAGTCCGATCATGTTGCGCTTGCTGTATGGCTTTGGGCCGCCCTCCTTTGCTGCGGGGGGAGCCGCACTGCCTCCGGCTTTTGCGGCTTCGCCGCCTGACGGGCCTTTTGAGCCCGACCCGGAGCCGCCTTCACTGGTCTCACCTGAGCGAAAAAGCAAGAGCTTCTTCGCGCTGTAGTGCACCTTCCATTGCCAATCCCAAAAACGCTGTACCGCACCTACGAACACACTCATATCTCCCTCCTTTTTTTAGTATTACACGAAAAACCACCGGCAAAAGCAGGCCGGTCGCTACATTCCCATTTACAGAGATTACCCGGCGCCTCTCTGATATTCTATCTTTAACTGATAACGACATCGGCATGCAGCTTGCCTTCCATATAAACCTTCACCACGTCATTTAAGTCGCCGATTACGTTTTCAATAAATGCGATATTGTTATTTCTCAGTATCTGCTGCCATTCCTCTTTTATCCCGCCGCAGATCAGCAGAGTCGCGTTCATGTCTTTCAGCAGATCGACAAGCACTGACGGCTTCAGCGAAACGGTAGGGACCTTTTTAATGATCGGCCGCCCTCGGCGGCTTACCGAGACCACCGCGATCTCTCTGGTATATTTCACGAGGGGTGATACCCTCCCTTTCAGGCAGCAGACAGCAAATTTCATAGGCATAGCCCTATAAGCTTGCAAGTTGTATACCGTTTTGGCCTGTTAGGTAATTGCTAACTATCTTGACATGTTAGCGTTTGGCATATTGAAGGATATAGATGAATATGTTGCAAAATGTTGCATACAATGTTGTGCTTATGCAACACTCTTGTGCTGAAGGCCAAACTTTCTCATCCTGCGCCAGAGGGTGGTCCTGTTGATCTTCAAAGCCTTCGCAGCCTTCCCCCGGTTCCACCCGTGGCTCCTAAGGGCATCGAGAATCTCACTCCTCTCCAGATCATCGGCTTGTTTCACTCCCCCGGCCATCGTATGAGAAATCTGTTTCCTCAGAGAAAGGGGCAAATCATCTGTACCGACTTCATCTCCATTACACACAATGACCGCGTGCTCAATAATGTGCTTCAATTCCCTCACATTGCCCGGATAGTAGTAGCCAAGCAGGATCTTCATGGCTTCCGGGTTCACCCTTTGTATATTCTTATCCAACCCATTTGAATATTGGCGGAGAAAGTGATCTGCCAGCAGGGGGATGTCGACAACCCTTTCCCTTAAAGGAGGAATTTTAATTTCCACTGCATTCAGGCGATAGTACAGGTCTCCCCTGAACAAACCGTTTTTCATCATATGCTGCAGATCTTTATTTGTCGTCGCTATGATCCTCACATCGACCTTTACAGGTTTGGCGGACCCCAGGGGATAGAACATCTTTTCATCGAGCACCTCCAGTAGCTTTGCCTGCAGATCAATGGGGATGTCACCGATCTCGTCCAGGAGGATCGTTCCCCCTTCCGCCGACTGGAATCTGCCGGGTTTGTCATTTTTTGCGTCGGTAAATGCCCCCTTTTTATAGCCGAACAGCTCCGATTCGATGAGGTTGGCAGGCAAGGCAGCGCAGTTTACCTTCACGAAAGGTTTTTTGCTTCTTGGACTCATGTTGTGTATCGCACGGGCGAAGATACCCTTGCCGGTACCAGTCTCGCCGACGATGAGGATCTGCGTTTCTGTTCGCGCCATGCAAGAAAAGATATCGAACAGGCCGAGGATCTTTTCGTCCCTCCCGATCACATCATCAAACACATATGACTTATATACCTCTTTTTCCAGAGACACCCTCACAGAATCGTCCAGAAAAGACTCGATGCCGCCGATGATGCGCCCTTTGTCGTTCCGCAATATTGAAACCGTTATATCGACGGGGGTTTCTCTGTTGCCTTTGGTAAGGATTATATTTCTCACTTTTACGATCTTTGTCTTTGATCTGATAGCCCGTTTGAGATGGCAGCCCTTATGGCAGAGCTCTGTCCTGAAGATCTCGTAGCATTTAGAGCCTACTGCATCCTTTTTTGTGAACCCGGTTATTTTTTCGGCTTCCCTGTTGAAGAAGGTTATCTCCCAGTTGAGGTTGACGGTAAAGATCCCGACTGCAATACCGTCTAACAGCTTGACATATAGGGCATCGCTGTCCATGATCAAACGCTTCAAGACATTAACAAAAGCTCTGCAATATTGTCAATTAAATTACCATTTTTGTTCTTTGCCGCTCCCGGCTTTTATGCACCGGGAAATCCTCCTGTTTGCTGGTGATTATTCGTGATTTGTGCTATAAAATCAACAAAAGCGGGTGCACAAAAAAATAATACAGGGGTGATGATGAATACAGGCTCATTAAGACTTATCTATTTTTCACCGACCAACACGACAAAAAAGATACTGGAAGGCATTGCGCAAGGGTTTCAAGCTGCCACGGTTAAGCATGTTGATCTTACGCCGCCTGACGCGCCGGCTCGGGAGATTATGGAAGTGCACAATGGGTTGGCAGTTATAGGATCGCCCGTTTACATAGGTCGCCTGCCGGATGATACGATCCTCAGGCTCCAGAGGGTGAAGGGAAACGGCACGCCGGCGGTTATCGTTGTTTTGTACGGAAACAGAGAATACGATGATGCCATGCTGGAATTAAGAGACCTTGCAGTAAAGGCCGGGTTCAGGCCCGTTGCCGCCGGCGCCTTTATCGGAGAACACTCGCTCTCCACCAGCGCTATGCCCATCGCTGCCGGCCGCCCCGATGAGGAAGACCTGAAAAAGGCCAGGGAGTTCGGAAAAATGATCCGCGAGAAGATAAAAGATATGCGGACGCCTGACGATATGCCTCTGATCGAGGTGCCCGGGAGCTTTCCTTATAGGGAGCCGCCGTCGATGCCGAAGGTCTCCCCCGTTACACAAGAAACGGTGTGCATAAAATGTGGAAAGTGCGCCTCGGTTTGCCCGACCGCAGCAATTACCATAGGCGAAACAGTGGCAACCGACCAGGGCATGTGCATCAGGTGCTGCGCCTGCGTCAAGAACTGCCCTGCCGGGGCGAGGAAAATGGAGGATTCGCGGATACTCCAGAAGGCGGAACAGTTGTTCACAAACTGTCGTAAAAGAAAAGAGCCTGAAACGTACCTGTAAGAGGCGCGCTTCGACAGACGGCTAAGTAAATCGCCACGCTTTAGATCTTGAGGTATGTACGGAAAAACATACGCTCGTTATCATAGGTGCCCATGAGGAACATCTCAGAGTCTTCCGAAATGGGATCGAAGGGATTGGGGTTTATCACAAGCTTGCCATCGCTCTTGATTGCAACCACACTGCAACCTGTTTCCTGACGTATGCGGGATTCGGCAAGGGTAACACCCATAAGCGGCTTAGGTACTGCAATGCGAAATAGCGTGAACCCTTCAACCAGCATAATGGCTTCCTGCTTCATGAGGAAGCTGAAGACCACGTCAAGCCCCAGCACAGGATAGGACATTACAAAATCTGCACCGGCACGGTGGAGTGTCGACACATTGCGATCGAGGTTCGCCCTGCTGATGATCTGCAGGTCAGGCCTCAGGCTTCTGCAATACTTGGTAAGATAGATGTTGGTGGCATCATTATGGGTTGTCACGAGAACCGCCGGGGCCTTTTCGATCCACGCCTTCTTCAGCGTGTCCAGGTCCGCAGCATCTCCATGCACGGTGTTGGAGCTGGCTGTTCTTTTCGGATTCTTTTCTACAATAAGATAGGGGACGTTTCTTTCTTCGAATCTTTTCGCGATCGCAGAGCCTACCCTTCCTCCTCCGATTATTATTACCGGATCCCCTGCGTGCTGGAACATCTGGTAAATGGAAAAAACCTCATCGTACGTTGCTATCTGCTGCTCTGTACCGGCAAGGAGGAGCACGGTGCTGTTTGTGATCTGAGTGTCCGGAGAAGGGACCAAGGCCCTCCCTCTCTCCCACATGCCGACGACCGTAACCCCGATCAGCTCGCGCAATTGACTTTCTTCAACCGTCTTTCCGACAAGGGGCGTATTAATGACGGGCGTCTCTGCAATGACCAGTTCATCGAGCCTGCCGACGATGTTTGCCTGAAATTCACCGCACATCGTCCAGTTGGCAAATGTTCGACCGATAAGGTCTGCAACCTCGACGACTTTCGAGCTCCCAGCCATTGTCAATATGTCGATAGAATTTGGGGAATCAGCCGTAGTGATTATGGGAACGGTCTCGTTCAGCTCGCGTACCGTGAAGGCGATGTTGGTGTTGACCTCGTCGCTGTTCGTCGCTACAATAAGGGCGGCCTTGTCTACATGCATCCTTCTGAACGTTTCCGGGTCGTCTACGTTCCCCACTGCAACCCTGATGCCCCTATCAAACAAGAGCCCTGCCTGCTCATGATTTTCCACGATTACCACATAATTACGATTGTATGTTGTCAGCCTTTCGATCAGTGCGGCCGTTACGTCATCGTAGGAGGTCATAATGATATGATCATTTGTATTGGGGGGCAGCTCCCGGGGGGCGCGCTTCTTCGATTCCGCCTCCATCCAGGGCGCAAAGAAGAACTTGATAAAGGCAAAGGGGAGAAGGATGAGCATAAAAATAACGCCTGAGAGGAGCACCACTATTGAAAACAACAGGCCGATATCCTGGGTGAAGGTGATATCTCCGAACCCGAGGGTGGTCATTACGGTCAGCGTCCAGTAAAAACCGGTTATCCAGGAATATTCCTTTCCTTCATAGGCCATCAGGAAATGGAAAAGAACGCTGTAAACTGTTACCATGGCCATCAATGGCGATGAAGTAAAGGAGCACCCGCATGTTCTGCTTCGTGCTCTTGCCCCCGACCATTGAGCTGACTATTGAGGAATAGAATTTCATTCGATACGCCTTTTACGCTGAAAACCTTCAGCCGCTGCGCTTCCCGCCGCGCATGCGTGTCCGTTCGGCGCCGTCATTACTTTTCCATTATCTTCGTGACATGGATATTCGTAGGCCCGCCGGAAGTTTTAGCGATGATCTGAACGTTCCTCATATCACCTTTTTTGCCTGACATGAACATGGTCATCTTCTGGTCCCCGATGGTCTGATCCATGGTCTGCTGGATATTTTTGAGGTTCTTCTTGTAAAATGAAACGACCTTGTCGTAGTTGTCGTTTGTGGTCATGGCATATACTGACGCGATACCGGCGGCAGCGTCTCTTTTTTCTCCGAACTGACCGGAAGAAACTACCTCGGCCCCGGGATAGATCGGGGCGCCCAGCTCCGCTTCGCTTACAGCCTGTGCGCCTGCCTTTATGGTCACAGAACCCTGCTTTGTTTCCACTTTGACTACTTCTTTTCCACCCTCCTGTTTTGTCGTTACCGTTACCTTTCCCTCGGGCGTTGTGATAGTCCTGGATTCTTCCCTGCCGCATCCGGCCATAAAGATCGTTGCTGCGGCCAGGATACACACCATACAAAAAGCTCCAGCTCTCTTCATCATATTCTCCTCCTCTTGATAAGATCTTGTTCCGGCCTTTTTATGGTTACATTATAGAATAAGATGGGAGCGGAAACAACCCTGGTCTGCGTGATTCACCCTGCTGCATTGTTTATGAGTTGGACTTCAGTGCTCAGTATAGGTTGCCTTCACCCTCTTCGACCGCATCAGGTAAAGATACCAGATGGCCAGGTAGACTATGACGATGACATTGTTGAGCGAGGCTCCCTGGGAGAACTCAGGCACGCTCTTCTCCGAAACGCCCACCATGACGGGGAGAAACATTGACAGCAGCGCATATAAAAAGGCGCTGATAAAATATCGTTTCGCCGTGGTCACCGCATTCGGGACGACCCTCCAGAGCGATAGGCCTGCGTAGATGCTGAACACTATCAGAAAGGTGCTGCATACCCCACCGATCAGCACAAGCCGGAAGAGCGCCGGATACTGGTCAAAGTAAGGCTTTGCCGCGTTGGTAACCGCTATGAGCGTCATAAAAGCGCTGAAAGGGTCGAGTATGGTGAGGCATATGCACAAAAGCAGCAGCCACCCTTTCACTCCTCTATATTGCGTTTCCATATTGCCCAATATCTGTACCCTGTTTATGAAGTCTGATCAGTCCTTCTTCAGTTGCACCCTGACCACCCACCCATCATCCAGTTTAACGGATTCTTCAATTGATGTAACCTGGGGATTGATGTGGGTGAGCATGGTTTTCCCGGTCTTCGTGTCTATACGGACCGAGAAATCCGCTTTGCCGTCGCCGGTATAGTCAATTGATTCTTCGATGACAGGCGGCAAGCCGGCAAGTGGTTCCCAGTTGACCTGGATAAAGCCTTCTTTCCTTTCACCGATAAGGGCGTCGAAGACGGGACGGTGGATAAGCGCCCTGTACGAGCCATGATCGACAGACCGCACGACCTCTCCCCCTGTATACAACGGGGAAATCTTTACTCCGGAAGCAGCAACAAGGGTACGGCTGAAAAAACCGCTTCCAAGGAACGTGGCGAAGACCACAATCACTGCCGCGCCGGCCCACATATATCCGAGGATCGATCGAATCTTTGGCATCACACGCCCCTCATAAGATCATGCTTCCTGTCGTAATAAGCTTCAAGACTCTTACAATCCCGTCCTGAATAATGTGTGCGGAGAATATAGAGATAAACAGGAAGGCGGCGAAAAGGAAGAGGAGCCGATAGGCGTTGTTGTTCCCGGCGACGTCAGTCCCTTTTATGTGGTAGCTGATGGCGCCCTTCGGGCAGCTGTCGATGCATTTTCCGCACTTCATGCAGGTGATGCGGGCACGGCCATCTTCGAGGCTCTCTTCGCTCATCGAGAGGGTCGGGCAGACCTGGATGCACCGTTTGCATTTCACACATTTCTCTTTGTCGATACGCACATCAAACACGTTTATCTTGTTTGTCAGCGACTGCATTGCGCCGAAGGGACATAAAAATGCGCACTGCGTCCTCCTTTTTGTCAGAATAGGAAGGACGATCACAAGACCGATGAAGAGGCTGACAAAGATGATCGTCTGAATGAGGATCTTCGTGGAGGTAACTGCCTCAAACTCTGTTACCGCTTTAAAAGGACAGAACCACGTACAATAGGTGGGTGAAAGGTAGGCTGCCGCGGTCAATACCACAAAAAGGAGGACCGCGAAGGGAAGGTATATCCATTTGGGGTTGATCTTTTTTATGACCGGCCTCTTGAGGACCCTCGAGAACCCGTCGTCAAGACCCCCGTAAAAACAGCCCCAACTGCAAAAGCCCCTTCCGAGCGCAAGCGTTGCCCCTATCCAGAGAACAAACATGGAGGCGATAGAGGCATATCCCCCGATAAGGCTGCCCGGAAAGATGATCGTCTTCGTAAGGGCCATGGGGACCAACGTCATCGGTATCACGAGATGGCAGAAAGGCACCTCGCACTGGAGCACCTTTGCCTCTGAAAGGGACATGCTTCCCCTCGCCCCAAACATGTGAGAGATGAACGATATGATCAACATGACCGCGAATGTGCTGAAATAGACCGCGCGGTATCTATCGGTTTTGCCAGTGTGTACCATAAGGAAAAACAGGGTATTCGCAAAAAGGATCGTGAGGATCAGGGCGATCAACTCTTTCGTGTTCTGCGGTATCTTGCCCTTGCTGAACATGATGATAGTGATGACTGCCATTACTACAGTGAGAAGGACCGTCTTGACCATGCCTTCTCTTTGCCGGGCTTGTGGAGGGTTTATCTTCATGCGCCCCTGATACCTGCTATCACAGCTATCATTCCCGCGTAGAAATAATATAATCCCACGATCCCTGCCGCCATTTTCCCTATTATCCGGAGCACCTGAAGGCGGCGGAACGCCCCGACAAAAGGCATGGGAAGAAAAAACAGGGAAGTGCCGGCGAAGAACATGAGAAAAAAGAAGATGCTGTAGGACAGGCTCCCTCCAGCCGCCGCGTCGGTCATTGCGAGAAGAAAAGGAGGGCAAAAGGCGACCCCGCTCAGGATGCCGGCCGCTGCGGGGATGAGCAGCGGTATCCTTATCTTCCCTGCAATACGATCGATGCTTCGGACGGCGCAAGGCATCTCTCTTCCAAAAATACCGTAGGCCATCATGAGAGAGGAGAAGATGACATAGAGGATACCGATAAACAGCCCCTTTGGCCCCATCCTCCCGAGAACCGCTACATTGAACAACCACGCAGCAAAACCGAAAGCGAGATACCCGGCAAGCCGCCCCGCCAGGAATTGCATCAATGCGACGAAATTATGCGCAACGCCCCTCCCCTCGCCGAGCATAAAAGGAACAAGTACGGGGGTACAGTAGGCGAGGCACATCAGGCCGTTGCTGAGACCGAGAAAAAAACCCTGCATGTGCATAGAATAAATCAAAAGGCATCAAAGTACAAGCTTTCACTACGGCACATAGCTTTCAGCTATCAGCAGACAGCCGCCATCTGAAACAAAAAAGGCTTTATGCTGAAAGCTGCTTTTCTTTCCAAATATGATATTATATTGTCATGGCGATAACGGCGAGTACCGTTTGCGTACTGATCGTTCTTTTATCTGTCACGGCAGGCAATGCAACCCCTGCATACCCGGTGCAAAAGATCATCGAAAATGAGGTTTTTATCATTAACGGGAATCGATACGAGGCAATGGGCACCTGCAAAGAGATCCTGGAGGGCGACTGGGTTGTCTTCCTCCAGGGAAATCCCTATGGAACATGCTCCAGCGCAGTGATCCAAAACATTCATACCGGTGGAACGTGCCGGTTCTGGTGCGACTGAAGCCTTTTGCCCTGTTTCGGCCTTGCCCTGTTTTGTTTAAGCTCTTTAAGGCGCCGCCAGGCCTTTCTCTTTCATGAGATCATATATCCTGTCGGCAATTTGCGAACCAAGCTTCTTGATATCCCTGTCGGGTGCATTTTTTGTAAGGATAAACTTCGCGCCTGCAACATAGGGGTTCATCGTAATGACAGCGCCCGGCATCCTGTCTTTTCTTCCGTCCATCGTCGTATCGAGCAGGACTATCCTGTTCCCTTCGGCTATCTCGGTGAGCTTTATGAATACCTGCATATCAGATGATCCGCTCCCGAAACCGATCGCGGCCCTCTTCAAGCGATCACCCTCGTCGTATTCCATGAATTCGCCTTCCAAAACCCAGCACCGGGGAACCGGCGGCGGCTGCCCGTTGATCCTCTTTGATTGAACATTCTTCTCTTCCAGTTCCGCAACGATCGACTGCGCCAGAGAATCGACGATCTCTTTTGCCTTTTCTCCAGGGCTCTCCGCTCCCGTTACTATGTCAACTTTATCTTTTATTCTTTTTCTTATCTGAAAGGGGCGCTGATCGGCCTTGCTTCCGGCTCCGCCCTCAAGCTTGAAATCTGCTACGTAGACAACCGGCTGCGCGCTTTTGTCTTTACTTCCGGCCCCCTCTGCCGTCTGCGCAACCGCTATCCCCGCCATGCCCGGCAGCACAAAAAGGCATAGGCCGGCCAAAAGGGCGCGAACGCATAATGTGCTGATTGAGTTTATCGCGCTTGCAGCGTTCATTGCATTCATCCTGTTTATTAACATGAGCGAGAAATGTTGTAAAGCAAGAAAATGTTAAACACATTAAGACAGGCCGGTAACCTTCCCCGTCTCCACGTCCACATCGATCCTTCTGAACGCGGGGTCTGAGCCTGTTCCCGGCAAAAGGTTTATAGAGCCTGCGACAGGGCAGAGGAATCTGGCCCCTGAAAAGACCAGTATATCCCTGATAGGCAAGGTCCATCCTCTGGGCACGCCTTTCAGTTCCGGGTCATGGGATAGGCTGAGATGGGTCTTTACCATCATGGTAAAATAGTCCTTCTTCTCAGGATCTTTCTCCAGCTTTGCCGCCTTCTCCTCCACCCCGGGCAGCCACAACACTTTATCTGCACCATAGATATTCTTTGCGATCAAGTCCACCCTCTCCATAAGGGGCATCCCGTCGGGATAAAGGAACCTGAAATCCACGTCCTCACTGCAGGCATCGATAACGGCGTCCGCCAGCTCAAGGGCGCCGTCTCCTCCTTTTTGCCACGCCTCCGACACCGCTACGCGCGCCCCTTCAGCCTCAGCCATCTTCTTTACAAGCTTCACCTCGTCCTTCGTGTCGGTGTTGAAGCTGTTGATACATACGACCGGTTGGACTCCCGACAGCTTGACGGTCCGTATATGTTGAATAAGGTTCGGCAGGCCCTGCTCCAATAATCGGAGGTTCTCCTCCTTGTATTCGGCGGGGATCGGAAGGCCGGGCGCCACCCTGGGGCCGCCGCCGTGCATCTTCAGCGCCCTGATCGATGCAGTGATCACGGACACGTTGGGTTGCAGCCCGCTGATCCTGCATTTCACGTTCCAGAATTTCTCGAATCCTATATCTGACGCAAATCCGCTCTCCGTAACGTGATAATCAAACAATTTGAGGCCGACCATGTCGGCGATGATCGACGACTGCCCTATAGCAATATTTGCAAAAGGTCCCGCATGGACCAAGACGGGCTGTCCTTCAACGGTCTGCACAAGAGTCGGGTTGATGCTGTCCCGCAGGAACGCGCACATGGCGCCTGCGACCTCCAGGTCCTCCGTAGTGATCGGCTTGCCATAACGGTCGAACGCCACGGTGATCTTTCCGATCCTTTCCCGCAGGTCTCTCAGGTCTTTCGCTATCGACAGGATCGCCATCAGCTCCGAGCTGACGGCGATGTCGAACCGGGACTGCATCGTGTATCCGTCCATCTTTCCGCCGATCCCGATGATAATGTTCCTTAATGCCTGGGCACAGAAATCGATGGCCCAGCCCATCTGGACGCTTTTGGTATCGATGTCCAGGCGCCTCAGGTCTCTTTTTGCAAGCTCAGGGTCGGTGTAGTTCCTTTCGTGCTGCATGCGGGCCGTCAGGGCCGTCATGGCAAGATTATGGGCGTTCATGATGTTGTTGATATCACCCGTCAGCCCCAGCGAAAACTCGGTGAGCGGGATGACCTGGGCGTTGCCCCCTCCGGCAGCGCTCCCTTTTACATTCATAGTGGGTCCGCCGGAAGGCTGCCGTATGGCTCCCCCGGCTCTCTTGCCACGTTTACCCAATCCCTCCAGCAGTCCTACACATGTCGTTGTCTTCCCCTCTCCAAGAGGTGTGGGGGTAATGGCGGTGATGTTGATGTACTTTCCGTTCTTGTCCTGACGCAGCCTGTCCATAATCTTCATAAAGTTGAGCCTCCCCACCCTGCCGTGAGGAATGATCTCATCTTTTCTCAGGTCCAGGTCTTCCTGGAGCTGCCAGATCGACTTCATTTGTTCTTCCGCAGCTTCAGATATCTGCCAGTCGGACATCCTGTTCGCATCATAAGGCATGTACTGCTCCTCCACCCTTGCCGATCGATAAAAAATCCTTATTGCCCATAATCTATCACAAACAAGACATATTGGGCATCCTATTTTCTTTTTTCACAGGTTCTATACCGTTTCGCTCCGCGGTCATCGATCCTCTTTGCTTGTTTCTTGCTATGTACCTGACCGTCATCGAGGATCAAGCATCCAGCATCAAGCATCATATCTTTTCAGCCTTTCTTCGCTAAGGCTCTTTTCGGGGCCTTGCAACGCGGGCAATTCCAGTTTTTCGGCAGCTCCTCAAAGGGGACCTTCTCCACCCTGTCATCGTATTCATAACCGCATTTCGTACATTTCCGCACCATAGCTCCTCCTTAAAGTTCTCATTTTAGAAACGTTCTTAAACGTAATGCACCACAGGGCCTTTCGCAAGGTCTCTCGCCTGACCCAGGCGGCCTGACATTCCCGCCCTTTTGCCGTCCTATATGACAATCGGCGATCATATAATGTATATTGTTGTATGATCCTGCAATAGCAGGCTCAGAGGAGGGTCGATCATGAAAAGGTATGTTGTATACGTTGTGTTCGCTTGTGCGCTGTTCTCCATCGCTGCCCCATCCCATGCGGGAGGCGCCCTGCCCCGCATCGTGATCCTTGCGACTGGGGGCACGATCGCCGGTGTCGGCGACACTGCCACAACAACAAGCGGATTGGCTCATCCTTTCAAAAAAGGTCAACGGACTTCTTGCACAGGACGACGAGTACGACTTTGTCGTGGCTGGAAACCTCAATCCCCAGAAGTCGCGGATACTTCTCATGTTTGCCTGCACAAAGACCAGGGACACAAAAGAGATCCAGCGGATCTTCATGGAATACTGATGCTGGATGCTAACAACTTCTTTAGTTATCAGCTTTCAGCGGTCAACTTTCAGCATAAAACTTTTTTGTTTCGGCTGATAGCTGTGTGCTGACGGCTGTCTGCTGATAGCTATTTTTTTTCTCGTTTTTGCTGATTTCTGTTGCAATTGCGGGAATTCCATGTATCATATAAGAAAAACAGCCAAGGGAGGGCCTTTTATGAACAAGGGGGATTTAGTAGACGCAATAGCAAAGGGAGCCAAGATATCAAAAGCAAGCGCTGAAAAAGCGCTCAATGCCGTCATTGACTCCGTCGGCACCACACTGAAGAAGGGCGGCAAGGTTGCAGTGGTAGGCTTCGGGACTTTCTCAGTATCACAGAGAAAGGCACGGAAAGGCAGGAACCCACAGACCGGCAAAGAGATCAAGATCCCTGCAAAGAAGGTCGTAAAGTTCTCAGCCGGCAAAAAGCTGAAAACCAAGGTCGCAAAGTAACACAGTATTATTCACTACAGATAAAAAAGGCCACTCCGGTGGCCTTTTTTATCTGTAGTATGCAGGCCATATCGGAAAGTGTTTCTATAAATGATGTAAATTTCCTGTCTCTGTCTGGTTTTCAGATCGATCGAGTATGCTCCCGAAATATTTTTTTCAAGAGGTGAAGGCATGGATTATCAGGTTTATTTAAAAAAGGTGCTGGATTGGTCCTTGTCAAACGGCCTGCACATTCTGCTGGTCATCGTCCTCGCCTGGATTGCCATAAAGCTGGTCAAAAAGCTTTCGACTCGCCTTGTCCAATTCATTTCCCGGCAGAATGATGACAGCGAATTTCAGAAACGCATGCAGACCCTCGGTTCAATGATCAGGTATGTTCTTTTATTCGCCATAATTGCCGTTGCCGTCATGACGATCTTAAGAGAACTGGGTGTCGATATAGGTCCTGTCCTGGCTGCAGCCGGAATAGTCGGCCTGGCAGTCGGCTTCGGCGCGCAGAGCCTCGTGAAGGACATAATAAGCGGCTTTTTCATCCTCCTCGAAGACCAGATACGGGTGGGAGATGTTGTGAACATAGGCGACAAGGGAGGGCTCGTTGAAAAGGTAAGCCTGAGGACGACGGTGCTCAGGGATATGGCAGGAAACGTCCATTATGTGCCGAACGGCCATATCAACGTGGTCACCAACATGACGAAGGGTTACTCCCGGTATGTCTTTGATATCGGCGTTGCCTACAGAGAGGATGTGGACGAGGTGATCAAGGTCATCAAAGGGATCGATGAAGAGCTACGCAGCGACCCGGAATTTAAGGATGACATCCTTGAACCCATCGAGATCCTCGGCCTCGACCAGTTCGCCTCATCCGCAGTAGTCATTAAAGCACGCACCACCACGCTTCCCATCAAGCAATGGAAGGTGGGACGCGAGTTCAACCGCCGCCTTAAGAAAAGATTCGACGAGCTGGGTATCAAGATCCCCTTCCCGCACGTGACATTATACATGGGTAAGGACAAGGACGGCGATTCCCCGCCTCTCCGCATCATCAAGGAAGACCAATAAGGGGGGCAGCATGAAGAAAAAAAAGATCTTTCCCTCGGCAAGGGAAGATGCCCAGTCCGCAGAGCTCTGCGTACCCTCTGCCCAGACGCTCTCTCCCTCCTACCTGCTCGCTTTCAGGGACACCGATTTTCTGCTCAGCGATGAGCTCCGTCCCGTCCGCCTTCAGCTTGAACTGCTAAAGCCGGAGCTGATACTGCGGAAGCACAGGGTAGAAAGCACGATCATTGTTTTTGGAAGCGCCCGGATACCAGAACCTGAGACTGCCCGCAGGCAGCTTACCGACGCCGAGGCGGATGCGGCGGCAGACCCTTCCAATAAAGCGCTTGCACGCAAGGTGAAGATCATGCGCGCTATTGCAGAAAATTCAAGATATTACGAAGAGGCAAGGAGGTTTGCCCGTATCATTTCTGAAAGGGCAAAGGCCTCTGATGATTTCAATTCCGTGATCATTACCGGCGGGGGACCAGGAATCATGGAGGCCGCAAACCGGGGCGCCCACGATGCGGGCGCTGAAAGCGTCGGGCTGAACATTGTTCTTCCCTTTGAGCAGGAGCCGAACAGCTATATCACCCCTGAGCTGTGTTTTCAATTCCACTACTTCGCGCTGCGGAAGATGCATTTCCTCATGCGGGCAAAGGCGCTCGTTGTATTCCCGGGAGGCTATGGAACCCTGGATGAGCTCTTTGAGACATTGACCCTTATTCAGACGGCAAAGATAGAACCGATTCCGGTGCTTATCTTTGGAAGACAATTCTGGAACAAGGTCATCAACTTCGAAGCGCTTGTCGAGGAAGGAGCTGTCTCCCCGAAGGACATAGAGCTCTTTCAATATGTCGAGACTGCAGAAGAGGCAGCGGATATCATCCTTGGAACACGGCAGTGAAACTTCTGTTTTCAATTGATAAAAAAGATGGTATTTGACTAAATATTGCTAAGGAACGGTGCAAAGTGAATCTCCCGCAAATGATACTATCCGGTGTTCTGGCGGGAACCCTGTTCATGTTCATTTGGGGGCGCTGGCGCCATGACATGGTCGCCTTAGGGGCACTTCTGGTGTGCGTGCTTACAGGCCTGGTCCCCGGCTCCTCTGCGTTCAACGGCTTCGGCCACCCTGCCGTAATAACCGTTGCCTGCGTGCTCGTGCTCAGCTACGGACTCCAGACATCAGGCGCCGTGGATGTTTTTACGCGGCACATTTTACCTGCATCCGCCGGTCCCACATTGACTGTCGCCATCCTTACGGGAATCGCCGCTTTGTTGTCCGGCTTCATGAACAACGTCGGTGCACTGGCGCTTCTCATGCCCATGGCAATGCAGGTTGCCCGGCGTCAGGATATACCCCCGGGGCTGTTCTTAATGCCCATTGCCTTCGGCTCTATCCTGGGCGGTATGACTACGCTCATCGGCACCCCTCCCAATCTGATCGTATCTGGTTTTCGGGCTCAAAACGGCAGCGGGACCTTCGCCATGTTTGACTTCACCCCTGTGGGGCTGACGGTAGCAGCCGCGGGGATCGTCTTCGTGGCGCTCGTGGGATGGCGCTTGGTGCCGGCGAGGAAACAGTCTGTCGCCGAAGGGTTCGACACAGGCGCTTACCTCACAGAGGTCAGGGTACAGGAAAGCACCAGTGCCGGGGGCAAGTCCCTCCGTGAGATCGAGGCGGTGCTGGAGGAGTCGGGCGGGCAGGTTGTAGGCCTTGTACGAAATGACCTCCATATGACTGCGCCCGGCTATAGGTTCGTTGTTCGCGCCGGCGATATCCTTGTCATCGAGGCCCAGGCAGAAGCGCTAGGAGAGGTGTTATCGAAGCTCGGCTTGAAGCTGGAGGAGGCCGAAGACATCAAGCAGAAAGGCAGCGAGGAAAACGGCACGAAAAAAGAAAAGCAGGCCGGCACAGAGGATTCTGATGAGGACAAAAAGCCGGCGCCTTCCGATGAGATCGTGCTCTCCGAGTTTGCCGTGCTTCCCGGATCGTCGCTGGTCGGTCAATCCGCCACAGATATCCTGCTGCGAACCCGCTACGGCATCAATCTGCTCGCAGTATCACGCCAGGGGTATCGTTCTATATCGCGCTTGAGGACCATGGCCCTTAAGGCCGGCGATGTCTTACTGATGCAGGGTCCGTCTGAGATGCTTTCCGTATTTTCCGGCAGTGCCGGCTGTGTACCGCTGGCAGAGCGCTTTCTACGGATCCCGGACAAACAAAAGGCAATCACGGCAAGCTCCGTCATGGCGGTTGCTATCGCGGGCGCCGCATTCGGGCTTTTGCCTGCCGCCATTGCCTTTGCTGCCGGCGCACTTGCGTTGATGGCGCTGCGCGCTGTATCTCCTCGAGCTGTCTACGATGCCATTGACTGGCCGGTGATAGTTCTCCTCGGCGCCCTCATACCGGTAGCACAGGCCATGGAGGGCACAGGTCTCGCAGAGCTCGTCACACACGCAATACTCCGGGGAGTTGCCCAGGGTGGCGCAATCGTTGCCCTTCTCGTGACCATGGTCATTACCATATCTCTCTCGTGCGTAATGAACAACGCGGCTACTGCGGCGGTTATGTGTCCGATTGCCATAGGGATGGCCGGGCAGCTCGGCACAAACGCAGACACATTCCTCATGGCAGTTGCGGTAGGCGCCTCATGCTCATTCCTCACGCCCATCAGCCATCAAAACAATACCCTGATCCTCGGGCCCGGAGGCTTCCGCTTCGGGGATTACTGGAAACTCGGGCTCCCCCTTGAGATACTTGTCATGGCGGTGAGTATTCCCATGCTGCTTTTGGTATGGCCTTTATAACCTTTTGGAGGTAACAAAATGAAATGGTATCGAATGGACACGGCCTCTGTCCTCGCCGAATGCAAGACGAGGGCCGAGGGGCTCACCGCCTCTGAGGCGGAAGAGCGTCTCAGGGAACACGGCCCCAACAGGCTTCCCGAGGAAGAAGGGCTGAGCCGGCTTACGGTCCTCCTCCATCAGTTCAAGAGCCCTCTCATCTATATTCTTATTGTGGCAGCCGTTGTCACCGCCATCCTCAAGGAGTACATCGACACTGGGGTAATAGTCGCCGTTGTGATCCTCAATGCCGTTGTCGGGTTCTTCCAGGAGTACAAGGCAGAGACAAGCGTCAGGGCCCTCAAGGGCATGGTCGTGGCCAAGGCTCGTGTCGTCCGCGACAGGAAAGAGGTGGAGATCCCCAGCGAAGGCATTGTGCCCGGCGATGTTGTACTCCTCGCATCGGGCGCAAAGGTCCCAGCCGATCTCAGGCTCGTGGACGTTGTGGAGCTTAAGACGGAAGAGGCGCCCCTCACGGGAGAATCCCTTCCTGTTGAAAAAACGGCAGAGCCCATAGTCGAAGAAAACCTTACCCCGGGCGACCAGACCAACATGGCCTTCATGGGTACGATCGTGGTCAACGGCAGAGGCCGCGGTGTTGTCGTCGAGACGGGCGTCAGGACGGTCCTCGGGCAGATCGCGCGCGATGTCAAGGCCCTTGGAGTTACAGAGACGCCGCTCCAGCGGAAGATCGTAAGGTTCGCCCAGTTTATAGGGCTTTTGGTTCTCGGCAGCGCCGTCTCCATAATCCTTCTCGGCCTTATGCTCGGTATGACCTTCGCGAGGTCTTCGGCATTGCCGTTGCCGCAGCGGTCGCAACGGTGCCCGAAGGGCTTCCCATCGTGGTGACCGTGACCATGGCCATAGGCATCACCCGCATGGCGCGGCGGAACGCCATCATACGGAAGCTCCCGGCGGTGGAAACCCTGGGAAGCACAACGATCATCTGCTCCGACAAGACAGGCACACTGACAAAGAACGAAATGACCGTGAAGACCCTCTACGACGGGCGCCACGCATACGAAATTACCGGAAGTGGCTACGACCCCGAAGGGAAGATCCTCCACGATTGGGAGCCGGCGGATAAAGAATCGCTTAAGAGGATCGAAACGGTGCTCAGGATCGGACTGCTCTGCAACGAATCACGGTTGGTCGAGGAAAAGGGCCAGTTCAGGATCGACGGCGACCCGACGGAAGGGGCGCTCATCATATCCGCAATGAAGGCAGGGCTCCAACTGGAAGAAGAAAAGTCAAAGTATCCCCAGGCAGGCATAGTCCCCTTCGAATCTGACCGGGGCTTCATGGCAACGCTCCACGAATACGACGGCAAAAAGGTAATCTTCCTGAAGGGCGCGCCGGAACGGGTTCTCGACATGTGCCACCGCCTTCCCTCTGGAGAAGATCTCGACCGAGCAAGGATCACCGCTACCGCCGAAGGCTTCGCAGAGGACGGGCTCAGGGTCCTTGCCATGGCCTATAAAAATGTCGCCGGCGACATCCCGCGCGGACAGTTCACCCACGGCCATCTCGGCAACGACCTTGTCTTTGCCGGCCTGCAGGGCATGATCGACCCTCCGAGGCCTGAGGCGGTCGATGCGATCGCTGGGTGCAGGGAAGCGGGCATAAGGGTTGCCATGATAACCGGCGACCATGCGGTCACCGCCTCTGCCATCGGCAGGATGATCGGCCTCAGCGAAAGCAAGGCCCCCGCGATCACGGGGAGAGAACTGGAAGAGATGGATGACGGCGAGCTTTTCGCCCGCGTTCAAAAGACCTCTGTCTATGCGAGGGTGTCGCCCCAGCACAAGCTCCGGATCGTTCAGCAGTATATGCGCCACGGCGAGGTGGTGGCCGTAACCGGCGATGGCGTCAACGACGCCCCAGCCCTCAAGGCGGCCCATATCGGCGCCGCGATGGGAAAAACAGGAACGGACGTGGCGCGCGAGGCGGCCGACATGGTCGTCACCGATGACAATTTTGCAAGCATCTTTCATGCAGTCGAAGAGGGGAGGATCGTCTTCGACAACATCCGCAAAGTGACCATGTTCCTTATTCCCACCGGATTCGCCGCCATCATATCCATAGTCATGGCAATGCTTCTCGACATACCCGTCCCCTATGTGGCAGCCCAGCTCCTATGGATCAACCTCGTCACCAACGGCCTCCAGGACGTGGCGCTCGCCTTTGAGCCTGGAGAAAAGGACATTGTTAAAAGAAAACCGAGAAACCCCGCGGAAGGCATCATGTCGAGGCTCATGCTCGAGCGGAGCGTTCTGGTGGGGATCATCATTTCGGCTGGCGTAATCTACAATTTTCACGGGGCCATCGCCGAAGGATCCTCCGTGGCGCATGCGAGGAGCATCGCCATGACCACCATGGTGCTCTTCCAGTTCTTTCAGGCATGGAACTCCCGCTCCGAGCGCGAGTCCATATTCCGCATGAACCCTTTGGGCAACCCTTTTCTTTTCTACAGCATGATCCTGGCCTTCCTGGCGCAGATTGCCGTCATTTATGTCCCTGCCCTTCAGTGGGTCTTCAGAACGGATGCAATAAGTGCCATTGAATGGGTTCAGATCGCCGCAGTGGCATTAACCGTTGTGGCCGCCGTCGAGATCGATAAGCTGATACGGAGATGAATTCGAAAAGGTCAGTTTGCGGCAGACGTTAAAAATTAGAATAGGCCCTGCTCATCCTGATGGGGGTTCAGGGCTTATATATCGCCGATAAAATCCTTTAGTTTTCCCATATCGCGGACCTCGATCATGTTTCTTTTCTTGCGCAGCATATCGAGGTCTTCGAAGTGGTTAAGGGCGAGAGAAACGGACACGCGCGAGAGCCCCGTCAGGCTCGCGATATCCTCCTGCGTTACCTTCTTGGCGATGAGCAGCCCCTTTGCGGTCTTCTGCCCGACCTCACAGGCAAGCTTATAGATCATATGGGCCACCCTCTTCTCGGCGTCAAGGAACGAAAAATCCTCTATCTGCAGCACAAGCAGCCGCGTAACCCTCGCAAAGGCTGCGATTATCAGGAGCGAAACCCTCGGTTGCTTCTCTGCGAGCTCGAAGAAATCGTGTATATGGATCACTCTCAAGGTTGTCTCTTCCACCGCAGTCGCGGTATGAAAATAGGAGTGGCCGTCGAAGGTGGCGGCATAGCCGAAGAGGGTGTTTTTCTCTTGTATTACGATGATCCTGTCCGAGCCGTCTTTGCCGAGAAGGCTTATCTTCACTTTCCCCTTCTCAATAAGGTAAAAATAAGGCTTGCACTCCTCCCCTTGTATGTAAATAAATTCACCGGATGCATACCGTTTCTGTTTCGCTATGGATAAAAGAAGCGCCAGTTCTTTCGGGTGGTCCTTTAAATTGTCCGTCAGATAGGGGGAATCGGGTATATCCTGTCCATTCAATCTCACCCCTGATCATTTCTTGTGCCCAGTTTTACGGCCATAAAACAGGCAACCAGTATCAGGAATATCGTCCCGCCTATCAGCAGCCATGTAGGTATCATGCGTATCACCTCCTTCTCCTTGAGTAGGACCCCTGTTTGCATATACTCTTTTTAACAGAGCTGTCATTGTGCGTCTGTTAATACGGCAACTCTGTTAACCGGTTAACATTTCCCCCTCACCCTGACCCTCTCCCGCAAAGGGGAGAGGGGACGTTGTTAGCATGACCCTTTCACGTAGAGGGAGAGGGAACTTTAGAGAATTCCCTTTAGGGGAGAGGGGATAATATTGAGCCCCCTCACCCTGACCCTCTCCCGCGAGGGGAGAGGGGACTTTAGGGAACTTAGCTAGAGGAGAGGAAGTAGTGACAAAACCCACAAGGGGCGTAAGTGACAGGGCGGTTTCAGTCTATCCTTTTATAACGTTGAACGTTGAACATAGAACATAGAACAAACCTGCCTATCAACAATGAGCAGAGTTGACCCGGTGTTCATCTCTTATATCGGCGCCTTTTTATGGATTTCTCGATCTCCACCGCAATGAAGACTATCGAAGACAATGCCAGCGCAAGCAGCAATTCGCCGATGGTCAGGGGCGCTGTTTTGAATATCGGGTTCAAAGACGGCACATAGATTGTCGCCATCTGGAGCGCAAAGGTTAGGAGAACCGCTCCGAGGAGGTACTTGTTTGATAAGAGCCCAAGCTTGAACAACGATTCTCTTTCCGAACGTATAGCGAGGACATGTCCAAGCTGGGTTAGGCAGAGCACCGTAAAGACCATCGTCTGCCAGTGCATGTTTCCTGCCCGTATGGACCACGATTGAACAAAAAGGATTATGCACGCCATCAACAATCCCACCCACACTACATGAAGCCCCATCCCGTGAGCAAATATGCTCTCCCTGGGATGCCGAGGGGGCCTGTTCATAACGTCACCTTCCGCCGGCTCAACGGACAATGCGAGCGCAGGGAGGCCATCCGTCACCAGGTTGATCCAGAGAAGATGGATCGGAAGAAGCGGTATCGGCAGGCCAACCAGCGGTGCGAAGAAGAGGGTCAGTATCTCTCCCGAATTCGTCGTTAGAAGGTACTTGAGAAATTTCCTGATATTGTCGTATATATTTCTGCCTTCTCTAACCGCCCTTACAATGGTGGCGAAATTATCGTCCAGGAGTATCATGTGTGCCGCCTCTTTCGACACGTCTGTCCCGGTGATCCCCATGGCAACCCCGATGTCCGCTCTTTTTAATGCAGGGGCGTCATTGACGCCGTCGCCTGTCATTGCGACGAACTGCCCCTTGTCCTGGAGCGCCTTGACGATCTTGAGCTTCTGCTCAGGCGCCACCCTCGCGTATACCCGTATGTGCTCCACACTCTCCTCAAATTCCTCCAGCGACAATTGCTCAAGCTCCTTTCCCGTCATGCTCGCCCCATGGCCATCGTCAAGCATCCCGAGCCGTTTCGCTATGGTCTGCGCTGTCAGGGGGTGGTCGCCCGTTATCATTACCGGCTTTATTCCCGCTGCCTTGCACATTGCCACGGCATCTTTCGCCTCTTCCCTCGGAGGGTCCATCATCCCTACTAGGCCCAGTATCGTAAGCCCTTTCTCCATATTATCAGGGGAGATATCCTCGGGGAGCCTCTCCCATTCCTTCTTTGCCACGCAGAGTATCCTCAATCCGCTGGCGGCCATCGCTGCGTTGACGGCCTGAAGTTCCTCTTTATCGACAGCCTTTAATCCGTCGGACGACAATATATTCTCCGATCTTTCGATGAGGACGTCTGTAGCGCCTTTTGTGAAGGAGATGAACCCGTCTTCCCATGTGTGGCATGTGGTCATACACTTTCTTTCAGAATCGAAGGGGATCTCGGCAACCCTTTTGGATATCTTTTCCAACTCCTTTTTATCAAAACCGTATTTCTTCGCAAAGCTGTAAAGCGCGGTCTCCGTCGGATCGCCGATGAGATTGCCCCCTGTGTCCTCCTGAGCGTCGTTGCTCAGCGCAAGGGCGGCCAGGGAATGCTTCTCTGGAATGGCCGCAACTTCTGCCCCATCGGCCCCCGGCCCCTTTAGCGTTTTCCCGTCAACGAACATCTCCTCTACGGTCATCCTGTTCATTGTAAGGGTTCCCGTCTTGTCGGAACATATATAGGTCACCGACCCGAGGGTCTCTACGGCGGGAAGCTTTCTTATCAGGGCGTTCCGCTTAACCAGCTTCTTTGCCCCCAGGGCAAGCGCTATGGTCACTACCGCGGGAAGCGCCTCCGGTATAGCGGCGACAGCGAGCGAAATGGCCGTGAGAAGCATGAGCATGATCTGCTCGCCGCGCAGGATGCCGATGCCAAACACGACAGCGCATATGGCAAGGACGGCGATGGCAAGCTTTTTACCAAAGGCCGCGAGCCTTTTCTGGAGTGGCGTCTGAACCTCTTCCTCCTCCTGGAGCATCGCGGCGATCTTGCCAAGCTCTGTATCCATCCCGGTCGCCACAACTATGCCTGTACCGCGGCCATAGGAAATGATCGTACCTTTAAACACCATGTTCTTCCTGTCGCCCAGGGGCAGCATTCCGTCATCCAGCGCTCCTGGATGTTTTTCCACCGGCATTGATTCGCCGGTAAGGGCCGCCTCCTCAGCCTTGAGATTCGCTGCCTCGGTAATCCTTATATCGGCAGGTACTATTCGCCCCGCTTCTAGCATTACCACATCGCCCGGGACAAGCTCCGAAGATGCTATCGTTGAAGGCGCCCCGTCCCTGATAACGGTTGCAGTAAGGGCCGCCATCTTTTTAAGGGCCTCCATCGCCTTTTCAGCCCTGTATTCCTGTATGAAGCCTACAACGGCGTTGAGAACAACAATAACAACGATGGCTATCGTGTCCGACAGCTCTCCGATGAAGCCCGATATGATGGCAGCGGCTATCAGGACAAGGATCATGAAGTCCCTGAACTGGTCAAGGAACATCATGAAAGGGGTCCTCTTTTTCTTCTCTTTCAACTCGTTGGGCCCGTATTGACATAGCCGCGCAACTGATTCCTGAGACGATATTCCGGCAGTCGATGTCTTCAGCTCCTCACAAACCTCACCTGTAGTTTTCTGATGCCACTTCATCTATCCTCCGCGTTGATCAAAATTCCGCTTATTATATCATATTAGCAAGAAATGCAACGGCGGTCAGCGTTATCCTTATGTCATCTATCAGAGCAAGGCAAGGACGCTGGCTCTGTTCTTTGCCGCTTGCCTCTCCCAAGAATCGTACATATACTTTAGGCAACAGGAAAAATTGATGGATAAAGAGATCGATGAAAGAATAGAGAATTTTGCAAAGCTCATGTTCAAATCCCGCTACCATGTATTTTTTACCGGCGCGGGCATCAGCACGGAATCGGGGCTGCCGGACTACAGGGGGCCTGACGGACTGTGGACGCGAAGGGATAAAGGGCTGCCGCCTAAAGAGACAGGCAAGCCCTGGCACCTTTTTGATCCAAACAAAGGCCACCATGCGATCGTGGAGCTTCAGAATATTGGGAAGCTCAGGTTTTTGATCTCTCAAAATGTGGACAACCTTCACCTGAAATCAGGTATCAGGCCTGAGTTGATCGCCGAGCTCCACGGCAACATCACGAAGCTCCGGTGCACGCGCTGCGGAATGATATATGATACGTTCTGGGGTTTCACCGCCTGCAAATGCGGAGGAGCTCTTGTGTCAAGCACCGTCGGGTTCGGTCAGCCCCTGCCCGAGCGGGACCTTACGCTCGCTTTTGAGCATTCCCGGAAAAGCGACCTCTTCGTGGTGGTGGGCTCAAGCCTTGTGGTGACGCCCGCCGCTGACATGCCGGCAGAAGCGCTCCGGCACGGCGCGAAGCTTGTAATCCTCAATGAAGGGGACACGCCCTTTGACCAGTACGCCGCTATCCGCTTTTACGAGAAGGTCGGCGATGTCCTTCCGGCATCGGTTAAGCGCCTCAAGATCCTCATGGGGCTGGAATAAGCCCGTCAGGGCATCACCTACTGAAGCCCTGTCGGCATTTCCCTTATAATGCCCATCCGGACATAGATCGGCCGGACGATCTTCCGCATCAGCGGAAGCCTAGTGAGGAAAAGCATCGAGCCAACAATGCAGGCGGCGCCGCTTATAATAAGGGTAGCTGGAGCGCCGATTCTGCTTGCAAGGCTTCCTGCCGCAATGCTTCCGAAGGGGGCCATGCCCATGAATGCCATGGCGTAAAAGCTCATGATGCGTCCCCGTTTGTCTTCATCGACAATGGTCTGCAGGATCGTGTTGCTTGAAGCCATCTGCACGATCATGCCGAACCCGGTGACCACCATTAGGCAGAGTGAAAGCGGGGTATAGCGGGAAAGCGAGAAGGCGATAAGCCCTATGCCAAAAATGCCGGATGATACGACAATCAGCCTCCCGAGGCCGAGCACTGTCTTGCGCGACGCCAAATATGCAGCCCCGGAGAGGGCGCCGATGCCTGAAGCGCCCATAAGAAAGCCAAGCGTATGCGGCCCTCCATGAAGTATATCTCTTGCAAAGATAGGCATAAGGACAATATATGGCATTCCCATAAAGCTCATGAGTGCCAGGAACAGAATAATATACCTGATTGGTGCGAACCTGAAGGCATATCTATACCCCTCTTTCAGCTCCTGGAGCACCGGAATGGAATGGAGCCTCTTCCTTTTCTCCTTTTTGATCTTCATGGCCAATAAGGCGATAATGATCGCGAGGAAGCTTATTCCGTTCAGCAAAAAACAAAGGCCTTCGCCTACAATGCCGATCACGAGGCCTGCGATCGACGGGCCCACCAGCCTTGCGCTGTTAAACATAAAGGAATTCAGGGCAATGGCATTGCCCAGATCCTTCTTATCTTCGACCATCTCTATGACAAAGGATTGCCGGGTAGGCACGTCAAATGCATTGATGAAGCCGAGGACTATGCTTAAGGCAATTACGTGCCAGACCGCAACGATGCCGGTCAATGTGAGAAACGCCAGCGAAAAGGCCTGCAGCATGGCGAACACCTGTATTGCAATGAGCAGCCTGCGTCGGTCAAGCCTGTCGGCAAACACCCCGGCGAATGAGGCAAAGATAAAGGTGGGAACCTGTCCGGTAAAACCAACCAAACCCAGCATAAATGCGGAGTTCGTCAGTCGGTAGACAAGCCAGCTCATTGCTATCTGCTGCATCCATGTCCCGATCAGGGAGAGGCCCTGCCCCCCGAAGAAAAGCCTGTAATTCCTGTATTGAAATGCCCTTCCAATGAATTTGAAGGCTGCCTGCTTTTCCAATGTTGGCGGCTTTGCCGACATATCTTCTTATATTCCTTGTTTCGGTGCAGGGCAAGCATTATTTCCGGCATGCCCACATATTATTGTTCAATGCGGTAAATGTTTACTTGTCCTTTCCCGATCCATCTGGTATTAAATAGCGTAAAAAGGAGAGGATGATGAAGATCAACAAGGTCGACCACATCTCAATCGCGGTAAAAGACCTCGATGCAGCGAGAAAGGTCTGGGAACCCATCATGGGGAAGGCGGGGCCGGACGACCTCTATGTCGACGAGCCTGAGAAGATCCGCGTCGCACGGTACTGGCTGGCCGGAGTGGGTTTCGAGCTCATGGAATCAACCTCCCCCGACGGCCACGTTGCGAAATGGATAGAGAAGAACGGCGAAGGGGTAATGATCGTCAGCTTCAACGTCGACAGTACTAGAGAGGCCGTCAGGGAGCTGGAGGCGAAGAATTATCCCTTCATCCCGGCCCCGGGCGGGGAGAAGGAGCGGCCGTTCCGGGACTGCGAATTCGCCTTCCTCCATCCGAAAAAGATGAACAACGTGCTCCTTGAGCTCATTGACTACAGGTGAAACGAGCTGAAGGAGAAATAGCCCCGATCTTCCGCAAAGAGATGCCGCGCCCTGTCCTTCCCGCAAATGGGTGCTATTTCCCGAATAAGCCTTTCAGCCGGATCCCGGTCAGAACCTGCCGTGTTGATGATGCAGCAGAGGTTGGCCAAGGTAAACCGCATCGCCCGGTTGAATTCTTCGAGGTTGCGGTGTTCCTGCAAACAGCACAACAAACGATCCTTTCTTCATCGGGAGCCGCGCCGTTAATCATCCACCTGATCGGGCTACCTCTTCTTCACAAAAGCCTTGCTTTCACCAAAGGGGTAAACGGGAAACGTCTCAAATACCATGATGTCTACCCATGCAGCCCTGCTCTGAATAAGCCCTTTCTCGTCGGTATCCACGACGTTGATTACCCTGCACCCCTGGAGATCGATGAACTCACAAATCACCTTGACGCCCTTCGGCCATTTCCATTTTATCCTTCTTTTCGCAACCTCCTTTTCGTCCTCAGGCGCCCACGTACAGATATTCATGAAGAACATAGCGGCCTCCTTTCGATAAATTTATGGTCTCTATCTATTAATAAGTATAGCACGGACTAATGATTTTAGGCGCTGTACGATAGGAAATAATTGGGCTAGATTCCCATGAGGGAATTCATTGCCGGTCAGGGGTATTGCTGGGGGCGCTGCTTACCGTCGGAACAGTACGTTACAAGCTCCGGCATCTCTTCCCCAGGCTGCTTTACGATGATCTTCCCGTTGATAACGTTATTTGTTTCTAATAATTCGGTCCAATATTTCCCCTTATCAACCTCTACGCTGAAACGGGCCTCTGCGTTGTCCGCAAGCTTTACCCCTTTATGGATCTTGTACTTCTCATCTTTTTTAAGAGGAGGAACATCAAACTCGAAGGAGCCGGCCCTGTCCACCTGAATGCGGGCCTTAGTGGGCCCTGCCGGCATAACTCCTGTATTATAGATCGTCGCCCTGAGCCACGCATAGCTGCCCGGTGAATAATCGGGAGGATTCTCGACTCCATACAGGGTTGTATACGTGCACACCACAAGGTCGGGGAGCGTATCTCCGTATACACCTACCCATACATATTTCTCGTCAGGGGCAAAATCGTCCCCGAAGCCCGGGAGAGACGTCTTACCTACAATGGCCCCGAACAGCCAGTCGCCGGGGGTCAGCGTCTCCTTGTGGGTGATATAGATATGCTCGCCGAAGGAAAGGGCCGGTACCTGATATTCGGTCCTCTTGACATTGCCCCACGTGTTCCACCATGACCCTTTGACCACAAAGGCCTTCGTCGGCTCGCTCTTTGTATTGCCCGTGTTGTCGATCCGCACCCTGACGGTCACCTCTTCTCCGGCCCTGAGTTTTTCCGGTGTGGCGGTGGCCTTTCCCACGGTAAGGTCTGCCTGTGCGGCATTGATGGGAAAGGATGCGCTCTGCGCCGAGACCTTGCCGTCTATCGTCACCAGCTTCACCTTGAAAGAAGGTCCCCACAGGTCATCGGGGATTTTCCAACGGTATCCGTTCACGCATACCTTTGGCGCGATCTCCGCGATCTCAGCGTTATCCTTGAAAAGGCTGATGCGGCAGCATTTTTCGGGCACATACCCCGCCTTCGACCATTCTATCACCACCTCATCTCCCTGAAACAAGTGGTCACCGCTTGCGGGGCGATTGATGGTAAATATCCCGAGTGGTCTCTCTTTCACTGCCTTCGGCAGGGTCCTGGTCGCGGCAGGCGTCCTTGCGGCAGGCGTCGTCGCCGGCGCCTTTACCTTTGGCGCTGTTTTGAGGTCTCTTTTGATCACAGTCTTTTCAGATGGGCTTTGCGCCTGCTGGGCATTTACAATTCCAGAAAAAATTGACAAAAGAAAAAGGCTTGCAAGAACCACGACCATGCATCTCTTTCTCATAACACCCTCCCCTATTTTTTTAACTCATTATCACACGATTTCCATGGCGTCAATCTGCCTCCGCCTTTGCATCGACCACTATGCCCCCTTCCCCTTCGTTCATTAGAATGAGGGGATTGATGTCAATCGTCCGGATCTCGGGGTGCTCCAACAAAAGCCGGGAGACATTTACAATAGAAGCGGTAAGATAGTTCACGTCGTAGGGCCCTTTTCCGCGTAAGCCCTTCAGTATCCGGCTTCCCTTGATCTCATCGATCATTGCCCCGGCGGTCTCCGCGTCAACGGGCGCCACGCGGATCGCAACGTCGTTGTATGCTTCAGCGAAGATCCCGCCCATGCCGCAAAGAACAACAGGCCCGAACACGGGATCCGTCCGTCCTCCCAGGATCACCTCGCACCCGGGCGGCGCCATCTTCTGCAAGAGAAAAGGGCCTGTCCTTATTCGGTCAAATGCCTCTTTAAGGGCTGCCTCGTCCCTGATGTCAAGGATTACGGCGCCTTCTTCCGTCTTATGGAGCATGTCTGGCGCGGCGCCCTTCAATGCCACGGGGTACCCTATGCCGCGGGCGCTTTCGAGGCCTTCCTCCAATCCCTTGACAACCCTGTAGTCTGCCGCTGCAAGGCCGTAAGCCTTGAGAAGCCCAAAAACCTCCTGTACGGCAGCAAATCCCCCGGACAGGCCGGGCTGCCCCCTGGTCTTCCCCCCTGTTGATACAAATTGCGCCCGCCGTCCCTGTTTTGCGGTATTTTTCCTGAAGTGTTCAAGAGACTTTGAAAGCGCCGCCAGCGCCTTATCGGCATGGCTGAAAACGGGGAGGTCTGCAACGCTTCGTATGTCAAACCAGTCGTCCCTGTGTGAGGATGTACAGAACACCACCGGCTTCCCGTAGGTTCTCGTCAGGGCTGCAGAGGAGCGTATGAACTTCCTGGTCTGGAGGGCATCATCGCCGAAGGCATAGGAATGGGCAACAAGCACGCCGTCGACGCCTTCTTCCCGGAGCGCCATTTCGGCGATCTCCAGGTAAAGGTCGATGTTCAATTCGTCGCCGAGATCAACTGGGTTCCCCCTTTTTATGACGCCGGGTCGCGTCTTCTCCGCAAGCATGCTCAAAAGCCTGTCGGAGAAGGAGGCAAGCGTGAAACCGTGGTGATAGGCGCTGTCTGCGGCCAGCACGGCATGCCCGCCCGACCGTGCCATGACCGCCAGACGGGGACCTTTCGGCAACGGCAGGGAAAAGGCCTTGAAGCAGTCGACCATCTCTTCAAGGCTGTAAACGCGATGAATGCCGGCCTGCTTCATTGCCTCATCTGCGATCCTGTCGTCTCCTGCCAAGGCAGCGGTATGCAGCCTGGCGACCTTTCTTCCTTCGGGGCTCCTGTTGGCCTTCAGGAGGACCACCGGCTTGTCGGAAGCAGCCGCCAGATCCATAAACCTCCTTCCGTCGCGGATGTCCTCCAAATAAAGCCCGATCATGGCGGTGCCCAGGTCCGCAGCAAAATATTCGAGAAGGGCGCTCTCATCGATCATCAGTTTGTTGCCGATGCTGGCCAGTTTGCGGCAGCCGATATTCTCCATGTAGCAGAGCATCATCAAATCGTGAATGATCCCCCCGCTCTGCGAGATTATCGATACCGGCCCCTGCTTTACCTCTCCGGGAAGAATGGGATAAAAAGGCATAACAAGTCCGTTCTCCACATTTATGATGCCCACGCAGTTCGGACCTATTATCACCATGTCCCACTTACCTGCTATACTTAAGACCTCAGCTTCCAGGGATCTCCTGTCATTGTCAAATTCCGAGAAACCGGCCGTTTCGACAACTATGCGCCTAATGCCCTTCTTTCCGCAGGCCTCGATGGCTGCGGTCAGGCCGCGGGCGGGGACGAGGATTACAGCGACATCAGGGATTTCCGGTATCTCGGACACATCGGTATAGATCTTCCTGCCGTCGAGAGATCCGCCCTTCCCCCCTACGAGGTAGATCATTCCGGAAAATTTAAAACGCTCCATGTTCTCTACGATAACGCGGGCGAGATTGTTCGGGGCATCGGAAATACCAAGGACTACAACTCTTCTGGGAAAAAACATTGTTTCCATGGAAACCTCTTACAGTTTATTTGACGCCTTCATCATACCATACCGGCATTGTGAAGCCGGAGAGAAAAAAGCCCGATCACCTTCGCCACCAGGGAAGAAAGCGACGGGTCGCGCGCCCCCATGACAAGGATGCAATCGCCCGGCCTCGCGTCTGCCTTCAGCCTCGCCAGAAGCTCGTCGCGGTCCTTTACCGCCTGCGCATTGAACGGCACAGGGCCAAGCCCCTCTATGATGTCTTCCGCGCTGATTTCTCTTTGCGCAGTCCCTCCTGCGTAATAGATGGGCAAAAGGTAGAGCGAATCGTTCTGCCGGAACACGGCACGGAACGCTGCAATGTATTCGTCTTTCAGGAACCGCGTCGGCCCAAACCCGTGCGGCTGGTACACGGCGACGATGCGCTCCGCGAGGCCCCGTGCGGCGCTCACTGCTGCCGCTATCTTTGCCGGGTTGTGGGCAAAATCATCGATCACATACACGCCCTGCCCGGTCTTCGTCACTGCAAAACGGCGCGCAACCCCTTCAAAATTCCTTACCCCATCGGCAAGGGCAGTCTCTTCGCAGCCCAGATGTTCGCAGACACACAGCGCCGCGCGGAGGTTCTCAAGGTTGTGCTCCCCCGGAAGGGGCAAAAGGTACTCAACGCCTTTGCGAAAAAGCTTCACCGAGGTTGCCTGAAGCTGCTCGCTGTCCGGCCTCCATGCAGCGGATACGTTCCGGCCGAACCGCACTGTTGCCGGCAGCGCCGCAAGGACCGGGTCGTCGGCGTTCGATGCAGCCCACGCCGATCGGGAAATGAGCGCCTCGAAAAGCCCTCTTATCTCGTCGATCTCCTTATGGTCCTTGGAGACATTGATCACGACGGCAAACTCCGGGGAATATTTGACCAGCGTCCCATCGCTCTCATCGGCCTCAACAACGAGCAGATCGGAGCCGCCGCTGAAGGCATTGCCGATCATCCCCTGTTTTTCGAGCCGCCGCAGAGGAGCGCCGCTTACAAGGGAGGGCGACTTCCCGCATGCCGTCAGGAACTCGAATATCATCGCCGTCACCGTAGACTTGCCGCTTGTGCCGGCCACGGCGATAGTCCGCTTGGACGTAATGATCGCGGCGAGCAGATCTGAGCGGTGAACAATGGGAAGGCTTGCGGCGCGTGCAGCGGCGATGTCCGGGTTCGACTCCTCTATCGCCGTTGAGACGCAGACCGCATCGGTGCCGGCGCTCACGCCCGAGCCGTCCTGGCCCGTGATCGTGCACCCGAGCCCTTCGAGCATGCCTTGCATGGCTGCCGTATCCTCGCTGCCGAGAAGGCGGTCGGAGCCGGAAACCTCTATCCCCTGGAAGCGGAGATACTGCGCGAGGGCGCTCATGCCGCTTCCGAAGATGCCTGTGAAGTGGATGCTCCGGCACGGTCTCTCCCCAACCATAAAAGGCGGAGGATCGATATATACGAGTGTCCCTTCCCCCACCATCTCAAAGAGGCTGATGATGTCCTCATTTCTCAAGGCTATGCAGCCATGGGAAAAAGGGGCGCCTGCCAAATCCTCCCTGTTGGTGCCGTGGATGTAAATGCAGCGTTCATAGGAATCCACCCCCGCGCCCTTGTTGATCCCCTCTTCCAGGCCTTCAAGCCTCAGGATGCGGGTAAGTATCAGGTTGTCTCCGGCTGTACCCGTTTCCCAGCCAACGCCCGTGTCAATGCGGTCCTTAAAGATCCGCCCTGCCGGCGCGCCCGCTCCGATCTTCTCTTTTATCCGGTGTATGCCGGGAGGCGTCTTGAACGAGCCCTCCCGGATGCCGCAGCCGTGGCGGGCGGTGGAGGCATCGTAGCTCCCGATAACGGCATCCCCTTTGCAGACCATGAGCGTTTGCGCTTCGATTGACTGGACGAGAAAAGGCTCCTGCGGGCCCTTCAGCAATTTTTGTAGTCTTCCGCAGATTTGACGCAACCGGGGGTCTTGCATATCAGATCATCCCTCATCGCTTCAGCTTTTTAAATACCTTGTATGCCCCGTAGCCAAGCACGGCGGCCGCTCCTGCCATTAAAGGGATGCCAAAGACAATGATTGTGGAGGCAGCCCTGATGAGGTCAAATGGTGTGATCTTTTTCGGTCTCAATAACAGCCCTCACAACTTTATAGCATTGATTGATATGGGAGTGGATGATCACCCTCATTGCCGCGTAGCTGATGCCGGCAGATACAGCCTGTCCGATTACGGGGACATACCGCGCTGCCTGTTTTGCCGTTAAGCGGATCCCGGCCTTCTTCAGGATCTGCATTATCAATTCCTTTGTGATGTAGCTGCCTATCATTTTCGCACCGAGCCTTTTCGCAATATCATAGATAAAAACAGCTACCTGCGGATTATATTCATCTATCTGTTCTTTTGACAGGCCAAACATCTCGCTGATCCTTGGTATTATCTGCCTCAGAAGAACAACATCGGTAGCGATATCGGCAAGCGGAACAGGCACTGCCGAAGCCGCCGCCGACAGCAGAGACTTCTTATTCGACATTCGCCTGCATTCTTTTTTAATATCTTCCAATTCTTCTATGGTTGCGGGTAGCATAGTCCTTTATATTACCGCTATTGTGCAAAGATGACAAATTTATTTTATTCCGTACAGCATCAAATAGGTTGAAAGGTTCTTCGCTGGTATGGAATACTATGGTGCCATGTTCAACGAAGGAGGTGCTCCTCAAAACACGACGCGGAATATACTGACCCGTGGATTTATCCTCGGGTTCCTTGCGTTATTTCTTTCCATCGCCGCCAACCATGCCCTTATCCCTACCCTTCCAATCTTTTTTTTAAAGTTTGGATCCAACGAGACAGAGATAGGCGTGCTCATCGGCGTTTTCGCCGCTTCATCGCTTGTCTCCCGGTTTCTGGTCGGCAGAGCCCTGCTTAGCTACTCAAAAAAGAGCATTATGATCTTCGGCGCCCTGCTGTCTGCAGCCACCTTTCTTGCCAGCATCGTGCTTCGCCCTTTCTGGCCCTTCTTTGCCATCAGGATCTTTCAGGGCGCCGCCTTTGCCTTTGTAGATACGGCAGTCCTCTCGCTGGTAGTAACCGTCATCCCTCCGGCATACCGGGGCCAGGGCTTCGGCTATCTCCTGCTGGCGCCGACCCTCGCGCTGGTTGTAGCGCCCTCTTTCGGCATGTTTCTTATCAACCGGTACAGCTTTACCGTTCTCTTTTTGACCTGCATGGGGGTTGCGCTATGCGCCTTCTTCTGTTCCTGCATGCTGAAAGAAAAGGATAGTGCTGCGCCCGGCCGTAACGCCGCCGCGGGCAGCAACTCTTTTTTTGACCTGAAGATCATTGCCCCTGCTGTAACTAACTTTTTATATAGTTTTGTCTGGGGAGCCCTCATAGCCTTCGTTCCCCTCTACGCAATCAATTGCGGCATAAAAAACCCGGGGTATTTCTTTTCCGCTATTGCCATAATGCTCATCGCGGGCCGGGCCCTGGGAGGAAGGATCATGGACATCTACAACAAAGAAAAGCTTATCCTGATCTTCGTATTTACATCAATGGTAGCTGTGGTCATGCTCGCTTTTTCAAAAAATCTTCCGATGTTTATTTTCGTAGGATTGATCTGGGGGACAGGAGGTACATTTTTCTCTCCCGCTTCTTTGGCATATGCCCTTGACTACTCTGGGTCTACGAGCGGCGCCGCCATCGGAACCTTCAGGGCGATCATGGATCTGGGATTTGCCGTCGGGCCTGCCATCATGGGTATCATTGTGCCCTTTACGGGCTACCGCATAATGTTTCTCTGCCTAGCGCTGATATGTCTTATCAACCTCTCCTATTTCCAGTTTTATGTAAGAAAAAAGGGCAAGGCAGCCAAATAGCAAATCTTTTCTTGACGTTATTTTCATAAGATGCTATCAACATGATAGGCAATAATTACCCGAGCTCGCCCGTTTCTTTGCAGAAGTTTTAGGAGAACTGCTAAAAGGATAAACAAAGATTAAAAAAGGGGGGGTAGCAAAGATGGCATTTCGGGGAAGGGCTGCCACGACATTCTTTTTGGTCTTCTTTACCTTAATTCTTCCTGCCAATGCGCAGGAGCGAAGCGGCGAGGTGCTGCAGCAGCTGGAGCGCAAAGAGGTTTTGCCCGAAACAAAACCAATAAAGCCGCCAGTTATTGAGAAGGAAGAAGGAGAGAAAAAGGCCAAAGTTAAATACAGGGACGCCGAGAAGATATTCGTCAAAAGATTCAAGGTAGAAGGCGCTACCCTCATCGATGAGCCAACGATCCGCTCGCTTGTTGAATCCTTTGAAAACAGAAAGCTTGCCCTGGAAGACATCAACGCCGTTGCAGAAAAAATAACCGGCGCTTACAGACAGCGGGGCTACCTCATAGCCTATGCCTTCATCCCCGTTCAGGAGATAAAGGACGATACGGTAGTGATCAAGGCAATTGAAGGCAGGGTCGGGAGCATCTCCGTTTCAGGCAACAAGCACTACGAAAGCCCATTCATCGTAAAGCACCTCGAGCAGGCGCGGAAAGACCCGTCCCTCATGGAAGACAGGCTGGAGCGGGCGATACTCCTGCTCAACGAATATCCTTCCCTTAACGTAAAAACGTCCCTAAAGGCGGGCAGCCAGCCAAAAACAACGGACATCCTGGCGACGGCGTCAGACAAGCGGTACATATCCATGGGCCTGGGCTACGACAACTTCGGCTCGAGCACGATCAGCAAGCACCGCGCCTCCCTGTCGCTCGAAGCGGGCAGCCTCATTGCCGACGGCGATCTTCTGATGCTGAGGGGCGTCACGGGGCTTGACCGCATCGATCTCAACAAGCTCTCCTACGGCAGGGCCGAATACCTCATACCCGTAAGCTACAACGGGACCAAGCTCGGCGTGTATTACGCCGACAACGTATATGAGGCGGGGGAATACCTCATCCCCCTCGACATCAACGGCAAGGCGCACACGGCAGGCATCTATCTGACGCACCCCTTCATAAAGCAGAGGGACAGGACTCTGGAGGTCAGGGCAGGCTTTGACTATAAGGATATGTACGACTATATGCTCGACAGCCTGAATAGCAAGGACAACGTACGGAGCCTCAATTTTGGCGCAAGCTACAACTTTTTCGACGCTCTTAAGGGCAGGAACTCCATCTCTGCAACATGGCACCAGGGCATACCCTACCTGCTCGGGGGAACGGGCAGGGACGGGACAGGCACAAGCAGGCTCGGGGCGAGCGGAGGGTTCACCAAGTTCACGGGCGACCTTGCCCGAACACAGATGATCGGGGAGTACAGCTACGCACTTATCAGGGCCTCGGGGCAGCTGTCGAATGAAGAGCTCTTTTCGGTGGAGCAGTTCGGCATAGGCGGTATGGGAACGGTGAGAGGCTTCGATCCTTCCATGTACAGCGGGGACAGCGGCTATGTCCTGGGCGCTGAACTTTATTTTTCGCCCCTCTATCCGGACAAGAAGATATTTGGCCGCAAGATCGGGGAGATGCTCAAGCTCGTCCTCTTTATAGACCACGGCGGCGTTTACAGAAACAACGTCCAGCCCGGAGAATACAAGGTGGCCTATCTCACCTCCGCCGGGGCGGGCATAAGGGTCTACGGGGGGAACCTCTTTTTATTTCGGGTTGACTGCGCTGTGCCGCGGATAAACGGAAACTTCAATGCCAGCAATTCGGTCTACTATCTGCAGGCGATGATGAATTTTGAATGACGGGGGCTAATTACCGCAATAAGGCACCTCGTTTTGAGAACAAGGGAGGGCAGGATATGAAGGACATAATATCGACTCTCGCAAAGGGCAAAAGTGCTGGATCGCAAGGCATAGGGGCGGCAGCCGACATCCTACGCATATGCCGCTATGTAATGTTTATAATAGCCCTCTTCTTGCCGCAGGCCGCCCTGACGCTGCCGAAGGACGGGACCGTGGCCGCCGGCAGTTCGACGATCTCTCAGCCGAACAGCGCTACCATGCATATCAACCAGACGACGCATAAATCCATCATCAACTGGAAGAGCTACAGCATCGGGGCCAACGAAAAGGTCCAGTACTTCCAGCCGTCGTCAAGCTCCATCTCGCTGAACCGGGTGATCGGTGTCGACCCCTCATATATACACGGCCAGCTCTCCGCCAACGGACAGGTGTGGGTCATCAACCCCAACGGGCTCCTCGTAGGGAACGGAGCACGCATCAATGTGGGGGGTTTTGTGGGCTCCACATTGAACATGAACAATGAGGATTTCATGAACGGCCGGTACAGGTTCATCATGGCCGAACAACCGGGCGCCGCGGCTGCCGGAATAACGAACCAGGGACACATCGAGGCGGAAAGAGGGGGCTATGCCGTCCTCATCTCCCCGTCGATCACCAACGAAGGCACGATCTCATCGCCTCTCGGAACGGCCTCTCTGGCGTCGGGCAACGAGGTAACCCTCAACTTCGCGGGCAACGAGCTGATCGGGTTTACCATCGACAAGGCCGTGCTGGAACGTACAACAGAAGGGGGCAGCGACGCCGGGATAACCAATAAGGGGAGCATTGCCGCGGACGGCGGGCAGGTTATCATATCCGCCAAAGTGGCATCCGATGTGATGAAGACGGTGGTTAACAATGAAGGCCACATCGCAGCCAGGACGATCGAAAACCGAAACGGACGCATCTATCTTCTCGGCGGTATGGAGAATAACGGCATCATGGTGGGCGGCGTACTCGACGCCTCGGCGCCAGCGGGCGGCGACGGAGGGTTCATCGAGACCTCTGCGGCAAAGGTTGACGTCGGGGACGGGACGGTTGTCACCACCGATGCCCCCTCGGGCAGGACAGGCACGTGGCTCATAGACCCCACCAATTACAGGGTCGCGCCGACCGGCGGAAATATCACCGGCTCGCAGCTCTCCACGAACCTCGGCACTACCGGCATTATCATCCAGACGCCAGCGGCAGGGGCGGAAAGCGGCGATATATTCATCAACGATGCCGTCTCGTGGAGCGCGAACACCATCCTGACCCTCGAGGCGCACAGGAACATATACATCAACAAGGACATCACCGCCACCGGCGACACGGCGGGGATGGTCATTACCCCCAACTTTGACGGCGACGGCAGCGGGGGTAGCTACAGCCTGGACAAAGCAAAGATCACCCTGTCGGGCGGCAGCCCTTCCCTCTTCATCGCGGGCAACGCCTATACGGTGATCAACGATGTGAACGCCCTTCAGAACATGAATAGCGGCCTTCTCGGCAGATACGCCCTGGGCAGCGATATCGACGCCTCGGCCACCGCCTCGTGGAACAGCGGGGCGGGGTTTGTGCCGGTGGGCAAATCTGCGGCAAAATTTTGGGGCACACTTGACGGCCTCGGCCACACGATCAACGGCCTTTACATCAACCGCAGCACAACCGACGACATCGGCCTCTTCGGATATACCAGCAACGCGGCCATCCGGAACGTCGGGGTAACAGACGCTGACATCACGGGCAGGTATTTCGTCGGAGGGCTTGTTGGGTATAAATACAGCGGCACTGTAAGCAACTCTTACAGCACGGGTGTAATAAACGGATACTCGGCTTCAGGTGGGCTGGTGGGCATGAACGCCGGGGGCACTATAAGCTATTCCCACAGCACATGCGGCGTGACCGGAACGGCGGCATTGGCGGCCGTAGGGGGGCTCGTGGGCATCAACAACCCGGACGGGACGATCACCCATTCCTACAGTTACAGCCCGAACACCGTGCAGGGGGGCCATGCCGGCGGGCTCGTGGGCATGAACGACGGCACCATATCTAACTGCTATGCCATCACCAAAGTGATAGGCACCAGTGGCAGCGGCCACGTGGGCGGGCTGGCGGGCATCAACGACGGCACCATCATCTACGTCTATTCGGCGGGGAACGTTTCCGGCGCCGGGAGCTACCTCGGCTCGCTGGTGGGCTACAACGACAGCATCGCCACGATCAGCGATGCATATTGCAATAAGGAAACCTCGGGCCAGGCGAAGTGCGTGGGCAACGGCGATGTCGGCTGCACGGGGCTCACAACAGAAGAGATGAAGCAGAAGGGTAGCTTCCCCGGTTGGGACTTCAGCAATAATTGGGCTATCGGCCAAAATGAATCCTATCCCTACTTTATCTGGAATGAACAGCTCCCCCATCCGGGGACCGGGGCGGGGCCGGGGCCGGGGCCGCAGCCTTCTGACGATGGCGGATCACCCGTCGACCAGGAGACCCTCACGAGGATCGACCAGGAAGGCCTTTTTGTCAATCCTTTCGCACTTACTCCATACCCAAATACGGATCTTGATAAACAGCTGATTGATACCAATATTAAAGGGCTTGAAGAGTTTATGCGCGACGACAGCAATAAGGTATCAATAACTGAATTCCCCGACGGAACAAAGCAAATAACAGTTGAAGAGGTAAACGAAGAGTGGGGCACCTCGAACACTATCGCAACGATAACCATAGAACCGGACGGTACAAAAAAAACCGAGAAAGGGTCAATCACAACTATCGAACATCCTGACGGTACGATAGAAGAATACGCACAAAATGCAATGTCGTGGATAACGACTAAACCCGACGGTACGAGAGTAGTAAAATTTATTTATGCTCCCGGCGATGCGAACACATCCGAAGGACCCACTGCCACGATGACGATCTACCCCGATGGCAGGATCATAACCAAGTTCCCCGATAACAGCGTCAAGACCGAAAACCCCGATGGCACGATATTCACCGAACATCCCGACGGCATGAAGGTGACCAAAACCCCCGACGGCATAACGGTGGCCGAACTTCCGGACGGCACGACGGTAACGAGCATGGGCGATGAAGGAGGCTTTGCGCCCAGGACAACGGTGACCGAAAGGCCGGACGGCACGGTCATCACCCAACACTTAGGCGGCACGACGGTGACCGAACTGCCCGATGGCACTACGATAACCGAGATAGACGGCACTACGGTGACCCGGTCGCCGGACGGCACGACAATTACCCAAAAGACTGACGGACTGCAACCAGAGTCGGTCGATTTTGCATATCCTGTATGGACAACAGCACCCGAAGACCCCCCTGATGATGGTGATCGTCGTTGGTATCAACAATACCGGATTACAGGGGGTGTTGATGACGACACCAAATCAATTAAAGAAGCCGATGGTACTAAGATGACCAAACTTCCCGACGGCACGACGGTAACGAGCATGGGCGATAAAGGAGCCTGGGGGTACAAGACAACGGTAACCGAAAGGCCAGACGGCACGGTCATCACCCGACACATGGGCGGCACGACGGTGACCGAACTGCCCGATGGGACAACGATCACCGAGGTGGATGGCACGATAGTGACCAGGCTGCCGGAAGGAAAAATAATCACAGAAAAGGCCGAAGAAATACCATTACTTAATGTCGTAGGCGGATTGATAACGAGCACCGTCTCGCCGGAGATCAAACCCGGCGAGCCCGGCACTATAATTTCTCTCTTCCCGAGCGGGACGACGGTCACCGAAAAGCCCGACGGAATGAAGCTATTCGAAAATCCGAAGCTCGACCTGCGCATCTATTCATTCCAGCCGGTAATAAAATGATGCCTTAGACAAAAAAGCCGAACCCTGTTCCGTCGATCCCTTTTTGCCTTTCCTAAATTTGTATGGACACCGCTTTGATCTGGGTATACTCCTGAAGAGACAAGACTCCGTTCTCTTTTCCGAAGCCGCTTTGTTTAAACCCACCCCAAGGTTGTTCGGATGAAAGGGCCATGTGATCATTTACCCACACATAGCCGGCCTGTAATTCATTAACAAACGTTAATGCCTTTGACAGGTTTTTAGTCCAAACTGAAGCGGATAAAGCGAATGTATTGTCATTGGCGAGCTTCAATACTTCATCTTCTGAAGAGAATTTCATAATAGGCACCACAGGACCGAAAATCTCATCCCTGGCAATCTTCATGTTCTGGGTAACGTTACCGAAAACGGTAGGCATAACAAAGCAGCCCTTATCCAATGGGGGCGTCTCGGGCCTTTTTCCTCCCAAAAGCAGCTGTGCCCCCTCGTCTATTGCCGACTGAATATAGGCCTCCACATTATTCCGATGTTCCGCACTGACAACGGGCCCCATCTGTGTGCGCTGATCGGCAGGATCACCGACAACGATTTTGCGAGCATCAGCAAGGAACCTTTCCACGAATTCGTCATAGAGATTTTCGTGGATATAGAATCTGCCGGGAGCCGCGCATATTTGCCCGCTATTGACAAACGAAATGGGTACGGCCTTGGATACTGCGGCATTCAAATCTGCATCCTTAAGCACAATGAATGGGTTCTTACCACCCAGTTCGAGGATCATACGCTTAACCGTTTGGCTGGCAGCTTGCATTATGGCCTTTCCTGTTTCACAGCTTCCCGTAAAAGATACTAATCCTACATCCGGATGAGAGGATAGGGCTTCTCCCACAGATCCTCCCGGACCTGTAATAATATTGACCGCTCCAGGAGGGAGTATATCCAGTTCCTCCAATATCTTGCCCAACCTAAGAGCAACCAGGGAGTTGATGCTTGGAGGCTTTATGACGCACGTATTCCCCAAAGTAAGCGCGGTGCCCAGTTTACTGGCGATCATCCGGAGGGGAACGTTCCACGGTATGATCAGGGAGCACACGCCGATTGGTTCGCGTTGAAGATAAAACAGCACATTCGATTTTATCGGTTGAACGGCGCCCATGAAACCTCTGGCAACCTGTGAACAGTATTCTATCCTTTCGGCCGAAAAAATTACCGATGGAATTGCATCCCTTATAGGCGTGCCGTGTTCAAGCACATCAAGGCTCCCAAGATCCTGTGCATGTTCTCTGATAGCCTGAGCGATGCGCATCATGATTGCAGAGCGTTCAGTTTGACTCTTCTTTGACCACGCGGGGAAAGCGTTGCGGGCCGCCTCCACTGCATTGTCGACGTCCCGCTTGTCGCCAAGAGGGACCTGCGTTATCTCTTCCCCCGTTGCCGGGTTAACAATTCGATACGTCTTTCCTGAAACGGCATCAAGCCATTTTCCGCCGATCCACATTTTGTAGTTCTGCATGTTCGTTCCTCCTAGGTCATGTTATTGATATCTCTAAAATATTCCTTTTTGAGGTCGCAGCCACCGTCACGACAATCGGCGGTACGCGCCATACTACGGGTATATTGCCTCTAGGCAGTCCCTTTGATCCCCGCAGGTTTTGCCGTACATTATTATTGTTACTTTATATTACTAATTATTACCATATATTACTATTTATTACCAATAATGATATTTAATATATTAATTGAAAGGGAAAATAATGTCAACATCATGACAGCAAACCTCCTGTCAGTCGTCAAGCTTTCTGGCGCTGTCGAGAGCCATGGCATATACCCACTTTAAGATCAAAGGCGCCAAGGTAATTCCCCGCTTTTGCCGAAAGAAGCAGATAAAAACGTATGGTTCTGTAATTCCTATAAATTGCAATCCCGTGTTGTTGACGAAATCGGCATAAGGCCGTATAACATTCCCCTGCGATTTAATGAGGAGCGGAGATGCTTAAAACCGGTCCATTTCAGGACCATGCGGATCAGTATGATAGGTGGTTTAAAGAGAACCGGTCGGTCTATGAGGTTGAGCTGAGGACAATCAGGTCGTTCATAACGGACAACCGGCGTAGTTTGGAGGTCGGCGTCGGGACAGGAAGGTTCGCCGCGCCCCTGGGGATCCGGATAGGCATCGAGCCGGCCGAAAGCATGAGGGCGATCGCCCTAAAAAGAAAGGTCAATGTCCTGGGTGCTGCGGCCGAACATCTTCCGTTCAAGGATTCATCTTTCGGGCTTGTGATGATGATCACCGTGGTATGCTTTGTAAATGATATTGATAGAACATTCAAAGAAGCGTTCAGGGTTTTGTCGAAGGACGGGAGCATGGTCGTCGGCATGATGGACCGCAGCGGCCCTCTCGGTCTAAGATATTCAGAGCGCAAGCAGGACAGCCTGTTCTATGGACAGGCAACATTTTATTCGGTTGATGAAATTCTAGAAATAATGAAAAGAACAGGTTTTAATAATTTTAGTTTTCGCCAGTCCATCTTCGGGGACATATCGAAGACTTCCGGTGATGAAGCTGTCAAGGCCGGATACGGAACCGGATCGTTCGTGGCGATACGCGGGAAGAAACGAGAAGTATAATAAAAAAAATCGAAAACTGGGGTCAGGCCTCGCAATAACGCATTTTGCTCTCTGCTTTTTTCACCGCCCTGCTCACCGTTGCATAGCAAACACCAGGGTGATCGCCGGTTTATCCCTTCCCGGACAAAGAGACGGTAGAGCCTTTGCGCCCTTTTCTTCTGCAGGCTGGATTGTCCCAGTATCCAGTCTATTGTGAGAAAGGAAGGGGATGGTTCAAGCCCTGCGGACCGTGATAACTGCTCCACTTCAAGTCTGCAGGGATTTCGGCCATATGGGCCCGGGTTGAGAACAACATACCTGGAGAGTTCGAGGAGGTAGCTGTCCTTCTCTATAATGTTCCCGAGGAGATCGACAAAATAATGACGGTCCTAGTCGCTTCGGAATATTCTCTGCCTGGCATTCCCGCGGGAGGTAACATGGTAGAGGGCGCCGGGGTATTCTATCATGAGGGGGCAGGCCATAAGGAAACTACATCATAAGATATGCATGATTGCAAGACCTGACCCCAATTGCTGCTGCACCATTTTCCCTAATATTTTCGTGTAAAACTGCATTATACGTATTCTCATTTTACATCTTGTCGCCTCCTTCATTAACCAATATATTGTGGGTGGATAAAGAAAAAGGAGGTAGCTATGAAAAAGATATTCAGCATGGCAGTAGTAATCGGGGTGCTCACAATGGCATCCGGCGCACTGGCATCCGGCACCAATACGTTGACGGTAACCGCAAGCGTTACAGGGACATGTAAGTTTGTCTCAGGAACATCGACGTTGAACTTCGGTACCCTTGATCCATCATTGTCTTCAGATGTCAACGGAAGCGGTACAACCACGTTCTGGTGTACAAAAGGCACAACACAGACGCTTTCAGCGAATAACGGCACAAACTGGGACGGCAGCAAGAGAAATATGAAGCTTACCACAGGTGCCGACCTCATCCCCTATACGTTAACCCTTACCCCGGATGGCAGTACAAACCAGGGACCTGGATCACCGAGGACTTTGACCATTAGCGGAACGATACTCAATACCGACTACATCAACAAGGCCGCCGGCTCCTACTCCGACACCGTGACGCTGAGCATAACCCCGTGATGCGATAAACGAAAGAATGGGGGAAAACCCAATCTTCCCCCATTCTTTCAAAGGGACAAGCTAGGGTGGAAGAAGGAAAGCCCCATGCGAATGATCATCTTCATTACAGCGATACTTATCTTCTTCGCAACGACACCCATGTGCTATGCTGCGAGTGTCCTCTCGGTAACGGCAACGGTCGTATCCAATAACAATTGCAGATTCAATACAGGCTCCTCGTACCTGAACTTCGGCACCCTAGATCCGGGCAACCCCTCTGACAAGACCGTGAACACCTCGGTCACATTCCGATGCGGGGGAAGCTCGCCGATCGCGACATTTTCCATAACCCATGACAGCGGTCTCTATGAGACGGGCCCCGGCGAGCCAAGGATGCGCAATACGTCGGTCACCACAGAGTATCTGCCCTATACCCTCTCTTTAAGCCCCACATCGGGTACGGTACCCCGATTCACCAACAGGACCCTGACTATAAGCGGCACCGTGCAGGGCAGCCAATTCCAGAAAGCCTACGTAGGGAACTACAGAGACAGGGTGGCCATATCTATAGAACCGTAAAGTGGGTCTCCCTCTGCTGGGCACCTGGCAGGAAGATCGAATTTTGGAGGAGCGGGGGGCGTCCTTCAATTGTTTAATAGCAAGGACGTGGCTGCCATAATTGAAATACTGAAGGATGTCCACAGCCGGCCTAGCGGGCCCCCGCTTTAATTCTAAAGCTGCGTTAATGCTTTCTGTAGCAGCACAATCATGTTTTGGGCAGCATCATGGTTCAGCGTTATCCCTTTCTTGGTGGGGATCCATTCTTGTTTATCATTCTCAAAATGGATCCGGCAGTCGATATATTTTCGCTCTTTGTATTCCCGGACCTGTATCAGTATCTTCTCTGTTTCACTTCTGGGTATCTCACCTATCAACACGCTGGTTTCAGGCATATATGCCTCCCTTGAAATTTGTTCAATCCACTTATATCTACATCTTTTTCCGCCAAAGTGGAAATGTTTTTTCTACTGACAATTCCCTTGATTTGACCCCTCTACTTTGCACAGCGTTTTGTGCCCGCGGCGGGGGCGGGACGATTGATATTTGAAGAGCTGACCCTGATTCCACAGAAACTACTTACAGCGCTTAATCGGCAAAAATGGCTTCGAATTCCTTCGGGGATATGATCCTGCTCCTGCCGTATTTTTTTATGACGAGCAGGTCTTCGTCCCCGGTCACCAGAATATCGGCGCCGGCTGCGGGCGCGCATGCAAGGACCTTGTTGTCGTCCTTATCTCTGTAGACGGGGTCTGATCACCAATTAATGCCCAGTAACCTACTACCGAAACGGGAAGCGATTTCCGCAGCTCTTTTCCCATGGTCATCGGGGTCCAATGCGCCCGATGTCAGGTGCTCGATGCTGGATACTTGATACTGGATGTAAATTACAGTGGAGATTTGGAGCGAGGAGCGTAGAAAAGGAGCGAGGGAAGAGGAACGGGGAGCGAAACAATCTTTGTATCACGCCCGCTTCGTTCGAGCCCGTAGAGGGTAAAGCAGCGGAGAGCGGCAGATTATTACACTACTTTATTGATTTTTCTTTACTTTGTAGTGTAAGAAACAATCTTTCTGACTCTTTATTCAATAGCGGAAGGTCATTCCCGGCATTTTTAACAGTTTGAAGAATGTTCTGCCTCCATTTTTTCGGCAATGAGTCGAATAGTCTTTTTACTTCATAATCGTTGAAACACCAGCTCCCTATCAGCTCAACGCCTTCATGAAAAAGATTATGGTTGTGGAAGACCCTGAGTATATCGGCCAGGTAATCAGCCACGCTTCCTGCCTTCGGCCCGTTGCAGTACCTTGAGGGCCTCATTCACCTTCTTTAGTTCCACCTGAAGTGCCTTTCTTTCCCGTATCTTCTTGAGCAGATCGTCCGGCCGCTCCTTTCCAAGATACTCGTGTACCACCTTCTCATTTTTCCTTCTCTGCACATAGTAGTACTTCCTGCCTGCGATGATCCTTTCTTTTATACTTCCTGACGGCAGGGAACGCAGTTTTTTCTCTATCTCTGCCTTTATGTTGAGATAATATTCTTTGCTTTCAGACAAAATACCTTTGAGCACTTTCATGGCATTCTCTATCCTTTTACACTACATTATAGCATAATTATCATGTTGTAGTGTAATAATATTAAAAATACTCATCCCTCCCGCTTCACTCGAGCCCGCAGAGTTAGGAACAGCAGAGAGTTGAGAGCGGGGAGCGGGGAAAAGGAGCCGGATAAGGGGTGGGAGCTCGAAAAGGATCGGCACGATCAGACATAGAGTTTCCCATGAATTCCACAGTCTCTGAATTTATGGGAAAAGTAAAAAAACCTCTGTTCTCTGTGTTCTCTGCGAGAGGCGCATTAAGTATGAGGGGTAGTAGGAGTGTCGTCTTCTTCTTCCCTGACGGATTCGTACCTGCAGGTATCGCCGTCCCTGTACGGGTCGCAGGACGGAAAGGGAATGCAGGGCATGTTATTCAGCGTGCACCACTTCCCGCCCGAAGCGAAGATCGAGATGCCGAGTATGTCGAAAAGGTCGTCCATGGCTATCTTCTCAGTATCCTCCCTTTCAGGTTCCAGTCCCTGTCGTAAATCCTCCCGTTGTCGTCGATGCGGTATTTCAGGTTCCCGTCCCTGTCGTAGATCGCCTCCCCGGCAAAAGAAAGGGAACCGACGAGAAAAGAAAGGCCGAGGACCGCGATCGCCAAGCAAACCCTGCTATTCAACGGCGGCCTCCGGTCAGAACCTAAATAACCAATATCCAACATCGATCACCAATTAATGCCCGGTAACCTAATACCCAAACGGGAAGCGATTTATGTAGCTCTTTTTCCATGGTCATCGGGGTCCAATGCGCCCGATGTACGGCATCCGCTTATTGTGAATTATACTCTATTTTACCAGACCATACTGACAACAGGGTGTCATACTTGTGAAAGAGGAGAGGTAAAAGGTGATAGGTGAAAGGTAAGAGGAGAAAGGGGCGAGGAGCAAAGAGCGGAGGGGAATCGTGGATGCGGGTATGCGCATAAGCGTGAATGCGGGAAAAGATTGCAACCCGGAGGGAGGAACGAGAACCTGTTAACCCTTTTACCCTTTAACACATATACAAATATCGGAGGATGAAGGAGATAGTGAAATCGTTTTAGTGGCCTATCTGTTTTCCTTGGCCAAAAGCTCGGACATCTGTTGATGGAGCAACGGGATCTTGTTCCGGACAACATCCCAGACGATATCATAGTCTACG
>Ga0209201_1000357_pt1 | contig 66195 bp, 58 predicted proteins | sample AD_UKC055_MetaG_FD_184411 | JGI IMG/M metagenome (GOLD analysis project Ga0209201, IMG submission 184411) | Active sludge microbial communities of municipal wastewater-treating anaerobic digesters from USA - AD_UKC055_MetaG (SPAdes) (version 2) | ecosystem: Engineered > Bioreactor > Anaerobic >...
TGACGTGTACTGAGGACGACAGGCACCGCTGGTGATGGCCCGGGCATCTTGTCCCTCCTTATCAAGGTTATGTATGTATTATACCGCAACGCTATCTGGGGAGAGACTTCTGCCAGGCTGTACTAGTACTTTGTCAAGCATCAATTGAGGGGTAAATTCTGTCCGCCGTAATCCGACCCGGGCGCATCTCACCCCTATATGTATGGGCAGCAGATTGATAGATTGCCACATATAGGGAAAACCCGCCTCGGGGTTTTCTTAACGAACTGACGCCTCTACCCATCAAATCAGCCTTGACAAAGTACTGGCCCGTGAAAGCCCCGTCTTAATAGAGGCCCCATCCAATAAATGTAGCAAAATGGCAAACCGCGCAAGCAGTTTTCTCAGGCATCACGCCAGACTGAGCGGACCCGGTTCCCTCTCGATTCTCATCTGAACCCAAACTAAGGTTTCCACACCGGATGGGTACTTGAATAACGATCCTGAATCAACAAACGCTCCGCAGAGCCGTCGCATCGGACGATCCAGATGTCCCACAATGAAGATCCAGATCGCTGACGAGTGAAAATAATGTATTGCCCATCAGGTGACCAATCTGGTTGTCGATCAGCTACCGTATTCTGGGTGAGCGTCTGGCGTTGTCCTCCGGTAGCATCCATGATGCATATTTCCATGTCTCCAGTTGTGTCGTCTTCACATTCATACGCAATCCATTGTCCATCTGGAGACCACACCGGCGCAAAATCGTTCCCTGGATGCTCGGTCAAGCGCGTTACGTCATGACCCTCAGCAGTCATCACATAAATTTCCTGGTTACCCTCACGATCCGAAACAAAAACAATATGTTCACCTGTTGGTGACCAATCGGCATCACTATTCAGCGTATTCCCATAGGTGAGCTCTCTTTGGAATGGGCTATCCAGGCGCTGGGTGAAGATGTTATAAGCACCCCCTGCTTTTTGATCAAAAACCACGGTTTGACCATCCGGTGACCATGAGGGGCTCCAGGCCTCATAACCGGGCGGCGTCGTCAACGCCCTCACCGTGTTAGTCTCAAGGTCCAAAATCCAGATCGCCATGCTTCCATTGGCATCTGAGGTGAAGGCCAATTTTTGACCATCCGGTGACCATGCGGGACTCCAGGTTTGTGAAGCAAGGGCAAAGATTCTTCTGACGCCGGTATCATCCACGATACAGAGATTGTCGCCACGTTCCCCGCACACATAAGCCACCGTCCATGATACTGCAGGTACCGGAGCAGCAGGGCCCTGAGAGCGCAGCAACAGTAAAATTGCCAGGAGACTCAAAATCGCTGCCGCTATGACTCCAACCCATAGGATATTAAAGCGCTTCCTCTCCACCCCCTGAGATTCCCGAGACCCAGGTATGGCCATATAAGCAGGCATCCCCACCGCCTGCGCCAAAAGATTCGCAAACTCTCCCGCCGATCCAGGGCGCTGTTCAGGGCGCTTCTGCAGCGCTTGCATGACGATGCTTTCGACAGCAGGTGACACACCTGCAGGCTGTAATGGTGGTGGAGGAGCATTAAGATGAGCGTGGAATACCCCCCAGGGATTGTCCCCGTCAAAGGGCACCCGACCTGCCAACATGCGATATGTCAACACTCCCAGGGCATAGATATCAGCGCGATAAGTGAGAGGTGAACCAGCGCTGATTTGTTCTGGGGACATGTAGGCACATGTGCCCATCACTTCGCCAGAATACGTCAGTCGTTCATCTCGCCCAACGATCCTCGCTATCCCAAAATCGGTCAGAACAATGCGTCCGCCTTTCTCTTGCATCACATTGCCGGGCTTGAGATCACGGTGCACAATGTCCCGTTGGTGTGCCGCATCAAGAGCACAGGCGACCTGCTGGATGACGCCTACCGTCTGCTTAATGCCAAAGCGATAGCCATTTTGCAAGAGCTGGGCCAGCGTGACCCCCTGGATATATTCTGAAACAATAAAGTAAGAGCCCTGCCATTCCCCAAACTCATACACACGCACGATGTTGCGATGGTGCAAGCTACGCAAGATCTGGTACTCTCGCCAAAATCGCTGCAAAAAAACGGCATCGGTGCTGAACTGAGGTTGTAAAACCTTGAGTGCAACTCTGTGCCTACGATCAAGATCTTCGGCCAGGTAAACGGTTCCCATGCCGCCCTGTCCTAATATCGAAAGCAATCGGTAATTCCTTGCAAATATCATTTTCTGTATTCACGAATGCCGCAAACATGCTTTCAGCAAAGGCAGTAACTCAGGATGGTGTCAGGCAAAGGCGGGATCATTCCCTACACCTTGGAGCAATCCACCGAAATAGATCGTTGGGCTGCCCCAACCAGCAAATCATTTGGCTCTATCCAATGCCAATTTTCAGATGCACCCGCAAAGATCTTAAGCTGACCTGGGGTCCTCCCAGGAATCTCATAAGCTGGGTTTAGCCGGCGGGGGCAATGGCGATTCAGTCGGGGTAGGCGAAACTGGCGAAAGTGCATTAGATTTCCACAAAAACGTCCACACTTCACTGGGAGGGCTTAAAGGTTCACTATCAATGGGAGTGCCCGCAGCATCTTTTCCTGTCACGCGTACCACCTGAACAGTCCAATGACAATCATTTGGCCCAGAAAGCAAAAGTGGCAGATAATCCGGAACCTGCCAAAAGGGATGCTGAGACCATCCCACTTCACGCCATGTCTTCCCCTCATGCGGATAATCCACACTAATACGATAGTATTCCTCTCCACTCAGATCTCCCCTGGATGACCAGGAGAGCACTGGACCAGAGCTGCCCTGATGCGAACTCCCATCCGCCGGACTTACCAAGACAGGCGCCGGATAAATTGTTCCAGTTGTCGGTGTCACCCCTCTTGCCGGCGGCACCGTTACTGGACGCGGGGTCGAAGTCGAAGTGCTGGTAGGGAGCGGCCGCGTCGCGCTATCAGCCGTAGGAGTGGATAGAGGAGTAGCAAGCACCATCACTTCTGGAGAGGGCGTCACTGTAGGCAATAAGGCCTGACCGCCACCATTAGAACGAATGAATAACGCCATCAAGGCCAGTGCTACAACGCCGAGGGTGATCCCAAGTGGGATCCAAAGAAACGATTTGGCAGGCGCAGTGACATTTGCGGCAGAAGGGGATGCACTTTCACCTGCAGTCAACGTTTTCAATACAAAAGTGACAGTGCCTATTTGAACCTGCATTCCAGGTTCCAGTAATGCCGGTTGCGTAATGGGCTGACCGTTAACCAAAGTACCATTGGTGCTACCCTCATCCCGTATGTATAGCCGGTGATTATCTTCCCAGATAGTGGCGTGGAACTTCGAAACCATTTCATCGTCAAGTACGATAGTATTCTCCCGCGTGCGCCCAATTCGAACAACGCCTGTTAAGGCTATTTCCTCTCCAGTTTGCAAATTCTGAAGGACATATCGTGTCTTCATGGCTGTTACTCCTTATTTTTGAGAATCCATCGGAACTAAAACTACATTGATGCCGTCATTTTCTACCTGGAAAACAGACAGACGACAGACGTACAGGCACTTCCTGCCAGGAAGTAGTAAGGCCACGGTTTATTCCATCCGAAAGAATGCCCCCAATGATATACAAGGGAAAGCCATCATATTGACGCAGCTGAAGTTGAGGAATCCCCCCATCGGTATAAACTCCAATAGCAAGAGAAATGGGACGTTCGCGAAAACGCCCATGGAGCGCTACACGGTCAGGAGCATAAAAATCCATTTCAAGATCGGTCAGCGCACCTAAGGTGTAGGGTTCGATGACTTGCTGCAAGGGAGTGGTAAGATATTCCTCTAACACATAGCTTTTACCGTCTCTCTCCCAACCTTCCAAATTCCAATGATAAGTCGCCAAATGTTGCTCAAGTACAGTGCTAACTAAAAATGTCGTCCCCACTAGCAATGCCACAAAAGTAGCGCAAGGATGATCGACGCAGTCACAATCCTTCTCAAAATCCACCGGGTGGTGCGCCACAAAACAGAGCCGAATTCAGGCCAAAATGAAGTTGTAGCCACAGGCTCAGGGCGCTTAATAGACTCCGAAACGAAATTGGACTTTCCACCCATACCTGGAGGAGGTGTAATGGGGCGCGATGATCTGGAGCTATCGGAAGGCAGAGCCTCAACCAAAGCTCGAGCCAATACCGCACCATCACTGAATCGCAGTTGTGGATCTCCAGCCAAAAGCTGCAAAACAATCGCATCAACTTCTCTGGGTACATCGATCGAATCTTGCGAAGCGGACGTGGACCTTGCCGCTGTCTTTCGGCCAAGGCACCCACATTATCGGCAGCAAAAGGCAGCTGACCCGCTAACATTTCATACAGAAATGATCCCAACAGCATGTAAATCGCTCGTCAATTGGTCCGCAGTCCCCTGTAAACGCTCAAGGGCCCAATAGGCTATCATTGCAGCTTCTGGTGCTTCTTCCAAAAACGCCGCCATTCCAAAGTCCATCACCAGCGACCAACCACGTTCGGTAAGCAGAATGTTCTTAGGGTAAAGCGCTTGGTGCAAAACTCCTTTTTGAGAGGCATAAGCCAAGGCTTGCGCAACCTCCGCAGCAACCCGAACCGCTTCCGAAACGGCCCAGCGTGTTCCCAAACGCTGCTCCAAAAAAGCGCTGCTTACAAAGGGCATTACCCACCATGCTAAATGTTGTTCCAGATCTACACCGAGATCGAGAATACCAAGAATATTGGGGTGTTGAAATTCCATCAGCTTGTGGGTATGCTGCTCAAAGCGTTCACGCAGATCGCCATCCAACGCCATGTCAGTCCAGACATTAAGCAACACAGGACGATCATGAGTGGGGTCATACCTTCAAATAGAACGCCATGGCGCCGTTGGGCAACCACGCTTTTCACTTCATAATTTCCCAAGTGTTCAAACTTCAAATTCCCCATCATGAATCTTCTCCACAAGCACAAAACTTCATGATCATGCCCAGAGAACTCCTGTAATTGCTAACGCCAATGCAAAAACCGGCGGCATGCCAAACCGCTCTGCTAGAAGCCTTCAACGCCTTAACACGACATTGGAGATGGCCGGCACTGCTTAAATCAAATGCCGGTCATCTTTCTCCAATCCCGAGCGCTATTGGGGCTTGATCTGTTTAAACACCAGAATGTTGCTGCCAATCTGCACCCGATCACCATCTTGCAATTCGTAGCGAGCAATCTCCTGACCATTGACCAGTGTAGGATTGGCGGCACCTAAATCAGTGATAGTGAAAGTCTGGCCCTCCAGTCGTACCTTAGCATGATTACGTGATACAGCCGGATCGTCCAGAACAATGTCATTGCTACCAAGCCTCCCAATGCCGGTAACCTCATGTAAGCGGAACTCGCGTCCTGGAGCCACACCCTTCTCGCAGATCAGCCATGCCATAGCCTCTGGCGTTCGGCGTACGTTGATTGTCGGCTCCGTTGGACGGACAGGTTTTGCCGACAAATCCTCGTAACTTGGAGCATAGGAAATGGGCTCAGGCTGTTGCAGCGCAGCCAGTTCAGGAGCAGCAGCGGTAGGAGCCTGGGGGACAGTCGAAGTTGGTGGCCAGCTCCCCGATGTGTCATATCCTCTTGTTGTAGCAATCACTTGTGATTTTGGATGTCGGAGGATGAAAAACAGCACCACAATCAACAAAACCAAAGCTGCGACACCCGCAATGATGAGCCAGGGATTCATGCTACCCCCACCCTCAGTTTGAAGGTCTATCACAAAACGCTCGGAGCTATTCCCCATCTCATCATAAGCGAGGATCTCCAGACGATGGGGGCCCGCATCCAGCCGAGTAGTATCCCAACGCCATTCCCACGGCGCATAAGACTTCTGAGCGGTACTTTGCTGCAAAAAGGCGGTGTAGGCAATAACTCCATCAACGTAGTACTCGACACGCGACAAAGGATTTTGCGCCGTGATTTGCGGCACCAGTAACACTTTGCCTTTTAGTGAAGCGCCAGCTTGGAGATCCTCCAACTGCTCATTGACGACACGCTGCAACTTCAAAATCTGAGGAATGGGAGGTGCAAGCGGGTAGGTGAAGGTCCGTACCCCTTCACCAACGCTCTCCGGCGTCGTCACCCGAACAGTAAGCACATGTCCTTTCCCGTCAGGCGAAAGCATAGTACGAAAACTCAGAAGATATTCGGTCTGCAATTGCACCACGACTTCGGTAAACAAATCATCCAAATGTTCCAAATCAGAGATCTCTTGGTAGCGTCCCCCTGTTTCCCGCGCAAGAACGTTCAGATAATTAGGATTGCTTCCCATCCCCGGCTCGTAAACGCCAATAGTGAAAATGGGGATGCGACGTTCCTTCGCCGCCCTCGTGGGGGTATCGGCCTGAGCAATCTCTGGGCGACTCGCCGTATCATAACCATCAGTCAGCACGATCACGGCGCGATAATCGGCGATCTCGTCAGCTGTGAGAAGAACGCCTTTGTAAATCGCTTCATATACTGCCGAGGCACCACCTTTTGGCAGAGTATCCACGACGGCACGGACAGCATCCAAATCCGACGTGAAACCGATCTCTTTCACTGGGTTCATCTCTGTGAAATTCAACGGCTCATTGAAACCGATAACCGCAATACGCACATTGGGCCCTAATACGTTCAGGAACAAATGCGTCGCAGCCTTCACGGAGTCAAGCTGAACGCTATTGCTCAGATCGAGGACCAACGCCACAGCGAGGGTAGTATCGGTGTTTACCTGTGAACTTACATTATCAACGGGCAGCGGCTTGCCGTCCTCAAGAACTTCGAAACTTGAGGTTGTTAATCCCATAACAGGCACGCCGCTGCTGCTGACCACCGACACCGGCAGACTCAGTTGAGGATAAGCACTCAAGTCTATCTCACGGAGCGTGACTGCGACCGCACTTTGAGCTGCTGTGATTATAACGCCCGCGAGACCTGACAAAACAAGTACCAGAAACAACGCCCTCATCAGATTACGACGTAGCATGATCTCCTCCCTTACTATAACAGAGACTTACTGTGGGATTCCCGTAAATCAATCGCTGTGATTGTTGAACCTCCCCACCAATGCACCCCAAGAAAAAATCACTACCGAACCGGTCATTAATGCTAACAGATTGCCAGGCTCAGCCGCGACAAGTAATAACATGGCCACGCTACTAAGTACCGCTCCCAATAACAACACTCCACTGAGCACAAGGTATTTTTGTAGCCTGTGCCATCGGCCACCTGACGTAACTCCAGTGGTTGGCGAAACAAAAATGTCGTGTGCCGGTTCATCAGCTGAACTTTTGGAACGTACCGGAGCGGGGCCGACAACCCGGCCATCAGGGAGAGGATTTGCCAAACCCTCTTTTCCAATATCAGCAATTAAAATGGTAATGTTGTCTGGACCCCCACGCTGGTTGGCCAGCGTTCCCAAGCGATTGCACGCCTGCTGAGGATCCCTCTCATTAGCTAAAATTGCTTGAATTTCAGCGCCTTCAACCACCCCGCTTAATCCATCAGAGCATAGCAGCAAACGGTCTCCAACCTCCAAAACAAACATGTCGCGATCCACACGCACCAGAGAATCCCCACCAAGCGCACGCGTCAAGACATTCCGTTTCGGGTGCACCAAAGCCTCTTCCCAAGATAATAGCCCCGCGCTCACTTGCTCATTAACCCATGTATGGTCTACTGTGAATTGACGCAGTTGTTCTCTGCGCAACAAATATGCCCGACTATCCCCAACATTTCCCCAAAAGCACCTTCCTTCAGCAATTAATACTGCAACAACTGTTGTTCCCATGCCATGCAGTTCAGCGTGTGACGTTGCCAGCTGGTAAAGACGCTCATTTGCCCATTCCAATACTTCTTTGAGCACCACAACGTAATAATCTTCATGTTGGTCGCTGTATCCGACCATGTTGCGGTAATCTCCGGAACGAAACACCCCTTCCAGTAATTCGACAAGTGACTGGCTGGCAATCTCGCCAGCTTGATGTCCACCCATGCCATCTGCCACTACCAGCACGGCTTCTATATCCGAAGATAAAACGGGCGGCGTGAGGATCAGATAACTGTCTTCATTCAGTTCCCGTTGTTGCCCGGGATGACCATAATAACCTATACGCAGATGCAAAGCCTTCTCCCATTGACTCCGCTAATTTCACAGCTTGGACGTTACTTTGAAAATAAGTTTCGTTGTACCAACAACAATAATGTCATTATCAGCAAGAATCTGACGTTGCACACGATTCTCATTAACAAAAGTACCATTCTTACTTGCCAAATCGTACAAGATAAACTCATCTCCCTCCTGGCGAATGCGGGCATGTTGGGCTGAGAGCTTGGGATCAGAAAGAATCACATCACATTCAACTGCATCACGACCGATAGTGGCCGTTTCGCCCAATCGGTAGTCTCTCCCCTTCTGGGCCCCGTCCACTACATAGAGCCATGCCCCACGTCCCGGCGCCACTCCCATCAACTGTGTTTTAGGCAACATAATGACCTCCATGATATTCCCTTTTTGTTAAACTGAAGTCATCAGGACAGCCAAGGTCAATCTACCCCTGCCAGGTCCCATCCTCCCACAGAGGTTGTTGCAACGACGCCGGGCATCGTTGCAACAACCTCCATTCTCATACATCACAGCTGCACTTGCTTGAAAACCAGCCGGGTATGGCCAATGAGAATTTCATCACCATCCTGTAATTCGTGTCTATCAATCTCCTCCCCATTGAGCAGAGTGCCGTTTTCAGTTGCCAGATCATACAACACGAAGTGTTTTTTCTTATCCTCACCTTCCAGCACCCTTATCTTCGCATGTTGGCGTGAAATGGCGGGATCATCAATCACGATATCACAGGAAGATTCCCGGCCAATGACAGTCGAATCGGGATACAGGTTGAAAATGTGCCCCGCATGGACACCTTCCACCAGTACAAGCCAGGCAAAACTAGGCGGTTCATGCTTTAATTTCAAGGTCGGAACTGTCTGTGAGGCGCCGCCAGGGCCATAAGCCGCCGCTGAACCTGACTCCATCCGCATCGTAGGATTGGGTTCACGCTGATCACTTTCAGCCGACGGAAAACTTTGGTTATAACCGCTGGCGCTTGGAGCCGGCATCTTGGTAGTAGGCTTGTAGTTGTCACTCATCTTGTTTTGTCCTCCATATAAGCCGCCACTTGCAGGGCGCGGCTATGAGACGCTCTTGAAAACAAACTCAGCCTGACCAAAACGCACGACATCACCATCTCGCAACATTTGTTTCTGGATCTGGCGATTATTGATGAAAGTGCCGTTCGTGCTGGCCAGGTCATAGAGAAAGAATTGCCCCTCCTCACAGCGCACCCGGGCATGCTCACCCGACACGGTCGTTGCATCAAGGACAATGTCAGCTCGACGCGTGTCGCGGCCAATCGTGGTCTCCCCGGCTTTTAGACCGAAGTTTTTTCCCGCCTGGGGGCCATTACGGGCAACAAGCCATGCGGCAGGGCGAGGCGGTAGTTGATAATATTCAGTTGGCTGTGGAGGTGAGGGGGGCACAACAGTAGGCGCTGGAGAAGGAGGTGGTGGTGGTACTGAGACAATAGTAGAGGAAACCACGGATATAGAGGAAGGCCCATGGACGCCGAAGTATGAGACAACATCCGGTTTGCTCAAGTACCATATCACGACGCCCTGAATCAACGCCGTCAAGAGCAAGGCGATACCCACCCCCGGAAAGGAAATAGAGACTCCCCCAAGTTTCACGCCTATAATGAGCGCTACCCCTCCGACAAGATTGAGAACTGCTTCTAAAGCGAATAGAACGATGGTAGTGATCCTGGCCCACTCACGTAAAGACCACATACCCCAACCTACCGCAATTTCTGCAGCGCCCAACAGAACAAGCACAAGGCCCACCACAATGGAGCTATTGACGACTAACTGCGTCAAGGGGTCAACAACAGGAAGTGGTATAGATAATATGCCGATGCCCCCAGCAACCAAGGTGACGCCACCCACAATCAAAACTATCGCCAGAACAGTGATGCCAGTAGGTCTTTGCTGCATGGCAGGTTCCTCCTTCAAAAATCAATCTGAGATGAAAAATGGACTGAATAGAAAATCCGAGATTTATGCCACCAACGCTTCAACGTCAATAGTCACCTCCTGCTATCCCCTTAGAGCTCAACAACCTGCAAGGCCACATTCCCCAGTTGAATGCGATCTGCAATCTGCAACACATGAGGGCTGAAAATCCGCTGTCCGTTGACAAAAGTGCCGTTTGTCGAGCCGGTATCTTCTAACCAGTAAACACCGTCACGCCAGACGATCGCGGCATGACGCCGTGAAATATTGTCATCATGAGGATCAAGCGCAGCGCGCCCAAGTTGCAGCCCCTGAGGCGTCAAAAGGATTGCCGAATGATCATTGCGCAGCAAGGCAATCTGCCTTCTGGTTTGACGATTAGGCAAATCTGAAGCAGTTTCCGGCACTCTCGCTGCCTCAGCCTCATGCAGGGGCAACGTGTATCCCAAAGCCCGGGCCATTTCCTCAGCCGATTGAAACCGACGGCTACGATCCTTCTCCAAAGCCCGCATAATAGCAGCATCCAGCGCTTCAGGCACCTGCGGAGCAAGCTGACTCGGCGGTAGAGGAACTTCTTTGAGATGTTTATCTACAATCGCAAGAGGATTGTCAGCCATGAAAGGAGCATAGCCGGTAACCATTTCGTATAACACAACCCCTAAAGAATAGAGATCACTTCGGCCATCAATATCTAAAATACCGCGTGCCTGCTCGTAAGACATATATTGCGGCGTGCCCAGGAGATAGCCGCTGGAAGTGCGAGTCACCGACTGCGCCAGGCGTGCAATACCAAAATCTCCCAGTTTCACGTACGTTTCTCCTGCAAAAAAGATATTCTCAGGCTTCAAATCCCGGTGATACACACCCTTCCGATGCGCACAGTGCAACGCATCACAAACCTGACCAGCAATCAAAATCACGAAGTCCAGCGGGAGGGGTACCCCAACTCGTAAGCGATCACGCAGGGTCCCCCCCTGAATGTATTCCATCACCAGATAAGGCTGATGAGTCTGGGGAATCACACCATCTCCATAAACTTGCAATATATGCGGATGACGTAACAGCTTCGGGATTATTCTCCCCTCGCTCTTGAACTTGTTGAATAAATAAGGATCTGATTCCGTCAAGATCTTAATCGCCACCAGTTGATTGTCACGACGGGAACGGGCTTTGTAAATAACTGCGCTGCCGCCCAGTCCAATTTGCTCTAAGAACTCATACTCCATGATCGGATAAACTCGTCCCGCCGGCGCGGAAGCCATAAGCTGCAAAGGCAAGGGAGTTGGAATCGGCAAAGGCTGATCTGCTTGTCGCAGGACAAACACTGCCGGCCCAACGCGAATCTGATCCCTTCCCAAAACGATGGGGCGCTGGGCAATCCGCTGGTTATTGACCCACGTGCCGTTGGTGCTGTCCTGATCATATAACACGTACTGCTGCGTCTTGGAATCAAAACCTAGCAACGCATGATTCCAGGAAACCAACGGGTCATCAATACGAATTTCACACTCGGGGCTCCTTCCAATTCGAATCTGCTTGCCACGGATTTCAAACTCGCGCCCCCGCTCTGGTCCCTCAATACACAACAAGCGGGCAGTAGGCAGAGCTCCAAATACAGTCTGCAATGCCGATTTGCCTGACGACTGAGAGACAGACGGCGCCGGCCTGGGAGAGGGCTTCGAGCGTTGTAAGGCCCACCACACCACCCCGGCGGTTACAACCAGACCTCCTAAAAACAGGGCTATCAAGCCGGCTTCATCCATAGTCACTCCGTGTGGCAATCATGTTCGGTCGGATTACGGACCTCGGCCGGGCCTAGGAGGTTCAGTAGTAGGTTCACCAGGTGGCGCCGGTGGCTCCGTAGAAGGCACTTCTGTCGTCGGCTCTGGTGTAGGGGGAGAGGAGGGAGAGGCAATAGGAGGCTTGGGATGTTGCGACGTTGGCGAGGGAGACGGCGTAGGCGTCACAGGTCGGGGCGTCGAGGTCGGTTGTCTCGTCCCGGCAATCGCCGTTGCCCACTGCGTCGGTGTCGTGGTCGAGGTGGCCACAGCAGCCCCTTCTATCTTTTGCACAAGAGTGGGGGTTATTGTGCCCCCGGCGATCATACCCGATCCGCTGCCATTTTCTCCGCCGCGCAAAGCCAAGAACGCCGCCGCCCCTACAACCAACAGCAATATGCTCACGGCAATCACCGACAAGAACCAGGCTGGACGGGGCGCTTTGGGCATGACGCCCCCATATTGGATGACGGCGACAGAGACATTATCACTGGTGCCGCGGCGATTGGCAATCTCAATCAACTGTTCTCCGGCTACTTGCGGTGGCAGCCTGGCAACCACTTCTTCCAGGTCCTCCCGATCTGCCACATTGGTCAGACCATCGGAGCACAACAGGATCTTGTCCCCCTCCTTCAAAGCAATCTTCGAAGTGTCAACCTCAATAGTAGCCTGTCCACCTCCTAACCAACGCATCAACGAACCATAATTCTCATCATCCTCCAGCCAGACGTGATCGCGTGTCAAAAGGTGCGCCTGTCCATCACGCACGAGATAGGCACGGCTATCCCCCACATGGGCGAGATAAAGATAACCCTCGTGCACCACAGCCGCCACAATTGTGGTACTCATTTTGGACCAGGTGGCCACACGTTCTGATAGTTGATACAACGCTTCATGAGCCGTCTGAACAGCAAGGCGCAACCCCGCCTCGAGATCGGGGGTGTCATCATCATAATACCGCTCGCTGACGATGGCTGCAACCATAGCGCTCGCCGTCTGCCCGCCCTCTTGTCCTCCTGTGCCATCGGCGACAATGTAAAGATATCCACGTTTTACCAGTTGCTGTGCGTCAATGTTCTTACATGCATAAATCGCATCTTCATTGGTCTTGCGGCCGCCAGTATGGGTCAACGTCGCCGCATAAATGGGAATAGCTGCTGCAGTCATAAGCCCCTTCACCTCATCGTTTGACATAAGCACATGGAGTATCCCCGTATAAATCACTGGTATAGCGGAGACGGCGCCGCTGGTGTCCCCGCCGGAGTCGCAGTCACAGGGCGCGGCGTAGGCGTCGGCGTATGCGTTGGCTTAGGTGTTGAAGTAGGCTCTCGCGTAGGCGTGAACACCTGGGGTGGCGACGTGGGCGTAAATTCCATGGCTTCTGTTCCTCCCATCTCGATCTTAGTACCCAAAGTCGCTGTCGGCTCAGTCAACATAACGCTCGCCGTAGGTGAAACCACAAGTGCCATCTCTCCCGAGTGTCCAAGCCCCAGATAATAACCGCCGGGCATGCCAATCCCAAGCCCAATCACCACTCCCAGGGCCAATATCAGCAAGGGGGAGAGACGATGGTTTGCAGTTGTCTCTATAGAAGATGAATTGGTAACCTGTAATGCCTCTGGCGGAATTTGCTCACGTACGGCTAACACAAAATCGCGCGCGGAGGCATAACGCTCCTCAGGTTCCTTTGCCAACGCTCGTTGCAGCACCGGGACCAAACCAGGGGGTATTTGAATGTTCCAATTAGGAGATTCATAGACAATATGATGTAAAAGCGCCGTATCATTGTGGGCCTGAAAAGGCAGTTTGCCCGTCAACATCTCATAAAAAATTACCGCCAGAGAATAGAGATCTGCTGCCTTGCCGACCACTAATGGCTCGCCCTGTACCCGCCGTGCTTGCTCGGGAGAGGCATATTCAATCGTTAAAGTTTGCCCAGAGGCAATACGCCCCTCAGGGCGCGCAATCCCAAAATCTGTTAAGACAGCTTCAGGATATTGTCCATCATGACGAGGATCTGATCGAAATAGAATATTACTGGGCTTTACATCAAGGTGCAACACTCCTGCTTGATGTGCGACATCCAAAGCCTGGCCAACTTGGGTAATGATGTCGAGAGCTTCAGGAAGCGTTAAACGTTTGCGAGCTTGCATCCATTGATCCAGATTGCCGCCAGCCAGGTACTCCATCGCAAAATACCAACACCCAGTAGCCGCATCCTTGACAATGTACTCATGGGAACCATCGAGTAGCGGCGTCGGCAAGATCCTGACAATGTTAGGATGGCTAAGTTGTCGCGCACGAAGAAAAGCTCCCTCATCCTTAAGGAAATCTCCCATGCCCTCGTGCGCAACTTTCAACGCCACAATTGGCCCGTTGCGCCCCAACTGCGCTTTATAGACTGTGGCCATGCCCCCTATGCCCCCCGGCACAGGCTCAAGAATGATGTAGGGGCCAATCTGCGTGCCACGTTTGAAGACTTGCATCATTGCCTCCCCTATTTTTTCAACACCACTGTTTTAGCATTTTCCGTGTCAGTCGGGCCGGCTGTCCGCGGCGAGGGGTGGAAATCAGAGCCAAAAACCCGCGTAGGCTTTTCCACCTCATCAATTGCCTCAGAACTGCTCTCACCCGAGGCGCCTGACGCCGGCTGTGACCTCGCCGCAGCCGGCAAATTGAATCGCAGCGTCAATTCCGGCCCCAATTTCAACTCATCACCATCGTGCAGCGGCATCGCCTCTTGCAAATCCAACCCTTCAGAGAGGGAAGCTCGCACCAGTGTTTGGTTCAACCAGGTGCGATTAGGGCTGTTCATATCCCAGACATACCATTGCTCATCTTCTTGGGCAATCTTGGCGTGTCTTCTGGAAACGTATTCGTCCCATTCAAAAACCAGATCGGCCCGCTCGGAATCCCGACCTAAAAAGAGCACGCGGCTTTCCAGAAAGAATTGCTTTCCCTTTTGCGCCTCACTGACCACCGTCAACACCGGCACATGATTACCGCCAGACCGAGGAGGCTTCACCTGATCCATCCACACGCGGGTTTTGCGACGCACTTCTTGTACTACCCGGCCGACAGCCTGATTGCCACCTCGTCGCATGTAGATAATTATGAGCACAAGGGCGACCAGAGCAATAACTAAGGAAAGCAAAGACATGATGCGATTTCCCCGACCTTCAGTGGGAGGTTCAGTTATGATAATCGCTGGCTCTGGAGTTGGGGTAGGCATGGGTAAACGCGTCCCCACGAGAAGCGTCAAGGGTGGGCTACATTGTTGTGCCATATCACACGCGACGACGGCCAGTGTATGCTTATCATACTCAACAGCGCTGCTTGCATAATCCCGGGTATCCCATTCAAAAACCCATGGGGCCGCATGTGATACAAACACTAACTCACCATCAATCCAATACTCCACCCTCTCCAATTCCCGCTGGGCACGCGCAATAGATGGCTGGACTGATACCACATCCACCAAAATATCTCCAGGTTTGATCGTATCTACAGTCACCATAGGAGGTAAGGGCGGCACATCAAAAGTAGCCTCATCCTGCGCCTGACCTCCCCCACATTGTGCCACCAGGCGGATCTTCGGGCTACCCTGATACTGATTAGAAGAATAAGTGAGCAGGTAACCATTCCGCTGCGCGACCAATCCATCTAGCAAGGCCCGTAGCCGTTCGTCAGAACCTTGTCGAGCCGGCCGATACCAAAGATACTCTCCACCCGTTTCATCGGCAAGGCGGCGCAAAAAAGCAGATGCCGGGCGATCCGCTGCAAGATCATTACCCAATCCTACTGTATAAATAATCAAATGCGCTTCTTGTGCTTGCTTGATCACATGCTCAACATCGGCCGCGCTCGTGCGATCAACGCCATCTGAGAATACCAATAACACACGACGTCGCGCCCCAGCACGAATAGAGGTTTCGTTGATTGCCTGCCGCAAAATATCAAACAAAGCCGTCAGGTTATTCCCATCGGTGCTTACTCTCTCAATCCCCTCATCCAGCACAAGTTGATGGTCATAAGTGAAATCCACCAATCGCACAGGCTGTCCCGCCTGAAAAGCGAAGATAGCCACTTCGTCGTCGGGCAACAACCGACCATACTGGGGAGCGACCAGCCACCGAGAGGCTTCCTTGGCATGATCCACGCGCGTAGCACCGCCTTCACGGCTTCGGAAGCTGATGGCGGAATCAATCACCACGCCGATCAACAATGGATGTTCGACAGCCATCAGATCAAAGCTCGGCACCGGCACATCATTCTCATAAAGTTGAAGTTCGCTTGTCTGTAGATCAATGATGGGCGCTCCATCTGCATCATTGAGACTAAAATAAACCTGCGTCAAGGGAAATCTTGCTGGATCCACCAATGTGATTCCCAAAGTCTTTACGATGCTTGCCGCGTTCACCGTAAAGGGCCATAGCAACAGCCCAAGCATCAATATTATTATAATCCCGAAACAGTGTTTTTTGCAAATGCGGTCCATGTTGCTGTTTGTCCTCTCAATAGAACAGATAAATGTCCCTCACCTATTCATGGAGACTGATATCATCAAGATACACCCATGTGTTATACCACCCATAATCATTGAAATAAGGAGCTTCATACTCTCGGTTCCAAATGGCCAAATATAAAGTGATCGTCGTCCACTGAAAATTCTTCATATCTAATGTGACAGTACGCCACCCTGAGTCCCAACGCTGTCCAACAACAGAAGCATTTCCCTCACGCCCCCGACAAAATGTTAAACCGGCTTCCGCCTGAATACCAGGCTCAGTTCCCGGCACTCCCGCACACTTCTCATTCCGCGCCGAATCAAGAATCTGATTGGGACTGGAATTTATGGAGATCTCGAAAGTGTCAAAATAGTTCTTGGTCCCTTTGAAAATGTCATAAGACACTATACGATATTTAAGTGTCAAGTAAGGCTTATTTACAGTAAAAGTTTGGGCAATAGATCCATATCCAACAGGAATGGCATTATTTTGAGCGTTAATGTCACCCAAAAGCGCGCGGTAGTTCTCTTCAAATCGGATCACTTGTTGTGGCAAACCTGAGCCGCCATACCCGGGGAAGCCACCTTTTAGAGAATTCCACCCCGGCTTCAAACTGCCAGACCCAAAATCACCATTAGCAAAGAGGGCGTAGTTACGCACAGTTAGGGGAAGGAATACACGGAAGTATCTATATACCGTACTTGCTTCCTTTTCGCCCATGTTGCCAGCCGCATCCCGTGCCATGACCCGGAACGTGTAAGTATTGTCAAGAGCTGGCCCTGAAAAACTAGCGGCTATGGAAGAAGTATCTGTAAGCCACCCAGTCCAGTCATCACTGTTCTGAAGGCGATACTGAACAGTATAGAGAAAATTCCCCGAAGAAGGTTCAGGATCGACGGCCAACCATGCTACCGGTATCGGTCCGGCTGCCAGTTGTACCGGAACGGTAACAAGCACGCTCGGCGCTACCCGATCCAGCAGAACCGCTGCCTGGGCCTCATCACTCTCATTGCCCGCGCCATCCCGATACTGCACTCCCACCATCTTCTCGCCATCATCCCCGCTCAACCTCAAGGTCTCACTATTACCGTAAGACTTCCATTCGCCCCACGCTTCTCCGCCCTGACGCACGCGCATCTGCACTACCCCGCTGGAGGGTGCCACATCGGTCGCGCTCAAGGCCAGCGTCACCGTCACCTGCCTCGTATACGCTCCCTCTACGATCGTCACCGTCCCCGTCGGCGTTACCCGATCCAGCAGAACCGCTGCCTGGGCCTCATCACTCTCATTGCCCGCGCCATCCCGATACTGCACTCCCACCATCTTCTCGCCATCATCCCCGCTCAACCTCAAGGTCTCACTATTACCGTAAGACTTCCATTCGCCCCACGCTTCTCCGCCCTGACGCACGCGCATCTGCACTACCCCGCTGGAGGGTGCCACATCGGTCGCGCTCAAGGCCAGCGTCACCGTCACCTGCCTCGTATACGCTCCCTCTACGATCGTCACCGTCCCCGTCGGCGTTACCCGATCCAGAAAAATCGTACTGGAATACGGGCCACTGACATTTTTTAGATGATCGCGATACCAAACGTATATGGTTTTCAAGCCATCTGAACCCGCTAACGTCCATTCACTAGTGGTGTGATAAAGCTCCCATGCATTTGCATCGCATGCCTCATCGCTCTGAATGATACACATCTCAGCCACGCCACTCCCTATATCATCAGACCAAAGAGCAAGTGATACCAAGGTTTGCGTCACATAAGTTGCTCCATCATTTATCACGACTGTACCCGTGTAAGGACCTTGACCATCCAGTTCATACGTGAAAGTTTGAATAGCAGTATTTTCCAGTCGGTCATAAACGTGAGCATTTATGACGCCTGATGCATCATCACCATATTCGATAATGTAAAAACCAGATTTCCAAGGCTGAAAACCAGAAGTAACATCGGCAGGTGATTCGCCAAAAGCCTCAGAGAATGACACTCTCGCCACACCAGAGAGCGCATCCTCCGAGTAACCCTGTAAGCGAAAAATAGCCCCCGCTGACATCGTGTTAGTATAATAAAGATGAATATAGTCCACAACGTGCAAATAATCAGGAACATTGTGAATAACCTCAGGTGTGCTAATAGTAGGCGAACTCAGATCAGGGGTAACCGCATTACTAGAATCACTCCACACTCCAGTGTTTCCATTTTTGTCAGTTGCACGCACCCTGGCATAGTACTTTACACCTTCAGAAAATGCTTCAGTGTAAATCAAAGTGGGAGCAAGTGTCAAGAAGCTTTCACTATAATCGTTGGTATTGGTAATCCATACCCGATAATCCCTAATTCCAATATTGTCTACGGCGGGCGTCCAGGTATAAATTACTGTGGAAGTGATCCAAGGACTACGATTAGGAATAGGCACAGCTACTATCGGTGCCCTGGTATCCACCCACACGTGTCTGCTCGTCGTGCTCCAATTCCCGGTATTATCCCGTGCCCTTACAGTGATCGTATAAAATTTATTATCCTCAATGGGTAAGTCCCATTCATAACTCCAGTTATTAGTTCCAACTGCTGGGAACCATCCCAATCCCATCGTCACTGAGACGCCAGCCACACCAGAATGTTGATCTGTTGCAGTCCCTTTGATAGTCATAGTGGTCAGGTGAGTAGTTGTTAGTACACTTCCCTCTTCAGGTGATGTAATGATGATCACGGGAGGTTTATTATCAGCTTTAAATGGGCCCAAAGCTGCTGTTTCCGAAGCCCAATTGCTAACATTGTCTCGAGTACGCAGACAGAATGTGTAGATATTGCTCTCTGTCACCGGCAATGTCACAGCCAAAGAAGTCGTATGAGCATCCGATGCCATGACTGTACAAGGAGCAGCGGTTGTTAAAGTATAGTAGTAAACAACAGGGGAGTTGAAATCGTCAACTTTGGTCCATGTAACTGGCAAAGATGTCATAGGGATCCACATGTTAGTGGGGATGACTGAACCCAAATTCTCCGGATCAGAGACGAAGTTATCCACAGTAATGGTTTCAGTATCTACGAGGCTCTTGAGGCCCACATAATCCATTGCGTATGTGGCGACTGTGTACTGGCGTCCATCCACAATGGGGAAGCTCGCTGGCCATTCCCAAACCTCTGCGCCTATGGCAGTCTGCCAGTTCGTCGTATCGGTCTTGACCTTAACGACTTGAATGCCAGCGCCATCAGTGTTGTCATCCGCCACCCCTTCAACTTGGAACACTGTACCAGTAAACACGCCAGCGGGCAAATTGCGTATCTCAACTACAGGCCTTGTAATATCGCGCATATAGGTGATGGGCACGACCACTTGCCCCATAGCGTTAGTCACCGTATAAAAACCCACATAAGAGGCAGTATGAGTAGGCCAAACAGCATAATCTATTGTTGCGGTGAAAGCAGCATCTGTAGCAGTAATTACACCGTGCGTTTGGCCAAATGCCACTCCTGGCATAAATATCATTTCAGGCGTCCCAGAAATCCCAAAAGTGAGGGTAATTATTCCCGCCTCATCATTGCGGAAATAAATCGTTTTAGCAGTCCCTTGATTAAGTCTGGTATCAGAGATAGGCAGTGAGGCAGTGACTGCAATCTTTTGAATTGCTGGATCAAATGCAGACAGCACGGATTCTTTTAAGGAAGCTGCCAAAATCTCGTGCTTTAACGAAATCCAAACCCCACCTAATAAAATTAAAGACGCCAAAAGCGCCAAACCCAAGCTCATCCATCGTTTAAGTGTCAATGATTCTGACATTGTTACGCTCCTTCAAACTAAGTAACTCAGAGGTCTAATACTTTGTCAAGGCTGATTTGATGGGTAGAGGCGTCAGTTCGTTAAGAAAACGCCGAAGCGGGTTCTCCCTATATGTGGTAATCTATCAATCTGCTGCCCATACATATCGGGGTGAGACGCACCCGGGTCGGATTACGGCGGACAGAATTTACCCCTCAATTGATGTTTGACAAAGTGCTAGCCTTCTACTACAAACAGAGAACATTTGGAGTAATGGAAACATAAGGGTATATATCACAAAGCAAGAACCAGTGTGGGCCCTCAGCCCCCAGCTTGAGCCGGAAAATTAACCTGTGCCTGACACACATCGCAAGGGCTTCAAAAACCACTCCTCGAATACTTATGGACAAGCACTTGAAACACAGGAGCTAACCCGACAACCCAACCCCAATCTCTATCCGACCCTCAGCTAGCCCCAGCTTCTTCCAAACCCACCAGAGAATTCTCTTTCCCCTCTCCCCTGTTGCCTGAACCACTCATCAATCATCCCCTTCTTGAACCGCCATGAACGGCCTACTTTCACACCGGGGATCTCCCCTTCCTGCGCCAGCCGATACACGGTAGCCTCGCCAAGACGTAAATACTCCGCCACCTCGGCAACCGTCATTATTTTGTCAGCATCTCTCATTTCCATCAACCCTTCTCCTTGCCTATTGACAGCCAACTCAAGTCATGATAAAATTAATTTGTTTTTTATCCAACGTGCTGTTATTGCGGCTCATCATGATCGTGCTGTAGCGGGGGTAGCCGTCAATTCCTTCATCTACTTATTTATGCCCGATCTCCAGCCCGATCTTTCACGCAAATTGGCCATCTCTGTAAATTGCTAATCGCTGTTCCCTTTCAGCGATGTTCTGACAATTTTAAGCCACTCTATTGCTGGAGATTGTCATTATGCCCATTCAACTGCCGCCTGAACAACTCGCCTGCCTTAGCCGGCAAAGCCTGGAGACGTATTGGAAAGACCATGCCTTGCAGCTTTCAAGCTCCCAGCGCTCACAACATGTCGCAATCGTCCAGGAGCTCCTCGAGCACAACTTCGCTAAAGGACGGTGGCAGCAAGTCATGAGGAAAGAATTTCCCTTTCGCGATCTTGATGCTGCTATCCAAGCATATGCAAATCGCGTCGCGGCAGGGTACGAAGAACAACACACCCGCGTGGAACCCCTACAACAAGGCGAAGCCAAGGCCTGGACTACTTTACGCTGTTGGCTAGAGAAATGCGCGCGTAGCCGCCTTCAACGGCAATTCTATCTGGAGGGGGAAAATCTACAATACGAAGTTGAAGAGCTGGTTCAAGATACTTGCGAAGCAATCCTCACCACATATTTCCCCTACGATGTGATTTTCGAAGCCTGGGTCAGCTGTATTTTGCACAACCTCATTCGGCGTCACTACCGGGCAGCTAAAGTCCGCCATTGTATCACCTTTGCCGATATGATGGCCGAAACACTTTCCCCCGGCGGTCCCAACGCCGAGGAACAGGAATGGGAATGGGAATTCCCGGATCCCAGCCAGCCTTTGGAGTCATGGGAGCTGCACAACCTGTTTGAAGATCTCCTTGCCCAACTTCCCACTGAGGAACAACGACAAGTCACACGCCTGACCTATATTTTGGGATGGGATGCGGAAGCAATCGCGACACAAATGGGCAAAACCAGGCAGGCTGTCTATAATCTGCGTAACCGTGGACTGACAAACCTGCAATGCCTGCTTAGTGCAAGTCCAGAGCTCCTGGACAACTGAGCACGTACAGCGGGGAAGATGCCGTAGCATCGTGCCGCGCCCTACGCTGTTGAAGATGTAGCGCGAGAAGACCTCACAGCATGTACCCCTGCAGGCCTTCTCATCGCCGACTACCCCTTCCCCATGAAAACCTTCACATCCAGCGCAGTACCCTCTTCAATTGACCACAGGCGCCCCATCGTTGTGGTTCTCCCCCCATTGCCCGTTTCGCCAAAAAGACTATACTGATGCTGCAAGCACATCCCGACAGCAGGAGGCAACATGGAAATGGAAGCGGAAGTGACAGTAGCCCCCACCTCACCCGCGGGGAACCTGGAACAGGTGCAGGCTGAGACAATCAGCCTCCGCGAGGGCGGCATCGGACGGGCGGAGGCGCGGTTCATTGACGTCGGCGAAGGCGGCATCGGCATCGCGTTCGCCGAGAACGTCACCCTCAAAGAGGGCGGCATTGGCGTTGCTCTGGCCGAAAACTTGAAGGCCGACAACAGCAGCATCGCCGTGGCCCTGGCGGGGGAAATCGGCGGCGACGTCAAGGTCTTCTTCGACCTGCGCGCCGGATTGGTCTGCGGCCTCGTCGCCGGCATCGTGATCGGGTTGTTCAAGCTCCTCAAACGGCGCTAAACCGCCGGAGCCATCTCACAGCAAAAAGGGGCGACGTAATCACGTCGCCCCTTGCGCTCAATGCCAAATGCTTCAGGCTTGGGTTGCGGTCGCCACAATCTGCGCGAAAACCGCGGGATGATTCACCGCCAGATCAGCCAACATCTTGCGATCCAGTAAAATATTGGCCTCACGCAGCGCGTACATGAGCTTGCTGTAAGAGACGCCATTCAGACGCGCCGCCGCGTTGATGCGCGTGATCCACAAGCGGCGCAGATCGCGCTTGCGATTGCGGCGATCGCGATAGGCGTACATCCCAGCGTTCAACATGGCCTCATTGGCCCGACGGAACAGGCGACGGCGTGTGCCGTAATACCCCTTAGTGAGCCGCAGCAGCTTCTTATGCCGGCGGCGGGTAACAATGCCTCCCTTAGTTCTCACACCTCACCTCTACTCTTGCTCATGCAGATAGGGCGCCAGCCGCTTGACGCGGGTCAGCGTCCCCTTGTGCTCAACCACGAACATCTCATCATACGCACGACGCACGTTTGCGGGCTTATTCCGTCGAAGATGGCTTTTGCCCTGCTTCGTTCGCATCAACTTGCCCTTGCCTCCACGCGACAACCGGAAGCGCTTGGAGGTGGACTTATGGGTCTTAATCTTCGGCACGTGACTTTCCTCCTACTTTTTCTTCGGCGCCAGGACCATGAGCATGGTACGCCCGTCAAGCTGCGGAGCCTGCTCCACAACAGCCACATCCATCAGCTCTTTCGCAATTTCCTCCAGCTGCTCTAAAGCCACCTCAGGATAGGTGATCTCCCGTCCCCGGAAACGCACCCGTACCTTGACCTTGTTGCCCTCTTCAAGCCAACTGCGCGCATTTTTGGTCTTGAACCCCAGGTGATGCTCGTTGGTTTTCGGGCGCAGCTGGATTTCTTTCACTTCCACCTGCTTCTGGGATTTACGAGCCTCGCGTTCTTTCTTCGATTGCTCGTAGATAAACTTCCCGAAGTCCATGATCCGCGTCACGGGCGGCTCGGAGTTTGGCGCGACCTCCACGAGGTCCAACTGGGCCTCTTGTGCGGCCCGTAGAGCCTCTTCGATCGCCAAAACCCCCAGGTTGGAACCGTCGGCCCCGATGACCCGCACTTCTGGAACGCGAATCTGCTGATTGATGCGATACTTTGTCTTACTGATGGCGCTATCCCCTTCTCTCTAAATGGTTAACCTCTGGCGCAAGCACGCCGCAATCATAACATGAATTACGCTCATGTCAAATGGCTCACGGTGAGGACGATCCCGCCGTAGGAGATGGCTCCGGCGTGAGTGAAGGTTCCTCCGGCGGCGTCGGCTCAGGCGTGAACGTCGGCGTCGGCTCGAGGGTGGGCGACGCTGTGGGCGTGGGGGAAACCGTGGGCGTAGGCGTGAAGGTAGGTGTCGGTGTCTCCGTGGGCGTCGGGGTGAGGGTTGGCGTGCCGGTTGGGGTTGGCGTGCCGGTCGGAGTCGGCGTGCCGGTCGCCGTTGGCGTCAATGTGGGGGTCGCCGTAGGGGCCAGCACTTTGACGACGACGCGCGCCTCGAAAGCCGTACCAAAACGGTTAAAGGCAATGACCCGCACGGTGTACACGTCCGAGGGCAGATTCCGGGTGTCCCACACCGCCAGCCGCGCATTGCGCAACTCCATCCCTATCGGCTCCGTGAGGGGCGCCCAGGCCTGTGGATCGTTGCTCACGCCGTATTGCACCTCGTAATGGCTGAAATCGGGGACGACCACGGTGCCGTAAATATCCACCACGCCCATGACTTCCGTGCCGTTCGCGGGTGAAGTCAGCACGACTTCCGGCGTCCCCTCCCCCGTGGTACAGTACTGCGTCGGCGCGATCTCGACCCCGTTGGCGGCGGCCCACTCCTGCAGCCATTTCCTGCCGCCCGGATCGGAGACGACATCCAGCACCAGCATCACCTTCTCAGTGACATTGAGCTGGCAGAACTCGTTAGCGCGCAAGCCGCTGGCCCGGTCAATCGGCACGACCTGCAACCAATCTTGCTCCGGGCCAGGGGGCGGAGTGTCCTGGGCGAAAATTTCCGTGCGGCGCTCGGTGCAGGCGCTTGAAGGCTGCACGCCAGACAGGGCGCACACTTCACGGGTGACAATGCCCTGCGGTTGTGGGAAATCGCGTGCGGGCACGCCCTCCAGCGCGCGCGTCATGAAGGCATTCCAGATCGGCCCCGCACCGCCGGAGCCGGCGACGCGGTCCATCTCCGAGTTGTCATTGTTGCCCAGCCACACGCCGGCCGCCAGATCGGGCGTATATCCCACCGTCCACGAATCGCGGTAGTCGTTGGTCGTGCCGGTCTTCGCCGCCGCCGGACGTCCGGGGAGTTCCAGGACGCTGGGACAGGCGAAAACCATGCAGCGAGCGCGCGTGTCCGAGAGAATGTGGGTGATGAGGTACGCCAGCTGCGCCGAGACGACTTGCTGGCCCTCGCGCTCGCGGTTGTCCACGAGGACCTGCCCATTCGCGTCCTCGATCCACAGGATGCCGGTGGGCTCCATCCGCAAGCCCGCGTTGGCCAGGGTGGCGTAAGCGGCGGTCAGCTCGAGGGGCTTCATCTCGCCGCCGCCAAGCGTCAGCGCCAGGCCGTAGGTGGGGCGCGTCGTGTAAGGGTAGTCCGGGCACTCGAGCTGCGGCGAGACCAGCGAGGTCGCGCCCAATCGCCCGGCGACATCCAACAGCCCCTCTACTGTGAGGTAATCCAGCGTCTTCACGGCGGGAATGTTGAGCGAGTTCGCCAGCGCCGTCCGCATCGAGGTCGGCCCGTAGAATTTGCCCGTGTAGTTGACCGGCCGGTAGACGTTGCCCGCCGTGTCGGTATAGACCACGGGCACGTCCCAGATGATCGTCGCGGGAGTCCAGCCCTTCTCCAACGCGCCCAGATAGGTGAGCGGCTTGATGGCGGAGCCGGGCTGTCGGCAGCGCGTGGTCACGTTCACCTGCCCGCCGATCTCCTCGCTGTAGAAATCCACGCTGCCGACCATCGCCAAAATGTGGCCACTCGCCGGTTGCAGCGCCACGAGAGCGCCGTTGCTCACCTTGTTCGCCGCCAGATTCGCCACGCCCTTGCGGACTTCTTCCTCCGCAATCTGCTGCAACCGAAGATCGAGCGTGGTGTGGATGCGGAGGCCCGTCCCACGATACAGGGCCTGCGGCCCCAACGCCTCCTCCACCTGTTGGCGGACGTAGAAGACGAAGTGCGGCGCCGGAATGCGATCCAGAATCCGCTGGCTGAACTGATAGGCCTCCATCTCCGCCGCCGCCGCATCGGCCTCCGCCTGGGTGATGAAACCGGCCTCGACCATGAGCGACAGCACGACCTTGTGGCGTTTGAGCGCCGCATCCAGCCCACCATGGAAAGGATCGTAGACCGCCGGCAGCTGGGGCAATCCCGCCAGGAACGACGCCTGCCCCAGCGTGAGATTGCTCGCCGAAGCGCCGAAATAGGTGCGCGCGGCCGCGTCCACGCCGTAGGCCATGTTCCCGTAGTTGTTGTTGTTCAGATAGATTTCCAGGATCTCATCCTTGCTATAGCGACGGGTCAACTCTTCCGCCAGGATGATCTCCTTCACCTTGCGCAGATAGCTCTGCCCCTCGCGCTCCTCGGGTGTCAGCAGGATATTCCGCGCCACCTGCTGTGTGATCGTGCTGGCGCCGGAAACGACACCCTTTTCCTGAAACGCGTAGTAGAGGGCGCGCGCGATAGCATAGGGATCGAAGCCGCTATGAACGTAGAAGTTGCGATCCTCCGTAGCGACCGTCGCCAGCTGCAGGTCACGGTCAATCTGGTCAATCCGCACGTAAGTGCGCTTGCCCGCGTTGGGGTCGGTGATCTCGTACAGCAGACTGCCATCGCTGGCGTAGATCTGGCTGCTGGCGAAATCCGGTTCCCGCGCGCGGAGCTCGTCCACCGGCGGCAGCTGCGCCGCGAGCACGATGTAGCCCACGATCGCCACGATCAGGCCGACCAGGAACAGGCCCACGAGGGCGAGGGTGACGCCTAACAGCGCCGAAGCCCACGGGCGGCGACGCTTTACCGCCATGCGTTCGGTGGGCCGCGCATGGGGAGGCGTCAGCTCCGGCGGCGTGGAACTCGTAGGGGCCGCGACCGATTTGGGCGACGTGAACTGCGGTGGTTTTGGAGAGACGGGCGCTGGCGCGGTGGTGACGCGAGAAGCCGGCGTCTGAGGCTGCGGCGTTGGCGCGGGGCGCGGGGTCGCAGGGACGGCAGGGGCCGGCGGTTGGGGCTGCGGCGTCTGCGGCTTGAGCGCGTCAGGCCGAATGCGAATCCACTGCGCCTGATCCGCATCTGCCGCCGGAGCCGCCGCCGCTTCGGGCAGCCGGCGCGTCGGCTCGGCGGCCGGCGGTTCGAGGGGACGCATCTCCGCCGGCTTCCAGGAATCCGCTGCGGGGAGCGGCTCCTCCTGCGAAGCCGACTCAGCGGGCAAGGGCCTGGTCTCGCGGCCCGTGACCAAACGGCGCGTCGGATCGGCGGCCGGGGGGCCCTCGGGCGTCGGTTCGGGCCCGTCGTGTCGGGATTCGGGATTGTTTGGCATGGCATCTCCTCAGAAATAGAGAGCAGTGAGAAGAGAATCGTCGCAGTTTCTGCCCCTGGGTTGCGGCTCACAACTCACATGGCGACTGTTCAGCCACTGACTAAAAAACGCAAGATTTCATGGTGATCGCTGAAGATTGAGAGTCAGTTTTTGCCCCCTATCCCCTTCCCCTTCCCCCCGCGCAGCGCGGGGGGAAGGGGAACTTTTTTTGTGGGGTTTTGCAGGCGGGCTACGCCCGCCTGCAAAACCCCCTTATTTTTTTCTCCCCTCCCCAACGGCGCAGACGCCGTTGGGGAGGGGACAGGGGTGGGGCAAAAGCTACAGTTCACAAAGGTTCATCCATCGCCGTCTAGCTACCTGGCGCCAAACTGAGCAGCTACCACACATTTTCATCCTTGAATGATGTGCGCCAGCATATGGCGGCTCCTTCAAAAATGGCCCCGAATGAACACGAATTTCACGAATCAGAAATTGAAATTCCTGGTCCCCAGGGCTGATACGTCCCCAAACAGTGCGCTTCAGCGCGGTGGGCTCCTGTCAGGCTGAGGATTCCATCCCCAGCCGAACCTCACATTTTCATCCTTGAATGATGTGCGCCAGCATATGGCGGCTCCTTCAAAAATGGCCCCGAATGAACACGAATTTCACGAATCAGAAATTGAAATTCCTGGTCCCCCAGGGCTGATACGTCCCCAAACAGTGCGCTTCAGCGCGGTGGGCTCCTGTCAGGCTGAGGATTCCATCCCCAGCCGAACCTCACATTTTCATCCTTGAATGATGTGCGCCAGCATATGGCGGCTCCTTCAAAAATAAATACGTGTCCACGTGCGAACGTGGACACGTTCACACATTTCGGCGTCCAATCAACGCCGGAGAATCATAGAACGTTGATTTTCGCAGAACACGCAGGTTTTTCTCCCATCCGCGTCCTTCTGCGTTCATCGGCGTCCCTACATTTTCACGTCCGCCGCGCCGATTTCGGCAAAAAGCCGCTCATACGCGGCCGCCGTCTGCTCTGGCGCGAACATGGTGGCAATCTCCTCTTTTGAACGCACATACGCGGCGCGATGTTCCAACACCTGCAGCACCGCCGTCGCCAGCCCTTCGGCGTCTCCCACGGGCGCAATCTCCCCCATGCCCGTCAGCCGCACCGGTTGACGCACCCCCGGCAGGTCGCTCGCCACGCAGGGCACGCCGTGCAACATCGCTTCCACCTGCACCAGACCAAAAGACTCCGTGGAGTTGAGGCTTGGCACCACCAACACATCCAGGTTGGGATAAAAAGCCGCCATCTGCAGCGGATTCAGCACCCCCAGGAATTTCCATTGCCCGGTCTGTTCATAACGGCGGATGAGCGGCTCGAGCTGTTGGGCGTAGGCCTGCTCGCCGAGCACGTGCTGATACTGCCCGGCGAAGAGGATGCGCGCGTCGGGATAGCGTTCGAGAATGCGCGGGAAAGCCTCCAGCAGCACCCCCACCCCCTTCTCCGCCGCAAGTCGCGCCGCCATGCCGATGACGGGGTGATTTCCGGCGGGATTGTGCATCCTGGCAAACGCGGCGATGCCCGAAGGCCCCGCGTCGGGGAGCGTCACCGGTGGCGGAATCACGTGCAACTTCTCCGTGAAGTGCTGCAAATAGGAGGAATGATCGGCAAAATCCTGCGTGTAGGCGACGATGCGATGCGCGAATTTCCCTGCCAGCCAGTTCATCAGGTGGACGACCTGATTGACCGCCCGATTGAAAACACCCGGCGGCAACTGCAGGTCGCAATGATAGGTGAGCACGGTCGGCTTGTGCAGGAGGCGTCCGCGCAACGCCACCCCCGCCGCGTCGAACTGCGGCAGGTGCAGGCTGAGCACATCCGCCTGGCGGACGAGTTGCCACGCCAGAAAACCAAAAGTCGGCATGATGACGCCCTTGCTGATGCGGAACAGCACCGGCGCGCGCACCACCCGTACCCCCTCGAGCCGCTCTTCGCCCGGCAAGCGCGGATCATACCGCGACGTCAGAATCGTCACCTGATGCCCGCGTTGCACCAGCGCGCCGGCGAGCCGTTCAGCGTAGATAGTCAACCCGCTGGTATGAGGACGGTAGTAAGTCAGAACAATGAGAACCCGCATGAAGGGTAATCCGTAATGCGTAATGCGTAATGCGTGATACTGCTCTCCGTAGTACGCAGTACGCCTCACTGAAATAACGTGCGGTTGGCTGACACCCACGCGAACAGCCGCGTGATGCCCTCCTCCACTCCCACCTGCGGCTGCCAGCCCAGGTCCTGCGCCGCCTTACGGACATCGGAGACGTAGATGCGCTGGTCGCCGGGGCGCCACTCCCCCCAGGTGACGGGGATCCGCCGTCCCAACAGGGCTTCCAGCAGGGGACTGAACTCGCTCCAGACCGCGAGCTGCTGCGCCGGCCCGCCGCCGACGTTGTAGACCTGCCCCGCTGCGCGATCGCTCCGCGCGATCGCCGCATCGTAAGCGTCCAGCAAGTCCTCGACAAACAGCACGTCGCGGACCTGCTTGCCATTCCCGTAGATGGTGATGGGCCGACCCAGCAAAGCGGCGATGATGAACCACGCCACCCAGCCCTGATCCTCCATGCCAAACTGATGCGGGCCGTAGATGCAGCTCTGGCGGAAAACTACCGTCGGCAGGCCGTAGATGCGCGCATAATCCCGGACGTACTGATCGCCCGCGCCCTTTGAACACCCATAGGGCGAGTGGAAATCCAGGGGATACGTTTCGGGGATGCCGTGCGGATAATCGCGGTAGGCGTAGCGCGTCTCCAGCTCCTCCACGCGCAGCTCTGCCATCCCGCCGTAGACTTTGTTTGTGGAAGCATACAGCACGAGAGGGGCGCGCCCGGAAAGCCGCGCCGCTTCGAGGACGTTGAAGGTACCCAGCGCGTTGCACTCAAAATCGGTGCGGGGATCCTGCACCGAGGTCGTCACCGCCACCTGCGAGGCCAGATGCACGATCACGTCAGCGTCACGCGCACTGGCGACGAGGAGCTCCGCGTCCCGCACATCGCCGCGGATGAAGGTAAAAGCGTTGGGGCCCCACGTGTCCCGCAACCACGCCAGATTGCGCGCCGCGCCGCGCCGCGAAAGGTTATCGAAAAGCGCCACCGTTTCGCCGCGAGCCAGCAACCGCGTCACGTAATTCGTCCCGATGAACCCGGCGCCGCCGGTGATCAAATAGCGCATGAACATCTCCTCAAAGAGCAGCCCTCAGGGGTCGCAGGTCTGAGGCAGGTCACTCCTGAGCCGCGACTTCTGCCTCAGGCTCGTGTCGCATCACATCGCGGAGGGAGATTCCCCACGCCAGCAACGCCCCGGCGCCCAGAATGATCCCGGCGAGGTAAGAGAGCGCGTGCGCCAACACGGCATACGTAAAGCCCAGGTCGCGGGCCAGGCCAAATCCCCAGAACAGCGCCTCACGCACGGCGAAATGGAAGGAGCCGATGCCGCCCGTCGCCGGGAAGACCATGCCGAAGGCGCTTGCCCACATGGCGACGAAGCTCTTCAGCAGGGTGACGTCGGGGATGAAATCGCCGCAGGCGCGCATGACGGCGAAGAAATACAGGCCGGAGACCGCCCACAAAACGACAGTCCAGCCCATGATTTCCAGACCCGCGCGGACCGACCCCAACGCGCTCAGGCCCTCCAGGACGTGCTGCACCGGCCGCAACAGCCGCTCGGGGTGCGCGACGTGCAGGCTCTTCAGAATCCACCGCACGCCGGCCTCGACTTTGGCGGGAAATGCCGCCAGCAGGACGAAAATCACCACGATCAGCAGCGCCAGCAGTCCACTGATCCCGACGACCAGGTTCAGCGGGACGCCCCCGCCGATACTACCGGTCGTCAGATACTCCCGCAAGCCGGGGACGAAGGGCAGCGTCGCCACCAGGATCAGCACGATGAAGAGCATGTCGAGCACCCGCTCCACTACCACCGTGGAAAGCGCCGCCAGCATCGTCACCGGGCCGCGCAGGCTGCCGGCGATGCCGCGCGCCGCATCACCTGCCCGCGCCGGCAGCACGCCGTTGACCAGGTAACCGATATTGATGAGGCCAAAGGCGTCGTTGAAGCTGAGCTGCCGCTTGAGGAGCACCCGCCAGCGTTGAGCGCGGATCACCAGCGTGAGCAGAATCAGCGCGGCGGAGATCGCCAGCCAGAGCACGTCCACCTGTTGCAGCGCCTGGCCAACCTCCGCGAACTTCACGCCGCGCAGCGCCAGATAGAGACTGAACGCGGTCAGAATGAGGGCGACAAGAATCTGCAAGCCTTGTTTTCTGTTCATATTCAGGCATTATACCATAGTCCCCACTACCCAAAATCGGCAAAACACGTATAATGACCCGCGAGTTGGGGCCTGGGGTTTCCCTGTAGAGAGCGCATGGGGACTCGCCCCCAACATCGCCGCAGGTGACGCGGCGTGAAACTTTCCCGGCGATAGGCCATCAATCGAGGATACGCACAGTGATGGGGTTGAATGATGCGCCTCACTCGGGCGCCAGTGAACCGAATGCTTGATCCGCCAGACGGCCGCCACGTTTACCATCTCTACGTCGTCCGCACGCCCCAGCGGGAAGCCTTGCGCGCCTTTCTGCGTGAGCAGGGGATCGGCACGCTCATCCACTATCCGGTTCCCATCCATCTTCAGCCGGCCTACGCCGATTTGGGCTACGGCCCCCGCACCCTGCCGGAGACGGAACTGGCCGCCGCGCAAGTCCTTTCGCTGCCGCTGTATCCGGAATTGCGGGAGGACGAGGTCAGCGCGGTGTGCGCCGCCATCCAGCTGTTCGAGCGCCAGGACGGGGCCTGACCCCTTCCGCTTTTTTCCGTGTAGCTCTGTGCAATCTGCGACTTGGTGGCGCAAAAGAAGGAGCATGCGTGATGTCACACCGTGGGGCTGACCTCTGGGATGGCCTTTTGCTCGCCGCGCTGGCGGCCCTGATCCTCGGCCTGTACGGGCCGCTGTGGAGTGCCAATCCTGCCACGCAAGCCGCCATTGTCCCCGGCGATATGACCGTCTACTACTATCCTCTCGCCCATGCCACCGTCGAGAGCCTGCAGGCGGGACGCCTCCCCTTGTGGGGCCCTTACATCCTCGGCGGACACCCCTTCCTCGCCGAGATGCAGACGCAAGTGCTCTATCCGGTCCGCTGGCTCACCGTTCTGCTTACCCTGGGGCAGCCCCTCTCCTACCGCGCCTTCACCGCTGAAACCATTGCGCACCTGATTCTCGCCGCGTGGGGCGCCTTCGCCTTCTGCCGCTGGCTGACGCGCAACCGCGCCGCCGCTACGTTCGGTGCCGTCGCCTGGGGCCTGAGCGGCTATCTCACCGGCTACCCCATCCAGGCGCCGACCATTCTGGCGACCGCCGCCTGGCTGCCCTGGCTGCTGCTGGCCATGGGGCGCGCCCTCGCCGGACAACGCTATCAACGCCGCAATGCCCTCCTGGCCACCCTCTGCTGGACGTTGGTTTTCGTGAGCGGCTTCGCCCAAACCGCGCTCTACGTCTACGGGATAGCGCTGTCGTGGGGACTGATGCTCACGCTGAGCCGACCCCGCGAGCAACGGCGGACGGCTCTGCTCACGCTGTTGCTGATCGTCGCCATCGGCAGCGGCCTGGCTGCAGCGCAGCTGTTGCCGACGTTCGAGGCCATAGACCTGGCCGCGCGCTTCGAACAACCCCTCGCAGAACGGCTCGCGGGCTTCAAATTCTGGGAATTGCTGGGCCTGGCGACGCCGCACCTCACCCTCTGGTCGCCGTTGTACGTGGGGATCCCCACCCTCATCTTCGCAGGGCTCGCGCTGCGACGGCGCCCGTTCGACCCACGTCATCCCGCGCTCTGGTTGGGACTTGCCCTCCTGGGGCTGCTGCTGGCGCTCGGCAACACGATCCCCTTGCTGCCCGCACTCGCGCGCGTGATCCCGCTGCTGGGCATGTTCCGCAATCCCGAACGCGCCGCGGTCATCACCGCCTGGGCCTTGACGGTGCTGGCGGCGCTGGGATGGCAGACGCCCCTCCCTCCCTGGTATCGGCGGACGCTGGGGGGTCTGTGGGGCCTGGGAGGACTGGCGTTGCTCGGCTTGATCCTGGGCACGCGCCTGCAGCGGGGGACGGTCTCGCTGCCATCGTGGTGGACTTTGGCCCTGGGATCCTGGATGATGCTCGGCGGCAGCTGGCTCCTGCTGAAACGTTGGCCCAAGAGCCAGTGGGCGTTAGTGGCCCTGCTCGTCATGGACCTCGGAAGCGCTGCCTGGCGCACAGCCCAAAACGGACATCTCATCCAAGAGGACCCGGTCCGCGTCGCGGCCATCCCCCTCGCCGACATCACACTGCCAGCCAATGCGCAGGCCCATCGGCTGGACACCCGGGGTCATCTCACCGGCAACTGGCCCGCGACGCTCAACCTCGAGGATTTGCACGGGAACCTTACCTTCGAGAACAGCTATTGGATGCGCTTCCGGCGGGAGATCCCCGGCGATCGCGTCTGGGCGTTGATGGGGGTCGGCTGCGGCCTCTGGAGCGCCGGGGAACCCACCCCGCCTTTCGCCGTCCGGCAAGTGGCGGAATTCCCCTACGAGGGAAAAACATTGCACCTGCTCTGCCTGGAGCAACCCTTCCCCCGCTACCGGGTCGTCTACGAGGCCGCGGCGCTCGAGGATGGCATCGCCTTGGGCGTCCTGCAAGATCCCCGCTACGACCTCACCCGCGCCGTGCTCCTGGAAAGCGGCGCGCCCGAGATGACCGCCGGGACGCCGCCGATTTCCCCCACGGTGACACTGACCTCCTGGCGCCCAGAGGAGACCCGCCTCACAGTCCAGAGCGCTCAGGCGGGCTACCTCGTCATCGGCGATCTCTGGTATCCCGGATGGAGCGCCCGGGTGGACGGGGAACGCACCCCCATGTTCCGCGCTTATACCACACTCCGCGCCCTCCAGATCCCGGCCGGCGAACACGACGTCGTCATCCGCTACGAGCCCTGGTCCTTCCGCCTTGGCGCGGGGATTTCCCTCCTCTCGCTGCTGGCGTTGGGCGGCTGGGCAGGGTGGCAAGTCAAGAAGCGTAAAGCATGAGCCACAAAAGGCGCGCCGCAAGGCATGCGTGATGCAACAGCGGAGAGGCGCAGGCTTCCGATTCGCCCCTCATCCCCCCGTCTGCAGCCTTCCATTTGGGTGCTTCTGCTGGCGCTCGCCGTCCGCGCCGCCTGGATGGCGCACTTCCCGGCCCATCCCATCGGAGCGGTGGATGCAGAAGGCTACCACCTGCTAGCGCGCAATCTCCTCGCCGGCAACGGCCTGGCGCTGAGCTGGGAAGCCCCCTTCTGCCCGACCGCGCTGCGCACGCCGCTCTACCCCCTCTTTCTCGCTGGCACCTATCGTCTCCTCGGCATGGAACCGGCGCGCGCGGTGCTGTTCCACTTGCTCCTGGAGGTGTTGACGACGGCACTGATCCTCCGCGCGGGCAAAATGCTCGGCGGGGCGCGGATGGGATTGCTGGCAGGAACGCTCTACGCCCTCAATGGCTCGACCCAACGCTACACCGGCGTGCTCTTCGCCGAGACGCTGTTGCTGACGGCCGTGGCAGCGGCGATGGGCGCCACGCTCTCAGCATTGAGGCGCCCCACGCCGCGCCGAAGCGCGCTCAGCGGCGTCCTGTGGGGCCTGACGCTCCTCATCAAACCCAACCTGCAGTTCCTCGCCGTGGCCGCCGGCGGCGTGTTCCTGCTTCCCGGCGTGCGACGCAGGAAACTCGCCCCCGCCCTCTGCTTCTGCCTCGCCCTGGGGATGACCCTCCTGCCGTGGCTCCTCCGCAATCACGTCCTCTTTGACCGCTGGCTGCTCTCCACCGTCTATGAGGAAAACCTGACGCGGGTGAGCGCCGTCGCCACGCTGGCGGAAGTGCAGGCCGTGCCCGCCGAGCCATGGACGCCCACCTGGGAAGCGCTCTACGGCGAAATCGTTGAGGAAGCCGCGCGCCGCTACGCCTGGAGCGCCCTCCCCGAGACCGCCCTTCCCTGCGCGGAACGTGAACAGCGTCACCGTGACGTCACCGCCATCGCCGGCGAAATCGTGCGCGCGCATCCCGGCGCCTGGATCCGCAGCCATCTCCGCGGCGTGGGGAACTCGCTGCTCGACCCGGGGCATCGAAACTGGTATCGCGCTCTCACCGGCAAAGCGTGGGAGCAAACCGGCGTGCTGGATAACATCTGGCGGCGGATGGGGGAATCGCTCGCCAGCGGCGCTGTGGGGGACGCCCTGCACGCCCTGTGGCTGGAGCGGATCGTCCGCGCGCCCCTCGACGCGGCGCTGATCTGGTGGGGCTTGCTGCTGTTGCGGGGAGCGCTCTGGTGGAGCGCGCTGCGGGGCTGCTGGCGCTTGCGGCGCGTTCCAGGCGCCGCGCTTCTATTGGGGGGAATCGCCGCGTATGGGCTGCTCCTGGGGGGGCCGATCGCTCACGACCGCCTTTACCTGCCGGCAATTCCGGCCGTGGTGATGCTCGCGGCGGCAGGAGGGCTGCACCCAACGCCACGGGGCCCCCGGCAAGCGCCTGGCGCTCACCGAAGACCCCGTGATCGCAAAATCACCGCGCCGCGCGTCACTCAGGAACAGGAGAGGCCGCCGCAGACATGTGCGCGCGCAGATTCATATTGGCGAGGTTGAGTTTCTGGGTGAGCTCCGCCGCCATGCTCCGCATGATACAAAAACCGATCTCCGGATAGTCGTTGGTCAGCTGCACCATCCGCTCCCCTGGCACCCGGAGCAGCGTCGTGGGCACGCGGCAGCGCGCCGTCGCCGTGCGGTGTCCTTCTTCTATCAGAATCGTCTCGCCGAAGGTGGCATATTGCTCCAGCGAGGCAATCACCAGCGGCGGGTCTGCCGCCTGATTGGGTTCAAGCAAGATATCCACCGCGCCGCTGGCGATGATATAGAGCGCATCGCCGGGATCTCCCTGCCGAAAGATGACCTCGCCGGCAGAATACGTCACTTCCTCGCAGACCATCAGCACCAGGTCCAAATAAATCTCGTTGAGATCCCTGAACAGCGTGCCACTGCGTAATACGTCCTTGCACTTCTCCAGATGCATAAGGCCCCCTCCATCACACTTCCAAAATTTGCAATTGACCCGTCGCTGGCTCTAGAATAGCAAAAGTCTTCGGAGGCAGGCCGCTGCCCCCTAACGCCCCGGGGTTGATAACGCGCGTGCGACCGCTGCGCTCGTCGCGCAGCCGATGGGTATGTCCGTGAATCACGTAATCATACTCCCCGGCCTCGATGAGATGTGTCAGCTGCGGGACATTATCCCCGTGTACCAACGCCAGCTTCCGTCCATCGAACGTCAACGAGTGCACATACGCACCGTGCACCGTCCCCGGCGTCCCCACCAGAGCGACGCGGCCCGGCAAGCGCTCGTCGCGGTCCACATTGCCCCACGCCACCCACAGCTCAAAGGGCGTCAGCAGCTCCAACACCTCCAGGCCGGTCACGTCCCCGGCGTGCAGGACAGTGCTGATTCCCTCCGCCCGAAAATGCTCCACGGCGCGTAGCACGTGCTGTTGATGATTGTGGGTATCCGCAATCAAGCCCAGCTGCAGCATCTCACTAGCAAGCGCAGACAGCCGGATTGCCGATGGTGCGGATGTCGCGCACGTACACCCCGAGCTCCTGCATTATCGCCGACAGGCGCGCCTCCTCGATGCCACACACCCGGAGCATCAGGATCCCATCGCCGCGATTCTCGCCGTAGAACGTGCCCAAGGCAATGATGTCGCCGCCATTGGAGGCAATCGCGCCGGTGATGCGACTCAACGTCCCCGTCTCATCCCGCACGCTGATCGTCAGCCGCACGCCGGGTTCCCGCGCGCCGAGCATCTCCAACGTGGTCTTGAAGATGTCCGTCTCCGTGATGATGCCCACCAACCGGCCGTTTTCCACCACCGGCAGGCCGCCGATTTTGTTATCCACCATGATGCGCGCGGCTTCTTCGATGGGCGCTGAAGGTGCCACCGTGATCACTTTGCGGGTCATGACCTCTTCCACCTTGAGCTTGGAAAGCAGATAGCCGATTTCGTACACGCTGAGGCTCGTGGCCGGAGAAGGCGACGCATACAGCAGGTCTTTCTCCGAGACGATGCCCACCAGGTTGCCTTTTTTATCCACGACTGGCAAACGCCGCACGTTATTTTGACGCATCAGGCCCAACGCTTCGGACACCGAGGTGTCCGGCGCAATAATGAAGGGCTTAGAGGTCATGCGATCTTTCACTAACATCGGTCTCCCTCCTCATTTAAGGGATTTCTGAGCTGTCAGCCACAACCAGATTATGGCACTCTCTGACCATTTTGGCAACTGCGCCCCGGCGTCTACAGCAATCCCGCCGCGCGTTTGGCGCCCTTGACGGTGTTTTGCAGAAGCATCGCAATCGTCATCGGGCCGACGCCGCCCGGCACCGGCGTGATCCACCCGGCAACCTCTTGGACTTCCCCGAAAGCCACATCGCCCACCAGCCGATAGCCGCGCTTCGCGGTTGGATCATCCACGCGGTTGATGCCCACATCAATCACCACCGCGCCCGGCTTGACCCACTCCGCTCTGACCATCTCCGCGCGTCCGACCGCCGCCACGAGAATGTCAGCACGGCGGCAGATGGCGGGCAAGTCCTGGCTGCGCGAATGGCAGATGGTGACCGTCGCGTCACGCTTGAGCAGCAGCATAGAGACGGGCAGTCCCACGATGTTGCTGCGTCCCAGCACCACCGCCTCCTTACCGCGAATCTCGACGCCAATGCGGTCGAGCAGCTCGATGCAACCGGCGGGCGTGCAGGGCGCGAACAGCGCCTCGCGCCCCTTCATCGCCAGCCGCCCGATGTTGACCGGATGGAAGCCGTCCACGTCCTTGTGCAGGCTGATGGTGTTGAGCACCGCCTCCTCATCGAGGTGTCCCGGCAGGGGCAGCTGCACCAGAATCCCATGGATGGCAGGATCGGCGTTGAGCTCCCGCACCAGCGCTTCCACCTGCTCCTGCGGCGCGTCGGCGGGCAATTCACGTCCCACCGAGTAAATGCCGACTTCGGCGCAACGCTTACGCTTCATCTTGACGTAAGTCTGCGAAGCGGGGTTGTCGCCCACCAGCACGGTCGCCAATCCAGGGACAATGCCGTGTTTCTCCTTGAGCTCCGCCACCTCGGCGGTGAGCTCCGCCTGAATCGAAGCCGCAATGGCAGTGCCATCAATCATATTTGCTGTCATAGTCACTCCTTTGTTTAATAAATGGTAATGGGGCCAGCATCCAGCTTCCAGCTTCCAGCTCCCAGCTCCCAGCTTCCAGCATCCAGCTTCCAGCTCCCAGCCTACGACAGTCCCACCACCTTGCCGTCCACAATGTCAATGTTCATGAACGAGGGCTTGCTGGAGAGGCCCGGCATGGTGCTCATCTCGCCCGCCAGCGGATAGAGGAATCCCGCTCCCATGCTCGCGCGAATGTCGCGGATGGGGAAGCGATAACCGTGCGGGACCCCCTTCCACGAGGGCTCGTGGCTCAACGAGAGATGCGTCTTCGCCATGCAGATGGGCGTCCTGTCATAGCCCAGATCGGTGTAGAGCTTGAGCTTCTCTTCCGCCTCGGCGCTGTAATCCACGCCCTCGGCACCATAGACCTCGCGGGCCAGGATCTCGATCTTCTCCTTGATGGGCTGCTCCACATCATAAAGGAAGTGAAAGTCGGCAGGCTCCTCAGCCGCCCTGGCCACCGCTTCCGCCAATGCCTGCGCACCCGCGCCGCCCTCCGCCCAGTGATGGGCGACAATGGCGTCAAAAGCACCGGCGCGCAACGCCGCTTCACGCACCGCCGCCCATTCGGCAGGAGTGTCGGTGGGGAAGGAGTTGATCGCCACGACAACGGGAATGCCGAACTTGCGCGCGATGCGCACGTGCGTCTCGAGGTTGGCAGCTCCGCGCTCCACCAACGGCAGATTTTCCTCGGTATAGGCCTTGTCCAGCGCCCGCCCGGCGACCACCTTCGGGCCGCCGCCGTGCATCTTGAGCGCGCGCACGGTCGCCACAATGACGACGACGTTGGGAATCAACCCGGAAGCGCGGCACTTGATGTCGAAGAATTTCTCCATCCCCATGTCCGAGCCGAACCCTGATTCCGTGAGGAGGAAATCGCCCAGCTTGATGCCAATCTGGTCGGCGACGACCGAGGAATTGCCGTGCGCGATGTTGGCGAAGGGCCCGGCATGGACAAAGGCGGGCTGTTCTTCCAGCGTTTGGAGCAGGTTGGGCATGAGCGCATCCTTCATCAACACCGTCATCGCGCCGGCGACGCCCAGATCCTCGGTGGTGATGGGATTCTTCTTCGTGTCGGTGCCGATGACGATCCGCCCGATGCGCGCGCGCATGTCGGCAAGGCTCGTCGCAAGCGCCAAAATCGCCATCAGCTCGCTGGCAACGGCAATGTCGAAGCCGGCCTGCCGAATGGGGCCGTCATCCAGGTCCCCCAAGCCGCTGATGATGTGACGCAGCGCGCGGTCGTTCATGTCCACGACGCGGTTCCAGGTGATGCTGTAAGGATCAATGTTGAGCTTCCGCAGGCCGATCTTCTCGAAATACGCTTCGCTCCAGCGGCTCTCGTGATAGAGGCGCGCGTCAATCGCCGCCGCGCAGAGATTGTGGGCAGCGCTCACCGCATGAATGTCGCCGGTTAGATGCAGGTTGAAGTCCTCCATCGGCACGATCTGACTGTACCCGCCGCCGGCCGCGCCGCCCTTGATGCCGAAAGTCGGCCCCATCGAGGGCTGCCGGATGGCCGCCGTCGCCCTGTAGCCCAGCGCCCCAAGCGCCTGCGTCAGGCCGATGGTGGTCGTCGTCTTCCCCTCGCCGAGCGGCGTGGGAGTGATGGCGGTCACGTCAACGTATTTGGCATTGGGCCGCGCCGCCAGACGCTCCCGCACGTCCAGATGCACTTTCGCCTTGAGCTTGCCATAGACCTCCAGGTCATCCTCTTCGAGGCCCACAGAACGCGCGATCTCCACGATAGGGCGCAGCACCGCGGCCTGCGCAATTTCCAAATCCGAAGGAACAGGTTTGACTTTGACAACGGCCATAGAACTAACCTCCTGGTGTTGGTTTTAAGAAGTTGAACGTCACAGCACTTCACAAGCACCGCTCAAAACGCTCCCAGCTGGCACCCCTCAATTTTGATGCCTAGCTGATCGGCGACATGACCCAGCTGCAGGCGCGGGACCTCCCATTGCGCCGCGAGCTCCCACAGCTGGGAGCACGTCAGCCGGCGGTTCTCGCCCGCCGCGGCCAGCAATGCCGCCTTCAACGCCGGGGAAACCGGGCGCTCCGCGACAGTCGCCCACCCCTTGGCATGCCCCGGATAGCCGAACAGCCCCAGCTGGCAAGCACTCAGGCGGATTTCCAGAGCGTCGGCGGCCTGCCCAACGGCGAGCGGCGGGAGATTCCTTTCTTCGGCAAGGCGAAACGCGGCGGCGCAGGGCAAAGTGTCTTGCACGAGCGCGCCGCGCAACGCTTCTGTCAGCTCTGAAGCAACGACCCTATCTTCAGGTAAAACCTTATCGTGCAAAGCCATAGATCCTCCCCGATGAGCATGAGCTACACGGGATGCGTCGGACGACGCTCCCTGGCCTAAGGATACACGCATTTTCACAGAAGGGCAAGTGCGACTTGCGTTTCCGTCATCTTCCGTTACACTCACAGCCGCCCAAACATGCGCCGCCGGGGGAGGCCACCTCGCCCCGAGATCAAGGCGGCGCCGGAGAAGCGCGATGCAGAGAATCCACGTCGTCGGCACATCGGGTTCGGGCAAAACCACCCTGGCGGAGCATCTGGCACAGCAGTTGGACATCCCCCACATCGAGATGGATGCCCTGCATTGGGGGCCGAATTGGACCCCCGTGCCGGAAGAGGTGTTTCAAGAGCGGCTGCGCGAAGCCCTGAACGCGCCAGCATGGACCGTGGACGGCAATTACGGGCGCGTGCGCGCCTGTATCTGGGAGCGCGCCGACACAGTCGTCTGGCTGGATTATCCACTCGCCACGATCATGGGGCGGCTCGTTCTTCGTACCCTCCGCCGGGCGCTGAAGCATGAGGAGCTTTGGGGCCACAATCGGGAAAGTCTGACGAGAGCCTTTTTCAGCCGCGATTCGATTTTGCTGTGGGCGCTGCAAACATACCGACGCCGGCGGCGTGAGTACCCCGTGCTGTTTGCCCGCTCCGAATACGCTCACCTCACCTTCGTCCGCTTACACACACCCCAAGAAAGCGCCCGCTGGCTCGCAACAGTGGCTTCTACAGCTGCCGGTAATAAAACTCCACAATAATGGCTCGCTGATCCCAGGAAGCAGCCCCTCGCGGAAAGATCGCATCCCGCCAGCACCGAGCCTCGCTTCGGGAATCGCTGACGCCAATTCGAAGGCATTCCTCTTCACAGCAGAAACAACGCCGCCCGCAATCCTTTGAATTGCGGGCGGCGTCGCATCAACCGGAAAGCTAAAACAGATGGAACACCGCGATGATGGGGGCAAACAACGAAGAGACCAACGACATCACCGTGATGAGGGTGTTCAGCGAGGGGCCGGCCGTGTCCTTGAAGGGATCGCCCACCGTATCACCGACGACGCCAGCCTTGTGCGCCTCGGAGCCCTTGCCGCCGAAGAAACCCGACTCGATGTACTTCTTGGCGTTGTCCCACAGGCCGCCGGCGTTCGCCATGAGCAGGGCAAAGATGATGCCCGTGAAGATCGAGCCGCCGAGGAAAGCCCCCAGCGCCTCAGGCCCCATCACGAAACCGACGATGAGGGGGAGGAGAATCGCCAGGAAGGCCGGCAAAATCAGCGCGGTGAGGGCGCCCTCCGCCGCCAGCGAGACGCAGCGATTGTAATCCGGCTCCGCCGTGCCGGCCAGAATCCCCGGATTCTTGCGGAATTGCTCGCGGATCTCCTCGATCATGTCGAAGGCGTTGTGCGTCACCGAGAGCATCGTCAACGCGCTGAACAACGGGGGCGTCATCGCGCCCAAAAAGACGCCCGCAATCACTACGGGGTTGAGCAGGCTCAGCTGAATTTTGACGCCTTCCGCCGCCATTTCCGAGGCGAAAGCGGCGAAGAGTGCCAGCACCGTCAGCGCCGCAGCGCCGATGGCGAAGCCCTTGGTAATGGCCTTGGCGGTGTTACCGGCCGCATCGAGAACATCCGCCGTCTCAATCACCTTCTCGGACATGCCCGCCATCTCAGCGATACCGCGCGCATTGTCCACAATGGGGCCGTAGGCATCCGCCGAGACGATCATCCCCGTCACCGCCAGCATCCCGACGGCGCTGATGCCGACGCCGTAAACGCCGTTCAACCCCGCATTCTGGGCAAGAAAATAGGAAGCCAGCGTCGCGATCACGATCCCGATGATGGAAGGCACGATGCTGATCAGGCCGTAGCTGTAGCCGGTGATGATGGTGATCGCCGCGCCCGAACCGGAGACCCTCGCGGTTTCCACCACCGGCGGGCGACCATCCCCGGTGAAGAAATCGGAGGTGAAGCCGATGATCACGCCGGTGATCAATCCCGCCAGGGTCGCCCACAGGACGCCGAGGTTGTACTGGAAGACCAGCACCAACGTCGTCACGAGGACCGCGAAGATTCCACACGTGAAGATAGTGCCGCTGTTGAGCGCCACGCCGGGTTTCCCACCGGGCTTGACCCGGACGAGCTGAATCCCCAGGAGCGAGGAAATGATGCCAAGGGTGCACAGGATCAGCGGGAAGATGATGTATTGCACGCCCATATCGGAGCTCATCGCTGTGCCCAGCAACATCACCGCCACCGCCGAGGCCACGTAGCTGTCGAAAATGTCAGCGCCCATGCCCGCAACATCGCCCACGTTATCGCCGACGTTATCGGCGATCACGGCGGGGTTACGCGGATCGTCCTCCGGGATTCCCACTTCCACCTTGCCCACCAGGTCCGCGGCGATGTCCGCCGTTTTGGTGTAGATACCGCCGCCGGCTTTCGCCAGCAGCGCCAGCGTCGAGGCCCCGAAACTGAAGCCCAACACGATCTGCGCCTCCCCCGTGAGCAGATAGATGGTGCACATTCCCACCACGCCAATGCCGACCATTGCCAGGCCCAGAACCGCGCCGGCCTTGAAGGCCACGTTGAACGCCGGGGACAGCCCCTTCTCTGCCGCCGTCGCGCTGCGCACGTTGGCCTCGACGGCGATGCTCATCCCCATGTAGCCCGCCACAGAGGAGAGCAGCGCGCCCATCAGGAAGGCCAACGACATCTTGAGGCCGTAGCCGGGGTCCTGATTTCCAAGGCCAAAGACGATGAAGAGGAGCAGCGCGATGATCGCCGCTAACATCAACAGGGCACGGTACAACTTCTTGAGGTACGAAATCGCCCCCTCCCGGATCCAGGCGGCAACCTTGCGTGCCTGGGGTGTGCCGGGATCCTGCCGATGCACCCAGAGATACAGCCACACCGCCATTCCAATGGACACCAATCCACACACAATGCCAACGATTAACCAAGCTGTGTCAGTCATTGTTCCATTGACTCCTGATAAGATCTTGTCATCAGCGCCGATCACCGGCCGGCAACCAGCGATCAGTAGCCGGCGTCGGCGACCGGTCACGCCTTACATGTTGGCTGAACGCCACCAGCGATAATGCTTGGCGCGCAATTCATCCCGTGAGGGCAGCGGGAAGTAGAGGAATTGCTCCCGGTTGCCCACGAAAATCCCGCTCTTGATCGTGCGATAAGGGAACGTCGCCGGCGAGATACGATCCACCATCTTCGTGCTCACGGTTTTGGTGCGCAAATCCACCAGGCACTGACGCAGGTGATCAATGTTCGCATAGGGCAGATCGCCGACCGCGCCGTATTCGGGGTTTTCTGCCAGCTCTCCCAGACTCAGCTCCACAAAGCACACCGCGGGCAGGGTCAGCAGCGAGGCGGGATTATTGACAATCAGATCGTAGAACTCATGCGGGGGCAAACTGCTCACGACCAGCGGATGAACGGGGGCGATCTCCTGATACAGGTGCAACCCCGCTTCTTCCGCCGGCAGCGCTGAGCTGGAATCCAGACCCAAAGTGCGCCCATCCTGAGTCACCAGGTAGAGCTTCTGGATCGCGTCGAGGGACACATGCTCCAGCGCGCGGTATACGGAGATGTAGAGCGAGCGCTTAGGCGCGCCGTCCTCGTGCGGGACACAGCGGCGGAGGCCTTCCTCGATGGGCAGAGCGTCATGCCGATAGTTGGGATCAATCTCGAAGAAAATTGCCTGTCCATGGGATTTCTTTTCGCTGCCGACGGCGTAATAGGCGCCAAATTGCTCCGGGGTGAGCATTGAGGCAATCAACGCCTCGGGGATCAAAGACAGATACAGATGTACGGCCATCGCTTTTCCTCCTTGTTTGGAAGTCAAACCTGTCTGAATATGGAACCCGTAAGCGAGCCAAATCGCGCACATTATAGCACACTTTCGAAAAATAAGGCGTGACCGGCATCAAAACCCCCTTTTTTATCCCCGGCCTTTAGGCCCATTTCTGCCACAGGCGGTCAAATACGATAGCCCTGCATCAAAAACCATGAGCCGACGCTCCTTTGCCGCGTCGGCTCATGATCCCCTCAAAAAGGCGTTCCGCTTCACAAGTGACCCCAATTCCGCCAGTTTTTCCGGCGTATCCGCGTCATCTGCAAAATCTGTGGATGATTTCCGCTGACGTCTCAAAAATCAGGCCAGGGAGGGGATTATTCCACGAACACCTCCACCCGCTCGCCGTCTTTCTCATCCACCACGTCAATGATGTGCCCTTGCAAGCCGCTGGTCAGCAAGGTCTCCAGCTCCTCAGCGTCAAGGGACACCCCTCCCACGACGATATTGGGGACGTTCTGCCCGCCGCGACGCAAGGCCGCACGCACGAAATTCAACGGCATGGTGAGATTCACCCGGATTGCTCCCGTCTCCGAATCGGTGACTTTGACCCGCAGGGCATGCGGCCGGGAAGGCGCTGGGGCCTCGGCCTCGCCGCCGCTCGCCAGCGCCTCCAGCAGCCGCGCTGCATCCTCCGCGGTGATCTTGCCCTCCGCGACGAGCTGCAGAATCCGCAGCCGCTCCTCCTCCCGCTGCCGCGAGGTAGGACGCGGCGGCGCGGGCGCTCGCGGCGGCGGGGGAACATGGGGGGGGACAGGGGGCACCTGTCCCACAAAGCCACTGCGCGGCGGCTCCTCCCACTGGAATTCGAGCTGCTCAGCGGCATCGCGAAGGGCTTCCAGACGGATTTCCAGGGATTCCAGTTTCCATTCCAGGCGCTCCTTCTTTGCCAGCAGGCGTTCGCGCTGCGCGCTCAGGCGCTCTCGGGCGCCGGGCGTGCTGTCGTCGAGCGTTGGCAGCTCGCGTTCCAGCTCCTCCAGCGAGGCCTGCAATCCGGCAAGTTCGGCTTCGATTTCGGCCTTGCGGCTCTCCGTTTCAGCGACATTTTCCAGCAATCTCTCGCGGCGACGCGCCAGTTTTTCGGCCATTCTGGCCTTCAGATCATCGCGAACCATGCTTCACCTCCGCACTCGAAATTCATTTTCTCGTCAACAGCTGCAAGACGCGCCTGACCGTCGTCTTGCCTTCCGCCAGGTCGTCGAGGAGCTGCTGCCGGGTCTCCGCCGCAGGTTCCTCTTCCACCTCATAGCCCAAAGCGTGCAGCACGTCGTGCAGACGATTCCGCGCGGTAGGATAAGAGATCCCCAATTCCTCCTGCACGCGGGTCAACTTGCCCTCGCAGCGCAGAAAGAGCTCCACAAACTGCCATTGCTCCTCGCTCAGGCGCGATAGCCGCTCCAGGGAAAAGCTGCCTTCCAGGGAAGTGCCACACTGAGAGCACGTCAACCGTTCCACCAACAACTCCCCTGCGCAAATGGGACATTGCATCGGCATACGATACATACTCACCTCCTGGTATTAATTTTATTACAGTGTAGCACAGAAATTCAGGCCTGTCAAGGTATGAAGTTTTATTTTTCAAAACTCGAGATTAGAAATATTGAGGTCATGTTTTAAGATTGTCCTGACCCTGCCGCGACGGGGGGAGAACCAGCGCCTGGCGGCTGATGGACGTCCCGACTTTACAGGTCATTCGTCACTACGCTCAGCTAAGTATTTGCCCTATGATGAGACTGGTCACCAAGAAACACTTGACCGGGTTTTTATCAGCATCTCACCTCCTTTCTTGGCAGTGACGCCCCTGGCACCCCCCTCGCCGGGGGCGTCACGCATTCTAACGCACGGAAAGTCCCTTTGTTGTCCTCCAGCCCCATGGTATAATTCCTTCCATCCATGGGAGCACTTGTTTTCCTGAAAAGCAGCTCTACCATTACATATATGTGTACATATACGTGGAGGACTGATGCAGCAGGGCAGCCAAAACCAATCTAACCGCAAATGGCGTAAAGAACGCAAAATTTTTATCGCTGTACCTGCCCAGCCCATGCCGGCGCACCGGCGCGTAAGATCGCCGCTGCGTCGCCATCCCATTCAACGGAGTAGCATGCATGCCACCGAAATTCCTGGAGCGGGTCTTCGGCAATTCCAATGATCGGGAAATTGCCCGCCTGCAGAAAATTGTCCAAACTATCAACGCGCTGGAGCCGGAGTTCCAGGCGCTGAACGAGGCCCAATTACGAGCCAAGACCAACGAGTTCCGCCGTCGTTATCACGACGGCGAGACGTTGGAGGAGCTCCTGCCCGAAGCCTTCGCCGCCGTGCGCGAGGCGAGCCGCCGCACCATCGGCCTGCGGCACTATGACGTGCAGCTCATCGGCGGGATGATCCTGCACGACGGCAAAGTGGCGGAAATGCGCACCGGCGAGGGCAAGACCCTCGTCGCCACGCTGCCGCTCTACCTCAATGCGCTCACCGGCGAGGGCGCCCATTTGGTGACGCCCAACGATTATCTGGCGAAATTCGGCGTGCAATGGATGGGGCCGGTGTACCATGCCCTGGGAATGAGCGTGAGCGTCATCCAATCGGGACAGGGCGTCCCCGATGAAGCCTCGTTCCGCTACGACCCCAACTATGTGTCCGAAGACGACCGGCTGCAGAACCTGCGCCCCATCACCCGCCGCGAGGCCTATCAATCGGACATCACTTACGGCACAAACAACGAATTTGGCTTCGACTATTTGCGCGATAACATGGTCATTTCGCTCTCGCAGTGTGCCCAGGGGAACCTGGCCTACGCCATCGTGGATGAGGTGGACAGCATCCTCATTGACGAAGCGCGCACGCCGTTGATCATTTCCGGTCCGGCAGAGGAATCCTCCGAGCTGTACAAGCGTTTCGCCGGGCTCGTACCGTTGCTGCACGAGGGTGCGGATTACGAAGTGGACCTGCGCACGCAAGTGGTCCTGCTCACCGAAGCGGGCGTCGCCAAAGTGGAGCAGCTGCTCAACATCCCCGCAGGCGAAAGCCTCTACGATGCGCAACATGCGCACATGCTCCCCTACCTCGACAACGCCCTGCGCGCCAAGGAATTCTATCAGCTCGACAAAGAATACGTGATCCGCGAGGGAGAGGTCATCATCGTGGACGCCTTTACCGGACGGCTGATGTTCGGGCGGCGCTACTCGGAGGGCCTGCATCAAGCCATCGAAGCCAAGGAGCACGTTCCCATCCAACGCGAGTCGCTGACCTACGCGACGATCACGTTCCAGAACTTCTTCCGCATGTATCACAAACTCGCCGGCATGACCGGCACCGCGGAGACGGAGAAAGAGGAACTCCGCAGCATCTACAACCTCGACGTCGTCGTCCTGCCGACCAACGTGGAATATCGCGCCCGCTTCGAGGAGCTGCAGGAGCGAGAGGTGCCGGCGACGGCGAGCGGGGTTGCCTTCGCGGGGATCCTGCCGGAGGACGCCGGCGATAAAATCAAAGTCACGGTTTACGACGACACGGACGGAACGCGCTATTTCCGGCGGCTGGACCTGCCCGACCAAATCTACAAATCCGAGACGGCCAAATTCCGCGCCGTAGTCCAGGAGATCAAAGCCGCTCACACCGCCGGCAGACCGGTGTTGGTCGGCACCACCGCCATCGAAACCTCGGAGCGCCTGTCAAAGATGCTGAGAGCGGCGGGCATCCGCCACGAAGTGCTCAACGCCAAGTATCACGAACGCGAGGCGACCATCATCGCCCAGGCGGGGCAGCCGGGAACGGTCACCATCGCCACCAACATGGCGGGCCGGGGCGTGGACATCCTGCTCGGCGGCAACCCGGAAGGGATGGCGCGCGAGCAACTGCGCCGCGAGGAAATAGACCTCACCCAAATTCCCCCGGCGGAATGGGACGCCGCACTCCGTCTGGCGCGTCGCGGGGAGGATCCCACCCCCCAATTTCCCACCCACTGGGCGCAGGTGCTGTACGAAAAAGTCCAGCAATGCGCTGCGGATCGGAAGGAGATCTACGCGGCGGGCGGACTGCACGTCATCGGTACCGAGCGCCATGAAGCGCGCCGCATTGACAATCAGCTGCGCGGACGCGCGGGACGCCAGGGCGATCCCGGCTCCAGCCGCTTCTACATCTCGCTGGAAGATGAGCTGATGCGGCGCTTCGGCGGCGAACGCCTGCAACCGTGGATGGAACGCGCCGGCATGGAGGACGCGCCGCTGGAGTTCAACGTCCTCGGCAAGGTGATCGCCTCGGTGCAAGAACGGGTCGAAGGCTACAACTTCGACGTGCGCAAGCACGTGCTGGAATACGACGACGTCGTCAACAAACAACGCGAAGTCGTCTATGCCGAACGGCGCAAGATCCTCTCCCGGGAGGACCTGAAAGACAATCTACTGGAGATGGTGGAGGCAGAAATTCGCCGCGTCGTCACGGCCGCCACCGCCGGAGATGAGGAGGATTGGGACCTCAAGGGGCTGCTGGCGGAGCTGCGCCGCTTCATGCCGTTGCCGCGCGATTTCACCGTCGAGGCGATGGCGCGGCTGAAGCCCGACGCGCTCATAGCCCAGCTCCACACGTCGGCCGCTCAGACTTACGAACAGATGCATCAGCAATTGGGCGCCGAGCTCTATCACGCCATGCGGCAGGACGAGGTGACCATCGGGCGCATCCTCGATACGCGCGAGCCGTTCCATGAAGACGTGGCGGCGCGACTGCGCGCGCAGTGGGGCGCGGAGACGGTGGAGGAACTGCGCGAGGTCCCCTTGCGGCGGCTTACCGCCGAACAAGAGACGCAAGTGCAGGCGATCGTCACCGAAGCACGGCGATTGGCCTCCGATCGGCAGCTGATGTTGCGCGCGCTCGACACCGCCTGGATCCGGCATCTCACCGACCTGGACATCCTGCGCGAGGGTATCGGGCTGCGCGCCGTCGGCCAACAACGTCCGCTGGTCGCTTATCAAAAGGAAGCCTTCGAGATGTACCAGGAGATGCTGGCGAGCGTGCAACAGGAGATCGTGCGCCATCTGTTCCTCATGCCGGCGCCGGCGGCGGCCAGAGCCGCCGCCGGACGGCGACCCTCGCCGGCGGCGCTCACCCCTGCCGCGAAGCGACCGGTGCTGCGGACGAGCGGCGGCAGCACTCAGGTGCCCCTTTCACCGCAGATCAGTCGGCGACCGGGGACGCGGGAATTGGGGCGCAACGATCCATGCTGGTGTGGCAGCGGCAAAAAATACAAGAACTGCCATTTCCAGGAAGATCAACAAAAGGGTCTCAAGCGCTATGTCAGCCAGAAACCGGCAAGCGAACACGCGCATGCGGCGTCGAGCAAGTAGCCTGTAGCCAGGTCCGGCGGAACCGGAGAAGCAATAGCCATGGAAAAAGACAGTCTGGCCAACCGTGCCTACACGGGGGATATTGATCCGGATCTGCTGGATTTTCTAAACCAATACGTGGATTCGTTCATCAAATGGGATCTGATGCGCTTCTTCTTCAACAATCCGCACACCATTGACACGGTGGACAACATCGCACGCTACGCCGGACGCAATCAAGAGACGGTGGGGCAGGAGCTGGCGGAGCTCGCGGAACGCGGCCTGCTGGAAGAGACCCACATGGGGGCGCTCGTGGTCTACGCCCTCTCGGCGGACCCGGAACTCCGCGACAGGCTCGCCCGCTTCATCCAGGCCAGCGAGGACCGGCAATTCCGCATTCGCGCCATCTATCACGTCATCAAAGGCAGCTACTGAAACAGGCGCCCGTGAAGGGGAAAACGAGTCATGCAATCTGAAGCACGTGCGCTCACCGGTGTGCCGGGACTCGACCAGATGCTCAGCGGAGGCTTCCTGCCGCGGACGGCCAATCTCGTCGAAGGTGCGCCCGGCTGTGGCAAGACCACCCTGGGCATGCAGTTCATCCATTATGGGGCCACGCATGGCGAGCCGGGATTGATCCTCACCTTTGAGCAATTCCCGGAGCAGTATTACCGGGACGCCGCAGGTTTCGGCTGGGATTTTCGGGACCTGGAGCAGCGCCGGCTGTTGCAGGTCATCATGAGCAGCCCGGAAGTCACCAAAGCAGACCTCGAACGCTTCAACGGGCGCATTTCCGGCCTGGTCAACAGTATGGGCGTGAAGCGCATCCTGGTAGACAGCCTCTCGCAATTCGAACGGCTGACGGACGACCCGGTGGAGCTGCGCAATCTGCTGCACGGTTTTCTGAACGCGCTCCGCCGCGAGGGCCTGACAGCGCTTCTCACCCGCGAGGCCTATGTGCTGTTGGGCGACGAGTCCCATTCCGACGATGAGACCGAAGAGAACATGAGCTTCCTGGTAGATTCCTACATCATGCTGCGCTATGTGGAAATCGAAAGCGCTATTCACCGCGCCATCATCGTGCTCAAAATGCGCGGCAGCGCGCACGACACGCATATCCGGCAATTCGATATTGGCCCCGACGGGTTGGTGGTCCAAGCGCCGTTCAAGGGGCGTGAGGGCATTCTGAGCGGCACCCCGCAGTATATGGCGGAGTCGTTCATCAAGGCCTTTGTGCGACGCGGCTAGGCTCGCTGAGGAGACGGGAGAACCGCCATGATCCTGCGCCTGCTCCTGGCAATTATCGGTTGGTGTGGCATCTTACTGCTGCAACTGATCCTGATGGGGATCGCGCGCTTCTTTGAGCGCAGCTCCGATTCCCCTACGCATTATCGCCTCTACAGCATCCCGATCCTCTTGACGACGTTGGGAGCCCTCATCTACGTGATCCGCATCCCCTTTGTCACAGCCTGGCCCGACTTTACCGGCGACCCGCTGGCCAATGGGTTCCTGTGTCTCGCCGGCATCATCCTGGTACTCCTGAGCAGCCTGTTACACGATCAGATGTTACGAGGGCCGCGCTCATGACGGATAGTCAGATCCTGACCTCACACCTGGCACTGCCCATCTTCGCCGGCATTTTGTATGTAGGCTACTTGCTACGGATGCTCAGCCAACGGATGGGGGCCGTGACCAAAATGCTGCCCTATTACCGTTGGTTCGATCTTGGAAATGCGTTCATTGCTGCAGCCACCCTCAGCTATATTTTCATCAGTAGTGCAGCGCTGGCTGGCCGGCCCGGCACCTATTTGACGCCGACCTTCAGTCTGCTGACGTTGCACTTGCCCCTGGCTCTGGGGATGGGTATCAACAGCTTAATCGCCCTCAAGTACTGGGGCTGGCTCGCCAAACAGCGTTAGGGTATTTCCAGGAGCTGCCGCCATGACCACGCTCACACATCCAATGACTGCAAAGGATATGTTGCAACAAGAGCCGGATTCACAGAAATTAATGCGAATCTGGGCGCACAAACTTCCCAAAATAGATTTACATCGGCATCTGGAAGGCTCGCTGCGACTACAAACACTGGCGGAGATCGCCATGGAGCACGGCATTGACCTGCCCAGCTACGACGTCGAACAGCTGCGCCCTTACGTGCAGGTCACCGATGATTATCCGGACTTCCATCGCTTCCTGGAGAAATTCAAACTGCTGCGGCGCTTCTACACTTCCAGGGAAGCAGTGCAGCGCATCACCCAGGAAGCGCTCCTTGACGCCCTTGCCGACAACATCCGGTATCTGGAGCTGCGTTTCAATCCGGTGGCCCTGTCGCGGGCGCAAAGCTTCTCGCTCGGCGAGGTGGTGAGCTGGGTGACCGAAGCCGTCGCAGAGAGCCAGAAACACAACGACATCCGAACCTGCCTGATTCTGCAGATCGGCCGCGAGGAATCGCTGCGCGTGGCCGAGGAAATTGTGGATCTGGGGATTGCCTTTCACGGACCCGTGGTGCGGGGCATTGACCTGGCAGGCGACGAGCTCAACTACCCGGCACGCCGCTTCGAGAAACCCTTTCAACGCGCGCGGGCGGCGGGCCTGCACGTCACCGTCCATGCCGGCGAAGCCAACGGCGCGGCGAGCGTCTACGACGCGGTCACTCTGCTGGGCGCCGAACGCATCGGTCACGGCATTCGCGCCGTTGAAAATTCAGAGGTCGTGCAGCTGCTCTATCAGCGCAAAATTGCCCTGGAAGTCTGTCCTACCAGCAACTTCCAGACCGGGGCCGTGCCCGGCTTGACCGTGCATCCGCTGATTGACCTGTTCGGGCTACGGCTGAGGGTGACCATCAACACGGATGATCCCAGCGTGAGCGACACGACGCTGAGCGACGAATACCTGGTCGCCATCAAAGCCATCGGGCTGCCCAGGCGCCTCATTTTCCGAGCGCTGCGCAACGCCATCGAGGCGGCCTTCATCCCCGACGAGGAGCGCGAAGGACTGCGAGCGCGTTTCCGCAAGGAGCTTGCCGGCTGTCCTGAAGCGCTCGAGGAATTTCAGTGAGACGCCATGTGCTGGCGCACACCGTGCAAGGACGAGAGTGATGTGGGAACGGGGATCTGTGTTTTATTGTCGAAGAGAGCGGCGAGGTTGAAGCGCCGTTTGGCTGGGGATTCCGTCCCCGGCCTGACACGCTGAAGCGCGTTGTTTGAGGACGTATCAGCCCCCAGAGGGCCAAGAATTTCTGATCTGATGCGTGGAATTCGTGTTCATTCGGGGCCATTTTCAAGGAAACGCCTGAAATGCCACGCCTGATTGCCATCAATCGTAGTTCCGCCCGCAACGAACCCAAGACGCCCCTTCCCGCCGGCGAGCTGGTCGCCGGCTACGGCCTCGTCGGCGACGCTCACGCCGGTTTGAGCGAACGCGAAGTCAGCGTCGTGGCTATCGAAAGCATCATCGCCGCTAATGAACGCTACAACATTCAAGCCGGCCCCGGCTCCTTTGCGGACAATCTCACCACCGAGGGACTGGATTTGAGCACCCTGCAGATAGGAAGCCGCCTGCGTGTAGGCTCCGCCCTGCTTGAGGTCGTGCAGATCGGCAAACCGCCCACCGCAGCGCACACCTACAGCTTTCACGGCGTCTCGATCCTACCCGATGTGGGCATCTTTTGCCGCGTACTTGAAGGCGGACAGGTCGTCCCCGGCGACGCGATCGAAGTCAGCGTCAAGCCACACCCCTGAGCAACGAGAGGCGCGACTGATCCACTTCACCGGCGCAGGCAGCACACAAGGAGAACGCCATGCCCAATTCAACCCCACCCCTGGCTGTCGGCACCCATCGGCCCGTGTACCTGTGGGCAGGACCGGGGACGATCCGCATGAATCGCCTCAAATTCATGAACGCCCCCGTCAACGAGGCTGTGCACGAGGAAGCCCACGCGCTGCAGGGCGCCGTGCGCATCGTCCAGGAGGCCCGCTGCAATTGGGCCTACCTCACCTACGACTGGGGTTTTCCGCCTGAGATTGAGGCCCAGGATTGGGAGGCCTTTCGTCAGGCGGCCCAGGTGTACCACAGCGCCGGGGCACGAGTCTTTGGCTACATCCAGACCTCGAATTACGTCTATGCCGGCAGCTACCTGGAGCGCGATTGGTACGCGCGCGATCCGCGCGGACGCCCCTTCCCCTACTACACCGGGCGCTACATGAGCTGCTGGCGCCATCCCGACTGGCGCGCGCACCTCCATGAGATGGTCGAGGGCGTGATCGCAGCCGGCGCCGATGGCGTGTTTTTTGACAATCCCTGGTACGGCATGGCGCCGCAACACAGCGCCGGCGCTTGGTTGGGCGGCGCCGGCTGCTACTGTGAACGCTGTCGTGCCGCCTTCCGCGCCGCTGCCGGCAGCGAGATCCCGCGAGCCCTGGCGCCCGAGACCGATGAGGCGTCGCGGGTCTACCTGCGCTGGCGCGCCGATCAGGTGACCGCGACGCTAGCCGAACTGGCAGATCACGCGCGGCGGCTCAACCCCGCCATCCTCATCAGCGCCAACGACTTCGACGCGGTGATGCGTCCCAGCTTCGTCACCTACGGCATTGACCTGGCAGGACTCGCGCGCGTGCAAGACGTGGTGATGATCGAGGATTATGGGCTGGTGCACTGGCGTCCCGAAGCAGCCGAGCTGATCAACAACGCGCTCACCCTCCGCACCGCTCGCGCCCTCATCGGAGAGACGCACTTGAGCGTGGAGCCGTACGATCAGGGCATCGGCTTCGACCAGGTCTACGCACCGCGCCGCTATCAGCAAGCCATCGCCGAAGCCACCGCCGGCGGCGCTTCCATGGTGGTCAAAGGGACGGAGTTCGTCGAAGCGGATGGGACCTTCACCCTGCTCACCGCCGAGGAATACGCCCCGCAGCGGGAAGCCATCGGCGCGATGCACCGCTGGCTCATCGAAATGGCTCCGCGTTACACGGAGCGCCAGAATCTGGCACCCGTGGGGCTATTGCATTCCGGCGATGCCCTGTGGCAGCGCTGGGATCGCGTCGCGCCACTTTACTTCAGCGCGGGACAGGCGTTGCTCATGCAGCGCGTGCCCTGGCGCGTCGTCACCCCCGAAGACGACCTGAGCGCGCTGACCGTGCTCCTGCACAGCGCGCCGCTGCCGCACGACCTGCACGTCCCTGACACCGTGCGGGTCGTGTCCCTGGCCGCGCTTCCCGGCTGGGTTCGTCCTACGCCCTCCTTCGTGGCCCGCCATCCCGTCATCCGGCGCCTCTACGCGAGCTTTGCCGAAGCGCTCTTCCGCGCCTATTTCAAGCGGCGATGGGCGCGGCGGCTGGTGGATCGCCTGGGGCTCACCCAAAAGCACTTCATCCCGCGCAGCATGGCCTTCGGAATCCCCTCGGTCACACGGCAGACGGCATTGCTTTCCGCGCTGGGACCCCTTCCAGGACCGCGCGTCACCGCCGCCGCGCCGGTGCTCGTCGAACACTGGCTGCAAGGGAACACCCGGCAGCTGCACCTGGTCAACTATGCCGGGACCCCGCAGCAAATCACCGTCGTCTTCGAGCAGCCGGTCAGCGGGGAAGTGCTCCGCCCGGAGAAAGCGCCGGCGTCCTTCCAGGGACAGACGTTCGAGGACGAACTCGACGTCACCCTGGTGCTGTGTTACACGCCCTGAGACGTCGGCCGCAAATCTACCCAGGGCGCAATTTTTATTTCAAGAGGCATCGAAGCTAATGCGGCGCTTTCCAATGCCTGATGAGGTCCCCACGGAGAGGAAGAGCACTCAGACCATGCCCGTTACCCTTGAAACCTACAGCGACGACACCCTGCGCCTGTTCCTGAGCCGCGTCCGCACCCATGATTTGACCGCGTTTCTGCGTCGTTGCACCCCCGCCGCAGTCGAGCGCGTGCTGGCGCTGCTCTCCCCTCGCACGGCAGGGATGCTGCGCGAGGCCCGCTGGGAGGAAGACACGCCGGAGCGCGTTGCCCGCGCGGAGATGCTGTTGCAACGCTGCGCTGTCGGCGCGGACCCCTGCGTCTTCTGCGCCATCCTGGAGGGCGCCGCCCCGGCCAGTTTCATCTACCGCGATGCGGCCATCGCCGCCTTCATGGATCTGTACCCGGTCACACCAGGGCACCTGCTCATCATCCCCGTCGCCCACACCCCCACGCTTGACGCTGTCGAACCGGCGGCAGCGGCGCGCCTGATGGAGCTGGCGCAGCGCTTGGGAAAAGCCCTGCTGGCCTCCGAGCTGGGATGCGACGCCTTCAACCTGTTCCTCGCCAACGGCGGCGCCGCCGGACAAGACATCTTCCATGTGCATCTGCATGTCCTGCCGCGCTTTCACGGCGATGGCTTCGGGTTTCGCTTCCCCCATTATTATCCCCGCGAGGCGGAACGGGAGCAGCTGGATCGTCAAGCCGCCCGGCTACAAGCGCTGCTCGAGGCCCAAGCCGGGAGAAGTGAGAACCGCGCATGAAATTCAGCCTGCCTTACGGCCAAGGCCACCTGCAGTTGGAGCTGCCCCCACCCTGGCAGGCAGACTGGATCGCACCGGCGCCAGTCGCTGCGGCGCACGACCCCGCAGGCGCCGTCATAGCGGCGCTCGCGGCCCCCGTCGGCGGCGTGCGGTTGGAGGATTTGCGGGGCGCGCGCTCCGCGGCCATCGCCATCAATGACAAGACCCGGCCAGTGCCCCATGACCTGCTGCTCCCCCCGCTGCTGGCACGCCTGGAGGCGTTGGGACTACCGCCGGCGGCGATCACCCTGTTGATTGCCACCGGCGCTCACGCTCCCCTGGCAGCGGAAGAGTTCAAGCGCGTGCTGCCGGCCGCCATCATGGCGCGCTATCCCGTGCGCTCCCACGACTGCGACGACGAGGCCAATCTGTGTTACCTGGGGCAGACGCAGCGCGGCACCCCCGTCTGGATGAACCGGCATTTTGTTGAAGCGGAACTGCGGCTCGTCGTGGGCAACGTCGAGCCGCATCAGTTCCAGGGCTTTTCCGGCGGGGCCAAGAGCGCCGCGATTGGGCTGGGAGGGCGCGTCACCATCAACACCAATCATGCCCTGCTGCGTGACCCCCGAGCGCGCCCCTGCGGCTACGCCGATAATCCCATGCGCCAGGACGTCGAAGAAATCGGGGAGCTGGCGGGAATTCATTTCGCGCTCAACGCCGTCCTCACGCCAGAAAAAGCCCTGGCGCATGTCGTCGCGGGCACGCCGCGCGCCGTGATGGAAAGCGCCATACCCCTCGCGCGCGCCATCTTCGAGGTCGCCATCGTCGCCCCCTACGATCTCGTCATCGTCGCGGCCGGCGGCCATCCCAAGGACCTCAACCTCTACCAGGCGCAGAAGGCCCTGGCGCACGCCTCGCTGGCGGTGAAAGAACAGGGGCTGATCATCCTGGTCGCCGCCTGCCCCGAAGGCCTCGGTAGCCGGGAGTACGAGCGGTGGATGCTGGACCACGGCCCCCGCTCCATTCCCGAAGTCTTCGCGCGCTTCGAACAGGAGGGCTTCCGGGTGGGACCGCACAAGGCGCTGCTCCTCGCCCGCGACGTGAGGCGCTTGCGCGGCGTGTGGCTGGTCTCCGAAATGCCCCCGTCGCTCGTGCAGCAGGTACTGCTCACGCCGGCGAGCCTGGACGAGGCCCTGCGCTCAGCCCTGGAGCTGCTGCCGTCTGGGGCTCGCATCGGCGTCATGCCGGTAGGAAATGCCACCGTCCCACGTCTGGAAGAAAGCGCCATGGGCTAACGCACACTCTGCAAGCATGAAAATGTGAGTGGCGAGTGGCGAGTGGCGAGTTGCGAGTTGTGAGTGGTGAGTGGTGAGTGGTGAGTGGTGAGTTGCGAGTTGCGAGTTGTGAGTTGCGAGTTGTGAGTTGTGAGTTGCGAGTTGCGAGTTGCGAGTTGTGAGTTGTGAGTTGCGAGTTGCGAGTTGCGAGTTGCGAGTTGTGAGTTGTGAGTTGCGAGTTGCGAGAGACTACGACGACTCTCGACTCACGGTTCGACACGAGCCAACCGCGCTGAAGCGCGTTGTTTGAGGACGTAGCAGCCCCGGGGCCAGGAATTTCTAATCTTATTCGTGAAATTCGGGTTCATTCGGGGCCATTTTTGAAGGAGACGCCAGGTGCTGGCGCACATCATCCCAGGATGAAAATGTGAGGCGTGAGTAGCGACGGCGACGGCTCACGGGTCGACACGAGCCAACCGCGCTGAAGCGCGTTGTTTGAGGACGTAGCAGCCCCGGGGCCAGGAATTTCTAATCTTATTCGTGAAATTCGGGTTCATTCGGGGCCATTTTCGAAGGAGGCCTTACATGCAGAATCGCACGTTCAAATGGTACGACATGATCACGATCAACGTCTATTACCTGGCGCTGACGATGCTTTCGCAGACGTTGGTGCCCCTGGTGCTGCCGCTCCTCGTCCAGCAATTCGTCGGCGAGACGCAGAAAGCGACCTATCTCGGCACCATCCGGCTCTGGGGCCTGATGGTGGCGCTGTTGGCGCAGGCGTTTTGGGGCATGATCTCGGATCGCAGCACCTCGCGCTGGGGGCGACGGCGTCCCTTCATCCTCGGCGGCACGATAGGTGACTTCATCTTCCTCATCGGCATCGGCCTGACAGCCGGCCTCTCCGGCCTGACGGGCTTCTGGGTCCTCTTCGTCTGCTACCTGCTGTTGCAACTCTGCACCAATGCCGCGCACGGCGCGACGCAGGGCCTCATCCCCGACCTGGTGCCCGAATCCCAGCGGGGACGTTTCTCCGCCGTCAAGGCCATCTTTGAGGTGCCGCTGCCGGTCATCCTCGTCTCGTTCACCATCGCCGCCTTCATCAAGGACGGCAATCTGTGGCTGGGGCTGATCACGCTCATGGGCTTCATCGCGGTGAGCACGGCCCTGACGCTGCTCGTCCGCGAGGAGCCGCTACGCGAGACGCCGCCACCGCTGAACTGGGAGCCTTTCCTGCGGCTGCTGGCGATGACCGCCGCCTTCACTGTGGTCATCCTGGGGATGGGGAGAGTCGTCGCCTGGCTCGGCGCGGCGTTTGCCGGCATCCAGAGCCCGCTTGGGCTGGGCCTGCTGATGGGCGCAGCGGGACTGCTGGCCATGGCAGTGGCGAGCGTGCTCGGCGTGTGGGTGAGCGTGCGTCTCTGCGTGGGAGCTGCCAATCAGCGCGAGCATCCCGCCTTCACCTGGTGGGTGATCAATCGCCTGGCGTTCCTCGTCCCCGCCTTCAGCCTGGCCGGCTTCGCGCTCTACTTCCTGCAGGGACGTCTGAACCTCAGCGCCGAAGCGGCCACGGGTCCCGCCGCCCAGATGATGATGTTCGTTGGCGTCTTCGTACTCCTGGCGGCTCTGCCGAGCGGTTGGCTGAGCGACAAGTTCGGGCGCAAGCCCATGGTCGCCCTCAGCGGCGTCCTCGGCGGCGTCGGGACACTCATCTTGTTGCTGGCGCCCAATCTGACCTTGATCTACGTCGGGGCCTGCATCATCGGCCTGGGGACGGGGATCTTCTACACCGCCAACTGGGCGCTGGGCACGAGCCTCGTCCCCGACAAAGAGGCCGGGCGCTATCTGGGCATCTCTAACCTGGCGGGGGCCGGCGCCGGCGCCATCGGCACCTACATCGGCGGCCCGATCGCCGATTTCTTCACCGTCCACACGCCGCAGACGCCGGGACTGGGATACATCGTCATCTTCGCCATCTACGGCCTGTTGTTCCTGCTCTCGACGGCCGCGCTCGCCGGGGTGCAGCTCCCCGCGCGACCTGAAGCGCAGAGCTGAGCCATGCCGGGCAGTTTCAGCGGTGATTTCGCCGCCGCCGCCCAAGATTTCATGCGCGCACGGCGGGCGGCGGAGATGGAACGCCTCGTCGCGCGTCTCACCGGGCGGCCCATAGACCTCGTCGCGTATGAAGCGGTGCGGCAACAGCTGCGCGCCCAACGCCTCGCGCCCCGCGGCCTACACGACGTCCCGCTCGACGCCATCATCGGCAGTGTGGATCGTTACGCCGACTTCACCCGCAGCTTCCTGCCCCTGCACGACGGCTACAAAGAACGCTGGGCGCGGGTCAAAATGGCGACGGAGGACATGGCCGGCCTGCCGCCGGTGGAACTTTACAAGGTCGGCTCCGCCTATTTCGTCAAGGACGGCCATCATCGCATCTCCGTCGCCCGGCAGCTCGGCGCCACCCACATTCAGGCGTATGTGACCGAAGTGAACACGCCCGTGCCCATCACCCCCGATTTGAGGATGGAGGATCTCGTCCTCAAAGGGGAATACGCAGCCTTCCTCGAAGCTACACGCCTGCACGAGACACGTCCCGACGCCAATCTGGAAGTGACCGTCGCCGGGCGTTATCACGAGCTGGAAAGCCACATTGCCGTGCACCGCTACTTCATGGGCGAAGCGGCACAGCGTGAGATCCCCTTCCCTGAAGCCGCCGCCCACTGGTACGACACCGTCTATCTGCCCGTCGTGGAAACCATCCGCGAGTACCAGCTGCTTCAGCGTTTCCCCAAACGCACGGAGGCCGACCTTTACCTCTGGGTCTCGGAGCATCGGGCTGAATTGCAGGCCTCCCTGGGATGGGAGATTGACTACGACGAGGCCGCCTCGCATCTGGCGGAAGAGGGAAAAGAAGGGGCCGAACCCCTGGCGCGCTTCGGCGGCTGGCTGCTGGACACCCTGATCCCCGAAGGCCTGGAAAGCGGCCCGCCGCCGGGTCACTGGCGCGAGACGCTCGACGGCTACTTACCGCTGTTCCGCGATATTCTGGTGCCGCTCTCCGGCACCGAAGAGAGCTGGCAGGCGTTGGAGCAAGCCCTTGACGTCGCCCGGCGGGAGGGCGGCAGTCGCTTGCGCGGGCTGCACGTGATTGCCGGGGAAAACGCCGGGGGCGACACCGCCGCCTTGCAGGCGCGCTTCGAGCAACGATGCCAGGAAGCGGGTCTTGCCGGGCAGCTCGTGATCGAAAGGGGGAGCATCGCCCGCACCATCTGCGAGCGCGCCCGGTGGGCGGACCTGGTCATCGTGAAGCTGGCCCATCCGCCTGGCGAACAGCCTCTCGCCCGGCTGAGCTCTGGTTTTCGCACGCTGATTCGACGCTGTACCACCCCCATCCTCGCCGTGCCGCGTCAGGCGCGTCCTTTGGAAAGCGCGCTGCTGGCTTACGATGGCAGCCCCAAGGCCAAAGAAGGGCTCTTCGTCGCCGCCTATCTGGCCGGACGCTGGGCCATGCCGCTCGTCGTGCTCACCGTCATGGAAAGCGAGCCGCATCTTTCGGAAACGTTGCTGGAGGCGCAACGCTATCTCCACTCCCGCAACCTGCGCGCCACCTTCGTGGACGACAAAGGGCCGGTCGGCGAGACGATCCTCCGCACGGCCCGCGAGCACGGCTGCGCCCTCATCATCATGGGCAGCTACGGCCTTAGCCCAGTGGTGGAAGTCGTCCTGGGCAGCACGGTGGATCAAGTACTCCGCGAAAGCCCCCTCCCGATCCTGATCTGCCGCTGACGACGGACGTGGCCCTCGCGTCTCGCCGCGCTTTCTGCATCAAACGCAGACTCCCCCAGGGAAATTCCTGGGGGAGTCTATTGGGGTGTTTTCCCGGCCGATCCAGCCGGTTTCCAATCAGACGGGGCGCACGATCACTCCACAAATTCGAAACGCTCACCCTTGGCGCCGCAAATCGGGCACGTCTCCGGCGGCTCCGGCCCCTCGTGGGTGTAACCGCAGACCGGGCAGATCCAGTAATCCGCCGGCTCCATCGGCCCCTCAAGATTCGCCAGCGCCTTGCGGAACAGCGCCTCGTGGATCTTCTCCACTTCCCAGGCCCACGTGAAAGTGCGCAGGGCGTTCTTGTCTTCCGCGGCCTTGGCATCCTTGATGAATTCAGGGTACATCGAGACGACTTCATAATTCTCGCCTGCGATGGCTACCTGCAGGTTCTCCGCCGTGGAATTGACCCCGCCCATCGTCTTGAAGTGATTGATGGCGTGGACCGTCTCCGCGGCAGCCGCTGCACGGAACAGTTTGGCGACCTGCGGATGCCCTGCCGCATCGGCCTCCCGGGAGAACGCCGTATAACGGCGATTCGCCTGGGACTCACCGGCAAACCCGGCCTGCAAATCTTCCATTACCTTCGACATCGCTCTACCTCCTATATCATTTGTATAAAGTGACATGAGCCTCCCGGCAACATCCACATTCACCGCCGGGACGCAGAAAGCCTGGTAAAGACATCAGCACATGAATTCCCCCAAAAGCACCTCCTCGGAAAATAGAGAGCAGTGAGCTGTGAGTCGAGAGTTGTCGCAGCATTTGCGCATGGGTTGCGGCTCACAACTCCCACTAGTGGGGCTTCTGATACAGCTCCATCAGGACGCCGCGCGTGCTCTTGGGATGGACGAACACGTAGCGGGTGCCGTTATCGCGCGTGCGAATTTCACCGGTCATGCGGGCGCCCTGTGCTTCCAGCTGCGCCACCGCCGCCTCGAGGTCCTCCACCAACACACAGAGATGATGGATGCCCTCGCCACGCTTCTCGATGAACTTGCCAATGCTGTTTTCGGGATCCAGCGGACGCAGCAGCTCAATCTCGGATTCGCCTAGCGGCAGACAGGCGATCTCCACACCTTCAAGGGGCACTTCGGTCCGCTCGCTCACTTCCAACCCCAGCGCCCCCTGATAAAACTGCAGCGCGCTTTCCAGGTCATTGACAGCAATCGCAATGTGGTGAATGTACATGGCTCCCCCTGAAATTTTCTCTGTACCCCTGTGATGTCTTTGCGTAAATTTCCCTACTTCACAGCAGCGCTTTCTCATTCCGATAATTCTACTATACTGAGCTTTGCAGAGACGTCAAGTCACACGCCCCCGCGCTTGCACCCTGAAGCAGAGTAAGGTACAATGCAAGGGAACATGGACACGTGGGAACGTGCGAACGTAAATGATTCGCTGAGGAGACCGTATGTTTCATGCTGCCGATCGAGTGCTCGTCGGGGTGATCACCGATCCCGTGGATTTCGCCATTGCGCGGGATCAGGGCTGGTATCGGGTTCCCGTCCGTCACGCGCCGCCATCCGTCATAGACACCGCGGCGCTGGCGTTCTACTTCACCGCCGCCTTCGAGGCCGAAAAATGGGCCATTCACTGGTACGCCGAAGTGCGCGGCTATGAGCTGGCCCGGCGGCACGACTTGCTGCCCGCGGAACCGTCTCATCCCCACGCCGATGAGGTGTACTACAAGCTGCAGCTGGGTCCGCTGATCCGCCGGGAGCCGCCCATCCCCAGCCTGCGCTGGCGACGCATCACTTTCCTGGAGACGACCTGGGACCGCTTCAACGCGGCGGAGGAGATCAACGATCTCTATGTCTCCGGCGCGGATGGGTTGTACGTCACGCTCAAGGAAAGCGGCTTCTTCCCAGAACGCGATTACCTGATCCGTGAGGACGAGCTGACGTACACCGCCGACCTGGCCATTCCCTGCCACGAGGGCGTCGTCGCCGTCGTGCTCGATGAGCGCCCCGCGCCGGCACATGTCCTGCGCAGTGACAATGCCGAGGTCGTGCGACAGGCCATCACCGCCCACGGAGGTCCGCTCCTCCCGCAGAAACGGAGTTGAAGGATGACATCAGCGGCGTTTCAACAGCTCACACCCTCTCTCTGGGTCACACAAAGCCCCCTCTTTGCCACCAACAGCGGCATTTTCATGGAGGCGGGACAGGCTTGCCTGATTGATCCGGGCATCATGCCCGAGGAAATTCGGGGGATCGCGCGGTTCGTCCTGGAGCAGGGCGCGACGGTGCAGGCCCTCATTCTCACCCACAGCCACTGGGATCACCTGCTGGGGCCGGAGCATTTCCCAGGCGCGAAGATCATCACCCAGCTGGAATACAAAAACAGCGTGGCGCAGCGCGGCGAAGCCATCCTGCAACAGGTCAGCCGCTGGGAAACGCAGGCGAACATCCTCCGTTCGCAGCCCTTCACGCTGCCCCGCCCCACCCTCGCCTTCGAAAGCCGCCTCTACCTCATGGGAGGCGACCACACGCTGCAGCTGCTTCCCGCGCCCGGTCACGCCGCCGATCAGCTCGTCATCTACGAGGCCACGACGGGCATGCTCTGGGCGGCGGACATGCTCAGCGACGTCGAGATCCCCTTCGTGAGTCACAGCCTGAGCGCCTATGAGGAGACGCTGGCGCGGCTGGCGACCCTGGACGTGCAGGTGTTGATCCCCGGGCACGGCACGCCTACCACTATCCCCGCCGAGATCCAGGCGCGCTTCGACGCCGACCGCAGCTACCTGAAAGCCCTGCGTGAACGGGTGCGCGCCGCCATTGCCGACGGCAAGACTCTCGCGGAGACAGTGGCCCTCTGCGCCGACATCCCCTTCCATCACCCAGAAGAGAACGCCGGACCGCATCGCCTGAACGTGGAAAACGTCTTTGTCGAGCTGGGCGGCGCGGTCGAGACGCTGCCGGTGGGGTGGCAGCGGGAAGAGGGTTGAGGAAGCCCTGGAATCAGCCCACGGATGAACCTCCTGACGCCGGCACACCTTCAGGCCTATCGCGCGGAAACATATGGCCTCACACGCCCGCTGCGCAGCGTGGAAGAAGCGCGCGCCTTCGTGGCCGAGCGGGGCTTCGTATTGTTCTGGCCAATCAAGGGGGTCGTCCTGCCAAGCCTGTGGACTGCCGTCGCGGGCAACCGTCCCGTTGCCGATGCGCACGAGGATCCGGGGCACATCACCTGGGACTGGAAGGATCAATCCCTGGGCCAGCGGTGGTGGTATTACGCCAAGGTGCTGCGCAAGAAGGCCGGCTTCATCGCGCTGGACACGGCCCCCTTGTTTTACGCGCTCAGCGAGAATTTCGGTTCCCCCGAAGAGGATTACCTGGAGCAATACCGCCAGGGGACGTTGTCGCAAGAAGCCAAGACCCTCTACGAGGCGCTGCTGCGCGAGGGGCCATTGCACACCATCGCCCTCCGTAAAGCGACCTTCATGACGGCGGGTGAATCCAAAGCGCGCTTCGAGCGGGCGCTGACCGAGCTGCAGGCCGATTTCAAGGTTCTGCCCGTCGGCGTGGCAGAGGTCGGCGCCTGGCATTACGCCTTCATCTACGAGTGCACCCATCGGCACTTCCCCTGGCTGCCGGAACGCGCGCACGAGTACGGCATCCGCGAGGCGCAGCGGTTGTTGGTGGAGCGCTATTATCGGATGGTCGGCGCTGCTCCCCTCAGCGAGGCGGGCAAGGTCTTCCAATGGCCCAAAGGGGATGTCGAACACGCCGTCAACACGCTGCTGGCGGCGGGAACCTTGCGGGAAGTCGAGGTCGAAGGGGCGCGCGCGCCCTGGATTGCCATCAGCGCGCTGTGAGATGCGGGGGAACGCAAGAACACCCCATACCGCCACATCTAATTTTGCAGCTGCTCTGGCGACAACCTCTCCACGCATCTTCTGTCCGTGCCGCGTCAGGGGCAAGTAGCGGCTCGTCGCGGCGATGCCCCTGTACGCCAGGACTGAGGCCAGCAACCATGCATCCCCTTTTGGAATGGCCCCGGCATAGCGCAAAATTGTACATTTCCCCGATTGTCAATATAATTAGGAGTAGACAGCTGCGCTCAGCAGGATGAGGGAGGCGCTGGCCAACCGGGTGAAGACGGTCCAGAAGTGGCAATGTTCGGCGCCTGCGTTGTAAACATTCCAGTTTGGCGGAACACGTAACGATGGTGCAGATCAAGCCGGGGAAGAGCAAGTCGAGGAAAAGTGAGGCATGACGGCTGCTTTTCAGGAGAGTTGTGGAGGCGAAGGAATGGGAGCAACTGGAGAGGCCGTTTCGCCGAGAGTAGCCGAGATATTCGAAAAAGTGGAGCAGCTGACCAGCATGGAACGGCTGACACTGGCCAAGCTGCTGCTGGGAAGCGTGTTGACAGCCGAATCAGAGGAAGAAACAGACTGGACGGCTATGAGCCTCAGCACCTTCCAAAAGGACTGGAACAACGCCGAGGACGCTATCTACGATAATTGCGTGCCGACGCGGTAATGCATCGTGCCGCTATGCCCATCCGTCAAGATATGGTGGAGGTAGAGATGTTCAGATAAAGTTTTGGACTAAGCTGACGCGGCCTCCTGGCCCAAGGTGGCGCAATACTTACCCATGAGACTTTTGATTTCATCGGGCAAGCCGGTGAGGGCCTGGAGTTTAGCATCCACCGTGGTGGTCAAAGCTTCGAAGGTAGGGAAGTAGCGTAAATGGGTGGCCTGCTTTTTGA
>Ga0209201_1000358_pt1 | contig 66130 bp, 56 predicted proteins | sample AD_UKC055_MetaG_FD_184411 | JGI IMG/M metagenome (GOLD analysis project Ga0209201, IMG submission 184411) | Active sludge microbial communities of municipal wastewater-treating anaerobic digesters from USA - AD_UKC055_MetaG (SPAdes) (version 2) | ecosystem: Engineered > Bioreactor > Anaerobic >...
AATGGTCATAATCTTATGCAGGCCATTGCCCGGGTCAATCGAGTGTTTGGGGATAAAGAAGGCGGTTTAGTTGTTGATTATATTGGCATAGCCCAAGATTTAAAGAAAGCTCTCGCTGTTTATACGGAGAGCAAGGGGCGCGGCAAACTTACCTTTGATCAGGAGGAAGCCGTTGCGAAGATGCAAGAGTTGTATGAAGTTGTCGTGGATATGTTCCATGGTTTTGAGTATCGAAAATACTTCAGTCTTGCTCCGAGAGAAAAACTGAATTTTATCTTAGATGCGGCAAATTATATTGCTGAATTATACGAAGAAAAAGCAGGACAAAAATCCCGTAACGGTAAGACGCGGTTTATAGAGAATGTGACGAAGCTACAAAAAGCCTTTGGCATTTCGGTTCCCCATCCTAAAGCCATTGCAATCCGAGATGATCTGGCATTTTTTCAGGCGATTAAGTCGCGGTTTACCAAATTAGATGATCAGACAAAAAAACGCACCGATGAAGAGATCGAAACATCTATCCGGCAGATTATTAATGACGCAATTATCTCAAAGGAAGTTATTGATGTCTTCGATGCGGCAGGCTTAAAAAAACCTGACATTTCTATTCTGTCCGATGAATTCCTTGCGGAAATACAAGGAATGCCCCGGAAGAACCTCGCGCTGGAATTATTAAAACGATTGTTGAATGACGAGATAAAGGGTCGGGCAAAGACTAATTTGGTTCAAGGGAAGAAATTCTCTGATCTGCTGGCCGAAGCGGTTAAGCGTTATCAGAATGGCCTTATTGATTCTGCTCAGGTTATCGAGGAGCTCATCAAATTAGCAAAAGATATCCGCGAAGCCGATAAGCGTGGCGAGAAGCTGAATTTACGGACAGATGAGTTGGCGTTTTACGATGCTCTTGCCGATAACCCTAAGGCCGAAGCCGTATTGGGTGATCAGACCCTCAAAATGATTGCCCATGAGTTGGTTGAAAGCGTAAGAAACAATACAAGCATTGATTGGCAGATTAAAGAAAGCGTGCAGGCTAAGTTGCGCGTGCTTGTGAAACGCATATTGAGAAAATACAAATATCCGCCTGATGATCCCGCGACCGGGGAATACACGGTTTCGGTCACCAAAGTTTTGGATCAGGCCGAGTTGTTGGCCGAGTATTGGACGGAGAATTAAAGTGAGCTCGACAATGAAACCAAAAGCGTATAACACCAATTTAGCGGCTGAATATTACGTCTTATCCATGCTCTATCGCAAGGGTCTGGACGCTCATTTGACCTTGGGCAACAAGAAATCGGTCGATATTATCATCGAAAAAGATGACGGCAACTTGTTGACGATCGATGTTAAGGGACTGGCAGGTAAAACTTGTTGGCCGATGGACAACTTCACGAAAGAACGGGCATCGCATTTTATTGTTCTCGTCTCCTATTTGGACAAAATCGGTGATCATGAGGCTTTGCCCGAGTGCTGGATTGTGCCATCCACCGAGATAAAAAGCCTGTTATACAAGAATCCTAAAGGCAACCGGTCGGTGATTGATCGCTATGGCGAGAAAGGTATGCTAAGAAGAGGTCTTCGCTTTAAAGATAATTGGGGGCTGTTGAGATGAAGAATTATTATAGGATTATGCTTGGCCGAAAAAGTGCCTTTGCGGAGGAGGCGTATAAAGGGAATTTTATAGCCGCTGGGTTCATTAGGGATAAAGACCTCACCAATTGTTTGCCGAACAACTGGCGCGACTTCAATAAGGAGTTTATCCCTCTTTTCATTCAGCAGAATCCCGGAAAAACGAAGATTTCGGCAGGGTTGGCTTGCGGAATGCTATGGACAATTGCCAAAGGTGTTCAGGTTGGCGATGTTGTTCTGTGCCCAGATGGAAAAGGCAGGTATTACGCTGGCGAAGTCGTAGGCGGTTATGAATACCACAAAGGGCAGGAACTTCCGCATAGGCGTGCCGTGCGTTGGTTTCCCAAGATTATCTTACGAAATGAAATGGGGGAACAGCTTCAGAATTCTACCGGAGCCATTGGCACAGTGAGTGCAATTAGCAAATATGCCAACGAGATCGAAACGCTTCTTGCTGGATTGCGCCCGCCCTCAATTGTCGCTACGGATGAAACTATCGAGGACCCTAACGTATTTGCGCTTGAGAAGCACCTTGAGGATTTCTTAGTCCAGAATTGGAACGCAACTGAACTGGGCAAGCGCTACGATATTTACGAAGAAGATGGCGAGATTACCGGCCAGCAATACCAAAGCGACACTGGCCCGATTGATATCTTGGCGGTCAGTAAGGACAAGAAAGAGCTTTTAGTTGTTGAGCTTAAGAAGGGCAGGGTCAGTGATATGGTTATTGGTCAGATCCAGCGGTATATGGGCTATGTTAAAGAGGAATTAGCGGAAGAGGGGCAGATCGTCCGAGGCGTGATTATTGCTTTTGAAGATGACCAGAAGATTCGCCGGGCGCTTACCATGACGCAGAACATTGATTTTTATACATACAAGATACATTTTAAGCTGGAAAAGAAAAGATAGCGGCTTATTAAGCGCTGTATTTTTCTCACGCACTCTGGTAAAATAACTGATTAAAGGGCGTTGGATCTGCAAGGAGAACGTTTCTAACCTGCTTCAGCCAGCGACCCCAGTCTTTCGGGTTATAAGACTTAAAATTTAAACCCATGATCCCTGACGACTTAGCGTTGTCAGGGATTTTTGTTTTGGAAAAGAATTTTTCCAAAACATCCCGAGGCCTTCATTTCTCGACGAGAGAAATGAGCCGAGGGGTTACCGCTCAATACGACGTAAACGCTTAGGAAAAGTATTATTGTCCGACGGATAACTGAGCTCTGCAGTTTTGCATGTCCTCCAAGGCCAATGCAATATTGAGAGTTTTGAGATCAGAATCTGCCCAATACTCTCGAAAGTCGATCCTAGTTAATGCCTCGTAGTTAATTGACATAATCTGTCTATCGTCACATATACAAATATCAAAAGGTGCGATTAACCAAGAGTCGCAAGAATATCCTCACGGCAGCAGATAAACTCTTTAGTCTGAGAGTAGGGTTTTCCACATTTCCGACTGTTTATTCCGGTCGGGTTCTTTGGTAAGCGGGCGGATCTGGTATTCGGGGATGGAGAACAATCGCGGGTCGTTTGAAAAGAGCAAATATTCTTGAATCTGGGGCGCAAGGGAAAGCAGGTTCATGATCTGATGAATTCGCGGTAGGCTCAAATTAGTCCATTTTGCGATTTGCGCGAAGTCCTTGGCTGTTCCGTTATCAAGAAATTGCTGGATCTGATAAGCCAATAGCAGGTGTCGCAGGATAGGCGGCAGGTCTTCAGCTTCAGCTTTCTTCGTCGATCTGTTGTCGGCCTTAAGGTCAATATTAAAAACATGCTTTGTCCCATCCTTGGGGTGATCTCAATGGTTTGTTTTATAGCATCATACTCGATCAGTTCAACTGCTGAGCGAATAGCATCTATTTTTTCCCTTGCTGTGAGTTGTCCCCAGGCATTTGGCGTAAACTGGTAAGAAGCGGAAATTTTTCTAAGGCAATCAAGGATTGTATTTTCTGTCCGTTGTGCATTGAGGATTTTCGTCGGGCAATTATGATACCCTGTCTTATTCGCTTTAGCGCATAGATAAAAATGGTACTGATATTTAGATTTCCTTGTGTATGTGTAGATGATGGCGCTGTCACAGGCTTTGCAGCGGAAAATTTGGCTTAAAAGGCCTATGACGAGGCGGTTCTTGATCTGGAGGTTGTGGCCGAGACTATTGAGGAACTCAAGCAGAAGCTTGCCGTTGCGATTGAGGCGAACCGGCAGGATGAATCGAAGCGGCTTTTGGATATGCGGGCACGGCTCGACAATGAGCGGGAAAAAGCCATGCGTGAGCTGGCCAAGGCCAAGGGCCGGTTGATGGGACTGGCGTTTGGCATCTACGGACATCCGGCAGTCACGCGCAGGAATCTGGAGGCGCCGAGGAGTTTCACGTTTACAGCATCGGATCCGTTTTATGAAGAGTTTGAGGCCGAATATAAAAAGGCGGTTTCGGAATTAAGACATCCGACCTTCGCGGAAATCGACACAGACTATGACCGGAAATCGAACTGGCTCTCGTCCTTTAATCCGGATGAGGAATTCGCGCGGGTCTTGAAGAGGTATCGGGACAAGTACGCGGTTGAGGCGAGGGAAGCTCAGCCGGTTGAAGCTTAATGCGGACAGGCACCGGCTATCCAATGGGCCGGTGACTGATAATGCGGAGGAATCTTTGTGATACGGTTGGCTGGCTCCAATGATCACAAAGGCTTTGACAAGTAAATGCGCTTGTCAGAAGGACATCCTCCAGAAAACATCCTTCCTCCGCACGCGTTTTTCTTTCTCCGTAATATTTTCTTTTCCCCTGCCCCGTCTTTTTCTTTCTTATTGATTTGTGGTACGAGTTGTAATACACTATGGACTAATACGGATTAAAATGGATTTGGGAAAAACCCGGTGTTTAAGTCAACGAGGGTGATTTTATGGATGACATTAAAAAGTATTTAACTGTTCGTGCTGTAGCCAAGAAATTCGGTCTGACCGAGGAGTGGATCCGCGACCTGATCGCCAAGAAAGAGATCAAGGCCGTCAAGATCGGCCAGTGGCGGATCAAACCGGCGGATTTGCAGGCGTTTGTTGATTCTCGTAAGAACATAAATTAAAAAGTTAAATACGTCCTGATAGGCGTTGTTTTTGCCGACCAGTATGACGTTTGTGGAGAAATATGACAGCAAAAGGTTTTCAGTCCAGAGTGCATCCGTTTCTTAAGTGGGCGGGAGGCAAGACACAGTTATTAGCCGAATTAGAAAAACATGTTCCGGAAAAATACGGGACATATTTTGAGCCTTTCGTTGGAGGAGGGGCATTATTTTTTTATCTTAATCCCAAGAAGGCAATATTGGTTGATTCGAATCCTGAGCTGATCAATTGCTACGTTGTTGTTAGGGATGAGCCGAAAAAACTGATTGCCGCATTGAAAAAGGGGTATGTTAACCGCGAGGATTATTATTATCACGTTCGAGATCAAGAGCCGGAAGTGCTTGACCCGATAGCTAGAGCCGCACGTTTTATATATTTAAATAAGACATGTTTCAACGGATTGTATCGGGTTAATAAAGAGGGGCGTTTTAATGTTCCTTTTGGTAAAAGAGTTAATCCTGCGATTTGTGAAGAAAAGAAATTGTTGTCGGCGCACCAAGCCCTGCAGGGAGTGCGAATAATATGTGACAGTTACGACAAGGTTGTTCGTGCTTCAGCGAAAGAGGGGGATTTTGTTTTCTTTGATCCGCCATATCATCCAGTGGGAGTTAACTCTGATTTTAAGAGATATACCAAAGAGTTCTTTTATGAAGAAGATCACATAGCTTTGCGCGATCTTGTAAAAGACCTTGTTGATCGGGGAGTATATGTTTTATTAACGAATTCAAATACTGATTTTGTGCGAAGGCTTTTTAGCGGGTTTGAATACAAAGTGATTGAAACGCGTAGGAATATTAGCAGTAATGCAGAAACACGCACAGGTCAGGATTTAATAGTAATAGCCACGTCCGCGAAAAAGAAAACCTCTTCATATTTTTCACTTCAGAGTGATGAGGTTCTTAAGAACTTTCCCGGGACGAGGTTCATGGGGAGCAAGTATCGAGTGCTTCCGTTCATTTGGGACTGTGTTAAGGATTTACCATTTAAGTCCGTGATTGATGCTTTTTCTGGTAGCGGATGTGTTTCGTACATGTTTAAACAGGCAGGAAAGCGGGTTATTAGTAATGATTTTATGCATTTTTGCAGTCATCTTACTATGGCTTTAATAGAGAACCCAGACGTTAGGCTTAATAAGAATGACATAAAGTTGCTTTTGTCGTCGAATAACAAGAATAGTGGTTTTATATCTAAGAATTTTAAAGGTCTGTATTTTACTGATGGGGAGAATGCGTTTTTGGATTCTGCTAGGGCTAATGTTGATCTGCTGAAGGATAAGTATAAGAAATCCATGGCACTTGCGGCTTTGGCTAGGGCGTGTTTAAAAAGGCGAGCGCGCGGGATTTTTACTTTTGTTGGAGATCGTTACGATGATGGCAGGAGAGACATGAGGATGACTCTTCGGGAACATTTTGAAGAAAATATCGAGGCGTTTAATAATGCGGTTTTTGACAATGGTCAACAAAACAAGGCATGCAATGGGGACATTTTCGATTTGAATCAAAAAGCCGATCTGGTTTATTTTGACCCGCCCTATTTCACGCCTCAGTCAGATAATGATTATTGTCGGAGATATCATTTTGTTGAAGGCCTCGTGCGGAAATGGGATGGGTTGATTATTCAAGAACACACGAAAACGAAGAAATTCAAGAAATATGAGACGCCGTTTTCTGCCAAAAATACGGTAGATAAGGCTTTTGATGATTTGTTTCGGAAGTTCAAGGATAGTATTTTGGTTGTTTCGTATTCTTCTAACTCTATCCCATCGAAGGCGGGGCTTGTTGAGCTTCTTAGAAAGTACAAGAATGAAGTCATTGTTCATCAGGTTGAGCATTTATATTCCTTCGGTAACCAAGGACACAAGGTCGGCCATAATGCCAATCGAGTGTTGGAGTATATTTTTGTTGCTTATTAATTGAGGTCGTAATGCCAAAAGTCTGGAATTTAGGAAACACAACAGTTAGAAATCCCAACCGCTTGAGGGATGGCCTGATTCTTTTGTCCGAAGAATTTAATGGCAGGCTTTATGGCGCAGAGCAGGAAGGGAACTTCTCTCGTCGACTTAATGAGGTGGGCATTATTGATTCCGCAGGAACCAGTCCGGATTGGTTCGGGAGAAAGTGGCGGTCTGCTTTTGTTAAGTTAGGGTTTATAACCGAGAAATTTAGTCAGAGACATAAAGCGATTGTTCAGCGGCTATCAGATGATTTTGGCTTTACTGAGTCGGGTTATGAGGTGACGCCTGCGGGGCGACTTTTAGTTGGCGCAGACTCCTTGGGCGCAATTGAGGACATTTTCACAAGGCAGTTGATTCAGCATGAAATAGCATCTCCCCTTGAAGGTTCCTTTCCAGAAGGGAGCATGAAGCCATTTATTCTATTCTTACAAGTTTTGTATAGGCTTCATCGGGAGGGACAGCCCGGGCTAAATAAACTCGAAATAGCGGCATTTATTCAATTGTTTAGAAATCATACGCCATCGACGGCTGATGAGGTTACAAACGATGTCTTGGAATTTCGCAGGAAGCGAGCGGCTTGTCGGGATAAGAGGGAAAAGGGTCGTTGCGATCAAGAGGCTTTGGAATCGGCTAGTCGTCTTAAGATTGAAGGAAGCGTAGCGGCTGATTCTTTGGGTGATTATGCAGATACGACTGTTAGGTATACCAAGATGACCGGGTTAATTGCTGAGGCTGGTTCACGTGTTATTGTTCGTGAGACCAAAATTGCTTTTATCGAGGCTGTCTTAGCGAGAGAGCCGATTTTTCTTGCGACTGTTAATCCTAGCGAATATTTAAAGAAATTTTATTCCGGTGGTGAGATTCCTACGGATGATCGTGTGTTCGCACATCAGGAGATTAATCGAGTGAGTCGGCGCCTTGAGGAATTGGGGAAGGGTATTCCTCAAGAATTGATTACAAAGGCTGAGCGGGCAGACATTAAAGAGTTGGAGCAGGTTAGATATAAACTGCTTGAGCTAGTGAATCAATCGGAAGAAGAAGTTTATGCATTGAACCAGCAAAAAGACGAGTTTATTAAAGAAATTTTGGAAGGTTTGACTGCTTTTGGTAATAATGGAGCAAAACGCATGTATAACGATCTGCCGACATATTTTGAGTGGATTGTGTGGCGGTCTTTTCTTGCTATTGATCACATCGCAGTGCCTGTTCATACAACAAGACGTTTTCCGGTCGATGAGGATATATTGCCTCGGCATCCTGCGCCGGGAGGCGGGCCGGATATGCAGTTCGAGTTCAAAGATTTTGTCCTTGTTGTAGAGGTCACTTTAAAAACATCATCAAGGCAGGAAGCGGACGAAGGTGAGCCGGTTAGAAGACATGTTGCCGTAGCCTGCCAAGATAACCAGAAAGATGTGTATGGCGTTTTTATTGCGCCAACTATCGATACAAATACGGCGGAAACATTTCGTACGGGCGTTTGGTATCACCGCGAAGAAGTACGTCATTTAAAAATAGTTCCTTTTTCAATAGAGCAATTTAGGCTCATATTTTCAGCATTGCTTAATAAACGGTATACGCCGGGAGATTTAAAGGGTCTTATTGATCAATGTTTATCTGTTCGTCAGGGGATGCATGCTCCTGAATGGAAGAAGCATATCGATGAAGAAACAAAGAGATGGTGTCAGGGGTTGATCGCACAGGATGAGCGGTTTATTGATCAGATTGAGCGCGAGGTGAATGAGAGCCTTAAGTTTGTAGAATATTTACCCGTCTACGCTTTAGCGGCCGCTTGTGGAAAGTTTGGAGAGGGGCAGGAGGCGGATCCTGATGGCTGGATTCATGTTGAGAAAAGGGAATGGGAAAGAGATATTACTTTTGTGGTGCGCGCGGTAGGGCATTCAATGGAGCCCGACATTAAGGATGGCGATTATTGTATTTTTAAAGCGAATCCGGGCGGCCCCTATTCTCATCAGAGAAGAATCTATTTGATTCAGCATCATGGTAAGACGGATCCGGAGACCATGGGTTCTTACACAATTAAGGGCTACCGGAGTCACAAGGGGCCGGATGGGCTAAATATTCGAGTCGAGTTATTGCCGTTCAACAAAGAGTATGAGCCGATGAGTTTTGGTGAAGCTGAGCAGGATATTGCTTCGCGGCTTATTTTTGTGGGTGAATTCGTTGAAGTGGTTAAGGCTATGAAAGAGGCACTATGACAAAAGAAAAACGAAAATATTGTTTAAAGGGCCCATCTGAGAATGGTCAAATAGAAGACTTGTTGGAAGGGAAGGATGATAAAGATAGTCGCCAGCGATTGCAGGCCTTAATTGCTGAGTGGCTTCGCATGGAGAACCTTGTCGTCTTGACAGGGGCGGGATGTTCGGTAAGTTGCGGAGGGAAAAAAATTGAAGACCTTGAAAAGTCGGTTTTAGAGGCCGTCGGTGAGGTCGCGAAGAAGACGAATGATAAGAAGACCATGCTGTCTGCTGGAGCCAAGGCTTTGATTGTTGAACGCCAAAAGGAATTTAGTAAACGGCAGTCTTGGGCGCAGACAAGTTTTGAGGAGTGGTTGTCCTATCTTGTGAATACTGTTCATGTGATGTCGGATAAAAAGTCTCCAATAAAATCGATTGGGTGGAAAGAAGACGGAGCGAGTATTGAAGATGTAGATCAGTTGGTTTCGTATATTTCGAAAGCAATATACGCTGAGTGTGCTTTGACTCTCCCAGATGAGACAGGAGCAAAGGAAGGCGAGAGGCAGATTGCTCCACATTTGGCGTTCTTGTCAAAGCTTGTAACGCGTGATAGCAATTTGGGAAGGACGCATCTCTTCACGTTGAATTACGACACCCTGTTTGAGCAAGCATTGGAAATATTAGGGATCCAATATTTTGATGGATTTACGGGAAAAGCTAATGCGCGCTTTGATCCGGCAGTTTATGGCCTTGATATTTATTATCCCGGGGAAGTTGCTGAAGGGAGGGTTAGGCGTTTTGATAAATTTCTTCATTATTATAAGTTGCACGGTTCGATTCACTGGAAAATTGTGGCAGGAGAATTAAGAGCGAGGCATGATGCCATTTTAGATTTTGAGAAATATCGTATAAAAGAAGCCGTTAAGAAGGCGGAAGATTTAATAACGGCTGGTTTTGCTTGTAGCCACAAAGAGTTTGGAATTCTTCCGACATCGAATAAGTTTGTACAGACATTGGAAATGCCGTATGCGCACCTTTTTAGATCGTTCAGCGCGCGGCTTAGTATTCCTCAGACATTCCTGCTGGTTCTTGGTTACGGTTTTGGAGATGACCATATCACCAAGATTATTGAAACAGCACTCACAAATCCCGCGTTAGTTATGCTCGTTGTCGAGCCTAGGCCGGATAGTCCAACGATCGAGAGAATCAGTAGATATAAAGAACTTGGCAAGAGAGCGTTTGTTCTTACATCGACAGAAGACGCGTTCAAGTCTTCCGAGTATAAATACGCGACATTCGATGATTTTGCAAAGTCGGTCATGCCGGATGTTCAATGGCTAGATGATTTTTTGCGTTTGAGACGTTTCGAGAAACAATTACAAAAAGATAGAGATGAAAAAGATGGAATAGAGGACGCATAATGGAGAATCCTCGAATAATTGGCCATGTTGTTTCTGTGAATGGGTTTCGGGTCAAGGTTGAGCTTTTAACAGAAGCCCGTTCGCCATCACGCGCCACGCTTGACGGTGTTCAGACGGCTGCTGCGATTAATTCTTATTTAACGTTTTCTATTGGTTCGGGATTGTCAATTATTGGTGTAATAAGCGACTTGGAGGCCCGAGAAAGTTATGATCCATCTTCAGGCGATGATCTTTCTTTAGAGCTTTTAAAGGCTCGCAGAGTTGCTAGTGTTCAGCTTTTAGGAACAATTGAACGAGATGGAGAACAGTGGCGGTTCAATCCGGGGATAACGGTGCTTCCCACATTAGATACGCCTGCTGAAATCGGCTCTCCAAAAGTGTTAGCGGCAGTTTTTGAAAATCCTCCCCAAAAGAATAAACCTGATAATTATGAAGGAGAGGGATTTGATTTTGATCTTGTTTTAGGTTGTCCGACGGGTCAGAAAGATAACAGGGTTAAGGCATCGTATAACGATCTTTTTTCACGACCGCTAGCCATTGTTGGTAATACGGGGTCAGGAAAATCGTATACTGTTGCTAGTGTGCTTAAGAAGGCAATGGTGGAAATTGGAGACGATGAAAAAAACGCCCCACATGTTTTCATTCTTGACATTAACGGGGAGTACGCTAGGGCTTTCTTATCCGAAGAGTCGGCAAGGCTTGTACGAGAGCCTGATCGCATTTACCTTAATGGGCAAGAGTTTGGAGTTCCTCTTTGGTTTTTCAATGCTCAGGAGATTTGTGGATGGCTTAGCGCCGCTGAGCAGACACAGGAGCCGGTCTTAAAAGATTGGTGGGCGATTTCGAAGGCAAAGAATGCTCAAAAAGTAGTGACAGCGGCTGAGAATTCTTTGCGTTATGCTCTAACGAAGGTTGAACATCTTATTCAATGTTTGGATGATAAGAACGGTCCTAAGAAATTAAACTTGTGCTCGTATTTTAAAGTATTGAAAGATTATATCGGGGCCTTGAGTATTAATGGTTTGTCGCAATTAGAAGCAGAATTAAGTTCTCACCAGAGGGCGGATAAGAACGACTGGACTCCTCCGTCGAATGAAGTAGCGATTCGAAAGCATGCCGTCGAGGTTCAGGAAGCTCTGCGTAAGGAAGTTGCGAAATCTATTGAAGAGGCTGGCGAAATTATTGGGACAGCAGATACGCCATTGCCGGTGGCAATCATGGATCTTGATGACCCGACGCTACTGAATCGTTCGGTACGACAAGAAGATGTAAGTCGTATAGATGCGCATCTTACGACTTTGAAACTTAGATTAAAGACAAGGCTGGATGATAAGCGTTGGCAGGCATTTCTGAATTATGAGAAAGATAAAACAAGAGTTCTTTCTTTTGATAAATGGTTGGATCGGTTTGGATTTTTGGAACAGAAAGCTCCGCGTGTTTCGATTGTAGATCTTTCCATGTTGGCTCATGAAACATTGCCATATGCTTGTGGTGTAATTGGTAGAATTTTGCTTGAAGTAAGAGAGCGATTGCCTGCCCATGAAAGATTTTGTCATCCGTGGGTTCTAGTTCTTGAGGAAGCTCACAATTATGCAAAACCCGCCCGGCAAGATGAGGATAGGGGGCAAGCGTTATCAAGGATAGCCTTTGAAAGAATTGCCAAAGAAGGACGGAAATTCGGTTTATCTTTGATTGTTGCAAGTCAGAGACCAAGTGAAATTAGTCCGACTATTATTAGTCAGTGTGCTAACTTTGTTAGCCATAGACTTCAGAATCCAGATGATATTGATCACTTTCGTCGGATAATTCCTATGCAAGCGAGACGGCTCTTAGATCAGGTGACCGTCTTGGCTTCCGGAGAGGCTATTGTTTTTGGTAGTGCGTTTCATATTCCTGCTCGTGTACAGATTGATATGCCAGAGCCTCCCCCATGGAGTCAGACCGCCGCTCCTTATCATCAATGGAAAGAGAATAAAACTTGCTTTCCGGTGGATACGATTATTAAGAACTGGGGGCTGGAAGCAAAAACTGAAACGCAAACTAATAACGCCCCTGTTGCCGATGGTGTTGACGATCTATGAGTGAGAGGGGAAAAGGAAAGGCAATTCAGCGCGTTGAGTGGATGTTTGAAAACGCACAGGTCGTGGTTTAACAGGTGAGGCTATTAGGGAAATCTTGAATGTTTTATAAGACAACAACGAGCATTAATCCTGAATTTCAATATTTCACGAAGAATCGGGATACTATTTTCTTTTTAGGGGCAGGATTTTCGGCTGATTTAGGTCTGCCAATTATGAAGGATTTCCGATCTGCGTCGGAGTTAGAACGTAATCTTCTTTCCCAAGAGGATACTTCTATAAAGCCAGCAGTGCGAATATTTCTTGATTCATATCGATTCTATGATGATTTTCGAGAAATCGTGGAGAAGGCAAAGAAGCATATTAAAGTTGATCCTGATAACTTTGAAGATATATTTTGCGTGGCTGAATCGTTCTTGCATTCAGGCATGTTTGCGCAAAAGTTGGATGGCGGGAAGTATCATATGCAAGATGTCTATATGCATATTGGATTTTGGTTGTGGAATATGTATAAACAGTTTCCACCCTTAGATATTCGTAAAGGAAAGACGGAAGAGGGACGAGTATACGAGGATTTCTTTGCCTTTCTTAAGGACAAGACAAGGGATAGGATGTCAATAGTGACAACCAATTATGACTTAACTTGCGAATATTATATGAACAAGAATCGTTTCCAGATTTCTTATCCTATCCCAAAGGCAAAGTATAAGGATGTTTCTATATGCAGGTGTCAGAATTATTATGTTAACGATAGGACTAGTTTTGACAGTGTTCCGCTGTGTAAATTGCATGGAAGCATAAATTATTTTGAGAATAATAAACGTTTCTTTATCAATAGGGAGTTGTCGGAGGCGGGGGCATGTGTCGGAGGGAGTAGTATCCCTAGTGAGCGGCCCGCATTGTTTGCCTTGGATGCATTGTCAGAAATTAGAAGCAAGCTGAAGAATCCATTGGGACAATTGAGAAACTTTGAGATTGGAGTTGTCCCGCCGACATACGCCAAGCTTGATAAAAGAGAATGGTTGAAATACATATGGAATGGGGCATTTGATTTAATAAGAAGAGCCAAAAAAATAGTCTTTATTGGGTACAGTTTTCCGGTCTCCGATGGATTTATGAAATCGATGTTTCAAGCGGCGTTCTCATTGAGAGGCGGTGATGATGATTTGAGGATTATCGTGGTTGATAAAAATAAATCTGTGCTCGAAAAGTTCAAGAGCGACGATTATTTTGGCAATAGAGTTGAAGAGGTGTTTGAAGGTCAGTTTGTAGATGTTTGGAGAAAAGGTGAGTTAAGGGCGCGCCTGCAAAGTTTTTGATTTGGATTCGTGCGCGGGGCGATCAGGCTAAGGATTTAGAAAGGGCGAGTCAACGTTTTAACGTTGGCGGAACAAAGAAACATGATCAATCGACGAGGTGCGTGTTGAATAAGAAGGCATCGTTAAAAGAGTATGCGCAGAAATACCGCTATTTTTCCATTGGCGATATCGCGCGGGATCTTGGTTTTGAGAAAAAGACCTTGAAGGTGTACTTATCTGCCTTCAAGAAGGAAAAAATTGTTTATGATGCTGGTCGCGGCTGGTACTCGAATATTGCTGAGCCGTTTGAGTTGAGTACAGAGTCCCTTCAGGAAATCGTTGCTGTTTTGAGAAAGAAGTATCCGTTATTAAAATTTTCCTGCTGGTCTATGCAACAGATCAATCGGTTTACGCACCATATGTTGGGCAAGTATGTTACTTTTATTTATATGGATTGGGATTCGATGTCGGTGGTTTATGATTTCTTAAAGGATGCCGGATACGATGTTTGGTTGAATCCGCGCGGGAAAGAGGCGGAGCGTTTTTCGGTGCGCGAGCAGACCATTGTTTTGCGTCCGGCTATATCGGGCCAACCTGCAAAGGGCTTCTTTGCTCCGATTGAGAAGATCATGGTGGATCTGTATCTTGAGATCGAGACCTTAAACGTGATGTCAGAATATGAAATCGTGAGGTCGAATATCCTTGCTGATGGCAGGATTGATGTTGCGAGTTTATTAAGCTATGCCAGAAGGCGAAGGGTTCCTAAAGCAGAAGTATGGGGGAATAAATAAACCTTCTACGCTTTTTAAAAAAAGAGTAAAAGGTTAATGTATTGGCGTATATGATTGAAAAACATTGTGTTACAAGAGAGTGGATAGATAAAAAGAGGGCGGAAATCGGTCGGGTTGATCCTATTCTTTTGGAGAAGTGCATTCGAGCTCTTGTTTTGTTGAGCGCTCTGACCAGTTTCAAGATGCCGTTTGTTTTTAAAGGCGGGACCAGCCTGATCCTGCTTATAAAGGGTTTTCGTAGACTTTCTATTGATGTTGATATTGTCACGGATATTCCGCGCGCCGAATATGAATTGGTCTTGAAAGATATCAGCCGGGGGTTTTCTTTTACCGGGTATGAGGAGGATAAGCGGGGTGAGCGCGGTTTGCCCAAGCGGGCACATTTCAAGTTTTTTTATGATTCCGTTGTTACAAATCGGTCTGAATATGTTTTGCTGGATATTCTTGAGGAGAAGAATCTTTATCCGAAGACAAAAGTCGTTCCGGTCAGGGCGTCAATTCTGGAATTATCACAGGAGACGGTTGTTACGGTGCCAACATTGGAATGTTTGCTGGGTGATAAGCTGACAGCTTTTGCGCCGAATACGATTGGGATTTCGTATCATCCGTTATCGAGTATGCAGATCATCAAACAGCTATTCGATGTCGGCGAGATGTTTAATGTGGCGGAAGATATGGGTATGGTTGTGCGGGCTTACGAAGCGATTGCCCGGGCTGAAATCGGGTATCGTGGAAACAAGGTTTCGGCTCAGGAGGCTATAGAGGATACATTTCAATCAGCAGTGTTGGCGTGCGGTCTCGGGCTCAAGGGCGTCAAGCCGGATGAGCGATCAGAGTTGTTTCTGGATGGAATCAAGAGGGTCGGCAGTCATTTGGTGAATTGTTATTTTCGTATGCCGGAAGCCCGGCTGATGGGGTCTCGTGTGGCTTTATTGGCGACTATGATTAAGGCGAGAGCTGAAAAGCGTGATTTACGCGCTTTACGCTGGAAACCGGAGGAGGCTGATCGTCTTGAGTTATTGTCTTTGAGCGGCTCATTGGAAAAGCTCAACAGGATCCGGCAGACTGAGCCTGAAGCGTTTTACAATTTACACACAGCCCAAGGCTTCTTGGGAAGCATAGGATGATTAAATTTCACGCTGTTGTTTGTTAGTATATCTTGTTCTTAAAACGGCATTTCCACGGTCAATGTAAAGGTTCGATTTTCCACCCAGCTTGGGACCCCAGACTTTTCTCACTCCGCCGAGGAAGTGAGATAAAATGAGCCGTGATCATCGCTGGTGATTACGGCCTTTTTATGCGTAAAGGAATTTTTGTATCTGGGAAGTAAAATCTTGAGAGGAATAGGCGCCAATGTATCCTAAGGCGCCATTCTTGCAGCATTTTTGGACGAACATTTTGTTATCGTTTGCCTTATCATAGATGGATCCCGCTTCACTGATCCATATCTTTTCTAAGCTTCTTTCTTCTTCATAGAGAATGATACGCATTTTTCCTGGCGCTTCAGGTGCTGGATGCGGTTGGACATAGATGGCTTTTTTTGGGATGGTCCAATGACTTAAGATATACACCAGAAGATCGATCGGGACCTTTGTGTCAACGTCCAGGCCTAAGAAAAAAAGATCTGGATCGATCTCTTCGACCGCGGCAATGATCTTTTGTTCGTCTGTAATATCTGTGACGGCACAACCAAGATCTACAAGTTTTTGGTGCATGTCTTGTAGCGTAGGGCCGCTTTTGCCAAAGATAATGCTTTTTTTATCATCCAGTCGCGCGCGCTTAACGCGATTGACCAGCTTATCCACCTCGATCAGGAATTGGCTGCCATTAATAGGCTTCGCGATAAAGCTATCCGCGCCTATTTCCATCAGCGCGTCAGCCATTTTTGGTCTGGCTGTGACGATCAAGACGGGGATCTTGGCCATGGATTGGTCATGTCGGATCTCTTTTAAAAAGGCGTAGCCATTCATGTGCGGCATCATGACATCCGAGATCACGACCAAAGGGGCATCCTGCTTGATCTTCTGCAGGCCTTCTCGGCCATCACAGGCGCGTGTTACCTTGTATCCATGCTCCTCCAGCATAGCCTGAAAAAGATCCAGGTCTTCGCGCGCGTCATCAACGATGAGGATAATGTCTTTCATGGCTTTCCCCTCGTATGGCGGGCCCGCTGACCGACGCTCTTTTTAATAAACAAAAAACCTATCCTGCAAAACGGATAGGTTTTTGATCGCGCACAAAAAAGAGTAATAGGTTTGTGTTGATTCGGCAACTGGCTATCCTCCCGTTAGGACCCTATAGTTTTGCGTCCCCGCCTTACGGCGAGTTTGCCCGTTCGTCCATAACCTCCAATATAAGTATATATCATTTTAAAAAGAAAGACAAAGCGCTCAACAATTGTTAGCGTCTGAACTTTTCATTGCTATAAATTACCATTGCCCATATAATACCGCTGTGAAAGGAAAGAAGTTCCGCCGCAAAACGATTATTTCTTCTCACCTTGTCTATCTTTCTCTTGCCAAGTGACGAGAAAATAAGATTTCATCGGCTCCTGAGCCCATTATTGGGAAGGCCATACAAATTTAATCCTTAGCAAGAAAGATCTGCCATGAGATATCATCACGCCTTATTCCTTAATCCATATATCGAGGAGAACGCCACCAGCACCATGATGCTTTTTCCTCCAACAGGATTGGAGTACGTGGCGGCGAGCGCTAAGGGCTTAGTGGACAAGATCACTCTTCTTGACTTGCGCCTGGGGGGAGAATTTGCAGATCCGGAAAAACTTTTAGGGTTTATTGACCAGCACGTTGATATTGTCTGCGTAAGCGTGGGCTGGGATAGGCAGTTTGAAGAGATCTGCCGTTTGCTGAACCGTATCCCTAAGCGGATCCCCGTGATCGTTGGCGGATATAAGGCCACGGAAAAGGTTGAGGAACTTTTTAGTCGATGTCCTCACATCAACATGATCGTGCGCGGTGAAGGCGAAGAAACGATTAAAGATATTTTACGGTTCAAGCCGATGAAAGAGATCTTAGGGATCTCTTATCGTCAGGGAAACCAGGTTGTTCACAATGCCAATCGTCCTTTTTCTCCTGTAGAGAGCATTGTCTGTCCAGACCGCTCGTTAAGGACAGGAAAATACGCGTTCTCGCTTAATGGGATCAAGGTTGCTAATCTTACTTTTGACGCGGTGTTAAGTTCGCGAGGTTGTCCTTTCAACTGTAAGTTCTGCACGTTCAGCCTAAATCCTCTAGGGCAGAAAAGAAATTATGAGGCGCGAAGCGCGAAGTCCGTGGTCGATGAGATCCAGATGCTGGAGGCCCAGGTCATTCTTCTTAGTGATGACAATTTTTTTGCTATCCCGCAAAGGGCTGAAGACATTTGCGACCTGATCATCAAGCGCAAGATTAAAAAACGTTTTGTAGCGCAGACGCGTCTGGATATCGCAAAACATCCACGGCTTTTAGAAAAGGCGGTGCAAGCAGGCTTCAAGGCGCTTTTGATCGGCATCGAATCTCCTCATGACTGGATCTTGGCGCAGCTTGACAAGGGATTTGACCAAAAGACGATCAGAAGATCTTTCGCTGTTCTTAGCCGTTACCCGATCTTCTACAATGGTTATTTTATTTATGGCAACATCGGCGAAACAGAGGAAGAGATGCTGTATATTGCGCAATTCGCTAAGGAGATCGGCGTTGACGTGATCGCCTGTAATAAATTAAGGATCGAAAAGTTTTCTCCCCTCAAAGAGCTTGCTGAAAAAACCCAGGGTTATCATGTAACAGACAAAGGAGAGCTTTATTCGGATATGTATAGCCACGCGGCACTGAAGAAGATCGGGAGAAAAATAAAATTTTCATTCTATACTCCTGGCCGGTATATAAGGATTTTATGGAAGAATATTTTTATCACTAAGTTTTTTACTTTTAAGGAGATCCTGCTTGTCCTGTTGGCTTCTCCGCGTATTATTTGGAGCGTGATCTTAAAAGAGCGACGCAGGGGAAGGCTCAAGGATTCTTTGAGGCGGACATTTATCCGGAATGATTAAAAAGATTTTTTTCCGTTGAGTGTTCTGCCTTCTTTTCGATCACACAAAAGGAGCGCGATGAAAAAAGTCAGTACATCCCATAAAGGGCGAAAATGTCAGCACCCTCGATGCAAGCACATTTTGAGCGTTTATAACCATGAAGCTTATTGTCATGTTCATTCAAGCTTTTCTTCACAAGAACAGCGCGCTCGCAAGGCCGCTGCAAAATAGCTCGATCAGGCCCCTGCCCTAAAAGGTAGTCATGGCTTTTTAGGCCTTGATGTGATAGAATCTCCTTCACTTTTTCCTTGATCTAAAAATTAACAAAAGAAAATGTCTTGTCGCCTATTTTCTTTGGCGTCAGATGATTCGAACAAAAAGATGATCCTATGATTTCTGTCAATAATGTTTCATTACAGTACGGCCAGCGAAAACTTTTTTCCGGCGTGAACATTGTTTTTTCCCCAGGGAATTGTTATGGCCTGATCGGCGCTAATGGTTCTGGAAAATCGACGTTCTTAAAGGTGCTTTCCGGCGAGATCGAAACAACGACCGGGGAAGTTGCTGTCGCTAAGGGCAAAAGGATCTCGATCTTAAAACAAGACCAATTTGCTTTTGATGAGCATACGGCGTTAATGACCGTGATCATGGGGCACAAGCGTTTATATGAGATCATGATGGAAAAAGAAGCGCTATACGCCAAGCCCGACTTTTCAGATGCTGATGGTATGCGTATCGCGGATCTGGACCATGAATTTTCCGAGCTTAACGGTTGGAACGCGGAATCAGAGGCTGCACAGCTATTAAGCCGGCTTGGCATTGGCGAGGATCTGTGCCCGTTGCCGATGAAGCAGCTTAAGGCTGGACACAAGGTCCGCGTTCTTTTAGCACAGGCATTATTTGGCAATCCGGATATTTTACTTTTGGATGAGCCGACGAACCATCTGGACATTGCAACATGCATGTGGCTGGAAGAATTTTTGTGTGATTTTGAGAATACTGCGATCGTTGTTTCGCACGACCGGCATTTTTTGGATAAGGTATGCACGCATATCGCGGATATTGATTTTGGCAAGATCCAGCTTTACCCCGGCAATTATACATTCTGGCAGGAGTCAAGCCAGTTGGCGTTACGCCAGCGCAGTGAAGCCAACAAGAAGATCGAAGAAAAACGCAAAGAATTGCAGGATTTTATCGCGCGTTTCAGCGCGAATGCCTCTAAATCCAAGCAGGCCACTAGCCGCAAGAAGATCCTCGAGAAGCTCACGATCGAGGAGATCCGTCCCTCGTCCCGTAAGTACCCTTATATTGGATTTGAGCAAGAACGAGAAGCTGGCAATGACCTTCTGCATATCAACGGCCTATCAAAGGCTGTAGATGGCCAGGTGATGTTCAAGGATCTTAACATCACGATCGAAAAAGGGGATAAGGTGGCTTTTGTGGGGCCGCACGACCTTGCAAAAACAACTCTTTTTCAAGTCTTGATGAGCGAATTGGCGGCTGATCACGGAAGTTTTAAATGGGGCTTTTCAACGCTACGGGCGTATTATCCCAAGGATCATCTGAAATATTTTGATAATGACCTGAATATGATCGATTGGCTTAGACAGTTCTCGGATAATACTGATGAAAATTTTGTTCGGGGATTTTTGGGCCGCATGCTTTTTTCTGGCGAAGAAACGTTCAAGCCCGTCAGGGTGCTCTCTGGAGGAGAAAAGGTGCGATGCATGTTGGCGCGCATGATGCTGATGCGGGCGAACGTTCTGATCTTGGATGAACCGACAAATCATTTGGATCTGGAGGCCCTTACAGCGCTAAACCGTGGATTAGAGAAGTTTCGCGGCACGATCCTTTTTTCTTCACATGACCATACCTTGGTCCAGACTGTGGCTAACCGTATCGTTGAGATCACGCCTAACGGATATGTTGACCTTGTGGCCACGACCTTTGATGAATACTTGGCTGATGAAAAGACCCAAAAGCGACTGGAGGGTTTTTATCAATAAGACCTCAAGATATTTAACCCTTGACGCTTGCAAGGGATAGCTTATACTGGCAGTGCCAGCATCGACGCGTTACCATGAGGGTAATCGAAGATCGTGCTGTGGTTTGGGAAAGGAAAAGATCATGAGTGAAGAACTAAAGGCTAGCGCTGATACGAATACCACAGAAACACAGACAGATGTTATTGTTTTGATCAAAAACATGCAACAACAGCTGATCTATCTTGAAAAAAAGATCGACGCTTTGATTGGCCAGCTTCAGCAGAGGCCTTCTGAAGATAGGCCATACAGGGAAAAGCGCTTTGAAAGATCTTTTCGGTCTTTTGACCGTTCCCGCTCGCAAGGTCATTACCGCGGCAGAGGGGACCAGGAACGCGATCCTCGAGATAGGAGTTTTCGTCCGGGACGCCATTTTGGAAAGCGCGACAGTGAAGAGCGTCAGGATTTTGGCAGGCCGAGAGAAGATCGTGACCGCGGCTTTGATGGCGTGTCAGGCCAAGAACGTCCTTTCAAGAAAAGTTTTGGCGGCGGGAAGAAAGAATTTAATCCTCGCAAAAAATCTTTTTTCCGTGGGCGAAGGGACCGCTAACCTCTCATCTTAAGCATGAAGAAAATGCGTTCTCATCATTTGAAGAGACTTATTCTCGCGGCTGGTTTCTTTTTGCTGGCAAACCTTGATCTTCAGGTGTTTGCCGGCAATATCGCCATATTAGGGGATAGTCAGTCCTATGAATATGTGCACGATCGTCTGGTCAAGATCATCCTGGAGCATCGTCCGACGGCAGTTTTTAGGGTCGGGGACCTTGTCAATGATGGGCTTGATCCGCAGCAGTGGGAAGATTTTAATCGTATAGAAGCGCCTTTGTTGTCAACGGTCAACTATTATCCCGCGCTTGGCAATCATGAAATGGATTCGCCTCTTTATTTCAAGAATTTTCCGTATCTATACGGCGCCCGCTGGTATTCTGTTCAGGAAGAAGGGATCCATTTTATTGTTCTGGACAGTAACTCCGACCTGCGTCCGGGTTCAGCGCAATATTTTTGGCTTCAAGAGGATCTCAAGAGCATTAGCGAAGATATAACCTATCGCATTGTTATCTTCCATCATCCGCTGTTGAGCAGTGGATATCATAAGGAAGATTCAAAAGGCCTGCGTGATATCTTAATGCCGCTGCTGCAGACGCATGGCATTTGCGCGGTGTTCTCAGGCCACGATCATCATTATGAGCGCCTGGAATATGAAGGCATCGTTTTTATTGTGACCGGTGGTGGCGGATCGGCCTTGCGTGATCGAGCGCGCCATAGCCCTTATTCCAAGAAATTCTTAAAGGAATATCATTTTTGTTTATTATCGAAAGAAAGTGCCGGCATCAACGTTACAGCCATCGACAGCAACCGCAATGTGATCGATCAGTTCGTGGTCGAGGCGAAGATCTTGGCCGGCGAAGGGAAAAAGTAGGGCCTAGCAGAAAAAAGAACCTAGAATATTTTTTCTTGTGAAAACAGCTTTGCACGATTACAATATTTTGAATATTTGATCGTTGCTTTCTAAAAAAGAGGAGAGGATTTATGATCCAGCAGACACTTGTGATCGTTAAGCCTGATGGGCTTAAGAAATCGTTAACGGGCAATATTTTAACACGCTTATCCGAAACAAAATTGCGTATCGTGGCCGCCAAGGTCGTCCATGTCTCTCCAGAGCTCGCAGAGAAACACTATATTCATCTTAAAGATAAACCTTTCTTCCAAGAAGTTGTGAAGTATATCTGCGGAGAGCTCCACGGGGCAGAATATCGCAGGGTCTTGGCCATGGTGTATCGTGGCGATGACGCCATCGTGAAAGTCCGCAAGCTTGCCGGCACGACCAACCCTGAAGAGGCAGAAGCGACCAGTATCCGAGGCCAATACGGACGACTGACAACCAAGGGCTTGTTCGAAAATGTTTTGCACTGCTCTTCTGATGAAAAAGAAGCGGAACGGGAGATCAAGCTGTGGTTTGAGCCGCAAGAGATCGCTGAAGACATTTTTCCTGTTGAAAGTATAGAAACAAAGGTCCAGAGAACAGTTTGGAAGTAATTTATTAGCCTATATTCAGACGGCTACGAACCTACTAAAATATTTGGTTCGCTGGCTTGTTTTTCTTCTTTTCGTATGGCATACTTACCTTAAATCCTTTCTTGCTGTATTATCCAGTTGTAGTTTTTCCAGGCAGGATAACGTGATATGAGAAAACTGATCTTAAATAAAAAGATAATTTTTACATTAATACTTATATTTATAGCAACAACCCATTTCCCATTGGGTGCCAGCCTTGTTTTTGCTCAAGCACAGACACTTGCGCATCCATCTGTAGGGTCTTTGAGCCTCACGCAATCTTTTTCTCCTATCCTTTTAAGCGGTGTTCGCATTGATCCCCAAGAGCCTTTTCAGCTGACATTTGTCCTTGACCGTGGGGATTCTGGCCTGCGAGGAGATGCCTTAAAGCCTGAAGCTGATAAGCTTGTCAGATATTTTATGGCAGCCCTCACGATCCCTGAAAAAGATATCTGGGTAAATCTGTCGCCTTATGAGCCTGACCGGACCATCCCTCATGATTTAGGCCTGACAGACATGGGTAAGGACCTTCTTTCTCAAGACTATGTGCTTAAGCAATTGACCGCTTCCTTAGCACACCCACAGGGTGAGCATGGAAGAAAATTTTGGGATACGGTTTACAAAAAGGCTTATGAGGCGTTCGGGACAACTCAGATCCCTGTCGATACGCTGAACAAGGTATGGATCATCCCGGAAAAAGCGGTTGTTCTGGAAAATGCCCAAGGAGCGTCCGTTGCCGAAGCGAAACTAAAGGTCATGCTGGAAGAGGATTATCTTGCGCTAGAGCGCTCAAGTGAAGCGTTAAACGTGAAACGTGAAACGCAAGACGCTTCACGAACGACGAACGACGTTTCACGGAATGCTTTTTCTTCCCAGATCGTCCGCGAGATCTTGCTTCCGCTTTTGGAAAAAGAGGTCAACGAAGGCAAGCATTTTGCGCCTTTGCGCCAGATCTACAGCGCGATCATCCTTGCGGCATGGTACAAGACGGCGTTAAAGAATTCTGTCTTAAACCATGTTTACAGCGATCAACAAAAGATCAGCGGTATTGACATCGAGGATAAAAAGGCAGCTGAAAAAATATACGCTCAGTATTTAGAAACGTTTCTAAGAGGGGCTAACGCATTCGTTCAAGTCGACCACGACCCGATCACAAATAAAAAGATCGCGCGCAAATATTTTTCTGGAGGGATCACAAAGTTCACCGAGCTGACAGGCCCTTCTTCTATTCTTGAGAGGCGACCAGCTGATCAGCTGCCTAGCGGGCCAAGCATTCGGGTTGAGCTTAATGACACAGAGCAAGTGATCAGCAGCGGCTTGATCGTTAGCGATCTGAACCCTGATACTTTGCTTCAGATCGCTGATATTATTCCAGGGTCTCGCCTTGTCGGCGTAAAAGCTGTTGTTGATCTGGCGACCAAAAAGATCTTCTTTTTTCCAACGACAGTGCGCCATCAGGCGATCGTTGCGGAATATTTTCCCGATGCAAAGACGCCGTATGAAGAAATCTTTGGTTTTGAACTTCAGATCAACCCTTCTACGCGCGCGGTTTTAGGGATACAGCTTAACTGGCGAGGGGCGCAGGAGCAGGTAACCACTTTTGAAAATATCCATCAGGCTACGCAGACCCTTCTCAATCATATTTTCTTGTCTCGAGAGAGTCATTTGATCCGTATCAACAACAGAATTGAGTATGACAGAGAATCTGTTGAGAAATTTAACAAAGATAGAAGTGACCTTGTTTATCGAGAGATGTCCGCGGAGCTTGCAACGGATTATTTTATTAAAAATCCTGAGGCCGCGGATCGTATGGTTCATGAGATCGTGGACTTGCTACCGTATGACCCGGAAAATTTAGATCATCGAGGCAAGATCAGCAGGACGATCACACACTTTGCCGCCTTGGTTATTGCCGATCGCCTGCAAAGACATGGCGTTGAAACGGCTTTGATCCAAAAGATCCTTGATCTGCTCTCCGGCATACAAGATCCTGAGCCAGAAGAGGCAGAGATAATCGAAAAGATATCTGACGAGATCCTTGATTCTTTTTTAGCTTTTTCTTTTGCTAATGATGTTCGTGTGATCATGGATCGAGCGACTATTCTATCGAACCCTGAAAGCAGAGTGGCTGGGCCTCAAGAACTAAAGAACCTTTCTGAGTTGGTCCATGATGCTATTGGGACGATCAGTGCAACCAGGCTAATGTTCTTAACGAATCAACATCATTCGACCGTTCAGCGCCAGATCCTGCCGCGCATTTGCACTGATGCTCTGTCAAGACAGCTGTCTGGAGATTTTGATGGCATGGTGGATTTGACAAGAGGTGAAGCAGTATTCTTTCCTCGCTTAAAAAATGGTATTCCCAGAGAAGAGTTTGCCCGTTTTGTTTTAAGGCGCAAAGGGCCTTTCGTTGTTTTTCAATTAAAAACATCTAATGCGCAAAAGCGTAGTTTTTTGCGATCTATTGAACCCGTGGCCATTCTGCGTCTTGGGCAAAAAGATGCTATTTTGACCCAGCAAGAGAATGTCGATATACGCCAAGAATTGATAAAAGCAGAAAGCCATTTACGCTCCAATTTGTTTCTTGACAGATCTTTGGAAAGCTTCTATTCGGTTCCACCCGCATTCAATAGTCCACAGATACAAATAGTATCTTTTAATGAACAGCTTGATGCTGTGATCCAGTGGGTGACATCAGATCGTTCAGATATTCCAGACGTGGAGCCTTTTCTCAAACAGGCGTTTGAAAACGTCCAGAGTATTATTGCTCAGGAAAAAAAGAGTTCTGTCGCAAGTCCTGTTGGAGCTGGCACCCAAAGCGTTTCGGCGCCTATCGAAGCAATCGCCAATCGTGATGTCGTTGGCGGTATTGATTTTGATAAACAGGGTTTTTTAGAAACCATCTCGCAAGAAGGAACGCGAACAGTCTTTTCTGTCCGTGGATCCTTATCCCGCGATATTAAGGGTCTGAAGCCTGTCATCGTTATGATCCAGGATGAGGCGGTTTTTCCTTAGTTTATTCTACGGTTTTTCTATGTCAGCGTATCGCACGATCACTCCCCAAAGTTTTAAATCCTACGGCAAGATCATCCACTATCCCGGACAGAACTCGAAGGGAACAAGGCGTAATCTTTGGCGGATCGTTCATGCAGAAAAAGCGCGCGTAGGTTGGCGGGTCGCTTATCTGGTTTTGCGGGATAAAACGATCGGCCGGTTGGAATGCCATCCTTTTTCCGATGAGACGTTTGAGCCCGTTAAGGGCCGTGCGTTGTTTTTTGTTTCGCGTACGCGATCCCTGAAACGTGTGAAGTGTTTTCTTCTTGATCGCCCTGTAGTTTTGCACAAAGGCATCTGGCATGGCCTTGTCGCACTTGACTCTGAAGCCGAGATCAAGATCACCGAAAACAACTACGTTACTTGTCGGTATTGGCCTCTTGACTCCCGTGTCCGCACACTTGCCTGCTTTCAAAAATGATCTTTTTTCTTGCCTTGACAGACGAGTAAATTAGGTTATAATCAATCAAAAAAATAAAGCCCATGATTCGAAAATACCACCTCATAGACGGAAAGCTTGTCGAAAACGGCAGCAATGAAAGCCCGATCCAGGTGTATGTTAACCCGGATAAGGATGAAAAGTCCTTTCTTGTTAATACGCTGCAGATCGACGAGCACACGCTGAATTCAGCCCTTGATCCCGACGAGTTAAGTCGTTTGGAGTTCGAGGCAAGCCACGCAGCAGTCATCATCAAAAGCCCCAAGCGCTATACGGCTGAAGATAACTTTTTGTTTAAAATTTCCTCCATTGGCCTTTTTTTATTCACAGATAAGTTGGTCATTGTCCTTAGCGAAGAAGCCGTGCTTTTTGACGGGAGGCCCTTTCAGAAACTGCGCTCCACGCTGGATGTTTTCTTAAAAGTGATCTTTCGTTCGATACAGCATTTTGAGAGCCATCTGAACATCATCCACAAGATCTCCAGCGAACTGGAAGCAGAGATCAATCACGCCTTGAACAATAAAGACCTTGTGAACATGTTCAATCTTGAGAAAAGTTTGGTCTATTATCTAAAGGCTATCAGTTCTAACAGCAAGGTTGTTGAGCGCATGAAAGTAAACGCGCCCAAGCTTGGGCTCTCCCAGGAAGACAGTGAGTTCATCGAAGATATTACGATCGAGACCGCGCAGTGCTTTGAAGAAGCGAATACGTATTTGCAGGTTATTTCCAACCTGATGGATGCCTGGGCTTCTATGGTAAGTAACAATATCAATATTCGCATGAAAACGCTGACGATCCTATCGATCTGTATTATGATGCCGACTTTTATCGTGAGCCTTTTTTCCATGAACGTCGCTTTGCCCTTGCCTCAGCAAGAAAGCATGTGGCCGTTCTGGTTCATTGCTTTTCTTGGGAGTTTATCCGTAATCGTGATCGCTGTCTTATGGCGTGTCCGTAAGTGGTAAAACAATACACCGCTCACCATAAAGGAGAGGAAGAATGCCGACACCGTTAGAAAAATGGGTTGAACAACAAGCACAGCTAACAAAGCCGGATAAGATCTATTGGTGCGATGGCTCCGAGGAAGAGGCGCGTACGCTCATGCAGATCGGCATGCAGGAAGAAAATATTGAAGGAACGCCAGTTTTTCAAGCGCTCAATCCTTCTGCTTGGCCGGATGCGTATTTTCACCGCAGTCATCCTAGTGATGTGGCACGCACAGAACACCTAACCTTTGTTTGTCATAAAGAAAAGGTAACTGCCGGCCATAATAATAACTGGATGGCGCCGGATGAAGCAAAAGCCCTTATGACTAAGCTTTCCGATGGCTGCATGAAGGGAAGGACCATGTACGTTCTTCCTTATATGATGGGCCATCCGGACTCTCCCTATGCGAAGGCTTGCGTTCAGATCACTGATATTTCCTATGTGGCCGTTAGCATGCGGATCATGACGCGCATGAGCAAAAAGGTGGTCGAGAAAATCGGCAATAGCGAGAACTTCGTGCGCGGGCTTCATTCCGTAGGGGATTTCGACGTTAATAAACGCTTTGTAATGCATTTTCCAGAAGAAAATTTTGTCTGGAGCATCGGCTCAGGCTATGGCGGCAACGCTCTCTTAGGGAAGAAATGTTTTTCTTTGCGCATTGCTTCCTGTCAAGGTTATCGCGAAGGATGGCTTGCCGAGCATATGGTTATCTTGGGGATCGAGGATCCTCAAGGAAACATCAGCTATGTGACTGTCGCTTTGCCGTCTGCTTGCGGAAAAACAAATTTGGCCATGTTGCAGCCGACCTTGCCTGGATATAAGGTGTGGACCGTTGGTGATGATATTGCCTGGCTTAACGTTGGAAAAGATGGACGACTATATGCCATCAATCCTGAGGCAGGCTTTTTTGGCGTAGCCCCTGGCACTTCCATGAAAACGAATCCCAACATGATGCGCACGTTACACGCGAATAAGTTTTATCCGACTTTATTCACGAATACGGCTTTAAACGTTGAGACAAATGAGCCTTGGTGGGAAGGATTGGATGGGCCGAGGCCAGAAAAATTGATCGATTGGCAAGGAAAGCCATGGGATCAAAATTCTGGCACAAAAGCGGCGCATCCCAACTCGCGATTTACTGTTTCGCTGTATAACTGTCCAACCCTCTCTAAGGAAGTTGACAATCCTCAGGGTGTTCCGATCTCGGCGATCATTTTGGGTGGGCGCAGGACCCAGCGCGTGCCTCTTGTTGTTGAAGCCTTTGATTGGCAAAACGGTGTTTTCTTAGGCGCGCGTACAGGGTCGGAGATGACAGCTGCCGCAGCAGGGCAAGTTGGCGCTTTGCGACGTGATCCAATGGCCATGCTGCCGTTCTGCGGTTACAATATGGGAGATTATTTGGCTCACTGGCTGAAGATCGGACAACGCTTGACGCATCCGCCAAAGATCTTCGCGGTGAATTGGTTTCGCGTGGATGATCAGGGAGAATTTGTTTGGCCTGGTTTTGGCGAGAATATTCGTGTTTTAAAATGGATGATCGATCGAGCAAGCGGCCGTGTTGGCGCGCGTCAAACACCGATCGGGCTTCTGCCGGAATTAAAAGATCTTGATATGGCTGGTCTACATATCCCTCAGGAAAAGATGGAGAAGCTTTTTGCCGTTGATCCGGATGGCTGGCGAGAGGAAGTCAGGGATATTGAGAAATTCTTCCATGAATTTGGGGATCGCTTACCTAAGGCCATGGCGGAAGAGTGCGCAAAGTTAGCTAAGGCCTTTGCTTAAAGATCAGTGTAAAGGTTTTGAATAAAACCATCTGTTCACCCTCAAATATTTCGGGAGCGAACAGATGGTTTTTTGTTGGACCGCATTCTTTTTTTCTGGTGATAGACAGTAAACTCCAAGCGTGTTAAGATTCGACCATGATGTCAGAATTTTCTTTTCTTCCCATGTTTCCCACTGAGGTCCGCCGTAAGGGCTGGAGTGAAATAGATATTTTGATCGTCAGCGGGGATCCTTATGTCGATCATCCGGCGTATGGCGCGGCTGTGATCGGCCGCGTACTACAGGCGCAAGGCTACAAAGTCGGCATCATCGCGCAACCGGACTGGAAGACAACAAAAGATTTTACGCGCTTAGGCCGTCCGCGCTTGTGCGCGTGCGTGACCGCGGGCAATGTTGATTCGATGATCGCGAATTATACGGCCAACAAGCGCCATCGTTCTTGTTGGCGCGGCGAAAAGGGATTTCAAGGCGCGCGGCCTGATCGCGCGACCATTGTGTATGTTAATCAGCTGCGGGCTGCATTTAAGCAACTGCCTATCATTATTGGCGGCGTAGAAGCGAGTTTGCGGCGTTTAGCGCATTATGATTATTGGGATGATGCTGTCCGCCGATCTTTGTTGTTAGACGCGAAGGCGGATATTCTAGTTTATGGCATGGGCGAGCGGCAGATCGTTGATATCGCGCATCGCCTGCGGCAAGGGGAGACGATCTCAGCGCTCCGCTCGATCCCGGGAACCGTTGTCCGCGCGAACAAGGAAGATGTGCCCAGCAATGCGCTTTGGCTGCCGTCGTTCGAAGAAATAGGCCAAGATCCCAAAATATTTAACCGAGCATTTCGCTTGGCGTATGAGCAGATGAACCCTTTTGCCGCAAGGCCGATCGTTCAAACCCATGGCGGTCAGTGTGTCTTGCAGTTGCCGCCTGCCTTACCATTAACAACACAAGAATTAGATGCAAGTTATGCCTTACCGTATCAGCGTAAACCCCATCCGTTTTATGATGCTTTTGGCGGTGTCGTTGGATTTGAAACCGTGCGCTGGTCGATCATCGCTGTGCGGGGTTGTCCGGGAGAATGCAGCTTTTGCGGATTGACCATGCATCAGGGACGCATTGTTCAAAGCCGAAGTGAAGAGTCGATCTTGGCTGAGGCAAGGGCTTTAGCACGCGACCCTGATTTTAAAGGAACGATCACTGATATTGGCGGTCCAACAGCCAATTTGTATGGCGCACAATGCCAGAAAAAAGGCGCGCACGGTCCCTGCGCTGACAAGCAGTGCCTTATGCCGCAGAAATGTTCCGCGCTTGATATTCCTTATTCGCGAACGATCGCATTGTATGAGGCGATCCGTAGGATCCCGCGCGTAAAGCATGTTTTTGTTAGCAGTGGCTTGCGCTATGATCTATTGCTTGAGCCAGAGGCCAAAGAGTATTTGCGTCAGTTGTGCGCGTACCATATCAGTGGCCAGATGAAGGTGGCCCCTGAGCATACAGAGGATGGGGTTTTGGCGGTTATGAACAAACCGTCTTATAAGAAATATGAAGAGTTTGTTCAGGAATTCGAGAAAGTTAACAGCCGGCTTAAAAAAAGAAGTTATTTGGTAAATTATTTTATTAGCGCGCATCCAGGCAGCTGTCTTGAGAACGCGCTGTCATGCGCGACAAAACTTTTATCGCGGCGTATCCGTCCGGAACAAATTCAAGATTTTTTGCCTTTGCCTATGACGGTTTCAGGCTGTATTTATCACACAGGATATCATCCAATGACGGATAAGCATGTTTTTACGCCTAAAAGCCATGAAGAGCGCGCGCTTCAAAGAGCGCTTTTGCAGTCGCAAAATGTCAGCAATCGCCTATTGATCAAAAAGGCCTTAAAGATGTTGCGCCGTGAGGACCTATCCAAAAGATTTGGCGTACGATAGCCTATGAAAAAGAGAATTTTATCCATTTTCTGCTGTGGCGTTATTATAGGCACTGCGTCCTTATCGTGGGCCGCCTCTCAGTCTCTTTCTGTTGAAGAGATCGTTTCCAAGAACGCTGACGCGATCGTACTTGTGGGAGCGCTGACCGCAAAAGGAACGAGTTTCGGAAGTGGTTTTGTTGTTTCGCGCGACGGTTTGATCGTCACGAATTATCATGTGATCCATAATGCTCTTAGCGTTGGCATCAAATTAAAGAATAACAAGCGATACGAGAACGTTCTCTTGGCCTATACGGATGAACAGAAAGATATCGCGGTCTTAAAAGTACAAAAAGGCAACTTTGCGCCTGTTGCTTTAGGCAACAGTCAGAACGTAAAGACAGGTGAGCGCGTGGTCGCTATCGGGAATCCTTTGGGATTAGAGCGTACTGTTTCTGATGGTTTGATCAGCGCGATCCGGGACGCTGGCAAGGGGCTGAAGGTTTTGCAGATCACAGCGCCTGTCTCTGAGGGCTCTAGCGGGGGACCTTTGTTCAACATGAAAGGCGAGGTGATCGGTATCGCCGTTGGAACGAACAAAGACGGCCAGAATATCAATTTTGCCATCCCGATCAATTATGTTAAACGCTTGCTTGATCCTGACAGGAATTCGCGCAAAGATGAAAGACAAAAAGTAAGTGAACGCTCAAAACATACGCGCATTTATACTGTGCGCAGTAAGGATACGTTGTTTAGCCTGTCGCGGCGCTTTAATACAAGCGTTGAACATTTAATGAAGATCAACGGCTTGGCTGATGCAAATATTTTCGCAGGTCAAGCGCTGAAAGTTCCAAAAGCGCCGTAGGGATCTTTAGGCTGATCCTGTGGCGCAAACGGTTATCCAGGAGGTTTTTGTGAGAAGCAAGAATATTTTTCCTTTCAAGGTTTTAAAGAAGGTCCGCGAAGAAAAACCCATCGTTCATCATGTGACCAATTGGGTCACGATCTATGATTGCGCGAATATTGTTAAAACTTTTGGCGGCTCACCCGTGATGGCTCATGCGAAAGAGGAGGTCGCCGACATGGTGCAGATCGCCAACAGCCTTGTGTTGAACATCGGGACGCTGACCCCGGAGCTTGTTGACGCGATGAAATCGGCCGCCAAGGCCGCGAACAAAAAAGGTATTCCGGTTGTTCTGGATGTTTGCGGGGCGGGAGCGACCCCATTGCGCGATAAAAAATCTTTTGAGCTCTTAAATGAAACGCATGTCGATATCATCAAGGGGAATGCTTCGGAGGTTGCGCGCGTTGCAGGGGAGTCTGTTTCAACTAAGGGTGTAGACGCGGGCGATGTGCAAAAGGATATGGTCAAGGTCGCTGAGGGTTTGGCAAAAGAACGCCATTGTGTCGTTGTTGTCACAGGCAAAGAAGATATCATTACTGACGGTGCAAGAACATTGATCGTCAAAAATGGTGATGCGATGATGGCGCATGTTGTCGGGACTGGATGCATGGCGGCATCTGTCGTTGGCACTTTTGCTGCGGTTGAAAAAGACCTTGTATCTGCCGCCGCGAGCGCTTTAGCCTGCTTTGGGATCGCGGCCCAGCGCGCGGCGAGAATGTCCAAGGGGCCAGGAACATTTAAAGAACGACTGTTTGATTGCGTGTTCCATTTAGACCAAGGCACGGTCATAAAGATGCAGCGTATCACCTCTTATCGTTGAGACATCATCAGGATCGATCTTGCGGGATCGCTTGATCATCAGGGCCAAGAAAATCGTTGTCATGGAACTTTTTTCTTGGCCCTTTTGTCTAATAGTGTAAGGGCGCGATCATGATGGAAAATTTAATTCTTTTGTAAATAGATGATGCGCCTGGACATTGTTTTGATAGAATAAAGACAAAAGTTTTGGGAAGCCGCTCCATGAATACGAAAAGATCATTAATATTCATAAGTATACTATTTATATTGTCTTCTTTCATCCCTACCTTAGGCGCTCAAGAAGTCCTCACATGGCATGACTGCCTTGCGCAAGCGAAAGAAAACAATCCCGACCTTATTTCATCCGCGGAAAAAGTAAATCAACAAAGATCAGGAAAAGATATCGTTGCCAGTAGCCTTTATCCGCAAACTAGCGCTACCTTCGGCGCTTCCACATCAGAAGCAGGATCAGACAGCGGGTCTTCCGCGACAACCAACAGTTATTCTTATGGCATTAACGCGAGCCAGCTGATCTTTGACGGCCGGAAAAGCATCAACAGCGCCAAGGCAGCGGATGAAGAGATCATTGCCGCGCAAGAAAATTATCGCTTCACGTCAGCGCAAACACGCTGGAATTTACGCGCGTCTTTTGTAAAGTTGCTCAAGGCCCAAGAGTTGATCAAGGTCGCTGAAGATATTGAAAAGATCCGCCGGGACAATCTTGTGCTGATCACGTTGCGTTATCAATCCGGTTTGGAGCATAAGGGCGCGCTTTTGACCGCTGAGGCGAATGTCGCTCAGGCGCGCCTTGAACTCGCGCAAGCAAAGCGTGATGTGGAGCTGGCACAGCGTCAACTCGCGAAAGCCATGGGAGCAAAAGAGTTCAAGGTATTCTTTGTTCAAGGAGATTTTATTGTTTCCGATACAGCCGCCCAGAAGCCGGACCTGGAAGCGCTGATCAAAAATAATCCATCTGTGCTGCAGGCGATCGCGAAAAGGAACGCGGCTATGTTGAACATCAGCGCGAGCAAGGGGAATTTTTCTCCGCGGATCTCCGCTAGCGCGGGGGCTGGGCGAAAAAGTTCTGATTGGCCTCCGGAGAACAATCAATGGAGCGCGGGGCTGAACGTTAATTTACCTTTATTTGAAGGCGGGTTAAAGCAAGCGCAGTTAGACCAGTCGCGGGCTTCTTATCGTCAAGCCCAAGCGGACGCGCGGATCGCCGAAGACACTGTTCTGGTCAATCTACAGCAGGCGTGGGGTAATTTGCAGGACGCCTTAGAACGTGTTGGCGTTGAGCAAAAAACATTGGAAGCTTCGCAAGAGCGGTCAAAGATCGCGGAAGCCCAGTATGCCATCGGTTTTATTTCTTTTGATAATTGGATCATTATCGAGAACGATCTGGTGACAGCCAAAAAATCCTATCTGCAGGCGCAAGCCGCGGCTTTGTTGGCCGAAGCGGATTGGGTCTTGGCGAAAGGAGAAACGTTAGAGTATGCGCATTAAAAAGATACTTCTTATTATTTTGTTTGTTGGGTTGGTCTCAGGCGGCCTATGGGCGAAATTTCATTGGAAAGAGACGTCCGCGAAAACGAGCAGTCTGACAGAGGTCATTCCTTTTATAGGCGATATTGAGAATGTGATCTCAACCACGGCGACTGTGCTGCCGCGCAATCGCCTGGAGATCGTTCCGCCGGTCAATGGCCGCATCGACAACATCCTTGTCCGTGAAGGCCAGCGGGTAACAACAGGGCAAACATTGGCTGTCATGAGCTCTACTGAGCGTGCGGCATTATTGGACGCGGCGCGCGGACAGGGAGAGGAGACGCTAAAATATTGGCAAGAAGTCTACAAGGCGATCCCTCTAACTTCGCCTATTGACGCGGATGTGATCGTATCCAAAACTCAGGCCGGCCAGACGGTCACAACCGCGGACGCGGTCGTTGTCTTATCAGATGAGTTGATCGTGCGCGCGCAAGTGGATGAAACCGATATCGGCAAGGTAAAGCTTGGCCAATTCGCGACCGTCACGCTCGATGCCTATCCTGATGAGAAGATCAACGCGGTCGTACAACATATTTATTATGAGTCCAAAACGATCAATAATGTGACGATGTACGAAGTTGATCTGGCGTGCGAAAAGATCCCTTCATTTTTTCGCTCCGGCATGAACGCGACCGTTGATTTTTTAGAAAATTCTAAAAAAGACATCCTCCTTATCCCCCTAGAAGCGGTCACGACTGAAAACGGCGAAAGCTTTGTCTTTGTAAGATCGTCTCAAGGAGCAGAGCCTGTTAAAAGACAAGTACAGTTGGGACTTTCCGATGAGCGTTATTGGGAAGTGATCTCGGGGATCAGCAAGGACGATATTGTGATCATCAAAAAGCAGACAGCTAATTCTTCCGGCGATCGGTCTGAAAAAAATCCTTTCATGCCAAAAATGCCAACACGAAAGAAAAATAGCGAGATCATCCGATAAATCATTATGATCGAGATCAGGAATCTTAATAAAACCTACCAGATGGGATCCGTCAAGGTCGAGGCACTGCGCAAAACGTCCTTGAAGATCGCCGCGGGTGAGTTTGTCGCCATTATGGGAGCGTCGGGCTCCGGCAAGTCTACTTTGATGCATGTTTTGGGGTTGCTTGACAGGCCGGATTCAGGAGAGTTCCTTTTAGAAGGCGAAGACATGACAAAGCTTTCTGACAAGGAATTGGCGTTGGTGCGCAATCAGCTTGTTGGATTTGTTTTTCAGCAATTTCATTTATTGCCGCGTATGACAGCGCTTGAAAACGCTCAACTTCCCTTGATCTACGCGGGGCGTAAGCATTTAAAAGATCGTGCGATCAAAGAAATAACAGAGGTTGGGCTTAAAGACAGGATGCTGCATAAGCCCAATGAAATGTCCGGAGGCCAGCAGCAAAGGGTGGCGATCGCCCGGTCGCTTGTCAACGACCCTCCGATCATCTTGGCTGATGAGCCGACAGGGAATCTTGATACCAAAAGCAAGGAAGAGATCGTCGCGATCTTAAAGAAGCTCAATCAAAAAGGCAAGACGATCATTATCGTTACCCATGAACCGGAGATCGCCGCGCATTGCCGCCGCATCATTTATATGCGCGACGGACAGATCATTTCCGATCAAGCAAACGCCCAGGCCCTTGGGCCAGGGCAGGGATCTTTTCAGGAAACCCCTGTCAAAGATATCTTGTCCAATGCCAAAAAGTCTTTTAGCGCGCGGATGGAGCTTTTTGATTATTTTCGCCAGGCTTTGTTCGCCATGATGTCACATAAGATGCGTTCTTTTTTGTCTATCCTGGGTGTTCTGATCGGCGTAGCAGCTGTTGTCGCGATGCTCGCGATCGGTCAAGGCGCGAAAGAATCTATCGAAAAGCAGTTGTCTTCCCTTGGCTCCAACCTGCTCATTGTCAGATCTGGGGCGCCTATGTCTGGAGGTGTCGCTCTCGAGGCAGGGGCGGCAACACGGCTTCGGACAAAGGATGTTTCCGCCATTAAAGATCTTAAAGAATATGTTTACAGCGCCAGCCCGTCGGTATCGTCCAGGGCGCAGGCGGTCTTTGGAAACAAGAACTGGAATACCCGGGTTGAGGGAGTTGATGTTGAATATGAACGCATACGCGCCTCTACGCCAACATCAGGGAGGTTTTTTACAGCCCAAGAGGTCAAGCAAAGAGACAAGGTCGCCTTGCTGGGAACAACGGTCTTAAAAGAACTTTTTGGCGATACTGATCCTTTGGGCCAGACCATTAAGATCAACGCGATCAACTTTAAAGTGATCGGTGTCTTACCCGCCAAGGGATCGATGGGCCCATCGGATCAGAACGATATCATCATTATCCCTATTACGACTGCGATGTATCGCGTCCTGGGGAAACAATATTTGGATTCTATTTATGTGGAGGCGAAAGACGCGGATCTCATTGACGAGACCCAGAGAGCTATTGTCAGGCTGATGATCAAAGAGCATCGCTTACGCACCGATGAACAAAAAGATTCTTTTCAGATTCGCAACATGGCAGATATTAAAAACACATTAACGGCTACCACAAAAACAATGTCGCTTTTATTAGGCGCTATTGCCGCTATTTCGTTGTTGGTCGGCGGGATCGGCATCATGAACATCATGCTTGTTTCTGTCACGGAACGTACGCGCGAGATCGGATTGCGCAAAGCGATCGGGGCGAATAACACGGATATCATGATTCAATTTTTGATCGAGGCGGTCTTGATGTCGCTGTTGGGCGGCATCAGCGGCGTTGCTTTGGGTGTGGGAGCATCGATTCTGATCACATCCATTGCCGGTTGGGCTGCCAAGGTCTCAGTTTTCTCGATCGCGTTATCTGTTGTCTTTTCTCTTTTTATCGGCGTTGTCTTTGGGCTTTGGCCGGCCCGTCAAGCTTCCAAGCTAGATCCCATTACGGCCTTGCGTTACGAATAATATTTTTCAGTCAGCTTGTTGACAAATACACTTGCTTGATGTTTAATGATAGCGTTGTTGTATAAGAAAAAAGGGGAGGCCGCTAAAGCGGCCTGAGAGTCTTCGTGGTAACGAAGTGACCCTGATAACCTGATCTGGATAATGCCAGCGGAGGGAAAGGACGGTGAACATATTGGGCCTTTATGCTTTCGCATAAAGGTTTTTTATTTTCCGCTTTCAAAATCTGGCGGTTTTCCAGATTTATTTAAAAGGAGATTTTATGCGTATTGATGAGATCAAAGTTTCAAAGGCTATTCTGACAACTTTTCAAAAGAAATTCTTGGATTTTCTCGATGTGGATGCCGCGATCGTCGGCGGAGGGCCGGCGGGAATGGTCTGCGGGTATTATTTGGCAAAGGCCGGCAAGCGCGTTGCGTTGTTTGAGCGCAAGCTTTCCGTGGGCGGCGGCATGTGGGGCGGCGGCATGATGTTCAATGAGATCGTTGTCCAGCATCAGGCAAAGGCTGTCCTGGATGAATTTGGTATCCGCACAGAGCTTTTTGAAGAAAATTGCTATACGGCGGACGCGGTTGAATGTGTTTCGGGCATTTGTTTTAAGGCTGTTCAGGCGGGGCTCAAGGTCTTTAATCTAATGAGCGTTGAAGATGTGATGGCTCGCAACAAAAAGATCAGGGGTCTTGTCTTGAATTGGACAGCTGTGGAGATGGCCAATCTTCATGTGGACCCGATGACGATGCGCGCTAAGCATGTGGTGGACGCTACAGGCCATGCGGCAGAGGTCGTGCGCATCGTTGAGAGAAAATCAGGTATTCGGCTAAAGACAAAAACCGGCAAGATGATGGGTGAGGGGTCTATGTGCGCCCATGAAGGAGAGCTCGCCACACTGCGTAATTCAAAAGAGGTTTGCGATGGGCTATCCGTTTGCGGGATGTGCGCTAACGCGGTTTTTGGCGGCCCTCGCATGGGGCCGATCTTTGGGGGTATGCTTCTGTCAGGACGCAAGGTCGCCCAGGAGCTGATCAAGAAAATATAGGATGAGTCTGTAAAGGGCTGGGCGCTATTCGCGCCCAGCCCTTTGTCTTTGAAGTTTGCCCATTTTTCTTGGAAGTCTTGAAAAGTAAATAGGATAAGAAGAAACGTTCTGGGGTTTTCGCAAAAAATTTAATCAGATTGGAAACCTGAAAGGCGGGTAACGAGAAGCTGCGTCTTAAAAGTTGTGTTATAATTAACTTCATGAAATGTTCCAAGACTTATAATCTTAAAGTAGTAAATCCCAAATTAGCTTTAGAATGGCACCCTACCAAGAATGGCCAGTTAAGCCCAAATGATGTAGCACCCAAATCTAATAAAAGAGTGTGGTGGAAATGCATCAAAGGTCATGAGTGGGAAGCAAAGATTAATAATCGTTCAGCTTTAGGAAGAGGGTGTCCAGTCTGTGCGAATAAAGTTGCCGTTGAAGGAGTAAATGATTTAGGCACAACTCACCCACAACTTATAGAAGAATGGCATCCAAGCAGAAATAGTAATTTAACTCCAAAGAATGTTACGCATGAAAGTGGCAGAAAAGTTTGGTGGTTATGCCCAATAGGGCACGAATATCAAGCAAGTATACTTCATAGGTCATCGGGAACAAACTGTCCTTTTTGTAACTCTGGCAGGCAGACATCTTTTGCAGAACAAGCTGTTTTTTATTATGTTAAAAAATTATATCCTGATGCCAAAAGTCGATATTCAGCAAGATTTCTAGGCAGAATGGAGTTGGATATTTACATCCCTTCTATAAAATATGCAATCGAATATGATGGTGAAGCGTGGCATAAAAAAGACACGATCAAGCGAGAACAGTTGAAATATAAGAGGTGCCACGAAAATGGTATTAAACTCATAAGATTGAGAGAAAAATTTGCTGAACTTGGTTCAGATGTTGCTGATTATCAGTTTGGGACTAATAAGCTATATGAACCTAAGAATCTCGAATACATAATAAAGGAAGTTTTTAAACGTATAAATTTTTCTGATGGCTGGATGATGAAATGCCCCGTAGATGTAAATATAAAACGTGATAAGTTCGAAATAGAAAATTACAGATTTAATTTAAAGAAAGGTTCTCTCTTGGACAAATTTCCTCAAATTGCAAGAGAATGGCATCCAACAAAAAATGGCAGCTTGAGGCCTAGCATGTTTAAGCCTCGTTCAGATAAAGAAATCTGCTGGAAATGCTTTATTTGTGGTTATGAATATGAATCCACAATTGGTCATAGAACGTATGGGACAGGATGTCCAAAATGTGCAATCGAAAAAGTTACACAAATAAAACGAAAACCAGTGAACATGATTGACCCTAATACAGGTGAAGTTGTTTCAAAATTTATTTCAATTTCAGATGCATCAAGGAAAATGAAAATTAATAGTTCAAATATTTCAATGGTATGTAAAGGGCAAAGACCCAAGGCAGGCGGGTATTATTGGTCGCATGATAAAAAAGATGAATAAAAACAAATAAGTGCCAAGGAAAAAGCTGCCAGATATATTTTAGGTGACAGGCAAAAGCATTAAACAAGCTCTAACCTGCTTCAGCCTGCGACCGCTATTTGACGCTTAAAGCTTGACACAAATCTGGCACGTGAGGATTTTTTTATAGCATAGTTGTTAAGAAAATAAAGATTTTCGGTTTCGTAACCTGAAGGGCTCTGATGAATACAATTCATCAGAGCCCTTTTTGTTGTTTAGACTCACAGATCATCGATTAAAAATAAGCCTTGACAAAGCGCACTCTTCATTATATACTCTACCATGTCTATAGGGATTATAGGGAAACGGAGAGATATGAAAGTCACATACAAAGGGGATTACGCGCTCAAGGCAGTCCTGGATCTAGCAATTCATTACGACAAAAAACTTGTCACCACCCATGAGATCGCCGAACGCATTGACGCTCCCATAAAATTTTTAGAGCAAGTTCTTGTGGAATTAAAAAAGGGAGGTTTTATCGAAAGCCGGCGCGGCAAGGTTGGCGGGTATTCGCTCTCGCGTGACCCCAGCAAGATCACAGTAGGCGAGGTGATCCGTTTTGTTGATGGGCCCATAGAACCTATTTCCTGCGTGAGCGCAGGGTATACGAATTGCGCGGATCTAAGAAAATGTGTGTTTAAGAAAATATGGCATCAGGTCGCGGATGCAACAGCGGATATTATTGACAATGTGACCTTTGAGGACTTGGTTGTTCGGGTCAGCGCGCAGGAACAGGCGCTTGTTTACTCTATATAAGGGAAGATCATTTGGCATATAACAAAAGGAGAAAGAATGAGCAAGATCGATCATAAGCTTAAGACAGAAACGCTCGCGCTTCATGGCGGGCAGGAAGCAGACCCCACGACAGGATCGCGCGCGGTACCCATTTATCAGACAACATCGTATCAATTTAAGAGCAGTGAACATGCCGCGAATCTTTTTGGGCTCAAGGAATTCGGCAATATTTATACACGCCTGATGAACCCTACAACGGATGTCTTTGAAAAACGTATCGCGGCCCTTGACGGCGGTGTGGGTGCCTTGGCGGTTGCTAGCGGCCAGTCGGCGATCACGCTTTCGCTTTTGAACATCGCGCAGGCAGGGGACGAGATCGTCTCCGCGGACAATCTTTACGGAGGAACGTACACGCTTTTTCACTACACGTTCGCGCGTTTAGGCATCAAGGTCAAATTCGTAAAATCTAACGACTTAGACGCGATCCAAAAAGCTATCACGCCTAAAACAAAGGCGATCTATGCTGAATCTATCGGAAACCCTAAGCTTGATGTCGCTGACCTGGAGGGGATCTCCAAGGTGGCGCATAAAAATGGCATCCCGTTTATCTTAGATAATACGTCTTCGCCGTATCTTTTGCGTCCCATTGATCATGGTGTGGATATCGTTGTTTATTCAGCGACGAAATTCATCGGAGGCCATGGGACAAGTATCGGTGGTGTCATTGTTGATTCGGGCAAGTTCGACTGGACCAACGGTAAATTCCCTTTGATCGCTGACCCTGATCCGAGCTATCACGGGATCAATTTTGTTGAGGCGTTAAAGCCGTTGGGGAATATCGCCTATATCATCAAGGCGCGGGTTACGCTTTTGCGGGATCTGGGACCGTGCGTTTCACCGTTTAATTCGTTCTTGTTGTTGCAGGGGCTTGAAACGCTTCATCTTCGCTTGCCGCGGCATTCGGAAAATGCTCTTGCCGTAGCAAAGTATCTTAAAAAACATCCTAAGGTCAGCTGGGTGAATTATCCGGGACTTGAGGACAGCCCTGAAAAAGAACGCGTGAAGAAATATTTGCCTAAAGGGGCGGGTGCCATCATCGGTTTTGGTATCAAGGGCGGGCTTGAGGCAGGCAAAAAATTCATTAACGCGCTAGAGCTTATATCGCATCTGGCGAATATTGGTGACGCGAAGACCCTCGCGATCCATCCGGCCACAACAACACATCAACAGCTCTCAGCTGAGGAACAGCTGGCGACGGGTGTTACGCCGGATTTTATCCGTTTATCGGTCGGCCTTGAGCATGTTGATGATATTTTAGCTGATATTGAACAAGCATTAGGAAAAACTTAATAATAAGAGGAAGCTCCGCGGTCGCTTGTCTATCAATTGATAGACAAGCTCCCTGGGGTAAATTCGTGCGACTGACTTGACGTCAATCAAAAGGACTCCGCAAGTCAGGCACTCATTTAAGGAAAGGCATAATGGTGCGCCATGGCTAAAATTTATTCTGATATCACAAAAACTGTCGGCAATACGCCTTTAGTGAAGATCAATAAGCTCGCGAAAGGCCTTGGAGCCACGATCCTTGCAAAGCTGGAATTCTTTAATCCGCTTTCAAGTGTCAAGGACCGTATCGGTGTTGCCATGATCGAGACGGCTGAGAAAAAAGGATTGTTAAAAAAAGGCACTACGATCATTGAGCCAACGAGTGGCAACACAGGGATCGCGCTCGCGTTTACGGCGGCCGCTAAAGGTTACAAACTGATTCTGACCATGCCGGAGACAATGAGCGTGGAGCGACGACAGCTTTTGAAGATCCTGGGCGCCGAACTGATATTAACCGAAGGCGCTAAGGGCATGCGGGGTGCGGTTGAAAAAGCAGAAGAGCTCGCGAAGTCAACACCCAATAGTTTTATCCCTCAACAATTCAATAATCCGGCCAATCCGGAGATCCACCGCAAAACGACCGCAGAAGAGATCTGGAAAGATACTGACGGCAAGGTGGATATTTTTATTGCCGGCGTTGGCACTGGGGGAACGATCACTGGGGTCGGAGAAGCATTAAAGAAGAAAAAACCATCGATCAAAGTGATCGGGATCGAGCCTAAGGACTCGCCTGTGTTATCCGGCGGAAAACCCGGACCTCACAAGATCCAAGGGATCGGTGCAGGATTTGTGCCTCAGATCTTTAACCCAAAGATTATCGATGAGATTATTACGGTCGCGCACGAAGATGCCGGGATTTGCGCTAGAACATTGGCCAGAGAAGAAGGGATCCTGATCGGGATCTCAAGCGGTGCGGCGCTTTGGGCCGCGCTGGAAGTTGCCAAGCGTCCGGAATCTAAAGGAAAAACGATCGTTGTTGTTTTTCCAAGCTGCGGCGAGCGGTATCTGTCCACCTGGCTTTTCCAGGATATTTAAGAATAGGGAGATGGCCAAGATCAAGTGTTGTCATCAATGAAGGCTGAGGATATACTTATTATATGAGAATGATATTTAGGCTTATAGCCTGCTTGGCAATGGTTATGTTGTTGTCCGGAATGTTCTCGCGCGTTGTTCATTGCGATCAGGCGCAATGTGCATGCTGCCAAAAGTGTTGTCCGGAAGAAAAAAGCTGCCATCAGGAAGATTACAGCTGTCTTTGCGGGAACGCAACACAGTTGCAGACTATCGTTATCGAGAAAAATAGCTTATTTCAGCCTGTTATTCTTGCAGGCCATCTGCCTAAGAACCTTTTTTCGTATTCTTTTCTTTTGATCAAGGATATTTTCCATCCTCCTAAGGCGTAAAGCCGACTCCAAATTCTTTAACCATTGACATTATAAAAGGAGATTATTATGAAAAATTGTCTTTTGATCTTAGCTGTCGTCATGTTCGCTTTTGTCGCTTGCGGACAGTCGCTGGCTGCCGGAAAGGCATGTTGCTTGAAGTCATCATCCTGCGCCTGCGGGAAAGCAGGGTGCCTTGTCGATGGCAAATGTGCTTGCGCGGAAAATTGTTGCAAGTCATGTGCATGCGGCTGCGCAGAGCAAAAAGCAGAGCAAGGTTGCAACTGTCATAAAAAATAAGCGATAAGCTTATCGACAGATCACCGGGAGCAGAGAGCGTCTCTGCTCCCGGTTTTTATTTAAGGGAGGCGAAAAAATGTTTAAAAATATATTCTTTCCTGTCTTTCTTGCTACAATCGTGAGAAACACGATCAAGGTCAAAGATCATGAAGAGCATGGCACATATCCGGCAGACATTTCGCGCGCTCGCGAACAAAAATTATCGCTTCTTTTTTATCGGACAAAGCATTTCTTTAGTTGGGACATGGATGCAGCAGGTTGCCATGAGCTGGCTTGTGTATCGCCTGACAGGCTCTGCCTTGTGGCTGGGATTGATCGGTTTTTTGGGCCAGGCGCCGGCATTCTTTCTAACACCTTTTGCTGGTGTTTTGGCTGATCGTTATAAGCGGCATCGGATCCTGATGACCACGCAGATCCTGGCTATGAGCCAGGCCATCGTTCTTTTTGTGCTCGTCCTAACCGATATTATTTCGCTATGGCATATCATTGTGCTTAGCATCCTGTTTGGATTGATCAATGCTTTTGATATTCCTGCCCGCCATGCTTTCACGATCGAGATGATCGATAAGAAAGAAGACCTCAGCAACGCGATCGCTCTCAATTCTTCCATGGTGAATTTGGCAAGGCTGATCGGCCCGTCGGTTGCCGGTATTATCATTGCGAGCGCGGGAGAAGATCTTTGTTTTCTTCTTAACGCGCTGAGTTATGTCGCTGTCATCATCGCGCTTTTTATGATGAAAATAAGCGGCCAGCCTCCCGCGTTAAGGCAGGTCTCTATCCTGGCGCATTTGCGCGAAGGCTTTTCGTACGCTTTTGGATTTCCACCGATCCGCTATATCCTTTTTCTTTTAGGGCTTGTGAGCTTGATGGGAGTTCCTTATCAGGTCTTGATGCCTATTTTCGCTAAAGAGATCTTTCAGGGCGGGCCTGCAACATTAGGGTTTCTGATGTCCATGGCCGGTATAGGCGCATTGATAGGGGCGGTTTATCTTGCGGGGCGCAAGACCGTGTTAGGCCTAGGCAAGATCATCGGGATCGCGGCGATCGTTTTTGGATTAGGACTCTTTTTGTTCGCTCGTTCAACGAATTTGTGGTTTTCCTTTGTGATCGTGTGTATCGCTGGCTTCGCGATGATGGTTCAGATGGCGGCAAGCAATACGGTCTTGCAGACCGTTGTCGACGAAGACAAAAGGGGCCGCGTGATGAGCTTTTATACCATGGCGTTCATGGGAACAGCGCCCTTTGGCGCTTTGATCGCCGGATGGCTAGCCAGCAAGATAGGCGCGCCATCGACCTTGATGATCGGCGGTATTTGCTGTGTGGCAGGCGGGATCGCCTTTTTACGCAAGTTGCCTATTGTGCGAGAAACAATTCGCCCGGTTTATCTTAAGAAAGGCATCATCCAGGAAATCATTCGCGACATCCGTGAAGTGTCGTGAGGCTGTCGAGATCAGGCAATATCCTGGAATGCTTTTTTCAGTAATTCTTGCGACGGTGGCCTTGTGAACCAGCTGACGACAGGAACCACGATGAAAGGAACGATCATCGCGATGCTGGACGCCATTGGTGAATTTTGAGGCCCGAACTTGAAGAAAAGAACGATCGCAAGCGTTAGCCCTGTGGCCATTCCTGCCTTGACACCCCAAAGTGTCGCCTTCTTCCAGTAAAGCCCGTACACATAGGGCGCCATAAATGTTCCAGCTACTGCGCCCCAAGACAAGGACATCAGCGTGATGATCAAGGAAAAGTCATTGCGCGCGATAAAATAAGACATAATGATAAAGATGCCGCTTAAGAAGCGGATCATCAATAATGATTTATTTTTTGAGATGTTAGGATTTACATGGCCTTTGTAAAGGTCGATGGCGATCGCTGACGCGGAAACAAGGATCAGTGAAGATAATGTTGACATCGACGCCGAGAGGACAAGCAAGACGATCAGGATCATAAGCCCCTGCGGGATATAGGTCGTAAGAAGATCAGGAATGAGCCGGTCAAAATCTGGTTTTCCTGCAGCCGTCAGAGGAGGCGTTTGATAAAAGACATGGGATAGGGCGCCTACAAAATAAGCTGAGAACGTGATGATCAAGGCAAAGAGGGTCGTAATGACCGCGGCTTTGTAGACAATGTTTTCATTTTTGATAGCGTAGAATTTTTGGACCATTTGCGGCAGGCCCCAGACCCCAAAGGAGGTCATGAAAACAAGCGATGCTAAAAGCCAGAAACTCGGTTGTTTGTCGTAAGGAACATGAGCCGCGTATTGTTGTTGGATCAGGGTGATAATATTTTCTGAGCCTCCGGACTTGCTGACAAGGACAAAGACCATGGCTACGGCCCCAAACAACATCAGGATCCCTTGGATAAAATCAGTGAGCGTGACCGCGAAATATCCACCCAGGATCAAATAAATACCGGTGATACAAATGATCATCAGCAAGACCTGTTCATAAGGCATGTGAAAAGATTTTTCAAAAAGATAGCCCAGGCCTTTGAACACGGACGCGGAATAGGGCAGCAGGAAGATAAATATGATGATCGCGCTGAACATTTTTAAGAAAGTACCTTGATAGCGCTCATGGAGGAACTCCGGCATGGTCATGGCGTTTAGGTTTTGAGTCATTCGCCTTGTTCTTTTGCCTAAGACAAGCCATGCCAGCATGGATCCGATCAGCGCATTTCCAAGAGCGATCCAAAGAACATTAAGGCCGAATCCCCAGCCGAGCTTTCCAGCGAAACCAATGAATATGACGGCTGAAAAGTATGTCGTTCCATAGGCAAGAGCGGAGATCCATGGGCCGATACTGCGATTTCCTAAGAAGAAGTCGCCGACACTCGATGTTCGGCGCATTCCCCAGATACCGATCCCGATCATAGATATAAGGAAAAGCCCCAGGAACAGTGACATCATAACGTTCTCCTTTTTGTTAATGGTTTCGAGGTCTTTTGGCGCAATAAATAATAATATATCTATTAATAAGATATCGGTTCTAGCGCAGGGAAGCAAACAGAATTTAGGGTTTTTCCTTTGAGCCCGCCCATAGCTTTGGTCGTAAAAATATTTGATAAAAAAAGACCACAGAGCTATAATAAACCTTTCACAACTGGTTTTTTGCACTCTATCTTATGAGATCAACCCATACTCAGTCTTTAGTTCTTTTTTCCGGTGATGAAGCTTTGGCTCAAGGAGCATTTGAGGCCGGCTTAGAATTTGCTGCCGGCTATCCAGGCACACCCTCAACAGAGATCATCGAGCATCTCGCTCAATTCCCTGAAGTTAATGTCCAGTGGTCTGTTAATGAAAAAGTCGCTTTTGAGGTCGCTTATGCCGCGGCCATTGGTGGCAAGCGGTCTATGTACGTTAGCAAGCATGTAGGCTTGAACGTCGCGATGGACCCTTTGATGACATCTTCGTATGTGGGCGTCAACGCGGGTTTTGTGATCGTTGTTTGTGATGATCCAGGCATGCATTCTTCTCAAAATGAACAAGATACCCGTCTTTTCGCGCGCGCGGCCAATGTCCCTCTTTTGGAGCCCTCAAGTCCGGCGGAGGCAAAAGAATTCGTGAAAGAAGCTTTTGCGATCAGCGAGCGTTTTGATATCCCTGTTATTGTTCGTTTGACAACACGTATTTGCCATAGCAAAGAAAATGTCGAGCTTGCAGAGCGCCATGTTCAGCCAACAAAGCCTTTTACGATCAATATGGCAAAATATGTCATGGTCCCGCGCAACGCTTTGGCACGGCATCAGGACCTGATGGGACGCATGGCGATGATCAAGATTTTTAGCGAAAGATCCAAACTCAACATCGCCCAGTCAGGGAAAAAGGCGATAGCGTTCATTACCAGCGGCGTTTCTTATCTTTATATTAAGGAAAATTATCCTGATTCCCCGATCTTAAAGCTTGGCATGCCATATCCTTTTCCAGAAAAGAAAGTAAGGGATTTCTGTAAAAAATATAAGAATGTGTACGTGATCGAGGAGTTGGAGCCTTACCTTGAGGAACAGATGCGCATGCTTAGGATGCGTTTTAAAACAAAGCATCCTTCTTTTTCTGTAGGTGAGCTGCGCCCTGAACACATCCCCGTGATCGTCAGCGGCAAACCGAAACCTAAGCGCATTGTTCCTGCTAGGCCGCCGATGCTATGTTTGGGTTGTCCGCATCGCCTTGTTTTTAATCTTTTAAAGGATCTGGATGTTGTGGTGGCTGGAGATATTGGCTGCTACACTTTAGGGTCGCTGCCACCTTTTTCCAGTCTGCACACGTGCCTTTGTATGGGGGCGGGCGTGACCTTTTTTGAAGGGTTAAGCCATGTCTTCAAGGATAAAAAAGTGGTGGGCGTGATCGGTGATTCCACGTTCGTTCATTCGGGTATCACAGGCCTGATCAATGCCGCTTACAATAAGGCTAAAGGTGTTGTGATCATTTTAGATAATGCTATTACGGCGATGACCGGAGGCCAGCCTCATCCAGCGGTTGGGACAACCATTCGCAGCGAGCCAACAAAGAAATTGATCTTGGAAGACCTTTGCCGCGTCGCGGGTGCGGACCATGTGGATGTCATTGACCCAACAGACCTTAAAGGTTTAGAACAGTTGTTGCGCCAGCGCATTGACGAAGACGCGCTTTCGGTCGTGATCGTGCGTAAGCCATGCATTTTACTCGTTCAGAAAATGAAAAAAGGATAGCCATGGCAAAGGCAAAAATAACGAATATTGTTTTTTACGGAATTGGCGGCCAAGGTATCGTTACCATGGCGGAAGTTTGCGGATGGGCCGCGATGTTGGCTGGATTTCATGTGAAAAAAACAGAGGTGCACGGTATGGCCCAGCGAGGCGGATCGGTGGAATCCTATATTCGTTTTGGCAAAAAAGTTTTTTCACCCTTGCCTCAAACCGCAACGGCTGATTATCTTATCTGTCTTCATCCTGAGGAGCATCCAAGGCTTTTGGGCGAGCTGAAAAAAGGCGGGGTAGACCTTTTTCCGTATCTTGAGGTCGCGCAAAAAGTTGTTGGCGATAAGAAAGTATTTGTAAATTCTTTTTTGTTAGGAGTCCTGTCATCTTATCTCGGCCTTGAGCAGTCTTATTGGATGCAGGCGATGGAAAAGATATTTAAAAGAAGCCTCGATGAGAATAAGGCATTTTTTCAGCAAGGATACCAGGCAGGGGGAAGTCTATGATCTACAATGAACGTTATGAATGTATGTCCAGCGAAGAAATGAAAGAGGTTCAATCCCAGCGGCTTGTTAAGACCGTTGCGTATGTCCACAAGAATTCGCCTTTTTATCAAAAGAAGTTCGCGGAATTCGGGATCGCCCCTGCGGATATTAAAACGATCGATGATATTAGAAAGCTGCCTTTTACTGTGAAAGATGATCTGCGGGATGGATATCCTTTTGGTTTGTTCTCTCAGCCTTTAAAGAATATCCGCGAGATCCATGTGTCCAGCGGCACGACCGGAAATCCTACGGTGGTCGGATACTCTAAAGAAGATATCGATCTGTGGTCTGAAGTGGTCGCGCGTTGCTTGGGCTGCGCGGGAGCTGTGCCTGGGGATATGATCCAGATTGCTTATGGATATGGGCTTTTTACCGGAGGGTTGGGGCTTCACTATGGCGCGTTGGCCATGGGGCTAACGGTCATTCCATGTTCTTCGGGGCAAACTAAGCGACAGCTGAAGCTGATGAATGATTTTAAGCCTCGCATTCTAGCTTGCACACCGTCTTATGCGTTGTTCATGATCGATGACGCTAGGGAGATGAAGATCGATCCGCGGCAGAGCAGTTGGGAGATAGGGATCTTTGGGGCGGAGCCGTGGTCAGAGGCGATGCGCAAGGAGATCCAAGAGCTGTGGAATATGCGCGCGACGGACATCTATGGTTTGTCTGAGATCATCGGGCCCGGCGTTGCTAATGAATGTGAGCATCAATGCGGCTTACATATCGCGGCAGATGTTTTTTATCCAGAGATCATTGATCCCAAGACCGGTGAACAGCTTCCCGCAGGATCAGTCGGAGAGCTTGTATTGACGCCGATCACGAAGATCGGCATGCCACTGATCCGTTATCGCACACGGGATATTGTTTCTCTAAGCTATGAAAAATGCCGTTGCGGCCGCACGTCACCGCGTGTCAGCAAGATCAGCGGGCGCACGGATGATATGATCATTATCCGCGGTATTAATGTTTTTCCTTCGCAGATCGAAGAAGTGTTGCTGAATATTGAGGGGACAGAGCCGCACTATCAGATCATCGTTACACGTGAACATGGCGGGTTGGATGAGATGGAGGTTTTGGTAGAGTTGAAAGAATCTTTCTTCTCTGATGAAGTGAAACAATTGCAGCACATCGAAACGAAGATCAAGCGTGAGATCGAAACCGTTTTAGGCATCGGCGCTAAGGTGCGTCTTGTGGAGCCAAAAACATTGACACGTTTTGAAGGCAAGGCCAAGCGTGTGCTAGACAAGCGCACGCTTTAAAGGAGGATGTCATGAAGATTACCCAGATCTCTGTTTTCTTAGAAAATAAAAAAGGAAGATTGTTGGATGCCACCGTCGCCCTTGGCAAGGCCAGTATCAATATCAAGGCCTTGACCATCGCGGAAAACGAGGATTTTGGTGTTTTGCGCCTGATCGTTAACGATCCCGAAGGAGCCTTGCAGGCCTTAAAGGCAAACGGTTTTGTCGCTTCATTGACCGAGATCGTTGCTGTCGAGGTTGAAGACAGCCCTGGAGGGTTGGCCAAGGTCCTTTCCGTGCTTAACGATCATGACCTGAACGTTGAATACATGTATGCCTTTGTCGAGAAGACTGAGAATAAAGCTATTTTAGTTTTTCGTTTCGACGATATTGATAAGGCGATCACCGCTTTGACCAACGCCAACATCCGTGTTGTTGGCAAGAAAGATATCCAAGGACTTTAAGAGATGGCAACATTATTTCGCGATAAGGCTGTCGAAAGCATCGAGCGCGGTGCTTTAGAGAAGTATCAGTTGACCTACCTTAGAAAGAGCGTTGAGTCGGCCTTGAAGACGCCCTTTTATCAAAAGAGATTAAAAAAAGCAGGGATTTCTTGCGCGGATAAGATCAAAAGCCTGGAGGATCTTGATCGCATACCTTTTACGGTCAAGGATGATCTGCGTGAGTCATATCCTCGTGGACTGCTCGCCGTGGATATCAAGGATGTGGTCCGTATCCATACTTCCAGCGGGACCACAGGCATTCCAACGGTCATTTATCATACACAACATGACCTTGATTGTTGGACAGAACTTGTGACCCGTTCTATTTACGCGTGCGGCGTGCGTGATGAAGATGTTTTCCAGAACATGATGACCTATGGGATGTTTACCGGCGGTTTAGGCCTGCATTACGGGGCGGAACGCCTGGGATCGCTGGTCATTCCATCGAGCTCCGGCAACACGCAACGGCAATTGCAGTTGATGAAGGATTTTCAGACTACAGTTGTGCACGCTACGCCCAGCTATATGTTCCACCTTGCTACAAAGATAGGCGAATTTGGATTTACATTAAAAGATCTATTTTTAAAGAAAGCTTTTTTGGGCGCTGAACCTTATTCGGAAAATACGCGTCGCAAGATCGAGGATTTTTTTAAGATCGATGTCTATAATTCTTACGGGTTAAGTGAAATGAACGGTCCCGGAGTGGCGTTTGAGTGCGTTGAAAAGAACAATATGCATTTATGGGAAGACGCCTATATCATGGAGATCATTCATCCTCAGACCGGAAAAAGGGTCCCGGATGGAGAAGAAGGAGAGCTTGTTTTGACAACGTTATGCCGTCAGGCGACACCACTTTTGCGTTATCGCACGCGCGATCTGACGATGATCATGCCTGATCCGTGTCCTTGTGGACGTACGCACCGACGGATCTTCCGCATCACAGGACGCACGGATGATATGATGATCATCAATGGCGTGAATGTGTTCCCGTCGCAGATCGAACAGGTGATCATGCGCGTTCCGGAGGTGGGGAATAATTATCAGATCTGCTTGACGCGTGAGGGCGCCTTGGATCGGCTGACCGTGAAGGTTGAGATCTATTCCAAGTTGTTCGCTGGCGATCTATCTGAGCTGGAAAAATTAAAGGCAAAGATCCGTGACATGCTCAAGGCATCTATTATCATCAATCCTGTTGTTGAATTGCATGAACCTGGAAGCCTGCCATCTTTTGAATTAAAGTCTAAGCGTGTCGTGGATTTGCGAGAGAAATTATAACTTTTGGGAGGATCTATGGCAAAACAGATCAACGTTTTTGTGGATAATCGTATCGGGCGTATCCAGTCGATCACAGAAGCCCTGTTCCGAGAGAACATCAATATTCGTGCCATGGCCATTCAAGATCGCGGTGAATTCGGCCTAGTGAAGTTGATCGTTGACAGTCCAGAGCGTGCCGTTGAGGCTTTGCAGAAAAATAACTTTGCCTGCAAACAAAAAGATGTGCTCGCGGTGGTGATTGAGGATAAGCCAGGCGGATTATACCAGCTGTTAAAGAGCTTTCCGGAGGATAATGTGAATATCCTCGACGCGTATGGATTTGCCGCGGAAACGATCAAGGGTTCTGTTTTCTTTATTGAGGTCAAGGATGCCGGTCAGGTTTCAAGCTTTTTGCAAGGCAAGGGATATAAGATCTTAACGGACCAAGAGGTCATGGAACTTTAAGAGGTGATGGGATGGTCAACAATATCGCTTCGTATGATCAGTTCGCGAAACATTTAGGCGCGCAAGTCGTTGAGCTCAAAGAGCATTATGCCAAGGCGAGCCTTAAGATCCAGAAATATTTTCTTAATGGTGTCAACACAGCTCATGGAGGGATCCTTTTTTCTTTAGCGGATTACGCTTTTGCTCTCGCGGCAAATACAAGCGGAGAAACGGGTGTGGCCATTCAGGCCGATATTCAGTTCACGAAGCCGGCAGTCGAAGGAGACGAGATCTTCGCGGAAATAAAGATCATTACGCGCAGCCAGCGGTTAGGAACGTTCGCCGGAACGATAACGAATCAAAAGCAGGAAATTTTAGCGCATTTTAGCGCCATCGCGTTCTTTAAGAGCCCGATACGCAGTAAAGGATAAAATGTCAAAGCTTGACGACCCTCAATTGCATCATCAGATCAAGGCGCTGGGAGTCGCGATGTTCATCCCGGTTTCATTGGCTGTTGGGCCTTTGACTGGATTCTTTGCCGGTCGGTTCTTAATGCAAAAATATGCTTTGCCGGTTTATGTGCTGTTTATATGTATTGCGGTAGGTTTTTTGGCGAGCGTGTCCGAAACGATCCGCGTGATCAAATTTTTGTTCAAGGAGTAAGCATCATGGCACCCCAAGATCCGCAGGAGATGGAGCTATCCAATATCCTGACGACGCTCAAAGAGCTTTTTCCAGAAAATGGGATCTTTGCGTTCTTAAGTCAGTGGCAAAGTGTGGTATACGCGCTGATCGCGATCGGTTTTTTGTGGATCTTTGCCCGTCTATCCACCAAGAAGATGTCGCTTGTTCCTGGGCGCTTGCAGTCATTTGCCGAGATCATCGCGCAAGGTGTGCGCAGTCTGGTCTTAGGCGTGCTAGGCCCTCAGGGAGAAAGATATGTTCCGTTCCTTGGGACGCTTTTTATTTATATCTTGACCATTAGTCTTATGGGGCTTATTCCTTTCTTAAAGTCACCCGCGTCCAGCTGGTCCACGACATTGGCCTTAGCTTTGTGTGTTTTTGGTTATGTGCAGTATACGGCTGTCCGCCATTTGGGTTTTTGGGGATACATGGACCATCTGGCCGGTAAGCCTCGAGGTGCCTTAGCTTTTTCTATTGTTCTTCCTGTTTTTATGTTCACACTTCATTTTATCTCTGAATTCTTAAAACCGATCAGTTTATCGTTGCGTTTACGCAGTAATATTTGGGGGGATGATCTTTTGTTGGCTGTTCTGACCCATTTTGGCTTGCAAGGGTTTCCTCTTTTGTTCCTCAATACAGTATCAGCTTTGTTAATGGCGTTCATTCAGGCTATTGTTTTTTTCTTGTTGAGCACGATCTATTTTGCGTCAGTTCTCACGGAAGAGTAAAAATCAATAATGTGAGTTTTAACAATAAGGAGGGAGTATGGATGTACATGCAGCATTAGCTTTGGGTTTGCCCGCGGGTTTGGGCTTAGCGGCTTTAGGCTCTAGCCTGGCTTTGGGCCGGACAGTCGCCGCGGCCATGGACGCTACAGGCCGTCAGCCGGAGGCTTCAACAAAGATCCTGATCAACATGACGATCGGTTGTGCTTTTATCGAGGCGATCACGATCTACGTTTTGGTTTTCGCCTTTGTCATGTCGGGGAAAGTATAATCCATGGAATTATTGAAGCTGCTTAGCGCCAGCGAAGTTTTTGCTCAGATCTTGTGTTTTTTTGTTGTTTTGGTCCTTTTGAAGAAATTCTTCTGGGTTCGAGTCCTTCATGTCCTAGACGACCGTAAGGCGCATATTGAGCAAGAGCTGCAAAGAGCGGAAGATGTAAAGGCGCAAACCCAGCAACTTAAGCGTGATTATGAAGAAAAGATCTCTTTGATCCAGCAGGAGGCAAAAAAGATCCTAGATGAGACCAAGAAAGAAGCCTGCAAGACTGCTGAGGAGATCCAGAAAAAAGCTTACGCGGATGCGGAGACCATTGTCTTAAATACAAAGGTCAGCATGCAGCAGGACTTGACAAAGGTCAGGCAGGCTTTAAAAGATGAGCTGATCTCTATTACGCTTAAGGCGGCAGAAAATATTATCGAGGAAAAACTTTCTGAAGAGCAAGACGCAAAGATCGTTGAAGAATTTTTAAGCGAATTGGACAAAACCGCATGATCAAGGACCGCGCGATCGTTGCCCGTTACGGGGAAGCATTCGTTAAATATGCGCGCTCTGCTTTGGGTACGGAGCAGATCGTTGAAGACCTAAAGAAGTTACGGAAAATACTCCGCGACCATCAAGATCTGAAACTTTTCTTTGAAAATCCAGGTATTTCCCTTGTTGATAAGGGCAGGGTTGCTGATGCCGTTTTTAAAGAAGACTTGGCCGTTGAGGTGGTGCAATTTCTCAAGTTGGTGATCAGCCATAAGCGTATTACGCACTTAGAGGATATTGTCGAATACGTAAGACTAAAGTATTCTCATTTTGGCGAGCAGGAAGTCTTGATCAAAACATCCTATTTATTGGACCTGGACCTGATCCGCAAGATCGAGCAGGCCTTAGAAAAGAAATTGAATCAAAAATGTAAATTTTATATTGAGCTGGACAGCCGTATCTTGGGCGGGATCCAGGTTGTTGTCGGCAATCGTGTCTTGGACGGTTCAGTGCGTGGACGGCTCAACGATCTAAAGAAAAAATTACAAGCGATACGGGTGAATTGATATGAAATTACGACCAGAAGAAGTCACAGAGATCATCAAAAAAGAACTTGATCGTTATAAAATTTCTTCCAAAGAGGAATCTATTGGAACGGTTATCCAAGTTGGCGACACCATCGCGCGTATTTATGGCCTTGATGATGTCATGATGGGGGAGATCGTTCAGTTTTCTGACCATGTCATGGGTATGGTCATGAATTTGGAGGAAGACAGTGTCGGCGTTGTTGTCTTTGGCGTCGATAATCCTGACCGCTTGATCAAAGAAGGTGATGTCGTTAAACGCACCGGCAAGATCGTTCAGGTTCCTGTCGGAGACGCGTTGGTCGGTCGCGTGGTCAGCGCTTTGGGGACGCCGATCGACGGCAAAGGGCCTATCCTTTCAGAAAAATTCCGCCTGATCGAGGCAGGATCCCCGAATGTTGTTGAGCGTCAGCCTGTCGCCCAACCGCTTGAAACAGGGATCAAGGCCATTGATGCTATGACGCCGATCGGCCGAGGCCAACGCGAATTGATCATTGGCGATCGTCAGACAGGCAAGACCGCTATCGCTTTAGATATGATCATTAACCAGAAAGGCAAAGATGTTTATTGCATCTATTGCGCGATCGGACAAAAACTTTCTAGCATCGTTGGATTGACCGAGGTATTGCGTAAGTACGGCGCGATGGAATACACCACCGTTGTCAGCGCTTCCAGCCGGTCTTCCGCGTCTTTGCAGTATTTAGCTCCTTACGCGGCAACAGCTATGGCGGAGGAATTGATGTACGCGGGTAAGCATGTGCTGGTGGTTTATGATGATCTTTCAAAGCATGCGCAAGCGTATCGTCAATTATCATTATTGCTGCGCAGACCGCCGGGACGCGAGGCATATCCAGGAGATGTTTTTTATCTGCATTCACGTCTGCTGGAGCGGGCCGCGAAATTAAACGACACCTTGGGTGGTGGCTCCATGACCGCGATCCCGATCGTTGAAACCCAGGCTGGTGATATCACAAGCTATATCCCAACGAATGTTATTTCCATTACCGATGGCCAGATCTATCTTGAGAATGATCTGTTCAACGCGGGTGTTCGTCCGGCGATCAATGTCGGGCTCTCTGTTTCCCGCGTTGGCGGTAAAGCTCAGACACGGGCGATGCATCAGGTCGCATCCAAATTACGCCTAGAACTGGCGCAATATCGTGAGCTTGTGACCTTCACTCAGTTCGGGACCGAGCTCGACAAGACAACTCAAGACCAGCTGACGCGTGGCGAGCGCATGGTCGAAGTCCTTAAGCAATTGCAATATCAGCCGTTGCCGGTTTCAAAACAGACAATGATCATATTCGCAGGCAGCAATGGTTTTTTAGACGACCTGAAAACTTCCTCTGTTAAAAGATTTGAGCGTGAACTTTATTGTTATGTTGAGAAAAATCATGGCCAGATCCAGAAGGAGATCGAAGAGCGGAAAGAACTTACTCAGGAGTTGACCGATCGCCTTTATCATGTGATCGCAGAATTTAAAGCGTCTTTTAAAGAAAACCCGTGATCTATGCCTCAATCGCTTAAGCAGATCAAGAACAGGATCCGAGGCGTTGGCAACACGATGAAGGTCACCAACGCCATGCAGATGATCTCAGCTACCAAGCTGAGCCGTGTCGATAAACAATTGTTCCAGCTCAGGTCTTATTACGGCGGCCTTGAGCGGCTAATGTTCAATCTGACCAGCTGCCGGGAGAATATTCAGCATCCATGTTTTCAGGAGCCTTTGACAAAAGAGAATTTTGTCCTGTGCGTCATTACTTCTGACAGTGGACTGTGCGGGCTCTACAACCAGAATGTTTTGCGTGAAGCGGAAAAATTCATTGCCAGATGCGGCGCTCAGAAAGTTAGTTTGATCGTTATCGGCCGTCGAGCCTCAAAATATTTCAAGAACAAAGGAATCAAGATCCTGAATACCTATGCCGGATTACATGGCGGCTATGGGCATTTGATCGCTGACCAGATCACCGGGATCCTTGTGAAGCTTTTTTTAGCCAAGAAAGCCGATGAAGTTCATGTAGCCTATACTTATTTTCGAAAGGGTATCTTGCAGAACGCTGTTGTGGAAAAATTCCTTAATCTTCGCAGTGAGCAGCACGCTAAGATCAATTATATCTTCGAAGATGGCCTGGACAATATCGTTGATCAGGTTGTCTTGCGTTTTTTGCTGACGCGCATGCGGTTCATTTTTTTGCAGGCGTTCACCTCGGAGCATGCTTCACGCAGCATCGCCATGAAAGCGGCCACAGATAATGCTAAACAGCTGTTAAGCAGGCTTGTTGTTGTTCACAATAAGATCCGTCAATCCAACATTACCCAGGAGATGCTGGAGATCATCTCCTCATCACAAGCATTGAAAGGATAAGTTCTATGTCGATCGGAGAGATCATACAGGTAATCGGGCCAAGCGTGGATGTTGTTTTTCCTGAGAACGAAGTGCCGCAACTTCTCAATGCCTTAAAGGTCGAGGATCCTCAACGCCATATTCGCCTTACTTTAGAAGTAGCGCAGGATATTGGCAATAATACCGTGCGCTGCGTCGCGCTGGGCCCGACGGATGGCCTTTCGCGGGGCATGAAAGTGCAGGATACCAAGGCGCCTATCATGGTTCCGGTAGGACAGCAGACGCTCGGACGCATTTTTAATCTCTTAGGTGAGCCGATCGACGGCCAGGGTCCGATGGCGCAGGCGGATATGCACGATTCTATCCATAAACCGTCACCAAATTTTGAAGAACAGCTTTCCATTTCTTCTATCCTTGAAACAGGCTTAAAGGTCATTGATCTATTGGCACCCATTCCTAAAGGAGGCAAGATCGGGCTTTTTGGCGGGGCTGGCGTTGGTAAAACAGTGATCGTCATGGAGTTGATCCGGACGATCGCCAAAGAGCACGGCGGCGTTTCGGTCTTTGCCGGCATCGGAGAACGCACTCGCGAGGGCAATGAACTTTGGTTGGAACTTAATCAATCGGGGGTCGCTAAAAGCAGTGTTTTGGTGTTCGGCCAAATGAATGAACCGCCTGGCGCGCGTCTTCGCATCGGGCTTTCTGCGCTTACGATGGCAGAGTATTTTCGTGACCAAGAACGTAAAGACGTCTTGTTGTTCATTGATAATGTTTTTCGCTATATTCAAGCTGGTTCGGAAGTGTCCACCTTGTTAGGACGTATGCCTTCCGCTGTCGGGTATCAACCTAATCTTGCTACAGAAGTTGCTCAGCTTGAGGAACGAATTGCCTCTACGAGACGAGGATCTATCACCTCCATTCAGGCTGTTTATGTTCCGGCGGATGATCTGACCGATCCAGCGCCAGCAGCGATCTTTTCGCATTTGGATGGCAAGATCGTTCTTTCACGTCAAATCTCTGAGCTTGGGATCTATCCGGCGGTGGATCCTCTGGATTCGACGTCACGTATCGTGGACCCTAATTTTATTGGAGAGGAACACTATGAGGCGGCGTTAAGTGTTCAGCGTGTTCTGCAGCGCTACAAAGATTTAAAGGACATCATTTCGATCTTGGGAGTGGATGAGCTTTCTGATGAGGATAAACTGATCGTCTCGCGTGCCCGCAAGCTCCAGCGTTTTTTCTCGCAGCCGTTCTTTGTCGCGGAAACATTTAGCGGCATCCCAGGCAGATACGTAAAATTGCAAGACACGATCAAAGGTGTCCAGATGATCATCAAAGGCGACATGGATAAAGTCCCTGAACAGGCATTTTTTATGGCAGGGACCGTTGATGACGTTCTTGAGAAGAACGAACAAATGAAAGCACGCGATGCCAAGAACGTTTAGGCTTAGTATTTGTACCCCAGAAGAATCTTTGTTCGATGCGGATGTGGTCTCGTTGATCGCGCCCGGCGCGACAGGGTTCATGGGGATCTTGGTCGATCACGCGCCGCTTATTTCGGCGACGATCCCCGGGCCTATCACGATCAAGGACAGCAGTTTAGCAACAAAAATAATCCAGGCATCCTCCAAAGGTTTTTTGGAAGCCTACGACAATCAAGTGAATATTTTATTAAATTCGCTACAAGAATAACAAAGAGGCAAACAGAGCAAAGGAGGGGTTATGTATTGGATGATCGGGTTTATTGCTATGGCTGTCGTTGTTTTCTTTTCTGGTATCCGCATTGTTCGTCCGACGCATCGCGGGTTGATCGAACGTTTAGGTAAATACGCTCGCTTTGCTAATCCAGGATTCCATTGGATCATCCCTATTATCGAAGAGATGTATTTTGTCAATGTTACTGAACAAATGGTGAACGCCGAACCCCAAGAGATCATTACCAATGATAATCTTAACGCCCGCGTTGATGCGCAAGTCTATTTTAAGGTAAAAGATGATGAAACAAGCGTTAAGAATTCTCAGTATCATGTCAACAATTATCAATGGCAGATCGTTAATCTCGCGCGGACGACCTTAAGAAATATTATCGGAACGCTGACTTTAAAGTCCGCTAATAGCGAGCGCGGAAAGATCAACTCAGAGTTGCACGCGACCTTGCGGGAAGAGACCAACAGCTGGGGCATAGAGATCGTGCGTACAGAGCTTAAAGAGATCGACCCTCCTAAAGACGTCCAAGAAACAATGAACAAGGTCGTCAAGGCAGAGAATGAAAAGATCGCGGCGATCGATTTTGCGACAGCGCGAGAAACAGCCGCCGATGGCGAGAAGCGCGCGCAGATCAAGCAGGCTGAAGGTATTCGTCAAGCAAGGATCTTGCAGGCCCAAGGCGAGGCAGAGGCCATTCGTCTTGTGAACGAGGCCGCGGATAAATATTTTGTCGGCAATGCCCAGCTCTTACGTAAATTACAAGCAGTTGAATCGGCGTTGGAAGATAACGCTAAGATCGTTGTTCCGACGAACACAGAACTTGTGAACGTGATCGGGGAGTTGGCGGGTATAGTTCCTTTATCGAAAAAGAGCGAGAAGGCCCAGTAATTATAAGGAGGCGTATATGTTCGGTATTGATGACCCTCAAGTTTGGCTGGCATATGTTTTATGCATTGTAAGCGCTTTATGCGCTGTTTGTTATGGAGTTGTGAATTGGAATAAGGGAGATGAGCCTATTCACAGCGAAGATAAAAAATGGGTTGAGGAAGAAAAGCAAGCTGAAGAAGATATATAAAAAAAGGAGATCGCTTCATGGAAAATATTTTTCTCTTGACCATTGTCGTTGTGATCTATCTTTTGGCGATCAGCTTTTTGGGTTATCATGGCTATCGCCAAACAAAGAACGCCTTAGACTATCTTGTGGCTGGACGAAGCATCCATCCTTTTGTCATGGCATTGTCCTATGGCGCAACCTTTATCAGCACTTCCGCGATCGTTGGTTTTGGCGGTGTCGCGGCCATGATGGGAATGGGCGTCCTGTGGCTGACATTCCTTAATATATTTGTAGGGATCATTATCGCGTTCATTGTTTTTGGTAAAAGGACACGCAAGATGGGACATAGTCTTGACGCGCATACTTTTCCTGAGTTGATCGGAAAACGTTTTAATTCCTGCTTTATCCAGGGATTTGCGGGGATCGTTATTTTTCTTTTTATGCCTTTGTACGCGGCCGCGGTGTCGATCGGCGCAGCCCGCTTTATTGAGGCCACATTTCCCAGCTATATTGATTTTAATGTCGCCCTTTTGATCTATACATTGATCATCTGCGGATACGTTCTGGCTGGCGGGCTTAAAGGGGTCATGTATACAGACGCGTTGCAGGGGTCGATCATGTTCGTGGGCATGGTCGTACTTTTAGTTTTTACATATGTCAAGCTTGGAGGTATCGTGCCGGCGCATCATGCTTTGGCTCAGATGGCAAGCCAGGTCCCTGAAGCGTTATCAGCCAAGGGGCATTTAGGTTGGACGCATATGCCGGTTCTTGGGTCAGGTCTTTGGTGGACGCTTGTGTCAACGATCGTGATGGGAGTCGGTATCGGCGTTTTGACGCAACCGCAGCTTTCGGTCCGTTTCATGACCGTAAAAAGCAATAAGGAATTGAACCGCGCTGTTGCTGTTGGAGGTGTTTTTATTCTGGCGATGACCGGGATCGCATTCGTTGTCGGCGCGTTATCGAACGTATACTTTTTTAATAATCCGGCGTTCGGGAAGATCTCGCTACAGGTCGCTGGCGGAAATGTGGACAAGATCATCCCTATGTATATTAATAGCGCTATGCCGGTATGGTTCGTTTATCTTTTTATGGTGACACTTTTGTCCGCTGCCATGTCCACATCCAGTTCGCAGATGCATGCGATCGGCACAGGGATTGGCCGGGATTTCTTTGAAAAGGCGATCTTAAAAAGTAAACACTCCCAGCATACGATCCTGATCACGCGCTTAGGCATCCTTTTAGGGGTTGTGATCACGACGATCTTAAGCTTTAAGCTTCCTATGAATATTATCGCTGTTGCAACAGCGATCTTTTTTGGCTTGTGCGCCAACACGTTCTTGCCGATGTACATTGGGGCGTTGTTCTGGAAAGGAATGACAAGGGCCGGCGCTGTCACGAGCATGTTGACAGGATTTTTTGGAACAGCTTTCTGGCTTTTGTTCATTCACGAAAAAGAATCCGCGGCGATCGGCCTATGCAATATGATCTTTCAAAAGCCCACCCTTGTGAAGTTCCCGTGGACGGTCGTTGATCCGATCGTGGCGATCCTGCCGATCTCTTTTGTTGTCGCTATTGTTGTGAGCCTTTTTACAAAGAAAATGCCGAAGGAGCATCTCGCGGTTTGTTTTAAACATATTGAGTTTTAATAGAAAGTGACGGGTAGAAAAGATGAGCGGATTGTTCGGTGTTGTATCCAAAAAGGGCGATAATTGCACGCAGACATTGTTTTATGGAGTGGACTATCACTCACATTTGGGTACGGAATTCGGCGGCATGGCGGTTTTGGGTAAAGATTTCAAAAGACAGATCCATAATATCGCCCAAGGACAGTTTAAGTCAAAGTTTTTTGAGGACTACCATCATATGCAGGGCAGCAAGGGCATCGGTGTTATTAGTGATTCCGATGAACAGCCGATCTATTTCAATTCAAAGCTGGGCCCTTTTTGTCTGGTGACGGCCGGCCTTATCGAGAACAAGGAAGATCTGCGTTCTTTTTGTTTTAAAAAGAACGTCTCTTTCTGTGAGGTGAGCCCTGGAGGTGTTAATACCACAGAACTGATCGGTAAGCTCATCAGTCTGGAAGATAATTTTATCGCTGGCGTTGAAAAGATGTTCGATCTGATCCATGGGTCATGCTCGTTCCTTCTTTTGAACCATGAGGGCATCTACGCGATTCGCGACCGCGCAGGCTATACGCCCCTTGTGATCGGAGAAAAAGAGGATCAGTGGGCTGTTGCCAGCGAAAGCAGCGCTTTGATCAATCTTGGATTTGAGATCAAAAAATATCTTGAGCCAGGGGAGATCGTGCTGATCACTGACAAGGGATTAGCCGTTCGCAAGAAAGGATTGGATCAGAAGCAGATCTGTTCTTTTTTGTGGATATACACCGGATTCCCGGCCTCGTATTATGAAAATATCAACGTTGAGGTCGTTCGCGAGCGTTGTGGCAGGGCCTTGGCCAAAAAAGATAAGGGTTTGGATGTTGATGTTGTCGCGGGGGTTCCTGACTCAGGAACAGCGCACGCGATCGGTTACGCGATGGAATCCAAAAAACCGTATCGACGGCCGCTTATTAAATATACGCCTGGCTATGGACGAAGCTATACACCGCCCAGTCAAGAAACGCGCGATCTCGTAGCGACCATGAAGCTTGTCCCTGTCTGTGATATCATCAAGGGCCATCGCATCGTTGTTTGCGAGGATTCGATCGTTCGCGGCACACAACTAAAGAACTATACTGTTAAAAAACTTTGGAACGCGGGCGCCAAGGAGATCCATGTGCGCCCAGCCTGTCCTCCTTTGATGTTCCCGTGCAAGTTCTGCTTGTCGACCCGCAGCATCCATGAACTTGCGGCGCGTAAGGCCATCAAGGCGATCGAAGGAAGGGATATTGAGGATGTCCGCGAGTATATGGATCCGTCTACTCAGAAACATAAAAAGATGGTCGCATGGATCGCTCGCGATATTGAGGTCACAACATTGCGTTTTCAGGACCTGGAGGATATGGTCAAGGCGATCGGGCTTCCCAGGGAAAAGCTTTGTCTTTATTGCTGGACAGGAGAGTGTCCTCAGCCCAAGAAGATCAGCATGACTAAAAAAGCAAAACCCATCAAAAAGAAATGATTCCTCTGGTATGAAGATATCCAAGACGCTGCCGTCTCAAACGCATTTGATCCCGGATTGTTTGGCACGCATGATTGATCAGATCAAGGGTTTGGGGCTCTCGCAGGAGGTGATCTTTCAGATCAAGGTGTCGCTAGAAGAAGCCCTCGCCAACGCGATCATTCACGGTAATAAGTCGCAAAAAGATTCTCCTGTGGAGGTTTCGTTGCGCATTTTAGATAACGCATTGGAGATCAGCGTCATTAATCAAGGTGAAGGTTTTGATTTTCGCCATATTGAAGACCCGACCTTAGAGCATAATCTTCGCAAGCTGCACGGGCGGGGACTTTTTTTTGATCAAGGCCAATATGGATAAAGTTGATTTTTTTGATGAAGGCAGAGGCCTGAGGATGATAAAATTCTTTCAAGCAAGGTGAGGGGATGGAGATCCAGATAGAACATCAACAAGATATCGTTATCTGTAAGCCGCAAGGTGAGATCAGGATCCATCATGCGCCGCATTTACGCAAAACGTTCAGCGAACTTATTCGACAGGATGTCCACAAGGTAATTGTTGATCTTTCTTGTGTGCCCAACATCGATACTGCAGGCCTAGCGACACTGATCGAAATGTATCATCGATTAAAAAAACACCAGGGTCAACTGAAATTAAGCAATATGGACGCGAACATCAAAAAGATGTTCGAGATCCTGAAGCTATGTCAACTTTTCGACATTTACCCAACGCAAGAGGAAGCAGCTAAGGCTTTTTAATATGATCCCAACGATCCGTTATCTAGGGCGGTTTGTTATTGAGTACTCCATCTGGTCTAAAGGTGTCGCCCTGCTTTTTTATAAAACTATGTACTGGTCTATCGTTGGGCCTTTTAAAGGAAAGGCCGCGCATCGACAAAGTATTTTTCAACAAATGGTCTTTGTCGGGATCAACTCCATCGTGATCGTGTTTTTTGTTGACCTGTTCACGGGTATCGTTTTGGGGATGCAAAGCGCTTATTTATTGAAAAAAATGGGAGCAGAGCTTTATATTTCATCCCTTGTTTCTATTTCGTTATGCCGCGAGCTCAGTCCTGTCTTGACCGCTTTGGTTGTCGCTGGCCGTGCCGGCTCAGCCATTGCCGCGGAGCTGGGCACAATGAAAGTGACAGAGCAGATCGAAGCTTTGGAGACCATGGCGATCAATCCGATCCGTTTTTTGGCGGTCCCGCGGTTTCTCGCGCTTGTTGTGATGCTTCCAGCCTTAACGATCGTAGGGGATCTGGCAGGTATCTTTGGCGGATTCCTCGTCGGGACGAGAAGCTTGAACATCAATCCGGATCTCTATATGCAGATCACGTTTAAATATTTGGAGTTAAAGGATATCTATACCGGCCTTCTAAAAGCAGTGATCTTTGGTGTGATCATAGCGCTTGTTGCCTGCTATGAGGGGTTGATGACTAAGGGTGGCGCCGAGGGTGTTGGACGCGCGACAACGCGTAGTGTTGTGATCAGCTTTATCTTGATCATTGCCGCTGACTGCTTGGTCACGGCTCTTTTTTACTTTATCAATTGGTAGCCTATGAGCATTAAGATCTGTCATGGACAAACGATCCTTTCTTTGCGCAATGTCACAAAGGTTTTTCAAGGGCGCAAGGTCATTGATGATGTGTCCTTTGATGTCAAATGCGGAGAGACCTTTGTCATTATGGGGTGTTCCGGATCAGGAAAAAGTACGCTGTTACGTCACATGACAGGAGCGATCCGTCCTGACCAGGGAAGCATCTTGATCAAGGGTAAGGATATCGCGCAGATATCCCAGGAAGAGCTGGACGATGTGCGCAAAAGTTTTGGCATGTCATTTCAGTATTCTGCGCTTTTAGATTCTTTGACCATTCAAGAAAATGTCGCGTTACCGTTGCGGGAGCACACAAGGCTCGCGGATGAGATCATTGATATCATTATTAAGATGAAACTTTCATTGGTTGGCTTAAGAGGTTTTGAGAATTATTATCCATCGGAAATTTCTGGGGGGATGCGCAAGCGCGCCGGGCTTGCCCGGGCTATTGCCCTCGATCCGGATATTGTTTTCTATGATGAACCGACATCTGGCCTTGATCCTGTGGTGGGTGGGATCACGGATAAGCTGATCAAGGACTTAAGCGTTAAGCTGATGATCACATCTGTTGTCGTTACCCATGATCTTAACAGCGCTTTTAAGATCGCGGATCGTATTGCCATGGTCCATCAGGGAAAGCTAGTGGCGATCGGCACGCCTGAAGAGATCAAGCATTCGATCAGCCCGTATGTCCAACAGTTCATTCATGGCAGCCCTACGGGGCCGATAGACCTTTTTAAAGAACAAAAGTTATCTATTGAACAATAGGAGAATGACGATATGACTAAAAGTAAACGGCTCAATGAACTGCGCGTGGGGTTATTTGTTGTTGTGTGCTTAGCCGGCTTGGTGTACATGACTTATAGCACGGGAAAGCTTAGCTTTCGACACAAGGGGTATGTCATCAACGTTATTTTCCCAGAAGCTGCTGGCCTTGAGATCAAGGCGCCTGTCATGCTTAACGGTTTGGAAGTCGGTAAGGTTGATGAGATCCAGCCAGCATATGACGGTAATAAAACAGAGATCTTATTAAAGATTTGGCTTGAGGAAAAAGCTAAGATCCGTAAAGATTCAAAGTTTTTCATCCAAATGATGGGTCTCATGGGAGAGAAATATATTCAGATCATATCCTCTGATGACGCGCAATTTATCGGGCCCGGGAGCATTTTGCGCGGGGAGCCGTATGTTGATCTGTCCGTTTTGATCAGCAATGTGAACAGCTTTGTTGAAGAGAACAAGAAACCTTTTAAATCCACCATGATGAATTTTGAAGTGACATCTGAGAATTTTGTTGAATTTAGTGATGATCTAAGGCGTAATCCCTGGAAGCTGCTTTTTAAGACCAAAGAGAAGTTAAGAGCAGAACCTAAAGTCCAGACAGAAAAGTAGTTCTAAATAAGTCTTGCCTTTTAATAATTCCTTGCATTCTCTGATGTTCGGAGTCTTTCGCCCGCTAGGGAAATGATCATCAAGCTCACAGGCTCCTCACATTTTCTGATGTTCGGAGTCTTTCGCCCGCTAGGGAATGTGCGGGCTCAAGAAACCGCTTTCCCAAATCCCCCTTTTCCCCCTTTAAACCTTTTATATATATTTTATACTTTACCTTGTCAGGGATAAGGGTAGAGAACATGCATATTTTTATGAATATATATAAGAATTCTTATATTTCTA
>Ga0209201_1000364_pt1 | contig 65618 bp, 59 predicted proteins | sample AD_UKC055_MetaG_FD_184411 | JGI IMG/M metagenome (GOLD analysis project Ga0209201, IMG submission 184411) | Active sludge microbial communities of municipal wastewater-treating anaerobic digesters from USA - AD_UKC055_MetaG (SPAdes) (version 2) | ecosystem: Engineered > Bioreactor > Anaerobic >...
GTGCTGGATTGGCTCTTTGACAATTGCATAAAGAACATCGTTCGCGCGGGGTGGTGGATTGCATCACACCGCAGAATGACTTACAAAAAGATGGTCGCGCCCCGCGCGGGGCGCGTGGATTGAAACTATCTGTAGAAACACTCTCCGCCCCAATATCCTCAGTCGCGCCCCGCGCGGGGCGCGTGGATTGAAACACCGATTTTGCGAAACGTGGCGCGGGCCGTTTCGGTCGCGCCCCGCGCGGGGCGCGTGGATTGAAACCGGTGCCCGGTGGCGCGACGTATACCGGTGACTGGTCGCGCCCCGCGCGGGGCGCGTGGATTGAAACTTGGATGTTGTTCATCATCTGGCCGACTGCAACGGTCGCGCCCCGCGCGGGGCGCGTGGATTGAAACATCGCGATTGGGGCGGCTACGGCATCCTAGCCCCGTCGCGCCCCGCGCGGGGCGCGTGGATTGAAACGCCATACGATCCCCGAAAAAGCGCATGGTTTCCCGTCGCGCCCCGCGCGGGGCGCGTGGATTGAAACTACCAGTAGAAACACCCTCGCCCTCCATGTTTCGTCGCGCCCCGCGCGGGGCGCGTGGATTGAAACAAGCCGAACGACGGCCGCAAGATTCAGCTTGACCGGTCGCGCCCCGCGCGGGGCGCGTGGATTGAAACAAGTATGTCGGGCGCGCCCTTATCGCCGCCGACGGTCGCGCCCCGCGCGGGGCGCGTGGATTGAAACTTGCCTTATTTGCCATAATATAGAGGAGCATAGGTCGCGCCCCGCGCGGGGCGCGTGGATTGAAACCGGGCTTGGCGAGCAGCGAAACGGCGCGGTATGGTCGCGCCCCGCGCGGGGCGCGTGGATTGAAACTGCATCCTTTCGGGGTTATTCGCCGGCCGGGAAAGTCGCGCCCCGCGCGGGGCGCGTGGATTGAAACTTTTGGCGGTAGAATAGTTGACGCAACCGAGGGAGTCGCGCCCCGCGCGGGGCGCGTGGATTGAAACGAGTTCGGCGCGGGGAGTCTCACCCCGCGCTGGCGTCGCGCCCCGCGCGGGGCGCGTGGATTGAAACAATCCGTATCCGCGCGGGTCGCGGTTGACGAAAAGTCGCGCCCCGCGCGGGGCGCGTGGATTGAAACCCGGATGGAGGTCAGGGCTTCGACCGCGGCTGGTCGCGCCCCGCGCGGGGCGCGTGGATTGAAACCGATTGTCGTGTCCGAGCACGTCAAGACGGACGAGTCGCGCCCCGCGCGGGGCGCGTGGATTGAAACCAGCGCGACATCGCCATTGCCGACGGTTACCGCGGTCGCGCCCCGCGCGGGGCGCGTGGATTGAAACCACGAAGGCCAAGTCCATCAGGACAAACCCGCAGTCGCGCCCCGCGCGGGGCGCGTGGATTGAAACGCTCTCGTCCTCGGTCTCGTAGTCGACATCCGTCGTCGCGCCCCGCGCGGGGCGCGTGGATTGAAACGGTCGCTGGCCTACGGCTGGGGCGACCACTCCGCCGTCGCGCCCCGCGCGGGGCGCGTGGATTGAAACCCGACGACAACAAGCGCGGTACCGCGCCCGATGAAGTCGCGCCCCGCGCGGGGCGCGTGGATTGAAACGCTGGTATCTGGTATATTACCGCATTTTCAATCCGTCGCGCCCCGCGCGGGGCGCGTGGATTGAAACATGCTCCACTACTTTCGCCCGACCCGCCCCGGAGTCGCGCCCCGCGCGGGGCGCGTGGATTGAAACCCCGGCGCGAAAGATTACCGGCTGGATGCGTCGGCGTCGCGCCCCGCGCGGGGCGCGTGGATTGAAACAAGGCGGCCCCACACAGAGCAACGTGGTGTTTGGTCGCGCCCCGCGCGGGGCGCGTGGATTGAAACTGCCCGACCAGATCGCGGCGGAGTTGGCGGACCGGTCGCGCCCCGCGCGGGGCGCGTGGATTGAAACCCGGCCCCGTCAAGCTGGACCTGCGCGTGGTGGAGTCGCGCCCCGCGCGGGGCGCGTGGATTGAAACTGGCCAGATGGTCGTCTTGACGGGGTGGTACTCGGTCGCGCCCCGCGCGGGGCGCGTGGATTGAAACGGGTATGGCACGACGGCGGCGGGGGCGGGCGCGGGTCGCGCCCCGCGCGGGGCGCGTGGATTGAAACATCGACTGGTTCGCGGAGACCGTTAGCCCAAAGGGTCGCGCCCCGCGCGGGGCGCGTGGATTGAAACATCGGATGGACCAACATCTGGCACAACCTCATCGTCGCGCCCCGCGCGGGGCGCGTGGATTGAAACTCTTGAAGGCTGGCGATGATGTTGACGAGGACGGTCGCGCCCCGCGCGGGGCGCGTGGATTGAAACTGTTAGTCGCCTGTGATTTCGGGGGCGATGATTGTCGCGCCCCGCGCGGGGCGCGTGGATTGAAACCATGATTTCTCCTGGTTTTGTGACTTCTGTCATAAGTCGCGCCCCGCGCGGGGCGCGTGGATTGAAACCGGCCCATTGCAAAGGCGCAAGGCGATTGCCTGGGTCGCGCCCCGCGCGGGGCGCGTGGATTGAAACCTTTTCTTTTGCGTTGCGTGTTGCGTTGCGTGTGGTCGCGCCCCGCGCGGGGCGCGTGGATTGAAACGCGGGATGCCGCCGCTCCAGCGCCATGTTGGCCGTCGCGCCCCGCGCGGGGCGCGTGGATTGAAACACTTGACGGGGCGAGTCCATTGGATGCCGGCCTCGTCGCGCCCCGCGCGGGGCGCGTGGATTGAAACCGGCACCTATCGCGGCATCGCGATTGCCGAGGAAGTCGCGCCCCGCGCGGGGCGCGTGGATTGAAACTATGTCAACCGCGAGTTTGAAGTGACCAGCTTGGTCGCGCCCCGCGCGGGGCGCGTGGATTGAAACGGCGGAAACGCGATCAAAGGTCGGGCGCACGATGTCGCGCCCCGCGCGGGGCGCGTGGATTGAAACATGGTGGGTAATTCCTTGTGGTTAGTTCGGATAGTCGCGCCCCGCGCGGGGCGCGTGGATTGAAACTCGCCCACAACCACCCGTCAGGCGATCCGACCCGTCGCGCCCCGCGCGGGGCGCGTGGATTGAAACCAACGAGGTTGCCCGAGGCCGTATCGACAAAATGCGTCGCGCCCCGCGCGGGGCGCGTGGATTGAAACTTCATAACAACCAACCCCGAAAGGAAATTGACCGTCGCGCCCCGCGCGGGGCGCGTGGATTGAAACTGGAAAGAGCAGATGCTCACCAACCGCGCCGCCGTCGCGCCCCGCGCGGGGCGCGTGGATTGAAACACTTTAGAAACCCTGCGTTCTGCTAACGGAGAAAGTCGCGCCCCGCGCGGGGCGCGTGGATTGAAACTGGGCGGAGTACCAGAATGACCCGCAGGACGTGGCGTCGCGCCCCGCGCGGGGCGCGTGGATTGAAACTTGCTTGCTCATTTCGGATCCTCTTTCTTTTTTCGTCGCGCCCCGCGCGGGGCGCGTGGATTGAAACCGGCCCATTGCAAAGGCGCAAGGCGATTGCCTGGGTCGCGCCCCGCGCGGGGCGCGTGGATTGAAACAAGTCACGGCATCCCCCCTCACCGTTTCCAAGTGGTCGCGCCCCGCGCGGGGCGCGTGGATTGAAACCAATACACGACCATCTCTGGTGTCAAGCCGCTGGTCGCGCCCCGCGCGGGGCGCGTGGATTGAAACCCGTCACAATGAAAGCACTCGGCTACACGGAAGGGTCGCGCCCCGCGCGGGGCGCGTGGATTGAAACTCATTCTCGCGCACGACAAGCAAGGCGATCCGGTGTCGCGCCCCGCGCGGGGCGCGTGGATTGAAACGCGCTGGCGGGTTATGCCGTCGCCGATCCAGACAGTCGCGCCCCGCGCGGGGCGCGTGGATTGAAACGTCCAAGCCGTGGAAATCGGCGCGGCAGCGCCTAGTCGCGCCCCGCGCGGGGCGCGTGGATTGAAACACATACTTTGCAACCGTGCTTTGCGTCCGGTCCCGTCGCGCCCCGCGCGGGGCGCGTGGATTGAAACTTCGCCATCTCGCGGGACCGGCTGCGGATCGTGGTCGCGCCCCGCGCGGGGCGCGTGGATTGAAACGCCACTTCGCTGTTATCGGGGTCCGTCAGGTCCGTCGCGCCCCGCGCGGGGCGCGTGGATTGAAACTTTCCAAAGCGTGTCCTGCGCGTCCGGCCACTTCGTCGCGCCCCGCGCGGGGCGCGTGGATTGAAACCCGGCCCCGTCAAGCTGGACCTGCGCGTGGTGGTCGCGCCCCGCGCGGGGCGCGTGGATTGAAACAAAGTTGTCGATGCAAGCACGGCAGACCCGGTTAGTCGCGCCCCGCGCGGGGCGCGTGGATTGAAACTCTTATCCTGCCCGCAATCTATCAGCATGCAGAGTCGCGCCCCGCGCGGGGCGCGTGGATTGAAACAGAACGAAATACCGGATTGTGAAAGATGGATATTGTCGCGCCCCGCGCGGGGCGCGTGGATTGAAACAAACCGACGCACTAGAGCAGGCGGCGAAAGCTACGTCGCGCCCCGCGCGGGGCGCGTGGATTGAAACTGCGCTGGGCGGCGGCAAACCTCCCTGTTGCGCCTGTCGCGCCCCGCGCGGGGCGCGTGGATTGAAACGTCCTCGGGGGTGAACCCGTGAATGATGCGCTCCGGTCGCGCCCCGCGCGGGGCGCGTGGATTGAAACACGTCCCCGTGCGGTGCGGAAGGGCAAAACTCCAGTCGCGCCCCGCGCGGGGCGCGTGGATTGAAACCGCGAATCAGGCGCAACGCATGATGAGGAAGGCGTCGCGCCCCGCGCGGGGCGCGTGGATTGAAACAAGCAGATTCAGGAAAGCGTCACGGGAATCATCGTCGCGCCCCGCGCGGGGCGCGTGGATTGAAACGCCAAGGTCCATGTCGTCCAGCTTGAACGCATCCAGGTCGCGCCCCGCGCGGGGCGCGTGGATTGAAACCGCCCATGAATACGCCAAGGTGTAGTTGGCTGCGGTCGCGCCCCGCGCGGGGCGCGTGGATTGAAACACGAACCCGGTCCTGATCGACGGGCAGGACGGAGTCGCGCCCCGCGCGGGGCGCGTGGATTGAAACGGCCAGTTGCGCCGGTACACGGCGGCGGTCATCGTCGCGCCCCGCGCGGGGCGCGTGGATTGAAACAACGGTTTCGTCCTCGGAAACCTCGCGGTAGCGGAGTCGCGCCCCGCGCGGGGCGCGTGGATTGAAACAAGGCAGAAATCCTCAACGAAATCGCCCGCTCCAGTCGCGCCCCGCGCGGGGCGCGTGGATTGAAACTGCCCGACCAGATCGCGGCGGAGTTGGCGGACCCGGTCGCGCCCCGCGCGGGGCGCGTGGATTGAAACTCAACGAAATTTCGATCTTGCCGCTAGGCGCGGACAGTCGCGCCCCGCGCGGGGCGCGTGGATTGAAACTCTACGGACACTCCACCGGGAACATCGAAAGCATGTCGCGCCCCGCGCGGGGCGCGTGGATTGAAACAGACGACAACAAGCGCGGCACCGCGCCCGATGAAGTCGCGCCCCGCGCGGGGCGCGTGGATTGAAACTTTGGCCAGATTCCCAGTACCGCCGCCGCCCGAAGTCGCGCCCCGCGCGGGGCGCGTGGATTGAAACCAGCCATCAAGTATTATCTCGTTTCTCATGCCGGTCGCGCCCCGCGCGGGGCGCGTGGATTGAAACAGCACGTGGGCCACGGCGGCGACGAACATACAGGGTCGCGCCCCGCGCGGGGCGCGTGGATTGAAACGGGAAGCTGTATATCGAGGAAACCACCAGCACCGCGTCGCGCCCCGCGCGGGGCGCGTGGATTGAAACCTTCGCAACGCCGCTACGAAACTTGCCTATCTGTGTCGCGCCCCGCGCGGGGCGCGTGGATTGAAACTTCGCAACGCCGCTACGAAACTTGCCTATCTGTGGTCGCGCCCCGCGCGGGGCGCGTGGATTGAAACCAAGAATAGTGTCGGCCATGAAGGATGCGTTCACGTCGCGCCCCGCGCGGGGCGCGTGGATTGAAACATGTCCCTGTGCGGTGCGGAAGGGCAAAACTCCGTCGCGCCCCGCGCGGGGCGCGTGGATTGAAACCGCCCATACACCACGCTCGGATTGAGCGGCGGCAGTCGCGCCCCGCGCGGGGCGCGTGGATTGAAACATTTACGGAATACCGCTGGCTGAGGCTACCTATGTCGCGCCCCGCGCGGGGCGCGTGGATTGAAACTGGCTTGTGCGTGCGGTTGAACAGGATGGAGATGGTCGCGCCCCGCGCGGGGCGCGTGGATTGAAACCATGCGTTGGGCGGCGCGGCGTGGGAGATGGAATGTCGCGCCCCGCGCGGGGCGCGTGGATTGAAACTCGCCGGCGGCGCGGATTCGGCGCTCGGTCCATTGTCGCGCCCCGCGCGGGGCGCGTGGATTGAAACTGGTGATTCGGAATTGGTTTTTGGAACCGCACACGTCGCGCCCCGCGCGGGGCGCGTGGATTGAAACATGCACTCTCAAAGAGTATATGAATTTTTTGAAGTCGCGCCCCGCGCGGGGCGCGTGGATTGAAACCTGGCGGGGGCGGGACGGGAGTCGGTTATCTTTCGTCGCACCCCGCGCGGGGCGCGTGGATTGAAACGTGGCCATGATGCCGCTGGTGGTCGTTCCGATCGTCGCGCCCCGCACGGGGCGCGTGGCTTGTGGGTTGCAACGCCAGCCGGAACTTCAGCAAGGCATTCGACCAGCGACAACCGACTAGCGACATTCAGGTTTTCGGTGGCTGCGCGGGGCGCGTGGATTGTGGGTGACAACGCCAGCCGGAAATTCAGCCGAGCATTCGACCCGCGTCGACCGGGTGGCGACATTCGGGTTGTCGCTGGTTGTGGGTCGGTGGTCGCGGCTACTTTTTGGATTTTTTAGTTTTTTGGGCGAGCTGGCGGGCGAGGGTGTCGGTGGCCTGCAGGATGGATTCGTAGCCGGTGCAGCGGCACAGGTGGCCGCCCAAGGCATTGAGAAGGTCGTCGCGCGTGGCGTGGGGATTGCGGCGCATTTCGCCTTCGAGGGCCATCACAAAGCCGGGGGTGCAGAAGCCGCATTGGACGGCATCAGCCTCGATAAAGGCTTTTTGGACACGGGTAATCTCGCCGGGAGGGGCCAGGCCTTCAATGGTGACGATGTCAGCGCCGTCGGCCTCAACGGCGAGGACAAGGCAGGCGCGGATGGCTTGGTTGTTCATCAGGATGGTGCAGGCACCGCATTCGCCTTCGCCGCAGCCTTTCTTGGCGCCGGTGAGGTGGAGTTCCTCGCGCAAGACGCGCAGGAGGGTGTCGGCGGCTTCGACGTGGAGGGTGCGTTGAATGCCGTTGACGGTGAGGGTGATGCGGTGGGTCATGGGGCGAGCCTTTCGAGTAGTTCGTCCAAGAAGTTGCGGATGGCGCGTTTTTTCTCGGCGGGGGAGGCGCGGACGGAGCCGGCGCGCGGAGCGATTTCGCGGATGATGAGGTCGTAGGCTTGGTCCATATCGGCCGGGGTGAGGGGGCGGCGGCTCAGGAGGGCTTCGGCGGCGCGGGGGCGGTAGGGGGTGGGCATCACGGTGCCGAAAGAAATCCGCACCACGCGCTTGGCGGGAATGCGGGGCTGGAGGACCAGCGCTGCGCCATTCCAGCAGGCGAGGTCCATGCCGGCGGTACGGGTGATGCGGCGATAGAAGCTCAAACTGTCCGCGGCTTTGGGCAGGATGATGGAGAGGACGACTTCATCGGGCTCGAGGCATGTGCGGTTGACGCCGGTGGCGAAGGTGTCGAAGGGCACCAGGCGTACACCGCGGGTGGAGGCGATGCGGACTTGAGCTTCGTGCACGGAGAGCACCACGCCGCTTTCGCAGCCGGGGGAGGAGTTGCAGATGTTGCCGCCGAGGGTGGCGCGGTGGCGGATTTCGTGGCAGCCCATGACGTCGGCGCATTCGCGCAGGGCGGGGGACCAAGCAGCCACGAGGGGGGATTCGCGCAGGGCAGTGAAGGTTTCGCACGCGCCGATTTCCAGGCCGGATTTGGTTTCGCGGATGCCGCGCAATTCCGGGATGGCTTTGATGTCCACGATGCGTTGCACGGTTTTCTTGCGGCTGCGCATGTCAACGAGCAGGTCGGTGCCGCCGGCCATGAGGTGGGTGCCCGCGCGGGTTTCGGCGAGCAGGTCTTCGAGGGTCTGGGGTTTGCAATATTCGAGGTTCATAGGCGGATGGGGAGGGAGTAGAGGTCCTGGCCGGTGGCGCGGGCGATGGCGTTGGCGACGCACGGGGCGATGGCGACCGTGCCGTGCTCGGCCAGGCCGCGCGCGCCAAACGGCCCGTTGCGGTCGGGGGTTTCAACAAAGATCACCTTGAAGTCGGTGTCGCGCAGGTCCTCGAGCGCGGGAATTTTATAGTCGGTGAAGCGTCCGTTGCGCAGTACGCCCTTGTCGGAGTAGATCATGGTTTCCATGAGGGTTTGGCCGAGGGCTTGCACCATGCCGCCAACCACCTGCCCGCGCGCGAGGCGCGGGTTGATGATGCGGCCGGCGTCAATGGCCGTGACCAGTTGAAGCACCTTGATCTGCCCGGTCTTGGGGTTGACCTCCAGCTCGACGGCCTGCGCACCGAACGTCCACGAGGCGGAGACGTTGCCTTGGCCGATTTGCAGGCCGGGCTTGCGGATGCCGGGGATTTGCAGGTCGGGGGTGTAGGCGCCATAGCCCACCACGGGGCGGCCGATGGTACGGCCATCGGCGAGCATATAGCCGTTGGTGAAGAGGCCAATGTCGTGGTGGCGCTTGCCGATCACAACGCGGCCATCCTGATAGCGCACTTTGGCGACCGGCACGCGCAGGGCCTTGGCGGCCGTGGCGCGGATTTGCGCAATGGCGTCTTCGGCGGCGCGCACAATGGCGATGCCGCCGGTGTAGGTGCCTTTGCTGCCGATGGTCTGCCAGTCGGCGGGGAAAAGCGCGGTGTCCGGATCGCGCACGACGTGTACGCGCTCGAGGGGCAGGCCGAGGGCTTCGGCGGCAATCTGGCCATAGACGGTGGCGGAGCCCTGCCCCATGTCGCAGGTGGTGATGATGAGGTTCACCCCGCCGTCTTCATCGAACTTGAGGATGGCGGCGACTTGGGCGTTAGTGGCCTGCACCGGCGATTTCATCAGGCTGCATACGGCCTTGGTGCGGAAACCGGTGCGGGTTTTGACCACGTTGCTTTGACCCATCTTCCAGCCGACGGCCTTCGCGGCCTCGCGCAGGCATTGGGGCAAATCGCCCTGGGTGGGGTGGAGGCGCTGGGCAATGGCGTTTTTGTCGCCGGCGCGATAAGCATTTTTCAACCGCAGTTCCACGGGGTCCATCTTCAGCTCACGGGCGAGCAGGTCCATCATGCGTTCGGCCATCCATTGGCCTTCGGGGTGGCCGTAGCCGCGGAAGGCGCCGACGGGCGGCAAGTTGGTATAAACCGCGTAGCTGTCCACGGCGATGTTCGGAATGTGGTAGGCGCCGGGCGAGTTCTGGCCGCCGCCGACCGCAACGTTGATGGCGCATTCGCCGTAGCCGCCGCCGCTCAAGATATATTCGATTTGCGCGGCGAGGACGGTGCCGTCGCGCTTGGCGCCGAGCTTGTAACGGCCCGTGACGCCGCGACCAACGAGCGTGCCGTTGAACATTTCCTCGCGCTCATAGATCAGCTTGATCCACACGCCCGGCACTTGGCGGGCCACATAGGCGGCGAGGGGCTCGAGGGTGTAGTCGCTCTTGCCACCGAAGCCGCCGCCCACCACCGGCGCGCGCACGCGGACCTTGGAAAGCGGCAGGCGGAACGCGCGAGAAAGATAGCCGCGCACCACGAAGGGGGCCTGGGTGGAGGAATAGATTTCCACGCTGCCGGCGGGGTCCCAGCGCACAAGCGCGCCGTGCGGCTCCAGTTGGCAGTGGCTCATGTGCGGATAGGAAAACTCCTGTTCGAGAACCACGTCGCACTTGGCAAATGCCTTGCGGGTGTCGCCCTTGCGCAGTTGATAGTGGTGGAAAATGTTGGTGCCGGGCTTGGGATGGAAGCCCTTGGCGCATTCGTAGGAGCCGAGGTCGGGGTGGATCAGCGGCGCATCCTTGGCCATGGCTTGGCGGGCATCGGTCAGCACGGGCAACTCGGCATATTCCACCTTGATCAGCGTGGTGGCGTGCTCGGCCGCGGCAACCGTATCGGCCACCACCACGGCCACCGCCTCGCCGGCGAAGCGCACGCGGTCCATGGCCAGCGGCAACTGGTCCACAATGCACGCGCCAACCAACGGCAGCTTGCCGCCGCCCACGTCCTGTTCCTCCCGCCGGCCGGTGACCACCGCGCGCACGCCGGGCGCCTGCCGCGCCGCGCTGGTGTCAATGGATACAATCTTGGCGTGGGCGTATGGGCTCCGCAGCACCCGCCCATGCAGCATTCCCGGAAATTGCAAGTCATCCACGTAAATGGCTTGCCCTGTCACTTTTTCCAGCGCATCGGCGCGGACGACGCTTCGGCCTACCTGTTTCACGCTCGCCTCTTCCTTCGGTTGGTTGATCGGAAAACGTAGCACATTTGCGCCCTTGGAACAAATACAAAAAAACCGGACTTGCGGTTTTGACCTGCTGAAAATGACGTGGTAGCTTGGCCGGAGTTGCTCCGTGGCGTCCACGTCGGCGGGGCGGACCAACATGTTCAACCCACACAAGGAGACGGAATGAAACCCAGGAAGATTCGTGAAGGCGTGCACTGGATGGGCGCGATTGATTGGAACCGGCGGCTATTTGACTCGTTGATTCCGTTGCCCGACGGCACCAGCTACAATGCCTATTTGGTGGAAGGCGCGGAGAAAGTCGCCCTGATTGATACGGTGGACCCGCCGCTCCTCGATGTCCTCAAGCGCCATCTCGCCAATGTGCCGCGCGTGGATTACGTGATTGCCCACCACGCCGAGCAGGATCACGCCGGCAGCATTCCCTATGTGCTGGAGAAGTATCCCAACGCCATCGTCATTTGCTCGCCCAAGGCCAAAGACCTGCTCCTGACCCACCTCGATGTGCCGGAAAACAAAATCAAGACGGTCGAAGACGGCGAAACCCTCGCCCTCGGCGGCAAGACCTTGACGTTCATCCACACGCCGTGGGTTCACTGGCCCGAAACCATGAGCTCCTACCTCAAGGAGGACAAGATTCTGTTCTCGTGCGACTTCCTCGGCTCGCACATCGCCACGTCGGAGCTGTATGCCGGCGATGACCGCTACGTGATCGAAGCCGCCAAGCGTTACTACGCGGAAATCATGATGCCCTTCCGCGCCATGGTGCGTACCAACCTCAAGAAAATCCGCGAGTTGGACTTCGATCTGGTGGCCCCCAGCCACGGCCCCATCTACGACAAGCCTGAGATGATTCTCGCTGCCTACGAGGATTGGTCCTCCGACCGCGTCGAAAACCGTGTGGTGATTCCGTATGTTTCGATGCACGGCAGCACCGAGCTGATGGTGGACCATCTCGTTTCCGCCCTCGCCGAGCGCGGCGTGGCGGTGCAGAAGTTCGAGCTAACCACCACCGACATCGGCAAGCTGGCCATGGCGCTGGTCGAAGCCGCCACCATCGTGGTGGGCGCGCCGACCGTCCATGTGGGCCCCCACCCGGCGGTGTTCTCGGCCACGCACTTGGCCAACGCGTTGCGGCCCAAGCTCAAGTATGCCGCCATCATCGGCTCCTACGGCTGGAATACGCAGGTCATCGAGCGCATCGCCGGCCTGATCCCCAACCTGAAGGTCGAAGTCCTCGGCACCGTCCTCAGCAAGGGCGTGCCGCGCGCGGCCACCTTTGCCGAGCTCGACGCGCTGGCCGACACCATCCGGGACAAGCATGCCACGCTCTAAACCAAAAATTGCGATTCAGCGCATCTACGACACCCCCGTGGATGGCTATCGCGTTTTGGTGGATCGGCTCTGGCCGCGCGGCGTCTCCCGCGATGCCGCGCGGCTGGATGAATGGCTCCGCGATCTGGCCCCCAGCGCCAAGCTGCGCCAGTGGTTCAACCATGAACCCGCCCGTTGGGAAAAGTTCCGCGCGCAATACCGCGCGGAACTGGCCCCTCAGCAGGAAACACTGGCGCGGCTGCGCGACATCGCCCAACGGAAAAAATTGGTGCTGCTCTACGCCGCCAAGAACGAGGACTACAACAACGCACGCGTCATTCAGGAAATCCTGAACGAATCATCCTGAACCACGCGGGACCGTGCCCCGCCGTGCACGCGAGCCCTTCGCGGAATTCCCGCTGCCCCTCCCGCGCCCCGGTCGCGCAGACTTGGCAGACCGCGCCGCGCGCGCTATACTGCCCCCTCCAAACAAGGAAATGCCCATGAAAACGATCATTATTGGCGGTGTGGCCGCCGGTGCCAGCACGGCCGCCCGACTGCGGCGCATGGATGAAAAAGCGGAAATTGTCCTGCTCGAACGCGGCCCGCACATTTCCTATGCCAACTGCGGCTTGCCCTATCACCTCGGCAAAATCATCCCGGAGCGTAGCTGGCTGCTGGTGATGACCCCCGAAGACTTCCGCGCACGCTTCAATGTGGATGTGCGCGTGCTCCACGAAGTCACCGCCATTGACCGCGCCCAAAAGACCGTCCGCATCCTCAACCGCAAAACCGGTGTCGAAAACGAAGAACGCTACGACAAATTGGTCATTGCCACCGGCTCCTCGCCCATGGCGTTGCAGCTCCCCGGCATGGACCTGCCCGAAGTGTTGCCGCTGTGGACGCTCGAAGACATGGACCGCATCGCCAAGAAGCTCGATGCCGGCGCGAAGCACGTCATTGTGGTCGGCGGCGGATTTGTCGGCATGGAACTGGCCGAAAGCCTGCGCCACCGCGGCCTCGGCGTGACCTTGCTCGAAATGGGTCGCCAGCTTTTGCCGACCATGGACGAAGAAATGAGCTCGCTGCTGGCCGAAGAACTGCGCCTCGCCGGCATTGTGGTCGAGCTCGGCGCGGCGGTCTCCGCGTTTGCCGCGGCGCCCGGCGGCGGCGTGACGGCCACCATCAAGGATGGCCGCTCATGGACGGCCGATCTCGTGGCGCTGTGCGTGGGCGTGAAGCCCAACTCGCAGCTCGCTTCCGCGGCCGGACTGGCAGTGGGCCCCAAGGGGCACATCATTACCGATGCTGCCATGCGCACGGCCGATCCCGATATTTTCGCCTTGGGCGACGTGGTGGAAGTCATGGACCCCGTTTTCGGCACCCCCACTGCCGTGCCGCTCGCCGGCCCGGCCAATCGGCAGGGCCGCATCGTGGCGGATAACCTGCTCGGTGGCTCGCGCCGCTACGAGGGCACCTTTGGCGCATCCGTCGTCAAAGTGGGCAAACTGACCGCCGCCAGTTGCGGCCATACCGAAGCGCGGCTGAAGGCCATGGGCAAGACGTATCAGAAGGTGTATGTCCACGCCGGCTCGCACGCGGGCTATTATCCCGGCGCCACCACGCTGCACATCAAACTGCTGTTCGGCAACGATGGCCAAATCTACGGCGGGCAGGTCATCGGTGCGGAAGGCGCGGACAAGCGTACCGATGTTCTCGCCACTGCCATGCGTGCGGGCATGACCGTGCGCCAACTGGCGGAGTTGGAGCTGTGCTATGCCCCGCCGTTCAGCTCGGCCAAGGACCCCATCACCGTCGCCGGCATGATTGCCACCAACGCGCTCGATGGCGCCACCCGGCTGGCCCACGCCGATGCGCTCCCCGAAGGCGCGCTGTTGCTCGATGTGCGCGAACCTGCCGAACTCCCGCAGGGCGCGCTGGCCGGCTCCGTCAACATACCGCTCCATAAGCTGCGTTCCCGACTCTTCGAGCTGCCCAAAGACCGCCTGATTGTGGTGTATTGCCAGGTGGGCCTGCGTGGCTATGTGGCCGAACGCATCCTGCGCCAGTTGGGGTATGACGTTGCCAACCTCTCCGGTGGCTATCTGACGTGGAAACAATTCCAGCCCGGAATGTGGATGCCCACCGATGCCCAAATTGCGCTGGCCACCACCGGCAGCGAGGGCGGTCCCCGTCTGGAGTTGGAAGAAGAGGAACCCGCCACCGTTGTGGATGTCCGCCCGCTGCAATGCCCCGGCCCCGTGGTGCGCATCAAGCAGGAGCTCGACAAGCTGGGCGATGGCGCCACCATCAAGGTGCTGGCCCAATCCAGTTTTGCGCCTGACCTCACCAACTGGGCCAACAGCTCTGGTCACAAGGTGTGCAAAATCACGCCCACCCCCACGCATTTGGAAGCTATCCTGCGCAAGGGCGCCGGGCCCAAACCAGCGGTGGGCATCGCCGCCCCTCAATCCGGTGCGATGGTTCTGTTCAGCAACGATCTCGATAAGGCCCTCGCCGCGCTCATCATTGCTACTGGCATGGCAGCCACCGGGATGCAGGTCAGCATATTCTTCACCTTCTGGGGTCTGAGCGTCCTGCGCAAACACCCCGGCCCGCAGGTCAAAAAGAGCTTCCTGAGCACGATGTTCGGGTGGATGCTCCCCCGTGGCGCGCAAAAGCTGGCGCTCTCGAAGCTCCACATGGCCGGCGCCGGTACCGCGCTGATGAAGCATGTCATGGCGCAGCAAAATGTGGCCTCCCTGCCTGAGATGCTGCACCAGGCCCGCGCGCTGGGCGTGAAGTTCATCGCCTGCGACATGGCCATGGGCGTCATGGGCCTCACCCGCGAGGAACTCATCGAGGTGGACGAAGTCGCCGGCGTGGCCACTTTCATTGCCCGCGCCAAGGAAAGCGGCCCGACCCTCTTCATCTGACCCCACCGACCAAGCCCACACCATCGGTCGGCTTACTGGGTGGCCTCTCCACGGTCAAATTTCCAAGGTAAAACGTTTGATTTCACTTATTGCAATAAGTGAAATCTAAAAGTTGTATCACGTTCAAATATCACATGTTATTTAAAATTAATAAAAATATAGCGAATTGCTTGCATAAATGGTAATTCGGGGTAGTTTTCCATGTTCTAGAAAGGAGCAGAACATGAGCATGAATATGACTGGATTGATTGGTTTGGCGGCGATCGGGCTGGCGGCGGCAGCCTCCGGACAGGGCGCTCCGGCGTTGGTGTTTGAGCCATTGCCCTACGCCTACGACGCGCTGGAACCCTATATTGACGCGCAGACCATGGAGATTCACTACAGCAAGCACCACCAGGCCTACTTCAACAATCTAGTGAAGGCGGTGGCTGGCACGGCCATGGAAGGCAAGGCGGTTGAGGCGCTTTTCCCGGAAATCAGCAAGTTGCCGGTGGCCGTGCGCAATAATGGCGGTGGGCATTGGAATCATACCTTCTTCTGGAACAGCATGGCGCCCAATGCCGGCGGTACTCCGGAAGGTGCGCTGTTGGCCGCCATCGAGAAGTCGTTCGGCTCGTTCGACGAGTTCAAAAAGCAGTTTGAGGCCGCCGCGGTTGGCCGGTTTGGCAGCGGCTGGGCTTGGTTGGCGGTGGATGCCAACGGCAGCTTGTTCGTGAGTTCAACGCCGAATCAGGACAACCCGTTGATGGATGTGGTCGAAAAGCGCGGCACGCCGATTCTCGGGGTGGATGTGTGGGAACACGCCTACTACCTCAAGTATCAAAACCTGCGCGCGAGCTACGTGAGCGCGTTTTGGAACGTGGTGAACTGGCCGGAAGTGGCCAAGCGCTACGCGGCGACTCAGCAATAACGGACGAACGATTGCTTCCCCGGGCCCCGGCAAACAACCGGGGCTCTTTTTTTGCACGCAGGGAATGGGGCTACCCCTTGCGGGAGAAATCAAGGTAGAGGACGTCGGGCGTGGTGGACCAGCCGCGGGGCTGTTGCAGGTTGGCGAGAACCCGCAGACAAAAGGAACGGATGGCGGCGGCATCGAGCGGCGCATAGGCGGAATAGGTTTTGGCTTTTTTGCGGCGGCGGCGTGGGGTGGGGGCGAAGCCGGCGGCGTAGAGTCCGCGCAGGCCCAGCAGCCCCGCGCCGGAGGATTCATCCCATGCCGGCGCAAGTTGTTCGAGCAGTGCGCGCAGGCCGGGCAGCAGCGTAATCTCCAGCCAGCCGGCTTGTTCCTGGCGCAGCCGGCGGAAGTCCAACGCCCACAGGATACGGCCTTCGGCGGTGATGGTGCGGGCGGGGCGCACCAGGCGCGAGGCAAAAAGCTGCCACACGATCAGCGGCACGGGGCCCGGCCAAATCTCGGGGTCAAAAATTGGCACATCGCCATTGCCGAGGTGATGGGTCTGGGCCCAGAGGCGGGCGGTATCGTTTTGGTTGAGGGTGCGCAGCGCACGGTAGATCAGCAAGTGCAGATAATCGTCGGGCAGGGGGAGGGTGAGCTGTTGGTCATCCAAATAAGCGGTGACGGCCGCCGCGACGGCTTCGGCGGCGGTGGTGTCGAGCCGGGCATCGCACAGGAGCGCGGCGAGATGATCGCGCAGCAGTTCGGCCTCATCGGCAGCGGTCGGCAGCGGGATCATGGCCTGCCCCCGCGCGGGTGGGCGGTGCCCACGGCGTCAACTTTTCCACAGTGTGGAAAATCCCGCCCACGCGGGATGAACTTTTTTGCCACAGCGTGGAAAACGCAGTGGGTTGTGCGGGTGGGTCGGGGCCAAACGGGGGCTATTTTTCCACAGTGTGAAAATTTTTTTTCCACAGTGTGGAAAACGGAGTGAGCCGGCGGGAGTCGCATGGAAAAAGGATTATTGGCGACCAATGAGATTTTCAATTTCCGACAAAAATTGGGAGGCGTCGCGGAAGCGGCGGTAGACCGAGGCATAGCGCAGGAAGGCGACTTCGTCGAGGCGCTCCAGTTTGTCCATGACTTTGCGGCCAATGACGGTGGAGGGCACCTCACGTTCATATTCGGCGCTGATTTCGTGGATGATGTCGTCCACGAGCAGATCAATTTGCGGGTCGGAAATGGGGCGCTTGACGGCGGCGTGGACAATGGCGGCGCGGAGCTTGGCGCGCGAAAATTCTTCGTGGCGGCCATCGCGCTTGAGAACAGTCAGTACGGTCTTGATGACTTCCTCATAGGTGGTGAAACGGTGGCCGCAGTGGGCGCAAACGCGGCGGCGGCGCACCACCGCGCCATTGCGGATGGCGCGTGAATCAATGACTTTATCGTTGTCCTGGGCACATTTGGGGCAGCGCATAGGGACAGTGTGCGGCGGGGCGCGGGGGGAAGTCAAGCGCGGAGGGGCGCGCGACAAACGCCGCCGCCCATGCTTGCTTTTTCCCGGCGGCCTTGGGAATATGCGCGCCATGGACGAGCGGGACGATCAAGGGATGCGGATCTACTTGCGCGAAATCGGCAAGGTGGAATTGCTGTCGCCAGAAGAGGAAATCGAGCTGGCGCGCCGCATCAAGAAGGGCGACGAGCAGGCGCGGCAGAAAATGATCCGCGCCAACCTGCGCTTGGTGGTCAAGATTGCCGGCGATTACGCGCGTCTCGGCCTTCCGCTTCTCGATCTGATCAGCGAGGGCAATATCGGCCTGATGAAGGCCGTCACCCGCTTCGACCCGAAAAAGGGCGGCAAGTTGAGCACGTATGCGGCGTGGTGGATCAAGCAGGGCATCCGCCGCGCGTTGGCCAACCAGAGCAAAACCATCCGCCTGCCATCCCACATGGTGGACAAGCTCTTCCGGATGCGCCGTACTTATGAGGCCATGACCCACGAGCTGGGCCGCCAGCCTACGGCGCAGGAAGTGGCTTTGCGGATGGATGTCCCCGTCCAGCGCGTGAAGTATTGGCTGGAAGTGTCGCAGCGCGTGACCTCGCTGGATGAACCCATTGGTGACGAGGGCCGTGAAAGCCAAAGCGACCTGGTGAGCGATCCGGATGCCCGCTCGCCCTTCGATGATTTGAACGACCGCCAATTGCTCGACGAAATGCTCGAACACCTGAAAGTGTTGAACGAGCGGGAGCGCACGATTCTGGAACGCCGCTTCGGCCTGAACGGCAAGGAGCCGGAATCGTTGGAAGAAGTAGGCAAAAAACTGGGCATCACGCGCGAGCGCGTCCGCCAGTTGCAAAACCAGGCGTTGGCCACGCTACGGGAAATGATGCTGGAACACTAACCGGCTTCCCGTGGCCGGCGGGCCCCGCGACGAGATTAGGAGAACACCATGGCAGAGCAAAACGGCAACGAAATTCAAATGAACGCGGCTAACTTGTACCGCGAGGAAAACTATACGGATTTGCGGGCCGGTAGCCTGCGCAAGCTGATTCCGGTGAAACCGGATGGTACGGATGATCCATCGCGCCCGGTCATTTTTACCGCCGCCACCCAAGTGATGACCCCCGGCGGCATTTTGCCGTTGAGCGGCGAAGTGCCCAATGCCCAGACGCTGGCCGAGGCCGTCGCGGGATTCGCCCCGGCCATCAAACAGAGCTTGGCGGATTTGCGCGAAGAAATGGCCGCGCTGCAGCGCGAACGCGCGTCGCAGATTGTCGTTCCGGGCCGCGATGTTCCGCCCCCGTCCGACTTGCTGATTCGCTAAATCCTATCCTTCAGCGCTTCGCGCAGGTGCTCCAGCGCCGCCGCCACGGCTGCGGCGCGAATGTCTTCCCGCGTGCCGCCAAAGTGGTGCTCAAACACGCGCGACACAGCCGGGGTGGCGATGGCGATAAACACCAGCCCCACCGGTTTTTCCGCGGTACCGCCCGTCGGCCCGGCAATTCCCGTGATGGCGATGGCGCAATCCGCGCCGGTGGCCGCGCAGGCGCCCCGCGCCATGGCGGCGGCGGTTTCGGCGCTCACCGCGCCATGCGCGGCCAACGTTTCCGGCGTGACTCCCAGCAAGCCGGCTTTGAGTGAATTGGCATAAGCCACCACGCCCCCCACAAACCACGCTGAACTACCTGGCAGCGCCGTCAACTCGCCACTCACCAAGCCGCCGGTGCACGACTCCGCAGTCGTCAGCAACCAGCCGCGAGCGCGCAACAATTCAGCAATCTTTGCCACCACCGGATTCATCCCCGCCACTTTACCCAATCCGGCCCCCATTTGCCAATTTTACTGGCAAAACAAGCCGTAAAAAATCCATGCTCAACGAGGACTGAGTCCTTATCCAAACCGGTTGCGGTTTGTGAAAAGATCATAGTCCCACCGCTTGCGTTTGTATCCCATTTGGGTTACATTCCGGACTGACGTTGGAGGTTGAGATGAGTAAAACGGCCATGGTGCGCGCCAGAGTGCAGCCAGAATTGAAAACAAGTGCGGAAAAGGTGTTCCACCGTTTGGGGTTAAATGCCACGCAAGCCATAACGATTTTCTATAAACAGGTCGAATTACGTGATGGCCTGCCTTTCGAAGTGGTGACTCCCACCTCGACGACAAAACAAACGTTGGCGGATTCCGAGGCTGGGCGAAATCTGGTGGTTTGTGAGAATGCCGACGATATGTTTCGCCAGTTGGGCATTTGATGTACACCCCGGTCTTTACCAAGCAGTTTGCAAAAGACATCAAACGCTGCCAGCGCCGCGGCAAAGAGATGGAAAAATTCAAACTGCTGGCCCACACCTTGCTTGCGGGTCGGCAGCTTGATCCTATTCATCGCGATCATAAGTTAACGGGGAGCATGACGGGCCGGCGCGATTGTCATATCGAATCCGATTGGATTCTGATTTACCGCATTGCCGCGGACCAACTCATCTTCGAGCGCATGGGAACCCACTCCGACTTGTTCAAAAAATGACTAGGTCGGATCAAAACGGCCATTGAAGACAATTGAATAAATTCGGCAGCTCCGTCTTCATCAAAAGAATTGGTTAGCCATTGTGCTTCGTGAAATGGGAAGAAAAAATGGCCGCTCTTGTGTTTGCCTGTGATAGGATAGGGCGGTGATGAAAACGGTAATGGTCACGGGCTCGGGCGGGTTAGTGGGGGCGGAAACGGCGCGGCATTTCGCGGCGCAAGGGTGCCGGGTGCTCGGGCTGGACAACAATATGCGGGAATATTTTTTCGGTCCGGAGGCTTCGACGCGCGAGGTAGTGGCGGAGTTGCAGGCGGCGTATCCGGAGGAGTACGTGCCGTTGGCGGTGGACATCCGGGACGAGGCGACGGTGCGCCGGATTTTTACCGAAGCGAAGGGCCTCGAGCTGGTTGTACACGCGGCGGGGCAGCCTTCGCACGATTGGGCGGCACGCGAGCCGTTCACCGATTTCGGGGTGAATGCCACCGGTACGTTGAACCTGTTGGAGGCCACTCGGCAGTATGCGCCGGAGGCGACGTTTGTGTTCACGTCCACCAACAAGGTGTATGGCGACACGCCGAACCGGTTGCCGCTGGTGGAGCAGGCCACGCGCTGGGAGTGCGTGGAAGGTCCCTACGCGGCCAACGGCATTGATGAAACCATGAGCGTTGACCAAACGACGCATTCGCTTTTTGGCGCTTCGAAACTGGCGGCCGATGTGATGGTGCAGGAATATGGCCGCTACTTCGGCCTGCGGACAGGAGTGTTCCGCGGGGGCTGCCTGACGGGACCACGGCAGGCGGGCGCGGAGTTGCACGGGTTCCTTGCATATTTGATGAAGTGCGCGGTGACAGGTCGCGAGTACCGCATTCTGGGCCACAAGGGCAAACAGGTGCGCGATATTCTGCATTGCGCGGATTTGGTGGCCGCGTTTGTGGCGTTCCATCGCGCGCCGCGGGCGGGCGCAGTGTACAACATGGGGGGGGGCCGCTTTAGTCATTGCTCACTGTTGGAGGCGGTGACGCTGTGTGAGGAACTGACCGGCCGGCACATGAAGACGAGCTATGTGGCAACCCCGCGCGTTGGCGACCATATTTGGTGGGTGAGCGATGTCACGCGCTTCCAGGCGGATTATCCGGAATGGCAGGTGACCCGCAACGTGCGCGACATTTTGGCGGAGATTCTGGAGTATCACCGCGCGCGCTGGACTCGGGATGGGTGAAGTCGTGGCAGAGTCCCTCACATTTATTTTTTGCGATGGCCTGCTGCTGGTGCGGTCAGGCAGTTGGCAACCGGCCGGGGACGACGTGTTGGCGGAACTGCTGACCACGCGCCAACTGGCGGCGGAGTATCGGGTGCCGCCGCAGGGTCATTGGGCCAAGCAAGTGAGCGGCGCCACGGATAATGCGCCGCCGGGTTACGAATGGGTGCGGTTGCGGACGCTGTTGGGCGCAGATGTGCCTTATGCCCTCGCCGCGTGCCGCGCGCTGGGCATGTTGAATTGGCGCGCGACGCATCGGTTTTGCGGGCGGTGTGGCGGTGTGCTGGCGGAACACCACGTGGAGGTGGCGCGACAATGCGCGGCGTGCGGTCATGTGGAATATCCGGGACCCACGCCGGCGGTGATTGTGCGCGTGGAAAAAGCGGGGCAGATTTTGCTGGCGCGGCACGTGCAGCGCATCCCGCATTTATGGACGTGTTTGGCGGGCTACGTGGAATTAGGGGAATCGCTGGAGGATGCCGTGCACCGTGAAGTGCGCGAGGAAGTCGGCCTGGAGGTGGGCGACGTGCAATACGTGGCCAGCCAGCATTGGCCATATCCGAACCAACTGATGGTGGGATTTCGTGCGCAGTGGCGCGCAGGCGACTTGAAGTTGCAGCCGGAAGAACTGTCCGAAGCGCGCTGGTTTGACCCAGCCCACCTGCCGGATATTCCACCCAAGGGGACGATGGCCTACCGGCTGATTTGCGAGACCCCGGCCCCCATGATGGGGTAGTTTAATTTAGTCATAAACATGGCTAAAAATGTCTTTCGGGATTATCCAGACTTTATAAACTCTGGATTGGTTGGCAAAAATTGCCATTCAAATATGGGGAGAAAAATATACTTATTATGTTGTGTATTAATAAGTTACATTAATTATTAATTCCATCCACAGTTTATAAACTCTGGATGGAGGCTAAATTTTACCGGAACTGCATGAAATAGTTGTCGCGTTTTTCACGGCCGATGGTAGACGGCTCGCCGTGGCCGGGATAAATTGCCAGGTCCTCAGGCAGGGCGGCGAGTTTGCGGAGCGATTGGGTGAGCACGCGGGAGTTACCGCCGGGCAAATCCGTGCGGCCGACGGAACCGCGGAAGAGTGTATCGCCGGTGAAGAGGGCGTTAGCGGCGGGCAGGTGCCAACACACGCCGCCGGGGGTGTGTCCCGGCGTTTCCAGCACGCGCCAGGTGGCGCCAGCCAGTTGAAAGGTGTCGTCCTCCTTCACGAACACCAGCGGCACGTCGGGTTTGGTGGGGGCGGGGTAGATGCCCGGGAGAGAATTGCGCTCGGTGAAGCACCAGTCGGCATCCCGCGCGTGGAGATAAACGGGGGCGGGGTGGGCGGCGGTTAGCGCGGCGAGCGCGGTCACGTGATCCACATGGCCGTGGGTCAGCAAATAGCCGATCACGGTGCCGCCCAGCTCGCGTAGGCGTACGAGCAGTTGTGCGGCATCGTCGCCGGGATCAATCACCACGGTTTCGCGGGTGGCAGGATTCGTGACGAAATAACAATTTTCTTCGATAAAGCCTGTGACTCGTGCTTCAATGTTCATGGGATGACAGCAACAGATTCAAGCACGGGCGTCAAGGACGCAGCCGAAATTGTCTTGGCGGTGAGCGGCTTGGGTGTGGGATATTATCCGCGGGTGGGGGAACGCTGGGACGTGGTGGCGGAGGTGAACCTGAACTTGCGCGCGGGGCGCACAGTGGCGCTGGTGGGCGAAAGCGGTTGCGGCAAAAGCATCACGGCGGCGGCGCTGGGCGGGCTGTTGCCGCGCAATATGCAGCGGGACCGCGGCGAACTCCGCTGGGCAGCGGGCGTGGATGCGCGGCCGGGGCGGGGGCTGGCCTATGTGTTTCAGGATCCGGGCGAATGCTTGAATCCGGTGTTCACCATCGGCAACCAGATTCGGGAAGTCCTGCCGCCAGAAGATGTCCCCGATGCGTCTGCTCGGCTGACCAGCCTGTTGCGCACGGTGGGCTTCACGGAGTCCGAGCGCGTGCTGGCGAGCTACCCCCACCAACTATCCGGCGGAATGCAGCAGCGGGCCATGCTGGCCATGGCGTTGGCGGGGCGGCCACGCGTGCTGGTGGCGGATGAGCCGACTACCGCGCTGGATGTGACCGTGCAGGCCAAGATTCTCCAACTCCTCGGCCAATTGCAGCGGCAGGAAAATCTCGCGATTTTGCTGATTACGCACAACCTCGGCGTGGTGGCCGAAATGGCCGATGAAGTCCACGTGATGTACGCCGGGCGCATCGTGGAATCCGGCCCGGTGGCGTTGTTGCGGAATCCGCAGCATCCGTATGTGCAAGGCTTGCTGCGAGCTTTGCCGCGACTGCACGGTGAGGCGGGCCGGTTGGTGGGCATCCCCGGCACGGTACCGCCGCTGGGCCGGCGTCCAGCGGGCTGCGGGTTTCATCCGCGCTGCGCGCTGGGACGGGAGATTTGCCGCACGCAGGAGCCGCCGTGGCGGGAAAATCAAGGCCACGGAGTGGCCTGCTGGACGCGGGGCGCGGGTAGCTGGGCATGAGCACACCGCTTCTGACGGTGGACAATCTGCGCGTGACGTACCGCGTGGGGCGGCGGCGAGTGGCGGCGGTGAAAGGGGTATCCTTTTCTGTGGCGCGTGGGCAATGCCTGGGCATTGTGGGCGAAAGTGGCAGTGGCAAAAGCTCACTGGCGCGCGCGATTCTGGCGCTGGAGCCGGCGGCCACCGGGCAGGTCATTTTTGCTGGCGAAGACGTGTTGAAGATGTCGCGTGCCGCGCGCCAAGTGTTTCGGCGCCGCGCGCAAATGGTATTCCAGGATCCGCTCGGCTCGTTGAACCCGCGACTCAAAATCGGGGCAGCGCTGGCGGAAGTTCTGCGCGTGCACGGCTTGGCGCGGAATCGCCGGGAAGCCGCGGCGCAAACGGCCGCGTGGCTGGCCACCGTGGGGCTGGATGCGGAGTATGCGACGCGCTTCCCGCATGAGTTGAGCGGGGGCCAGCGCCAACGCGTCAATCTGGCGCGGGCGCTTTGCGTGGGCGCGGAGTTCTTAGTGGCGGACGAACCGGTCAGCGCACTGGATGTGAGCGTGCAGGCCCAAATCCTGAACCTGCTCAAAACGCTGCAAACCGAACGCGGCATTACGTGGGTGCTGATTGGCCACGATTTGGCGGTGATGCGCCACATGGCCGATGAGCTGGTGGTGATGCAGGCCGGGGAAGTGGTGGAGCATGGGCGGGCCGTGGATATTTTGGCGAGCCCGCAACACCCCTACACCCGCGAATTGGTGGCCGCTGTGCCGGATGTGGACCGCGCGTTGCAATGCCGCGCGTAAGCACACGGGCGCGCCGGTACTTTGCTGTTGAACGGGGGCACCGGGCAGGGCAGTATTTGCGCATTCTATGTATGGAGTGAAACAACTCTGGCTGGCGCGGTTGAAAAAAATCGCGGGCCCCGACGGGCACTGGCTGGCCTTGGCCGGCGTGGCGCTGCTGTGGCTGACGCCCACCAAGGGGTATGTGCCACTGATTTTGTGGGTTGCGGGGCTGTATGGGCTCTGGAATTGGCGCAAGCTGGCCGCTGCTTGGAACAACGTGGCGGGCTGGTGCTTTGCGCTGGGGCTCGTCTGGGCGGTGGCTTCAGTGGCGTGGAGTTTTTATCCCATGGGTTCGGGGCGCGATCTGGTGAAATCACTGCCGATGGTGGCCGCGACGATGGCGTTGCCGGCGATTTTTGATCGCCCGACGCGCATCTGGAATGCGCTACTGGTCAGTGCAGGTGTGGTGTCGTTGAAGTTGGCGCTCGATTTGTGGCGGTTGTGGGCAGCGCTGGGTTGGTCCGCGCTTTTGACCGAGTCGCGATTTTATCATCCGTATTTGTACAACCATCCGAATGTTTCGAGCATGATGGCCGGTCTGGCCGCGCTGGTTTTCGGCGTGCGGCTGTTGGCGGGCGGCCAACACCGCAAGTGGCGAGCGCTGCTGGTGCTGGGGCTGCTGGTGGACCTGCTGTATTTGGAAGTGCTGGCTTCGCGCGGCCCGCAGTTGGTGTTTGCGTTGGTGGTGCTGAGCCTGCCACTGGCGTTACTGCCGAGTAAGCGGGTGCGGGTGGTGGCCGCGCTGTTGGCGGCGGCGATTGGCGTGGGGCTGTGGTGCGCGGCGGGGTCCATCAATCCGCGCTTTGAAGACCGCACCATGAAGCACTACAACGACCGCGACACCATCTGGGGCCATTCGTGGCTGCTGGTCACCAAGCGGCCGATAGTGGGCTACGGTTTCGGCAAAAAAGCGTTTGAGAAGGCGGTGTACGAAAATCCGGAACTGCGCGGGCCGCGGGTGCGGTTTCATTATCCGCATGCGCATTCCTATTGGCTGATGGTGCCGTTCCAAGGCGGATTTGTGGCGCTGGCGCTGTGGGGCGCGGGTTGGCTGGCGTTGGGCGGCCGGCTCGCGTACCGGATGTGCCGCTGGACGGCACAGGCGCCACCGGCGTGGCGCGCCCGGGTGCAGGTGCGGCTGCTGCCGGCATTGCTCGGCGCGGGGGTGATGTTCATTTTGGTGTATGGCATCGGCGATTATCCCGACAACGCCATTCGCCATGCGCAGTTTTATCTGGCGGGGCTGATCATGGCGCTAACGCGGCCGGCGGTCCCGGAGGCGGACGCATGAAAATCAGCGTCCTCACCACGATCTACAATCGGCCCGAGCATTTGCGGCTGCTGGTGGCCGCATTGCAGGCGCAAACCCGCCGCCCGGATGAACTCATCGTGGCCGATGACGGCTCCAACGCAGAGACCGTTGCGGCCATGACGCGGCTGCTGCCCGCGTGCGGCATCGCCGCGCGTGTGGTGCGGCAGGAAAAAGACGGCTATCGCCTCGCCGCGGCGCGCAACATGGCCATCCGCGCCGCCACCGGCGATTATTTGGTTTTTCTGGATTGCGACATTGTGCCGCTGCCCGACACGCTGGCGGTGCATGAGCGCTTGGCAGAGTCGCGCCGCCTTCTATGCGGGCATCGCGCACTGCTGGATGAAATTGCCACCGAGGCGCTTTTTGCCGCCATGCCCGCCCCCGCCGAAGCGGATTGGGAATTGGCTTGGGCGGTGGCGGATAAAACCGAGCTGCAAGAAGCGGCGCGGTTGTTTGCGCGGCATGCCGCGTTGCGCCGCTGGCATTTGGCGCGGGCGCACAAGCCCAAGCTGATCGGGTGTCACTTTTCGCTGTTCCGCGACGATGTATTCCGCGTGAATGGCTTTGATGAAAACTTCGTGGGGTGGGGCTACGAAGATGACGATTTTGCGCGCCGGCTCTACAAGTCGGGCGTATCGCCGCTGGGCGTGCTGGAAGATGCACGCGCGCTGCACCTGTGGCATCCCACGTTGGCGCCCTCGCCGCTGGCACGGCGGCGCGACCGCCCCAACCGCGCCTATTTCCGGCGCTGGCGGGTGCCAGCCTATTGCGCCAACGGCCTGCGCAAACCGGAAACCTGATGGCCTGGCAAGAACCAACGCGGCTGGTGATTACCTGCGGGCGCGGCTGTGTGCCGGCGTTGAGCGGCGAGCTGTGCGCGCTGGGCCACCGACCGCAGGAAGTCTCACCCACCGCCGTGGAGGTGACCGGCAACCTGCACGAGGCCATGCGGTTGAATTTGTGGCTGCGCACCGCTAACCGCGTGTTGTTCGAGGTGGCCGGGTTTGCCGTGGAGTCGCCGGATGAACTGTATGCCGCGACGCGCGACCTGCCGTGGGAAGAATGGCTGCGCGGGGATGTGCCCTTCCATGTGCACGGCGTAGCGCAGCATGAAACCATCCGCGACTCGCGCTTCGCGTTGCTGCGCTGCAAGGACGCCATCGCCGACCGGTTTGTGGAGCAAACGGGCGCGCGGCCGGATTCATCGGCTTCACCCGTGGGCGCGGCGAGCATCGCGCTCTATTGGAAAGATGGCGTGGCGCAACTGTTTTTGGATACCAGCGGCGTGCCGCTTTCCCATCGGGGCTACCGTCAGCAACCGTGGGTGGCGCCGCTGCGCGAGACGCTGGCGGCGAGCATCCTGCTGGAAACCGGCTGGGGCCAAAACCCCGATGAAGCCTTCGTGGGGCCCATGTGCGGCAGCGGTACGTTGGCGATTGAAGCGGCGTGGATTTGCCAAAACCGCGCCCCCGGCCTCTACCGCGAGGACTTTGCCTTTTTGCTGTGGAACGGGGTGGAGGCGGATGAGTGGCGGCAGATGCGTGCCGCTGCCCAACGGCAATGCCGCACCGCGCCCCGCGCTTGGCTGGCGGCTTCTGACATAGCGCCCGAAGCCGTGGCCTGTGCCCGCGCCAACGCCGAGCGGGCGGGCGTGGCCCACCTGATTCGTTTTCAGGTTGGTGATTTTCGCGACGCGGCCCTGCCGCAGCCGCCCGCGCTAATCCTAATGAACCCCGGCTACGGCGAACGGGTGGGAGAGCTCGCCGAGCTGTACCCCCTCTACGAAGCCATCGGCACGTTCTTCAAAACCAAGTGCCAGGAGTTGCGCGCCGCAGTGTTCACGGGCAGCCCGGCGCTGGGCCGCAAAATCGGCCTGCATCCTGCCCGCCGGACCACGATGTGGAATGGCGATATCGAGTGCCGCCTGCTGGAATTCGAAATCTACGCCGGCACCCGCGACCCCCGCCTGCTGCGCAAGCATCGCAGCGAGTCGAGTGCGCCACAATAGACTATACTTTGCGCGGGGGTTTCCCTTACGATGGCCGTTGTCATGAAGTGGAGCGTGCCGATTCTGTGCTACCGCAACATCTCGCCGGTGTGTGGCATCACCCCGGAGGAATTTCGTACGCACCTCGAATGGTTGGCCGCGCACGGCTGGCACAGCATCCCGCTGGATCAGGTCATTGACTACATCAAAGGCGGCGCGGAACCGCCGCAACTGTCCTACGCGCTGACCTTCGACGACTGCTATCTCGACAACTGGGTACACGCCGCGCCGATTTTGCGCGAGTATGGCGTGAAGGCTTCTTTCGGGTGCGTCACGGCATATTTGCACGACGGCCCGCGGCGCCCCGATGCCACCACGCCCGGCGCCGATCTGCGCGAGCTGCCCGTCGGGCGCGACGCCTGGGAACGCGCAATCGAACACAACGACCCGACGGCCTTCATGAACCGCGCCGAGTTACGCGCGCTGGTGAGTGAAGAAGGCCACAGCTTGTTCGGCCACACCCACACGCACCAGGCGTGCTTCCGCTCCGACAAGCCGCTGGCCGCCGGCGCAGATAGCCTGCAATCCGGCACGCGCGGCATCTACCTCGAAATGCGCGACGGCCAGCCGATGTTCCCCAGCGGCTCCGCCTATGCCCACAACGGCTTCTGGCCGACTTCCAATGATTTGCTCGATACCTCGCTCGTGGCACGCACCACCAGCGAACGCATTGAGTTTTGCCTCAACGAATTCACGCTGTGCCGCGAACGGCTTGAAGAGTTGCTGGGGCAGCCGTCGCGCGCAATGAGCTGGCCATGGGGCGAATATGACAGCGTGGCCATCGAGGCTGCGCTGCTGGCGGGCTACGAAGTGGCGCTATCCATGGATTGCGGTGCCAACCAGCCCGGCACGCCGCTCTTTGCCCTGCGCCGCGTGAAGATGCAGGGCGGTGTTGGCGTACGGGAGCTGAACCGGCGGTTGTGCATTGCCAAAAATCCGCTGCTGGCGGGCCTTTTTCGCAAAATCTACCGCGTCCCCCGCGGTTGACGCGGCGCGCGGAGGAGGGGGGGGCTACTGTTGCAGCAGATCGTTCAGGATGGCGAGGCCCTTTTCCACGTTTTTGCGGTCGGATGCGGAGAGGGAATCGAGAATGTTGCCACCGTCCGACTGACTAGTCAGGCCCGCGGCCGCATTTTTCAACAGGGTGTCCATGTCCGGTACCACAACCGGCTTGCGTAGCGGGCCGCGGATGAATAGCGGCACCTGCAAGCCGCCATCTTCATAGGGCAAAAAAGCGGATAAATCTTTGCCGCCGGTAAGCTGTGCGGTTTCTTCGGGCGAGGCCCGCACCGTGGCCTGCAAATCCAGTTGATCGGCGAACGGCAAAATGACGCCGTGCAAATTGAGCCGGTAATCCGCGGCAGCGAGGCGCGCGCTGGATACCGCGATGCGCCCATTGCGCAGCGCCAGCTTGGCCGTGGCGTCTTCGTAGCGGTTGGTGGTGACGAGGTTCGCGGTTTGTTTGGCCGCTGCCACCTTGGCCTTCAGCGTGGGCAGCAAGCGCAGCAGCAGCGGCTGGTCAAGCTGCCGCCACATTTGATCGGCCAGTGAGCCGCCTTCGCCCACGTTGCGCAAGTCGGTGAGTTGCAAATCGAGGTCCGCCACCAACGAAGGTAGCGCTTCTTCGCCAACGGCGTGGCCGTGCGCGGAGGCGGTCAACTGCACTGTGCCATCCAGGCCCGGCGGAGCATATTCCATGTTGGCGGCCAACAAATTGTGCAACATCAGGCCATCTGCTTGCAGGCTGGTGAGCTGATAGGCGAGCGGGCAAGCCAGCAACTGCACGGCGCCGCGGATGGTCACGCGACCGCCATGCGCGGCGAAAGTGAACGTGGGGATGGTCAGCACGCCCTCGTGCAGCAGCAGGTTGGCGGCGCCGTCGCCCAGCGCGTTGGCCCCGAGCGTGAGGTCGGTGAAGGTCAGTTGCGCCTGCGCCTGCAAGTGGCGCAGGAGCAGCGCCAGTAGGGGCGACTCGCCCAACGCCACCGTGCCCGGCGGCGCGGCGCACGGCGGCGGATTATATTTGAACGCGTCTGGCAACGCCGCGCCCAGCAGCAGATGGTCCGCCACCGGCGCGGGCAGCAGCAGGTCCGCCGTGAGTTTGGCGTGAATGGCTGACGGCATTCCGGGCGCGGTGATGGGGGTGTCCGCGGTCACTTCCACGGCGAGCCGGTCGGCCAGCGAGCCTTGTGCGTGCAGCGCAACCGTCAGGCCAGAAAATGGAAACTCCGCCTCCGGCAGGAGGGCTTGGATATCCGCGACATCGCCGATCTCCATTCGGGCGGTCAGGTCCAATGGCCAGGCGATGGGCTGTGCGGAGTGATCGGCGGGCGGTGGGCCGCTCAGTGCAAATTCCAGCGTCGAATGCTCGCCAATCGCCATGCGGCCGCTGAAGTGCAACGGATTGGCAGTGGCAAAGTCGGTCAACTCGCCATCCATGGCGGAAAGCACCAGCTTGTGTTCTGCGCCGTTGGTCGCGCGCCGGATAAACTCCACACGGGCTTGGCGCAGATCAATGCGGCCAATCACCAATAGCGGCGCGGCGGCGGCTGACGTTGGCTCCGCGCCGGTTTCCGACTCCGCAGCCGAGCGCTCCTTGGTTGTCGCCGGTTTGCCGCGGCCGATGTCCGTGAAGTTATAGGAGCCATCCGCCTGCTGCACAATCCTCACCACTGGCCGGTCCAGCGTGACGGAAGTGACTTCCTTGCGGCGGAAGTCCACCTCAGCGGTGAAGGATTGAATCGAAGCAAAGTCCTGCTGGCCGTCGGCCTCCTTGAGCACTGCGTTTTGCACGCGCAGTGCGAACGGGAACAGTTGGTAATCAATGCGCCCGTAGTCGGCCGCGCGGCCCGTGGCGCGCGTGATGAATTCCGTCACTGTTTTTTTGAAGTCCGGCGTGTTCAGCAAATGCCGCAACGTGAAGTGCGCGGTGGCCAACAGAAACACCGCCACCCCGACCAGCCACAACAGGAAGAATCCGAATTTTTTCATGGCCGGAAGCCTACCGGCTATCCGCCCAAAAGCCAAAGCCGAAGATGCCGCATCGCCGCACCGACAAAGAGACTTGAAGCCCACCGGAGAATCGGGGACGTTACCCCCCATGAAGCCGACACCTGAACCGACCGCCGTGCCCGCACGGGCCGATATTCCCGTGGAATTGACGTGGGACCTCACGCCGCTGTATGCCACGCCGTCAGCGTGGGAAGCCGACTTTGCGCGCCTGGACGAGTTGGCCGCGCCGGTGTTGGCCCTGCAAGGCAAACTGGATTCCGTGGCGGCCGTCGCCCAACTGCTGGCGGCGGAAACTGCGCTCGATCGGGTGCTCGAACGGCTGCATACCTATGCCCACCTGCGCCACGACGAGGACACCGCCAACACCGATAACCAAACCCGCGAAGCGCGCATCCGCGCGCGTTACGCCGAGCTGGCCGCCCAGTGCGCGTGGATCACCCCGGAGCTGCTCATGCACCCGGAGGCCGACCTGCGCGCGTGGCGCGACGCGCCCGAGCTGAAGGATTACCGCCGCACGCTCGAAAAGGTTTTGCGCAACAAGCCGCACGTGCTCTCCACCGCGGAAGAAACCCTGCTGGCCGGCGCGGCGGAAGTGCTCGCCGCGCCCGAGCAAACCTTCAGCCTGTTGACCAACGCCGACATGACGTTCCCGGATATTCCCGGCCCGGATGGCCCCCTGCCGCTGACCGAAGGCACTTACCGTGCGCACTTGGAAAACGCTGACCGCGCGGTGCGCCGCGCGGCGTTCGAGACGCTGCTCACCGGCTATGGCAAATTGGAAAACACCGTGGCGGCCACGTTGTCGTCGGCCGTCAAAGCGCATGTATTCATGGCGCGGGCGCGCAAGTTCCCGTCGGCGCTGGAGGCTGCGCTCTTCGACGACCAAGTGCCGGTGGCGGTGTACGAAGGCCTGCTGGCGGCAACGCACGAAGCCCTGCCCCTGTTCCAGCGCTATCTCGATTTGCGCAAGCGGGCGTTGCGACTGCCGGACCTCGACATGTTTGACCTCTACGCGCCGCTGGTGCCGTCGTGCGCCACGCCTGTGCCAATGGCGCAGGCCCGCGAATGGCTGCTGGCCGCCTGCCGGCCGCTCGGGGAGGAATATGGCCGCGTGTTGGAGCGCGCCTTTGCCGAACGCTGGGTGGACTGGCGCGAAAACAAAGGCAAGCGTTCGGGCGCCTATTCCAGCGGCTGCTACGATAGCCCGCCCTACCTGCTGCTAAACTATCACGACCGGCTGGACGACGCCTTCACCCTGGCGCACGAGCTGGGCCACTCGCTGCACACCTGGCTGGCCAACCAGGCCCAGCCCCCCCGCACCGCGCACTACCCGATTTTCCTCGCGGAAATCGCTTCCACCGTCAACGAGTTGCTGCTGACCCACCACTTGTTGGCGCAACCCGGCGAGCCGGCATTCCGCGCACACCTGCTGAACCACCTTTGCGAATCGTTCAAGGGCACGGTGTTCCGCCAGACCATGTTTGCCGAGTTCGAGCGCGACCTCTACCGCTGGGAGGAGGCCGGCACGCCGCTCACCGCCGGGTTCCTGCGCGAACAGTATTACGAATTAAATAAAAAGTATTACTCGCCGGCGATTGCCGCCCATGCGGCTATTGGCTGGGAGTGGGCGCGCATTCCGCACTTTTATTATGATTTTTATGTGTACAAATATGCCACCAGCTTCTGCGCGGCGTTGGTGTTCGCCCGACGGCTGCGCGCCGGCGAAGGCGTGGCGGCCTATCTGGACCTGCTGCGGGCGGGCGGCAGCGCCGACCCGCTGGACTTAGTGGCGGCTGCCGGCGTGGACCTGCGCGAGCCCCGCGTCCTGCGCGAGGCGTTCGCCGATTTTGGCGCGGTCCTCACCGAACTGGAGCAGGCGCTGGCGCTGCCGTGAAGGCGCGCGACGCCATCCTGACCGTGCTGGACTTCGAGTCCACCGGCGCCGTGTCCGGCCATGCCGATGAACCTTGGCAGGTGGGCATGGTGGAGATGCAGGGCGGCCGCGTGACGGGACGGCATTACGAAAGTTTTCTGCGCGTGGCGGCCAGCCGCCCATTCAATCCGTATGCCCCGGGGCGGCATGCGGTGCTGCGCCCCGTGTTGGCCGCCGCGCCGACGCCCGGCGAGCTGTGGCCACGCTGGCAACTGTGGCTGGTGGGCCGCCCGCTGGCAGCGCACAATGTGGGCACCGAAAAAAAATTCGTCCAGCGCGCCGCCCCCCTGCACGAGTTCGGGCCGTGGCTGGATACCCTGCAACTGGCCCGCCGCGTGCGCCCGGACTTGGCCGGCCATGCCCTCGGCGAGGTGTGCCACGCGCTGGGCCTGGTGGCGCGCTTGCAGCAGGTGTGCCCCGGACGCGATTGGCACGACGCGCTCTACGACGCCTTCGCCAGTGCGCTGATTCTGGAATATTGCCTCGCCCTGCCCGGCTGGGAAGCCGTCAGCATCGCCGCCCTCGCCGCCGGCCCGGACGCGAAATCAAGCTGTTGACCATCTGTTTTTATTAATTTATAGGACCGACCCCTTCGCCTGTTCGGGCTCGGTGGGTCAGCGCTTGCGCCGCAAGGTTTTGCTTTTCGGAGACTTCTTTTGGGAAGGGTGGGGCGCGGCAGAGGCCTTATAGCGGGTGGGTTTACGCGTTGTTTCGTTCACGGGGCGGACGGGGCGGCCTTCTATGTAGCCGCGGTAGCCGACGGGTTCGAGCTGGAAGCGCGGGGCATCGGCGTCGGCCCATTCGTAGCCGTAGCGTTCGGGTTGGTAGGTCTTCATGACGTCCCAGAGCGAGAAGATAGCTTGCTCGAAGTTCTGATCATCGAAGGGCGGCCCTTGGAACACCATCATGGTGCAGGCCGGGAGGGAGATGACCTCAAAGCCTTCTGGGACGGGCCCGGCGTAATCGGCGGGGACTTCGACGCCCTGGGCGTAGACGGAGGTATCCGGGCGCTGGAGATTTTTAGGCAGCCAGAGGCCCATGGGTTCATGGATGGCAGCCTTGATTTGGCCAAGTTGAGAATAGATTTCGCAGCCGAGTTCCTCGCAGTACTCGAAGTAGTGCGTGGCTTTCTTCCCACGCTTGAGGATCATTTTGCGCGCGGGACGGGCGACGATCTGGACGAATACAACCTGGGATTGGGGCTTTTCGGTCTTGGCTTTCATGGGGGCGGTTCCTTTCGGGTTGGGCGGGTAATAACTACGCATCCGGTCGGGCATGAACAGGACAACGGACGGTTTTTTCTGGCGATACTGGCGCGGTGAAATCCCAAACTGACGGGTGAACGCGCGCGTGAAGCCTTCGTGGGAATCGAAGACGAAGTCGAACGCGACATCAATCACCTTGCGGGGCGCGGCGCAGAGCTTGTCCGCAGCGGCGGACAGGCGGCGCTGGCGAATGTACTCGAAGGGGGCGCGTCCGGTGTATTCCTTGAAAAGCCGGGCGGCATGCCACGGGGATTAGCGGGCGGCGCGCGCCAGACCGTACAAGGTGATCGGTTCGGCCAGGTGCGCTTCGATGAAGCCCTGCATCCGTTTGACCGCCTTGATCTGTTCCGAGTCCATTGGGGTTTCACTCCGTTGTGCCGCCAGTACATCACGGAAAAATGAAGGATTCTTGACCGCATTTGCGAAAATAGCAGTCTGCCAGGACGGAGAAAAGCGATTGGCAGGTCATTTGTCTGGTGTGAAGCCGGGCGCGGCCAAAATGTGCGGGCCGGTTGATTTTCGGGCGGGGGTCGGGTAGGTTCGTCCTTCTTTTATGAGCGCGAAACGAAAAATTGCAGTGTTGGTGGGCGATGGCATGGGCGACGAACCGGTGGCGGTGCTGGGCGGCAAGACGCCGCTGCAAGTGGCCAAGATTCCCACCATCCGTCGTGTGGCGGGCTTGGGCCGGGTGCAGTTGGTGCATACCGTGCCGGAAGGGATGTCGCCCGGAAGCGATGTGGCCAACATGGGCCTGCTGGGCTATAACGCGTCAGAAAATTATACCGGCCGCGCAGCCATCGAAGCCGCCGGCGCGCGCTTGCCGCTGGAGGCCGCCGACGTGGCCTACCGCACCAACCTCGTCACCGTGGAAAACGGCAAAATGCTCGACTATTCCGCCGGCGATATTTCCAGCGCGGAAGCCCACGAGCTGATTGCCGCGCTGAATGCGGCTGCCGCCCGCACCGGGCTCAAGTTTTATGGCGGCGTGAGTTATCGTCATTTGCTGATCTGGCGCAACGGGCCGGCCGAAGTGACCCTGATGCCGCCGCACGAAATTTCCGGCAAGCCGGTGGCCGACCATCTGCCCCGCGGCCCGCGCGCCGCGGAAGTGCTGGCGTTGATGGAGCTGTCGAAGCCCATTTTTGCGGAGCATCCGGTCAACCGTGCTCGTGTGGCCAAGGGGAAGCGCCCGGCCACCCAGATTTGGCCGTGGGGGTTTGGCAAGGCCATGAGTCTGCAAAAATATCCCGAGCGTTACGGTTTGCAGGGCGGCGTGATTACCGCCGTGGATTTGGTGCGCGGCCTTGCCGAACTGTGCGGGCTGGAAGTAATCCCCGTGGCGGGCGCGACCGGTTGGGTGGACACCAACTATGCCGGCAAGGCACAGGCAGCGATTGATTGCCTGCGGCGCTCCGATTTCGTCTATGTGCACGTGGAAGCGCCCGACGAGTGTGGCCACAAGGGCATGGCCGAGGAAAAGGTGCGCGCCATTGAAAACTTTGACGAAAAAGTTGTGGCTCCGGTGTGGGCCGCATTGGAAGCCGCCGGCGAGCCGTACCGGCTGATGGTCTGCACCGACCACCGCACGCCACTGATCAAGCGCGGGCATACCTCCGATCCGGTGCCATTCACCTGGGTGGATGGTCCGCTGGGCGCGGCCATGCAGCCGGATGCCACGGCGAACTTCGACGAGTTTCTGCCGACGACCGGCCGCCCGCCGCTCGTGTGCGATTTGATTTCTGATTTGCTGCGCTAAACGCGCGGCGCTATCCCGCGCGGGAGTGGCCGCCGGAGATCAGCACCTCGCACGCTTCGGTTGCCCCCGGCGCCAGAAGGCGTGCGGCGCCCGGTTGATTCATTGCACCCGCGGGCGCCTGCCAAGGTTCATCGCAAAAAAATGGCTGGTCCGGTAGGGTGTAGTATTGGCGGAACGGCAACGTGGGCGAGGTTCTTTGGCGCACGACGAAGCCATCGGGAAACAGCAGCGCGGTTTCGCGGTTGTCCGCCATTTCCAGCAGCAGGCTGTTGGCTTCTTCCGCGGTGATGGCCAAGGGAAACGCCGGTAGCGGCGCGTTGCCGGTCACCGCGGTTTTGGTATCGTTGTAGAGGTGACGGCGACGGGGCCGCGCCAGCAACCGGGTGCGCTTTTTGCCGGCGCCGGGCGGCGGCGTCAGGAAGTAGGGATGAAAGCCGGCGTAGAAGGGAAGGGGGACGACACCGGTGTTGTGCACGGTCAGCCGGATCAGCAGGCCGCGCGTGGTGGCGGCGTAGAGCGCTTCCAACGCGAAGGGAAACGGATATTGCGCGCGGGTGGCGGGGGTGTCCGTGAGGCGCAGGCGCAGTGAGTCCAGCACCGGTTCGCCGACCACCCGCCACGGCAAGCGCATTGCGAAGCCATGGATGGGCAGGTGATGGGCTTGCCCTTGTGCCAGATAGCGGCCGGGTGTGCCGTCGTGCAGTAGCCGGCCGCAAATCGGGAAGAGCAGGGGAATGCCGCCGCGGGTTTCGGTTTCCTCCGGGTCCCAGAACCACGGATGTCGGAACAAACATTCGCGTCCGGCGAACTTCAGCGAGGACACCGTGCCGCCCAATTCTGGCACGATGTCCGCGCAAACCCGCGTGTCGGGCGAGACAATCGTCAGCACCCGGCAGCCGTGTTCCTCGCGTTCCACCATCATGGCGGGGAGTGAAGCACACCGCGGGAGGCTTGCGCAAGCGGCGGCGCGCGGGGTATCGTAGCCGCATGAACACGGACTACGGCATGGTGCTGACCACGTTCGCGAATGAAACCGAGGCGCAAGCCCTCGCGGCGGCGCTGCTGGCGGAACGCCTCGCCGCCTGCGTGCAGATGCTGCCCATCCAAAGCGCCTACCGCTGGCAAGGCGCCATCCAGCGCGAGCCGGAAATCCTGGCGTTGATCAAAACCCGCACGGCGCTTTATCCGGCCGTGGAAGCCATGATTCGCGCCCGGCATTCCTACGACACCCCGGAAATTATTTTTGTGCCGATCGCCGCTGGCTCCCCGGGCTATTTGCAGTGGCTGGACGAGTCCACCCGGGCGGACAGCCCGCCGTCAAAAAGCGTGGGCTGTCAGCCGTCGTAGAGGGTATCGCCGCCGCTTCCCCCGCCGCCGCCGGGGCCATCATCCAGCATGTCGCCCATGTCGGCTTCGATGGATTCAGGGTCCTCGCCGGCTTCGAGGCGGCGGATCATTTCGTTCATTTCCGGCGGCATGGGTTCGCCGGTTTCTTCGGCCATTTTTCGCATGAACCGGCCCATGGCGCGGGGATCGTTTTCGTCAATTCCGTCGGCTTCGGCCATCAGACGATCCATGCCGGGGGGCATGTCGTCGCCGCTAGGCGCGGCGGGATCCGCATCGGCGTTCTCCGCGCGGCGTTTACCGGAGTGGGCGGCAAAACGCGACAGGGCGCGGGTCATTTTGCCGTGGCCGCAACCCGGGCAGGTGGGGGGCTGATGCGTGGCTACGTTGCGCACAAGGAAACTGAACACCTTGCGGCACTGCTCACATTGGTATTCATAAATCGGCATGTTGGGCCTCCACCGGCCTTGTGTAGCAAAGCGCGCGGTGGGCGGCAAGTGGCGCCGTATAATGTTTTACAAAAACCCGTTAAAATCGCTTGTTCAGGGGCCGCGGAATCTTAACATAATCCTAATATGCTCTAGTGTGCACTTTGCCTTGACCTGTGGCGCAGGCGTGTGTAGTTGGCCAGATGGCAGCCGCAGGCAATAGTGTGTGGAGCGCGGCGAAATGGAGACCTGAATGAAGGGCAAATGGTTGGGCTTTTTGGGTGCGGCCATGTGTTGGGTCAGCGCAGCTATCGCGGCCGTGCCGCTACCCTACTTGAACAAGCAGACCAATGCGGTGGACTGGACCACGTTGCCGGGGTGGTCGGGCAATGTCACCAATTCTTCAGCGGGGGGCTCGGCCCGTTTCGCGGCAGCGGGGGACACCTTGACGCTTGCCCTCGATGGCGCGCCGACCACGCTGACGTTCACGCTGCGCGGCTACTCAAATGCGGTGGGCGTGGCGCCGGCCAGCTTTATGGTTGAAGAATCCGGCGATGGCAACGTCTGGAACTCCACGCCGGTGGCGGATATTGGCGAAGATTCGCTTTCGGTAGCCGCCGCGGCGTTTGGCCCGTATGAATTGCTCAGTTCCACGCGTTACCTGCGCTTCACCTATGTGGACCACTACGCGTTTGACATCGGGCTGAACAATGTGGCGGTGGCCGGCGGACCGGCCGCGCCGCGCGTGGTGTTTGTGGACCGGCCGGAGGGATTCATCGTGGCGCAGGGCGCCGAGAATGAAGTCATTCAAGCGGTGGTGGTAAATGGCGGGGGCTATTGGTTCGGCTCCGAGGCGCAGGGCAAAGAGCCGTGGGAGAGTGATAACGGCGGCACAGCCTTGAGTGAATCGCCCTACGACAAGTATTATATCAATACGGCGGCCACCGGCACCTTTTTTGCCACGGCCAACGGCCGTTGTGACAACACGGATGAGGTGGTGCCCGGCACGATTCATTTTACCGTGGCGCCGGGGTATGCCGTGGACTTGCAAGTTGGCGATCATGGCACGGCCACTGCGACGGTGTATGGTCGGGTGGCCACCAATGCCCCGCGCGGCGCGTTGGTGACCATCCTGCCCGTGCCGGACGCCGGCTACGCCACCGGCGTCCTTCAACTGAACGGCGCGCCGATTGCGGGTACCACCTTCATCATGCCGGACGGGCCCGCCGTGGTAAGCGTGTCCTTTCGTAAAAAAGTCGCCGGCGATCCAACGCTCATCATCTCCCAGTATTACGAGGGAGCGGGCGAAAACAAATGGATCGAACTGTACAATGCCGGCGCGGAGCCAGTGGATTTGGGCGCGGCGGGCTACCGGCTGGGCGTGTGGCAGAATGCCAAACGCGAAAACTGGAAAACCAACGCACCCCCGGCCGTGGCCACGGTGCTGACGGGTATCATCGCCCCGGGCGAAACCTATCTGGTATGCCACGTCGGCACCAAGGCTCCGGCGTATGCTGTCGCGAACGTGGTTTCCAACGGCATGCTGTTCAACGGTGATGACAGCGTGGTGCTCTACACCGGGACGGAATACAACCTGGCCAACGTGGTGGATGCCTTCGGCATGGTGGGGAGCAACTCGGTCAATTGTAGTTTTGTGCGCGCGGTGGATGTGGTGTCTGGAGTCAACACGGATTTCCAGTCCAACCAATGGGTGCGGTTTGAATATGCCGCGGTGGACACCGCGGAGGTGCAAGTGCCGGAGCGGCTGGGATGGCACACTACGGCCACGCCTCAACCCACAGAACCGCCCAAGCTGGACAACCTAATTAGTACGGAGGGTGGCTTGGTCTTTGAAATCCCCACCAACTACACCGACTACACCATTTATGGCGCGGCGGAATTGCAATCCGGTGCGCCGGCGTGGGCGGGTTCCAATATTGGCGACCGCTGCAGCGTGGAATTGGCCAGCAATCTCTGGCGAATCACTGTGCCCACCACCCTCGGTCAGCGGCAAATGATTTGGCTCTCCATCCCCGGAGGCAACTAAATGACTACGCGCGGGACACGACGGCCGGGCGGGGGCTTGCGCGTGGGGCTGGCGCTGTTGGCCTTCCTGCTCGCGGCACCGCTGGCCCAGGCCCAATATGGTGGCGCTGGCAGCTTTGTTAAAATCACGTCCCGGGCGGACGTGGCGGATGGTTATTACGTTGTGGCCAACAGCGATGGAACAATCGCCATGTCGGGCACCAATCCCGGAGCGTATTTTGAGCGGTCTACCGTTAGCCCGGTCAATGACACCTTGACTGATCCGCCGGCAGTCAACGTGTGGCTGCTGCAAACGAATAGCAATTATGGCGGGTTCACCATCTTCAATGAAACCAGCAACAAATATGTGTCTTTTGCCGGAACCGCCAACGCCGCGTATGCCGCTGGTGCAGTGAATGGCACGACTGGCGTGTGGTCTTTTGCCTGGCGCAGCGACCTTGGTTGCTTCGCGGTCAGCAATGTGGCACGGCCCTACCGCTATCTTCAATACAACACCGGTTCGCCCCGGTTTTCTTGCTACAGCAACAACGCCAGCATGCAAAATTTGACGCTGTACAAAATGTTGGCGGCCACGCCCACTGCGCCGGTATTCACCAGCGGCAGCGGCCCGTTCAACGCCACGGCGTTGAGCGCCACCAACTTCGTGGTGACGGCCAGCGGCCAGCCCGCGCCCACGCTGGCGCTGCAAGGTCAGACTGCGTCGGGAGGTTTCAGCTTCACCGCTGCAACTGGCGTGTTGAACTACACCCCGCCTGTCGCCGATATCGGCACGCAAACCTTCACGTTCACGGCCAGCAACGAGGTCGGTGTGGCCACGCAAACCATGACGGTCGTCGTGTCCGCGGCCCCGGTTTACGTGCCGGAGGTGTCGGTGACCAACGTGGCCACAAACGGCTTCACCGTCCAATGGACAGCGTGCACCGGCGCCACTGGCTATCAGGTGCAGGTGGCCACGGATATGAATTTTACGCAGGCCAGCAGCGGCGAAACCACCAATGTGCTGACCAATGCTGCAGGCTCAGCCTCCCCGCCGACCGGGTGGACGTATAACATCAGCAGCAAGAGCAGTAGCTATTTGATTTTGTTGGCCGACACCCATGAGGTGCGCAGTCCCATTTTTTCCACGGAGGGTTTGACCGCGCTTTCCGTAGATTTTCTCGCCCGCACGTATGGCGGAGTACAGAGTGGTGTCAATGACGTGGAAGTGTTCATTTCCACTGATGGCGGCACCAACTGGGTCAGTTTGGGCACTGTCAGGCCCACGGATAGCAACTTGAGGCAGTATTCGGTGGCAGCTTCGGCCTACGTGGGTTATGCGCAGGTGTGCTTGCGCTGGACCACACCCAACGCCACGGGCGCGGTTGGTGCGGGAATCAAGGCGTTGAATGTTACCGGGTCGGAAACGGGTGCGTTTGGCTCGCTGGTGGTGGATGTTACTACCAGCGCACTCGCCACCAATATCACTGGCCTCGCGTTGGACACCGCCTATTACGTTCGGGTGCGCCGGTTGCCGGTGGAGGAATGGTCGGCGGTAGTGCCGGTCACCACCGCGGGCGCGGTGCCCACTGCGCCATGGTTTATCAGCAGTGCCGGGCCATATTCGGTGGCAGCCGGCGACATGGTGGACTTCATCGTCAGCGCGTTGGGTGTTCCGACGCCTGTCCTGGCCCTCAGCGCGGCCACAGCGCCCGGCATTGATTATGAATTTGATCCCAACGACGGCTACTTCGTGTATCAACCGCCGTTGGCAGCCAGTGGCAGCACGCAAGTCTTCACGTTCACTGCCAGCAATACGCAGGGAGTGGCCACCCAAACGGTGACCGTGAATGTGGCGACGGTGACGGCGCCGGCGTTTGGCGCCAATCCTGGACCGCTGGTCGCCACGGTTGGCGTGGCCTGCGTGTTCACGGTTAGCGCCACAGGCTTGCCGCCGCCCGCGCTGGCGTTGCAGTCCCAAACCGCAGGCAGCGGATACAACTTCACGCCGGCCACCGGCGAGTTGAGCTACACCCCACCCGCCGGCGATATCGGCTCGCGTTCGTTCACCTTCACCGCTGGCAACGTGGCCGGCACGGCCACGCAAGTGGTTCAAGTGACGGTTCACGCCTTGCCAACCATTGATCCCTTGCCGACCATTTCCATCGCTGCTGGTCAAACCACCAATGTGTGGATTGTCGCGCGCGAAGCGGAGGGCGATTCCATGACGCTTGCCGCCAGTAATTTGCCGGCGAATGCCGCGTTCTCCACCGTGTCCGGTACCAGTGTCATCAGCAACCTGTTCACTTTTGCGCCGGACTCCAACCAAATGGGGCAGGCGTACACTGTGGCCTTCACTGCCAGTGATCCACACGGTTCCGTCATCCAGACGTTGAGCATCACTGTGGCCAGCGCCGATCCTTGGGCGGATTATTATGCCTCCTGCTACGAAAATGGCGTGCTCAAAACCGGCAATGCGTTGAAGTCCGCGCTGCACGACATCATCAGCCCCCATACCAGTTACAGTTACGACGCAGCGATTACCATTCTGAGCGAAATTGACGAATGTCCCACCAACAACACCATGGTGCAGTTACTTTATTTGCAGCACGGCCGTGCCAAGAGCAGTTTCGGCGGAAGTAACGGCCAATGGAATCGCGAGCACGTTTGGGCCAATTCCCACGGCGTTAACGATAAATTGCCGGCCTATTCGGACGTACACCATTTGCACCCCACGGATGTGCAGGTCAACAGCACCCGCGGCAACAAGGATTTTGACACCGTGAGTGGGTCGGTCAGCAACTATTCCTATAATAGCACTTCATTTGAGCCGCCCAATGCCGCCAAGGGGGATGTCGCCCGCGCGTTGTTCTATATGGCGGTGCGCTATGACGGCACCGGTGGCGTGAGCGACTTGGAACTGGTGGATAGCGTCGGCACGTCCGGCGCCAAGCATGGCAAGCTTTCCACGTTGCTGAATTGGAATGAGCTTGATCCCGTTAACGACTACGAAATCCGGCGCAACAATTTGGTTTATTCCAACTGGCAGGGCAACCGGAACCCGTTTGTGGATCACCCGGAGTGGGCTCGCGTGGTGTTTGATCCCAACTATGTTCCGTTGGCTTCGCTGACTTCGTTTGCCGCCACGCCCAATGGTTCCAGCCAGATTGATCTTTCCTTCGCCTACACCGGCTCAGGCGATGGCGTGGTAATTGTGTGGAATGAAACCGGCTCGTTCAGCGCGCCCTCCGGCACTGCGCCAGCGGTGGGGCAGTCATTTGCGGGCGGCACGTTGCTGTACAAGGGCGCCGTCTCGCCGCAAAGCCACACCGGCCGCACCGCTTGCCAGAAGGTGTATTACAAGTGCTGGACTTACACGGGCACAAATTATTCCGCGGTGGGCCTGACGGCGGATGCCACAACCGCCGGCCCGGCGGCTCCCGCCAGCGCGTGGGCCAGTGCCACCAATACCACCGACTTCACCGCGGCGTGGAGCGCGGTGTCAGGTATCAGCCAATACCTTGTGGACGTGGTGACGGGCACGACATTTGGCGGCGCAGGATCCGTTTGGGTGCCGGGTTACTCGAACCGCGCCGTCAGCAGCGCCACCAGCTTGTCCGTCACGGGATTGACTGCCGGTGCCACCTACTATTTCCGCGTGGCCCCCGTGCCCAACTGCGATACGCGTTTCTCGCCCACTGGCACGGTCACCACGCTCGGTGAAACCCTCACCCCGTTCCAGCAGTGGCTCCAAAACACCCGCGGGCAGAACATCAACGATCCGCACTTCTCGCCGGAGGCCGATTATGACGGCGATGGCATGACCACGTGGGAGGAATATCTGGCCGATACTGATCCCGCCAGCGCCGCGAGCGTGCTGGCACTGAATGGTTGGTTCTCCGTTAGCGATCACCGTATACGCTTCTCGTTCCCGGCCAGCACCGGCCGCTTCTACCGCTTGGAGTATTGCACCAACCTGACGAACACCACTGGCGTGGCCTATAGCAATCTTGGCTGGGGCACACCCGGCATGGTCATCACCAACCCGGGAACCAGCAACGCCTGGTTCTGGATTCTGCGCGCCAGCCCCAACGCGCCGTAGCGCAGCGAAAATCCGATGGACGCCGCCGGGTGGGTGGGGCACACTCCGCCCATGCAATGGCCGTTGCTTGATATGCTCTTTTCCCGCACGTGTGAGGGCTGCGGCAACGATCTGGCCACGGAGCCGGGCGCGTTGTGCTGGGATTGCCGGGTTGGCCTCAAGCCCGTGCAAGTGCCCTTCTGCGAACGATGCGGCGACCCGGTGGCAGGAGTGACCGGCGGCCCGTTCGAGTGTACCTGGTGCCGGCAAAACCAACCGGCCTTCGTTTGGGCGCGGTCCGCCGTGCGCTATGACGGGATTGCTGCTGCCTGTATCCGGCGCTTCAAGTATCATGCCGGTGTCTGGTTGCAGGCGGAGCTGGTGGACTGGCTCTGGGCGCTCTGGCGCACCTGCCCGGAACCCAAGGTAGCTGATTTGGTCGCCCCCGTGCCGCTGTACCGCCGCCGCGAACGCGAACGGGGCTTCAACCAGGCTGCTCTGTTGGGGCGCAGCCTGGCCAAACGGATGGGGATTCCCTTCCGCGGCAACCTGTTGCGTCGTCATAAGCCCACCGCAACCCAAACTCATTTGACAGCCGCCCAGCGGGTTCATAATGTACGAGGCGTTTTCTCCGCCCCGGCGCCCCGTCGGCTGCAAGGGGCGCGCGTGGTGCTGGTGGATGATGTCATGACCACCGGTGCCACCGTAAACGAGTGTGCGCGTGTTCTAATGGCCGCCGGCGCGCAGGCGGTGATGATTTTGACGGTGGCCCGGGGTTGACATCGCCACGGGCCGTGCAACAATGGATGTTCAAGCATGACCTTTTTCGGTAAGAAAAAAACCGTGGTCAAGCGGGCGCGCAAACGCGACATGCCGGATGGCTTGTGGCTGAAGTGCCCCGCCTGCAACGAAATGATTTTTGGCGAAGAGCAGGAACAAGCTCTGCGCATGTGCCCCCTGTGCCACCACCACTTCCCCATGAGCCGCAACGAGCGCCTGGCCATGCTGGCGGATCCCGGTTCCTTCGTGGAGTGGGACAAGGATCTCTACAGCATTGATTTTCTCGGCTTTGTCGGTGTGGCGTCCTATCAGGAAAAATTGGAATCCAACCGCCGTAAAACCGGCGAGGTGGATGCCGTCACGTGCGGCCGCGCACGCCTCAACGGCCGGGCCATCGCACTGGGGGTGATGGATTTTGAATTTCTCGGCGCCAGCATGGGGTCCGTGGTCGGCGAAAAAATCACGCGCTTGATCGAACGCGCCACCGCGGAAAAATTGCCGGTGATCGTCATCTGCGCCTCCGGCGGCGCGCGGATGTATGAAGGCATGATGAGCCTGATGCAAATGGCCAAGACCAGTGGCGCGCTGGCCCGCCATGCCGAGGCCGGCCTGCCGTACATTCCCGTGTTGACCCACCCCACCACCGCCGGCGTCATGGCCAGCTTCGCCACGCTGGGCGATGTGATCATCGCCGAGCCCGGCGCGCTGATCGGCTTTGCCGGTGCGCGCGTCATCAAGGAAACCATCCAGCAAGATTTGCCGCCCGGCTTCCAGCGGCCCGACTTCCTCCTCAAACACGGCTTGCTCGACCAGATCGTTCCCCGCAATGAGCTCAAGGCCACGTTGGCCCGCCTGCTCGATGCGTTCTGTGGGGTGTTGCAGCCGTCGGAACCGCCGGAAATCCCGGCCTGAGCCGGGTCGGCCCGCCTTTTTATTGGTCATTATGAGTAAATACGCCCCCATTCTGGACGCCAAACTCACGTACTTGTACAGCCGCACCGGCGGCAGCGCCATCAAGCTTGGTTTGGATACCATCTCCGCGTTGCTGCGCGTGATGAAAGTGGACCCGTTGCAACTGCCGTGCGTGCATGTGGCCGGCACCAACGGCAAAGGCTCGGTTTCCGCCATGATTGAATCCGTGTTGCGTGAGGCGGGCCTGCATACCGCGCTCTACACCAGCCCGCACCTCATCCGGTTCAACGAACGCATCCGCATCCGCGGCGAGATGATTCCCGACGACGAGCTGCTGCGCCTGCTCGATCTTGTCGAAAAGGCTGATCAAACCCAGGCCGCCGAAGCCGAAGGCCGCCGCCTCGGTACTTTCTTCGAACTGACCACCGCCGTGGCGTTCGCCTGGTTCCTCGCCCAAAAAGTGCAACTGGCCGTGCTGGAAACCGGTATGGGCGGGCGGCTCGATAGCACCAACGTGGTGACGCCGCTGCTGGCGGTGCTGACCAGCGTGGGCATGGAGCACAAATCGTTTCTTGGCCGCACGCTCGAAAAAATCGCCGCGGAAAAAGCGGGGGTCATCAAACCCGGCCGGCCGGTGGTGACGGGCCGGCAATCGCCGGCGGTCATGCGAGTGATTGCCGACCGCGCGCGCGAAGTGGGCGCCTCGCTAATTCTCGCCGAAGAACGCGTCAGTATCCGCCGCACCAGCCAGGACCTCGACGGCCAAATGCTCTCCGTGGAAACCGCCGCCGGCGGATGGGCCCCGTTCCGCTTGCCGTTGCTGGGCGATTTTCAGTTGGAAAACTGCGCGCTCGCGATTGCAGCGCTGGAATGGCTGCGCGAGGAACTGCATTTGCCACTGCCGCCAGACGTCATCCGCGAAGGCCTCGCCAAAACCCGCTGGCCCGGACGCTGCCAAGTGGTTTCACGTGATCCGGTCTTCCTCGTGGATGTGGCGCACAATCCCGGCGCGGCCCAAGCCTTGGCCAATTTCCTCAAGTCGTTCCGCGGCGATCGCCCCGTAGCGCTGATCTGCGGAATGCTGGCCGACAAGGATGCCGAAGGCTTTTTCAAGATTTTGCGCCCCGTGGTGGATGCCTGCGTGCTGGTGCCGCTCGATAGCGAACGCAACATGCCGATGGAAAAACTGATGGCTGCCGCCAAAGCCGCCAAGCTGCCTGCCGCCGAAGGCCTGCTGCCCTCCGCTGTCAAAAACGCGAAGGCTTGGGCGCAAAAAAATAACGGCATCGTGGTGGCCGCCGGCTCTCTTTACATGGCCTCGGCCGTGCTTTATGAATTGGGTTATCAAGTGTGAGGCGCCCATGAAAAGTCATCGTCAGGAATTGTGGCTCAACGTCCCCGCGCGCCGCGGCTACGTCAATCTGACGGCCGATGTGGCCGAGGCCGTCCGTGCCAGCGGCATCCGCGAGGGCCTGTGTCTCGTCAATGCCATGCACATCACCGCCAGCGTGTTCATCAACGATAACGAAAGCGGCCTGCACCGCGACTTTGAACGCTGGCTCGAAAAACTCGCGCCCGAAAAACCCTACACCCAATACGATCACAACCGCACCGGCGAGGACAACGGCGATGCCCACCTCAAACGCTCCGTCATGGGGCGCGAGGTGGTCGTGGCCATCACCAAGGGCCAGTTGGACCTCGGCCCGTGGGAACAGATTTTCTACGGCGAGTTCGATGGCCTTCGCCGCAAGCGTGTGCTGATCAAAATCATCGGCGACTAATGAAAAACCCACCCCCCGCCATTGAGATTCTCGCCCGCGGCGCTTGCGTGCGCGCCGGCAAGGTGCTCGTGTGCCGCAACCGCAAACACGGTAACCTTTATTTACCCGGCGGCCACGTGGATTGGGGCGAGGACTCCCGCCACGCCCTCGCGCGCGAATGGCGCGAAGAGTTGGGCGTAGACTGCCGCGTGGGGCATTTTCTGGGCGTAATCGAGCAGGAATATCAAGCCCGCAGCGGCCGCACCTGTGAAATCTCCCTGATTTTTGCTGTGAGTTGTCCGCAGCTCTCCGCCAGACAAAATCCGCCTGCTGCCGAATCTCATTTGGAGTTCCTCTGGATTCCGCTGCAGCAGTTGCCGAAATCCGGCCTGCTGCCTAAGATCATGGCGCGTTTGGTCCCGCAGTGGTGCGCGCAACCAGCCGCGGCCGCCAAGCGCTGGCGCGGGTTCTCTCCCGCCAAGCCGGCCAAATCACCGGCGAAATAACGCCCGCGCGGCTTTCCCGCCGCTCATCTCTCGCAATACTCCGCGCCCCGGCAAAAAATTGGGAAGGGTGGTCCACCACCTATTTTTTTCTCGCCACACCCCATTTTTATCCAAAAATCGTGCAAATTTGGTAGAAAAACCAAAAATATGGCTAAAAACGACGAAAAATAAGTCAAAAATCGGTAGTATTTCATAAATAATCAAAAATAATGAAAAATATTTCATAAATTGCGATTATTTTTCTTGCGCCGCCAAAAATATGAGATATTTTGATGTCGAAATTTGATGATTTTCAAATTGGAGGCAAAAAATGAGTGAAAAACAGATGATTGGCGCGGAAGCGCTCCTGCAATGCCTGGAGAAGGCCGGAATCGAAATTATGTTCGGTCTGCCAGGCGGCGCGGCCATTCCGCTGTTTGATGCGTTGTATCAACTGAAGGGCAAGATCAAGTTCGTGCTGACCCGCCACGAGCAAAACGCGGCGCACGAAGCCGATGGCTATGCGCGCGCCACCGGCAAACCTGCCGCGGTACTGGTTACCAGCGGCCCCGGCGCGGCGAACACCGTCACCGGCATCATGACTGCCTACATGGATTCCGTGCCGATGATCGTCATCACCGGCCAAAGCGTGCGCGGCATGCTTGGCAAGGATGCCTTCCAAGAGGCCGATATTTTCAACCTCACCATGCCGATTGTGAAGCATAGCTATCTGTTGAAGAGCGCCAACGATATTCCGCGCGTCGTCAAGGAGGCTTACCACATCGCCACCACCGGCCGCCCGGGGCCCGTGCTGATTGACGTGCCCAAGGATGTCGGCACCGAGCTGTGCACGGCTGCGCTCGATGCCGAAATGAATCTGCCCGGCTACAAGCCCGAAAAACGCGGCTATTTGCCGGAAACGCTTGATTTCATCGCCGATGCCCTCGCCAAGGCCAAGCGCCCGGTCATTATTGCCGGCCACGGCGCCGCGCTGTCCCGCGCGGAAAAAGAACTGCGCGAACTTGCCGAAAAACTCCAGATTCCAGTCACCTCCACCCTGCTGGGCAAAGGCGTCTTCCCCGATTCCCACAAGCTCAGCCTCGAAGGACTCGGCATGCACGGCACCGCCTATGCCAACCGCGCCGTGGTCGAGTGCGACCTCATGCTCGCCCTCGGCGCCCGCCTCGATGACCGCATTCTCGGCGTGCCCAGCATGTTCTGCCGGAACGCAGTCAAAATCCACGTGGATATTGACCCCACCGAGTTCGGCAAACTGATCAAGCCCGATTTCCAATGCCAAGGCGACATCAAGACCGTGTTGCAGGACCTGTTGCCGCGCGTGAAACGGGGCGATACTGCCGAGTGGCTCAAGCAAGTCGAAGGCTACAAGAAAAAATGGCCGCTCACCTACGCCAAAAAAGGCGGCCTGCACCCGCCGCAAGTCATTGATGCCCTCAACAAGCTCACCGGCGGCAAGGCCATCATGGCCACTGATGTCGGCCAGCACCAGATGTGGGCTTGGCAGTGGTACAAGTGCGACAAACCCTGGCAGTTCATCACCTCCGGCGGCGCCGGCACCATGGGCTTCGGCCTGCCTGCCGCCATCGGCGCCCAGTTTGGGCGGCCCGATGAGCTGGTCATTGCCATTGTCGGCGATGGCGGCTTCCAGATGACCATGTCGGACCTCGCCACCGCCGTGATTCACAAGCTGCCCATCAAGATCATCCTGATGAACAACCACTATCTCGGCATGGTCCGGCAGTGGCAGGATATGTTCTATGATGAGCGCTTCAGCCAAGTGGACCTGCGCGGCAATCCCGACTTCGTCGCTTTGGCCAAGTCCTACGGCATGCTGGCCCTCAACCTCAAGCGTGGCGCTGATATCCCCAAAGTGCTCAAACGCGCCTTGGAGCATCCCGGCCCTGCGCTCATCAACGTGGAAGTCGTCATGCACGAAGAAGTGTACCCCATGGTTCCGCCCGGCAAGCCGCTGGAAGAAACCGTGTTGGAGCATCCCCGCCAAAAACCCGGCCGGCCCGCTGGACGCAAAAACAAACCTGCCGCGGCCCGCGCCAAGAAAAACTGAAACCAGGGAGTTGAAACATGAGCACCTCAGTCCCCACCCATAACCTGAGCATTTTTGTGGCCAACCGCCCCGGCGCGTTGGCGCGCATCGCGCAGACCTTTTCGCGGCGCGGCTTCAACATCGAGAGCCTGGTGGTCTCCCCGGCCGCCAACAGCGACCTCTCCCGCATGACCATTACGGCCAAAGGTCGCGAAGCCGGCCTCGAGCAGATCATCATGCAATGCAACAAGCTCGTGGATGTCCTCGCTTGCCGCGAACACACCGATGAAGAAGTGGTTGCCCGCGAGCTCGCCCTCGTGAAGGTGGCCGCCGACAGCACCCGCCGCGCCGAAGTCCTGCAAATTGCCGATCACTTCCGCGCCAAGACCGTGGATCTTGCCGACAAGTCCATTGTCTTGGAAGCCACCGGCAGCTCCGAAAAAATTGACGCCATGGTGGACCTCCTGCGCAAGTTCAAGATCATTGAACTCGTCCGCACCGGTAAGGTCATCATGGCCCGCGGCGAACGCGAAACCTGATCTCGCCCGCCTCATAAACCCGGTTCCGCTCGGCTCAAATGGCGGAGGGGTGCCAAGAGGTATTTCGAGCAACTGTCCAGAGTTTATAAACTGTGGACAGTTTTCTTATATTACGCATTTAATTCTATATGAGTTAAATACACATATTTTATTGCTGTTTTTCAAAACCACGAATTGACTGCACTGTCCAGAGTTTATAAAGTGTGGGCATGGTTAAGCTAAAGAAAATACGCCAATTGAACCCAACGTTGTGGCGGACGTGCCGGGTGCTTGCCGGAGAAACGCGCTTGAAGTTGATTCGGCAGTTGCATCAAAGCAAGGGGGCCGGTGTTACGGACTTGGCGAAAGCGGTGGGGATTGGCGGTTCGGACGCGAGTCAGGAGTTGCGCCGGATCCAGTCGCGGGGGCTGCTGCGGGTGGAGCGGAAGAGATCGTTTGTTTTTTATCGTTTTGGCGCTGACCCGCAAGTGCCCTCGGCTGCGCCTTTGGTGAAGGCTTTGCTGGAGGTGTTAGGCTCTTCTTCTGAAAAGCAAGATGCCGAAATTATCCGGATTGCCTGGGGGTTGGCTCACCCGCGACGTGGTGCGTTGGTCCAGGCGCTGCTGATGGCTCCCAAAACGCTTGCCCAACTAGGCCGCGACACCGGGATTCCGCGTAATAGCGTATCGCGGCATATCGGCATTATGGAGGAAGCGGGGTGGGTTGCGAAGCAGGGCCAATGGCTGGTTGGGACGGTACAACCGCATCCGATTGCTCGCACTTTGGCGCAACTTCTGCAAGAGTAGGGGGGCTGGTGGCAGGCGGGCCAAGGACCGACTGACCAGGCCACAACAAAAGGAGTCGTGCCATGCAGGAGCAAAGAAGGGACATCGCCGCACGGTTGAAAGAACGGCGTGAGTTGGAGGAAAAGTCGGCTCAGGAAGTGGCGGCGGCGTTGGGGGTGTCGGCGGAGGTGTACGAGTCCTACGAGGCGGGGTCGGCAGATATTCCCGCCAGCGCATTGCATGAAGCGGCTCTTTTTCTGAATGCGGATTTAACGGAATTGCTGACGGGCGAAGCGCCGCGCATGAAGATTTTTTGTGTCACGCGCCAAGGAGGCGGGGTGAAGGTGGAGCGCCGGAAGGATTACCAATATCGGAATCTGGCAGCCAACTTTGCGGGGCGCAAAATGAACGCGTTTGAGGTGACGGTGCCGCCCGATGCCGGTGAAGCCGGCACACACGCAAACTCGCATCCGGGGCAGGAGTTCAATTACGTTCTCGAGGGACGGATGCGTGTGACCATTCATGGCAACGAGCTGATTTTGGAAACGGGGGATTGTGTCTACTTCGACTCGAACTATGGCCATGCCATGCAAGCACTGGATGGCCGCCCAGTCCGTTTTCTGGCCATCATCATCTAACCCGGAAGCTTTCAGTGAGCCTGCTCAAACAATTTGTTCCCCGCAGTGAATTTGCGTCCTATGAAGATTTCCGCGCGGGGTTGGCCATCCACACGCCGGAATCATTCAACTTTGCCTATGACGTCGTGGACCATTACGCCCGCACGGAGCCCACTCGCCGGGCCATGGTGTGGTGCAACGATGCGGGCGACGAAAGGAATGTCACGTTTGCGGACTTGAAAGACGGCAGCGATCGCGCAGCGCAGGTTTTTCAGCGTCATGGGATTCGCAAAGGCGATGCGGTGCTGCTGATTTTGAAGGGGCGGCTGGAGTTTTGGCACGCGCTGCTGGGGCTGCATAAGTTGGGCGCGATTGGCGTGCCGGCCACGCACATGCTGACGGAACACGATTTGGAATACCGTTTTGAGCGGGCGGGCATCCGGCTGGTGCTGACGGTCCCCGATGCCGCCTTGGAGGCCGCGATTGATCAAGCCGCCGCCCAGCAAGCGGCGCCGCCGCTCAAAATGCGGCTGCATGGCGGGCGGGAGGGGTGGTTCGATTTTGCCGCGGGAATGCAGGCGGCGGATGGACATTGGGAGCGGCCAAGCGGCGCAGCGGCCACACGCAATGACGACACCATGCTGATCTATTTTTCGTCGGGCACCACCGGGCAGCCGAAGATGGTGGCGCACGATTTTACGTATCCGCTGGGCCACATTGTGACGGCCAAGTTCTGGCAGAACGTGCGCGATGGCGGACTGCACTACACGGTGGCGGATACCGGTTGGGCGAAGTCGGCTTGGGGCAAACTCTACGGCCAGTGGATCTGCGGCAGCGCGGTCTTCGTGCATGACTACGACAAGTTTTCGCCGACCAAAACGCTGGAGATGTGCGCCAAATTCGGCGTGACGACTTTCTGCGCCCCGCCCACGGTGTACCGGTTCCTGATCAAGGAAGATTTGTCGAAATATGATTTTTCCAAATTGGAATACGCCGTGGTGGCGGGCGAGCCGCTCAACCCGGAAGTGTATGAGCAATTCCTGAAAGCCACCGGTTTGCGCCTGATGGAAGCCTACGGGCAAACGGAAATGACGGTGGGCGTGGGCAACTTTGTGGGCATGGAACCCAAGCCCGGCTCCATGGGCAAGCCGTCACCACTCTATGAAATGTTTTTGGCGCGGCCGGATGGCTCCCGGTGCGACCCGGGCGAGCAGGGCGAAATCGTGGTGCCCCAAGAGCGCCTGCGCGCGCGCGGAATGTTTCAGGGATATCATCGCGACCCGGAGGGCAACGCCCGTTGCTTGCGCGGCGGGGTATATCACACCGGCGACGTGGCCTGGCAGGATGAGGATGGCTATTTCTGGTACGTGGGCCGCGACGACGATTTGATCAAGAGCAGCGGCTATCGCATTGGCCCGTTCGAAGTGGAAAGCGCCTTGATGGAGCATCCGGCCGTGATGGAGTGCGCAGTGACCGGCGTTCCCGATGAAGAACGCGGACAGCTCGTCAAGGCCACCATTGTGCTGGCCAAGGGTTATGAGCCCTCTGACGAATTACAACACGAGTTGCAGGCGCACGTGAAAAAAGTGACCGCGCCGTATAAATATCCGCGCGTGGTGGAGTTTGTCCGCGAGTTGCCCAAGACCATCAGCGGCAAAATCCGTCGGGTGGAAATCCGCGCGCAAGACGGCGCATAATCCCATCCGGCGCCGGAGCGGCGTTCCGGCTAGCTTTCGCCCGGTTCCTCGGCTGCCGGTACCGCTTGGTAGGCGGCGAGGACCTCCGGCGGAATGGCTACGGGTCGACCGGTGCGCAGATTCAGGAACACCCAACTGGTTTGCGCGGTAGCCAGCAGGGTGCCATCGCTTTCACGCACAAAACGGTATTTGCGCAATGACCGGATTTTTTGAAAGTTGGCCACCCACGTCTGCACCGCAATGGGTTCACCCGCGCGGCACGGTTGCAGATATTCGATAAAATGCGAGCGCACCACCCATGTCCAGTCGCGGCTGTGCAGCTCTTCGGGAGTCCACCCGTTTTGCCGGGTGTGGGCGATGGCCGACTCTTGAAGCAAACGCACATATTCGATGTTGTTGACGTGCTGGTTTTCGTCTTCCGCTTCCGGCGGAAAAACAAAACGATGGGTATAAACGCGAACCGGATCCTTTTTCATGGGGTGGTGCTCGCGAGGCTGGTGGGCAACGGGCAGGTGGCGCAGAGCGAGCGGTCGTTCAGACAATATTCGTGGTGAATATGGATGAGCCCTTGGCGGCGCAAACCGGCGCGATAAAGCCGTGGCGTGTGGTCGGGCCCGAACAGGCGCAGCGCGGTTTGCTTGACTAATTCGTTGGGCTCCTCCGCCGGCAGATCCGCCAACAGCGCTTGCCATGCTGAAGCCGGCGCGCCCAGGGCGGCCACGGCGGGCAGCAGCAGATTCACAAGAATCGCCCGGGCGCGTGGCAAACCAACCAGGGCCACGGGCGCATCCACCGGAGGCGCGGAAAATGACAGGCGATTTGCCCAATAAGGCGTCTCCGGCAAATCAAAAAGTTGCAGCAGGGTATTGGCGTCGAGTCCTTGGGTTCGCTTGGCAATGTCGGCAACCCGTTCCGGCAGGCCGGGGGTGGGGGCGAACAATTGCGCGGCCGCCATCAACCGCCGTTCGGGGCGATTGGTCGGGCGCACACCGGCAAACACCCAGTCGGCGCGGGGAATGCGCCGCGGCAAAAATTCGCCGGACAACGGCCACCACGCATCCCAGCAACGCCGCAAAAAAGATTTGGTTTCATCATCACCGATCCGGCGTGTGGTAGGGTCCGGCAGCAGCGATGCCACACCCAGCAGCAGCGCATAGGCGCGCCACGGATTGCCGCCCGATTTTTCGCGCAGTAACTCCAGCGGCAGCACGCGCGCCAAACGGCGGAACGGCGCTTTGTTGGGCCGGTAACCCAAAGCCGCCATGACTTCTTCATAGATAATTTGCGCCGGCCCGCGATCCAGCATGGCGGCTTGCAGGATTTCGGCGCGGCGGCGCAACCGGTGTTCGCCGGCGGCATCCAGCACCGCGCCGCGCTGATCGGGAGTAAGCTGCAGCATGGCGGCGCGGCACGGTGGGGGCGTGGCACGGGCCGCCACGGGGTACGAAAGCAAATCAAGGTTATCAAACGAAAAATCAAGTTGCGCATCCAGCGCGGGGCGCAAGGCAATTTGCAGTGTGCCGGGCGGCAGCTCGGCTTCCGGCAATGTGCCGGGATAATAGGATACGTGGGCGCACACCCGCCGGTATCGCGGGTCGTCGGCATGGCGGTGGCGTTGCCAATCAGCGGGGCGCACATGGATTTCCACATCGCCGGTGATCCTGCGCAAATCCGGACCAACGCGCAGCGCGGCATTCAGGAAATCGGGGCCGGGGCCGGTGTTCCATTCACCGGGATGCTCCACCTGCACCGGTTCGCCGGCGGCGGTAGCCAGCAAGGACGGGCGCAATCGCGCATCAGCCCAGACGCACTGCAAGTGGCGTTCGGTGAAGGGGGGCGGGGGGCGGGGCGGCGCTTCGCAGACGCCGCAGGAAAGCGGTCGGGAACTATGCGCGAGCGCAGCCGCCCGGGGAAACCAATCCAGCGCGATCCCGGTAGAAAGATTCATGATTCTGGTGAATAACGGAAAGCGCCCGTGAAGTAAACTTTGAAAGCGGCCGCCAATTTCGTATGTTTCGCCCCGGACGCGCCTGTAGCTCAGCTGGACAGAGCATGGGATTTCTAATCCCAGGGTCGCAGGTTCGAGCCCTGCCAGGCGCGCCAATATTGCCGGATGAGAGCCAAGAACATACAGTGCGTTGCCGTTGTGTTGCTGCTGACGATGGCGATTCGGGCCGCGGCGCAATTCGCCACCTTGGAGGCGCCAGCCGCGCCCGCGGGGTACTTGGCGCGCTTGCTGGTCAATGAGGCCGCCTTCCCCGGCGAGCGGGGATATGTCAGCGAGATGGATAGCAAAGCGGCCATGCTGTCCATTTTGTGGGTGCTGCATTCGCGTGTCCACCACATACCGGCGGGGTATTCCCAAAAGCAGATTTGCGCGGTGAACACAGACGATGTGCTGGCGGTCATCACAGCGCCGAATCAATGCGAGGGATTTTTTCGCAATGCGGCCGGCCAACCGGATGTTGAGCCGCGCGTGACGGCGCGCTTGGAGAATTTGCTGCGGATAGCCAACAGTGGCGAGGCCCCGGGACGCTTTGCCGGCCTGTTGAATTTTGCGCAAGGGTTGGCCACTGCCTATCTCGCGGGCGGGATTCCCGGGGCGGACCGCTATGCAGGGTTGACGGTGGTCAACCGGCTGGCGGTGACGGGGCGGGCGTATGCTTGGATGACGGATCAGGATTTTTATGACCCCGGCGGGAACTTTGTGACGATCCCTGATTCCTTGGAAGGCTCGTTGGGAGGCAATCGTTTTTTTACACTGCGCAAGGAGCCGAAATGAAAAGATTGTGTTGGCTGCTGTTGATTTTTGTGTTGGCGGCACATTGGCCAGCGCAAGCGGGCGAAACGCCATCGGCAGTTTTTGCGGCACCGTCATCTCCGCCCGCCGAAGTGCTGGCGGAGACTTACCTGTATGACATCATGGGTCATTTGTATCGCTGGTATTTGGATGAAAGCGATATCGAAGGGTTGGCGGGGATTCGGCAGTTCCCGTTTTGGGTGCGGCGGCTGACGGTGGAGCTGGACCCCGGCGATCGCAGTCAACTGGCGGAAATTGTGTTGCCCTTGCTCAACCTGGCGGTGCGCGTCAAAAAAGCCGATTACACGATCGAGGACTGGGGCGTGGCGGTCACCAGCAAGACTTTTCGGATCATCAACGTGGCCCGAATGAGCGAGCCGCCGGCACAGGCAGCCGAAGCGGTCGAAGTGACCGTTGAGCTGGCGCAAATGAAAGATTATTTATTTGCGACACGCGAGCGGGCACAGTATCCGGATGACGTGTTGCGCGCGCACTTGCGCGCGGCGTTGCTGGCCAATTTCCAGTTGGAGCCGGACAAGGCAAATGTGGGGGGCCATATTGTCCACGTGGCGCCGCTATCGCCCGTGGCCAACGAGTTGTGGGCTTTTGTTGAAGACAAAAAGCTGTTGGTGCGATTTGCCGCGGACCTTGATTTGGACAACCCCGCATTGTGGGAGCATCAGGCCATTGCCATCCGCACCTATGATCTGTTGCGTCAGACGGTGGTGTCTTTGCATGAAATGCCGGGCAGCAACGAGTTTCTGACCCGTGACCAAGTGGGGCGCGCGCTGTTCAACTGCATTTTGCTGGGGCGTAAGTACTGAGAACGTGGATATTCTACGGATTGCCCCGAAAAGGTTTGGGCCGCTGGAAGTCGGGAAAAAAGTCGTCGGTGGTGGCGAGAGGTTGAACCAGTAGATTTTCAAAGCCGAGTGCCTGGGCATGGGCCAGTGCGGTTTGGTATTCCTCACAAGACAAGTGACGATCAAAGTCCGGGTGCTGGCGGGCAGCGGGGGTGGGTTTGTATTGGCTCATCAGTGAAATCGGCAGCCAGCGGCCGAATTCCGCGCGTAGCAGGTTCAACACGCGCAAGGTATTGTCCACGAGACCGGGGAGAACCAAATGGCGGACCAGCACGCCCCGTTTGGCCGGATGTTGACCGCTGGGATCGAAGGGCTCCAAAAATCCCTTTTCGGCCACCATGATGCGTAGCGCTTCGAGGGCAATTTCCGGATAACGTTCGTCGCGGAGAACCCGCCGTGCGAGGGCGGGATCGGCGAATTTAAAATCTGGCATGAAGATATCCATGAGCGCGGCATATTCCGCAACCATGGCGGGCAACTGGTAGCCGGACGAATTGAACAAAAAAGGGATTTGCACACCTTCATCCCGCAGGCGGCGGCACAACGCCGCAATGTGCGGCCAAAAGTGGTCGGGCGTGACGAAGTTCAAGTTGTGCACCCCGCATTCCACGAGGCTCAGTGCAATGTGGTGAAATTCCTCGGCGGAGACCACGCGGCCATCGCCATGCCCATTGGAAATCTGCCAGTTCTGGCAAAAGAAACAGTGGCAGGAGCAGCCAGTAAAAAAGATGGTGCCGGAGCCGCGGGAACCGGTGAAGCATGGTTCTTCGCCCATGTGCGGCCCCCACGAGGCAACCCGCAGTTGCGCCGTCTCGCCACAGACCCCGATTTTACCCCCAAGGCGGTCAACACCACATTGTCGCGGACATAGCAAGCAAGGGGAATAGGAAGAACAGGTCATGATTTCGAGCGAGGTGGAGAATGTCCGAAGCTTTCACTGGTGGCGAGCATTTCATCCCACGTCCAGCGGAGGAATTGGCACCAGTGCGTTGGGTCAGGGTTTGTTTAGATAATCCATATACCCACTTTTGGTTAAGTAGCGGTGAGTGTTGATGAGGGGCGGGCGGTGGTGGCCGATGGCAAACGGCATGCCAATCACAAAGTTGAGGATGTAAATGGCCATAAGAAGTGGGATGCGGGCAATTCGTTTGGGTGGGTATTTGCTTCCCGGATGGCTGAACGTGACAAAAAAGACTTTTCTAAGAACTTTTGCAAAACGGTGAGTGATATCGGGTCGTTTTGCATAACGGGCGGACAACAGAATGATGCACATTAGTGAGGCGGTGACGGGAACGAGTTCCCAATTCTGCACAATGATTTGTATGGACAGCGGAGGAAGTAAAAGGAAAGCGGACGCATGGAGAATGAACAATTCCGATTTTTTGTTGGCGGAGAAATATAGTTCTGCAGGTTTGGGTGGGGGCGTCCCAGCCAGCGGGGCCATGGACGGAGAGCGAAAAGGATCTATGGGGGAGATGCCGGTGTTGTTGCGCATATTCAAAGTGTAGGGTTTGCTTCCTCCCACGTCCAGCGGAGGAATTGGCGGCGGAGGGATTTCGGCAGGCCGTGGGTGGGGGGCGGCAAGGCCTGGGGCAAGTGAGGGGCAAGCGCCGGGGGAATGTCGCGCGCGCCGGTGTGGCGGTAACCACGGATCAGCGCTTCCGCGGCGATGTCCAGTGCAATGCCTTGGCGGATGGTCAGGTATTCAAACGTTGCCTCGACCAGCGCGACCAGCGGCACGCCGTGTTCGCGGGGAAATCGTGCACCCAGCCAATCAGAAAAGGTGAGGAACGCGGCGAAGATGGAGGGTGTGCCTTGCCAGATAAGAGGGGCGGCGGCGAGAAAGCGGTTGGAGCTGACGATGGCATCCCACCAGTGAGCCATGCGCGCGGTGCGCACAAGATGATCCGCCGGCCAGTCGCGCGCGGATTGAACGTCGTAGGGAGGAGTGGAATTATAGCGCATTTCGTAGGCATCGTCATGCCGCGCGATGGGCGCGCCGGGGAGTTTTTTCAGGATGCCCAACTGGATTTCGTGCGGGTGCAACGTGCACAGCTGGTCAAATCCGGCGGCAAAACTTTCGGGCGTTTCGCCGGGGAGCCCGGCAATGAGATCAGCATGAAGGAAGGCATGCGTGTGGTGGCGCAGGAAGCGAAAGTTGTCTGCCGCGCGGTCAAGGTCCTGCGGGCGGCAGATAGTGGCCAACACTTGCGGGTTGAACGATTGCAGGCCGATTTCCAGTTGCAACGAGCGCGGGGGAAAATGCGCGAGAACCTCACGCAATGGGTCCGGAAAACGATCCGGAAACATTTCCAAGTGGAGGAAGATACCGGGATATGCCGGCAGGCGCTCAAGGAAGAATGTCAGGATGGCAACGGCGTGTGGGATGTTGAGATTGAATGAGCGGTCGCAAAACTTGAATTGCCGCGCGCCACGGGCGAGAAGCCGGTTAAAGGCGGCGAACAATGCCGGCAAGGGAAAAAAGCGCACAGCCGTGTCGTTGGCGGATACACAGTAGTCGCAGCGCATGGCGCAACCGCGGGAGGACTCAACATAGAGCAGGCGGTGCGCGAGGTCGGCGTCGGTATATTCGCCGTAGGGGAGTTGGAGCGCGGCGAGATCGGGCGGTGGCGGGCGCAGAACAGGCGGCGGCTCATTGCCGGCCAGCAAGTTGCGGCACAGTTCGGCAAAAGCGAGGTCGCCCTCGCCCAAAATTGCGACATTGCTGTCGGGCATGGGCCCGGTGACTTCCGGCCCGCCGATGACCACAGTGGTGTCCGAAAGTTGGCGGCGCAAGAGCGAAAGCAGTTCTGTCACATGCTTGGCATTCCAGATATACACCCCGATGCCGAAGATGCGCGGCCGGCGGGCCACAATGGCCGCGGCGATTTCAGCGGCGGATTGCTGAAGGGTGAACTCAACCAATTCCGTTTGCGGGCGCAGATCGCCCATATTCGCCAATAAATACCGCGCCCCCAGCGAGGCATGGCTGTGCCGCGCATTAATGGCGGCAATCAGGATAGCGGCAGATTGGCTCACAAGGCAGACTAACGTCAAGGCTTACGCTCAGCGCACTTAGTACGCTGTAGTGTTTAGTCCCTCCCGGTGCGTCTCTTTTTCTTGTTTGTCTTGGTTTTTAGCTGAAAAGGAGAGCACGGGGGCACAGGCACTTTGGGGTCTGTGCGCCAGCGATCAATTTTCACTGCGGCAGGATCGAGGTAAACGGTTCCATGGCGAAGTTTAGCAGTGCCGGTTGATGTAGTGTTGTAGGTTTCTGTCCGCTGGCTGCCAGTTTTCTTGTTAACCTTGCTTCCGATATATTTCCAATCAGCATTCCGCTGTCCATGTCCGATCAGGTTAGCGAACATTACATGTATGAATTGAATATCACCCGTGTCCTTATCTATGCGGAAGCACGCAACAATATGCCAACCAGAATGACCGTTGTGACTTTCGCCTCCTTTGCCAATCTGAATCGTCGATTTAACTTCTAATCCACCAATTCTCTTGCCCTTATCGTCACAAACTAGATCCGGGTACTTCTGCCCATGAAAATGCTTGTATGGCGTAAGAGTTGAAAAAGAATCAGTAAGAATATTCGAGACAATACCGCTGAAATTATTGCCTTGAATATATGAAGATAAAGGTCGCCCAGATGATTTTATCAAGGCTGCGTTCACTAAGCGCACGATTTTGTGTGTGTGATTGAGAGCCGACTGAATGTGGTCAGGGGTGAGGCGGGGGGGTAAAGCGGAGTTTTTGATGAAATATCTCTGATCGACGACTGGAACAGGCTGGTTATCAGCAAAAGCTGCTGCGACAAGAGCGTCAACACCAAGGCCAAGGGCCGTTGCAATTGCTTGCAAAACTCCAACGGTAAAGTTTTTTTTGCCGCTTTCAATGCCTGAGAGGTATTGATAGGTAATGGCTGCTTTTTCGGCCAGTTTTTCTTGAGAAAGACCGACTGCCTCACGTATTCGGCGGATTGCTTCCCCGACTATTACATTGGCATTGGTGGACATATGGGCATACTATTCACTTGCGGAGGAAAAGTCTTTCAACTATAGTTGAAAATATGAATCGAATGAAATTAATCTTGGGTGATTGCATTTCTGCCATAAACGGCATGAAAGACGACTCTATTCATGGTGTTTGCACAGATCCCCCATATGGACTGGTTGAGTTTTCGCCTGACGAAGTCGCTAAACTTCGCATGGGTAAGGGCGGTGTGTGGCGCCTGCCTCCCAAGTGGGAAGGCTGCGAGCGGCGCCCGCTCCCACGTTTTTCAATTCTCACACAAGAGCAGAGGCAGGAGATTCAAGCATACTTTGTGCAGTGGGCGAGAGTTCTCTTGCCCAAACTTCGGCCTGGGGGTCATGTGCTTATGGCAGGCAATCCGGTTCTTCAAATGTATGTTCAAAATGCAATGGTTGAAGGGGGATTTGAAAACCGCGGGACGGTATTGCGTTGTTATCACGGTTTCCGAGGCGGAGATAGACCTAAAAATGCGGAAAGAGAATTCCCCGATGTGTGTGTAACCCCACGTGGAAACTATGAGCCGTGGATGCTGTTCCGTAAGCCTATCGCGGAACATACGGTAGCTGCGAATCTACGGAAGTGGGGTACAGGAGGACTGAGGATGCTAGCAGGGGGCAAGCCATTGCCAGATGTAATACCCAGTTTTAAGACGCCGAACTGTGAAAGGGAGATTGCAGATCATCCCTCCTTAAAGCCGCAGCATTTCCTGCGCATAGTTGTGCGGAGTCTGTTGCCGTTGGGCCAAGGCGTGATATTAGACCCCTTTATGGGTAGCGGATCGACTATTGCAGCCGCGCTTGCTGTTGGATATGAGGGAATAGGCATAGAAATGGATAAGACATTTTACTCGCTTGCACAAAAATCAGTTTTACCGCTTTCACTTCTCTATCCGCGCTTGACGGGCGATTCACTTGACTATGCAGATGCTAATGGTTCCGCCGAGGAATTCCACGAACAACTACTGCTTCTGGACCCGCCGGCAAAATATTCTATGTAGTTCCACCTAACAGGTGCGGGGTGGGAGGACGAGAGGGTGTGGGGCCTTCACAGAATCCCGCGGATTCCGCGCGATGACCGCATCGGCACCGGACTGGCGCGTGGCGTACTGGAGCGTGAACTCAACCAATTCCGTTTGCAGGCGCAGGTCGCCCATGTTCGCCAATAAATATCGCGCCCCCAGCGAAGCATGGCTGTGCCGCGCATTAATGGCGACGATGAGGATTTGGTCAGTCGGCATCAAAACCGATTTTGCGGCGCGGGGGATCTGGTGGTGTCATCAGTTGGAGGATGGCCTGAAAGACATCGCGAAATTGGGAATCATATTTGCTTTCAAGGGCGGCCACTTTGCGGGCGAGAGCTTCGACCGACAGCGCCATCCGGCGCAGTTTCACGAAGGCACGAACCACGGCCACGCTCATCTGAACGGCCTGCGGACTGTTCAAAACCGTGGCGGCCATGATGGCACCATGTTCGGTGAAGGCATAAGGAAGGTATTTGCGATGCTGCCCCCGCTTTAAGGTTGCATTTTGCAACCTTAAAGAACTCCACTCAACGGGGGTGAGTCGGAAGCAAAAGTCTTCTGGGAACCGATCCTGATTACGCGTTATTTGCTGGTTGAGGCGCTTGACGGTGACGCCGTAGAGGGCAGCCAGATCGGTGTCGAGCATGACAGACTGGCCTCGGAGTCGGACAATGCATTGCTCCGGGGAGCGGACCAAAACGGGCTTTGAGGGAGAGGTGGATTTCATCACAACGGGCAGTTTCGACAGTTGGCAGGGGACGGTCAGGCGCACTTTCCGAATGGCCCGTTTAAGGTCGCAAATTGCGACTTCAAGTTTTTAACTCAAAGCCGGCCAGTCGGGGGGGAGGGGGGAGGAGAGGGCGAGGGGGAGGCCGGTGGCGGGGTGGGTGCAGCGGAGGCCGGTTGCGTGGAGCCAGTGGCGGGGGGCGGGGGTGGGCGAGCCGTAGAGAGTATCGCCCACGATGGGGTGGCCGGCGTGGGCGAGGTGGCAACGGATTTGGTGGGTGACGCCGGTCAGGATGGTGACGGCAAGCAAGGTGCGATCGTGGCCGACTTGTCGCGGGGTCCACGAGGTGACAGCGGGAAAGCAATTATTTTTGGCGAGTTTAGCCGGGTTGCGCGCCACCGTCATTTTGCAAGGCGTACGGGTTTGGTGTGTCAGGGGGGCATCCAGCCGGCCGGGTTGGGACACGCGTCCGTGGACAAGGGCCGTGTATTCTTTTTCCACGGCGCAGCGGCGGAATTGCGCGCGGAGATTGGCATATGCCGCCGGTGTTTTGGCGGCGAGCAGCAGACCGGAGGTCTGCGTATCCAGCCGGTGTAGAATGGCGGGAAAGAGGCGGTCGGGGCCGACGTGAGCGAGGCCGGGGAAGCGAGCGATCAACGCATTGGCGAGGGTGTTGGTTTCGGAAAACCGCAGGGGGTGGGTGGGGAGGCCGGCAGGTTTGTCGAGGGTCAGCACGTGATCATCCTCGTACAAAACGACCAAGGGCAACTCCGGGTTGGGTTGCAGGCGCAGGTCCGATGGTTCCGGAAGATCGCGGACAAGAAGCGTATCGCCGGCGGCGAGCCTTACGCCCTTGGCAGCCGACCGCTGATTCAACAGAACATGGCCAGCGGTGAACAGATCGGCGAGGGTTGCGCGGTTGAGCCAAGGGTAGGCCGCAAGCAGAAAGCGGTCGAGCCGGTTACCGGCCTGTGCGATCGTGATGGTGTGTTGTGCGCGGGCAATCACACTGGGGAGTCTACACGCCACGCGGCAGAGAAAGAAGCCGGAAAGCGTGACGCGACGATCAGGGGATTACGAGGCGATAGAATAATTTTGGGCTGGGGTCGCCCGGTCGGGCGGGTGCCAGCATATTGAGCATGGGGGCCGGTGAAATACGGCCAAGGCCATTTGGCCCGCGCCCGGCCGGGAAAGTGGCCACGTCAAGATAGGGGCCATCAACGCGCGTAGCGTATTGCAGACGGATGTTTTGGTTGGCGAGGGAACCGTGCTCGGCGCGGAAACGCACCAGCAGGTCCGATGTGGCTGGTTCAATATCCCACTCGGTGATCCAGAGGGTGAACACATTGCGCGCGAGCGACCGGCCCGCCGCGCCGGTGGCAAATATGTGCCGTACCTCGGCTGGTGAAAGATAGCGCGCCCAGATGGCGACATCGTCCAAGTCACCTTCAAAATAGTAGCGGTTAAAAAGTCCGCTGCGGCCAAAGGCGGCCGCTTGGCCTGGGCGAACAGAACCGGTCAAGTCACGTCCGTTATCATCGCTGCCGGTGTGCAAATCAACCAAGTGGCCGTCGAGATAGATCATGGTTTGACCGGCGGCGGGGCCGGCGCTGCCGTTATAGACGCCAACCACGTGATGCCAGACGCCGGTACTCAGCAGGGTTTGCGGGATGCCCGGGCGGGCTGGGCGACCAGTGACGTCGGTAATCTTGAAGCGCAATTCACGTTGGTTGCGGTCGAGATATAAACTGCAAGCGTCCATGTTGCGGTCGTCATAGATACACGCGTGAGAATCGGGAAGGCTGCCGGGCAGCTTGGCGAGTCTGATCCATGCGGAAATGGTGATGGCATTGGTGCCGATATCCAACGCAGCATTGGTGGGGATACGGACATGAGCTTTGCGGCCGTTGAAATGCAGCGCACCGCCGACGCGGGCTTCAGCTTCGGGCAACCAGTCGGCGTTTGGGGAAAATCCATTCAAAAACCCGAGGCTGTTGGCTTCCGCATCGGCGAGCGTATTGGCGGCGGAGTTGGTCAGGCCGTCGTCGAATGACCAGTAGGCAGTGAGCTTTTCGGCCAGTTGCCGGGCGGGGACGTTGTTGGAATTAACCAGCCCCATGGCGAGCCAAGGCGAGGACACGAGCAAAGCGTCCGTACCCATTGCCACATAGGTCATGGCGTCGAGCTCCGCCGTGGTGACAAAAACTTGCAGACCGGACAGATGTGCTTGCTCAACCAGATCGGCGGTGAGATCACACCCAATCCAGAGGATGGCCTGGTAGCCGACGGCACTGAGCCACCGTATTTGATTCGTAGATAGCGGGCCGGCGCCAACGGCGGCTATTCGCAGGCACGGCTCCAATTGGCGGGCGATCAGGCCCAGATCCCAACTGCCGGCGGCAAAAATCGTGCGCGCAACCATTTTCTCCGCACGCAACACATTCACGATATTGGTCGGGTTGCCGCTCTTGTGGTGCAGCAGCACGCTCATGCCGGGTGGGATGGCACGCAGCGCCTCGTTCAGCGTGGGGATGCGTTCATCGGCGAACAGCGGTGAAAACTTCACTCCGGCATCCAGTCGTTTCAATTCGGGCAGCGTCAGTTCGGCCACGTTGGTGACCGCGCCGTAGCCGGTGGTGGTGCGATTGACGGTGTCATCATGGATGACGACCAACTCGCCATCGGCCGCGGCCCAGACATCCAATTCGATGCCGTTCGCTTGGCCGGCGCACAAGCGGAAAGCCGCGCAGGTGTTTTCGGGCGCGAGGGCGTAGCCGCCACGATGCGCAAAAATTTCCACGGCTGGGGCGGGGATGGCACACAGGCAGGCGGAAAGCCCCGCGGCGACGATGGCTCGGCGGCAGAAGGAACGCCAATACGGCCCGATATCCGATGTGTTGTTCATGTATTTCTCCGTTACCGACGTAACAGGAGGAATAAGCGCAAACGGTAGGCGTTTGCCGAAAGCGGCGCAAGCGAAATCAAAAGAATACAATAACCCGCGCAGGGGGGGG
>Ga0209201_1000366_pt1 | contig 65447 bp, 63 predicted proteins | sample AD_UKC055_MetaG_FD_184411 | JGI IMG/M metagenome (GOLD analysis project Ga0209201, IMG submission 184411) | Active sludge microbial communities of municipal wastewater-treating anaerobic digesters from USA - AD_UKC055_MetaG (SPAdes) (version 2) | ecosystem: Engineered > Bioreactor > Anaerobic >...
AACAATCTACGAGGCTCCACGGCTTGTCGAAGTACCTTCCTCTTTCAATGTTCATGAATATCCCCCTCCCCTACTCTTTGGCTTTACTTCCCAAAATCAGCGCAACCCGCTGCATGAGGAGCATCTCCGCTTCCTTGACACTGCATGGGTCCGTCTCCGGCAGGGTTTTGGAGTGGTCGCTGTATTTGATCTGGAACAGAAGCTCGTTCATGGTTATCGAGGAATCGTCTGTGCCGGCGCGATAGTAAGCGCCGTTGTTCCTTTTTCTGACCGGCACGATCGTCTCCAGCCATCCACACTTTGCCATCTTTGCCCTGAGATTCCTTCTGAAGTCTTCCGTACCAAGAAGATCCGCGAAGAATTCATTTTCGCTGTCACGGACCCGGTAAATTTCCAGGGGCTTGTCAAACTTGAGAGCTGCGTAGGCCGAGTTCTTGCGCTCCAGGTATCGCCCGTATGCCATTATCAGGTCGCCTATGGACAGATAGGCCATGGCAACACTGCTTGCTGCCGACAAGGTTCCGAACACCGCAGGCGCGAATTGCATCCCGTAAAGAGCGGCATCGACGGTCAATAACGCGGCGCTTTCCACGCCGGCGAGATCGGTTTTCTTCCGTGCCTCCGCGGCTCTCGCTGCCGCGAAATCCTTCATGGATACAGCCCCGTCTTCTGCCATCTTTTTGTCGATGTCCGCCGCCGACTGCACCTCAATGACGTATTTATTTCCAGACGCGCCACATCCTGCCACCATTGCCACCATCACCACCAGGAGGAGGAACCTTAAAGTGATCTTCATCATCTTTGCCTCCCTGTGATCAGGTCAACCTGTTGCTTGAGAAGTTTTTCCGCCTCTTTGCCGCTGCACGGGTCCGTCTCCGGCAAAGCCTTCACTTTGTCGCTGAATTTGAGCTGGAGAGCGAATTCCGATAGCGTCACAGCATCGTTTTGCATATCGACATAGTAATAGGCGCCATTTCCGGGCTTCTGGACAGGGGCGACACTGATGGCCCATTGGCACATTGCCGTTTTTTCATTGAAATCCTTCTTGAAGGCCTCCGTACCTAGATAATTCGTGAAAAATCCGTATATGCCTTTTTTGTGGCGGTAAACCTCCAGAGGCTTGCTGAAAGTCAAGGTAGCGGAAGCGGCGTTTTTTTGGTTCAGGTAGTCCAGATAAATCTTCCTGTGCGGGCCGGTCATCCGATGGGGATCCATTCCCATACGCTTTACTGACATAATAAATTCCGAATTAGCGGGATCAAGCCGTATTATTTCAACTCTGGACGCTTCTACCCGTAACGCAGCCCCATTTGCGCCGAATGCCTCCATGGACACGGCCCCGTCCTGAGCCATTCTCGCTTCGATGTCCTGTGGGGCCGACAACTTGGTGGTTTCTATCTTGTGGTTGCCATAGATATTATATTTTGGGTAACTGGCGGCACATCCCGCCATCATTGCCGACATGACTGCCATAAGAACCATCGTCTTGAATCTTGCCATCTTTTTTATCTCTCCTTTCTTATTGTTTGGTTGATCTCATAAAACCTAAAAGCGGCGCATAATCATGCTTTCGCGGCCGCCCCAAATTATCACTGTTTTGCCTCAGCCTTGCCCGTCAAGCGCCGTTATCGCAGCTACAACCGAACCTGTGAATCCGCTTTTGCGTGCTTTGCGAATGTAGTGTCTGGCGAGGCGTGTGTACTGTTTATATACAGAGAATGTCTTTGGTTCGCGTCGCTTTGAGTGTGCGTATAGATTCCGCCGGACATGTCGGTTCCTAAAATATGACAAAGCCAGTATCGCCTCTTTAAGCCCATTCCGATATAAATCCTCTTTCGACTGCATCACCCGCACCTCACGATGATTTCCGTGGCGGCATCTACCAAGTCGTTTACAATGTTCTCTCTTTCCGCACGATAGAGATCAGCCGTATCATTCAGGTAGTTGACGATCATTGCCGCCTCGCCGCCTTTAGGAAACCGGCCGAATTTATTCTCAAAGCAATGCTGCATTTCCGGAGCATATTTCGTGATGACTTGAAGCACCTCGGCATAGGACATCCGCCGTGGTTTGCGTTTCGGCACAATCTCCCAATCCGGTTTTTCACCGAGCTTGGCCAGATTGCGAAATTTGCATCCTTCGGGCAAAACTGTTTTGAGCATTTTATTGCTATCCATAATTTTCTCCATTCCTCTCGCGCTCGTCTTCGCACTTTGCCGCCAACTCCCTCGCTTTCCGCCATGACCCGAACCGTTTGAGGTACGTATCGGCGCAAGGCCTTCCCCCTTGCAACTGATTGAACCTTACCTGGCTTATTCGTTTGGAATATCCTCTCAATACGGCCAGCAAGTACTCGTCGCTGTATCTTTGAGGCTGCCGAATCGTCTTCCCTTTGGGATGCCCCGGAGGTTTGCACACAGAAACGAAATCTTTCCGCTGACGCCGGAAATGCTTTCTGAGATCAAACCGCTCGCATAGCTCGTTAAACCAGGAGTCGGTTATTTCCACGAACTCCGCTGTGGCCTTGCGGGAATATCCCATGATTGCAAACCCCTTGACGACATCCCGAAACGGTTCGCCAAATTCTTTTCTTACCTGGTGCATCTTCGTCATTTGTCGATCTCCCGGCCCTGCCCGAGGACGATCTTTTGCCCCTGCCTCTCAAAAAAGAGGTTGCCCTTCCAATCCTCAAAAAGGACATTGACCCCGTGATACTGCATCTGCTTCTTGATGTACGGAGACGCGACGTGTTGTTGCGCCGGGCCGTCTTTTCCTGCCTGTAATGCGCCTCTGATGTATGTCGCCAAGACTGAGCAAAAGGCCGCAACAGACAGGCAGAAGGCGATTATTGCAACGGTGCGCCCGATCAAACTACACACTCCGTCCGCCCGTATTGGAGCCAGCCAGCCAGCCCAGGGCCGCGTCGCGCAATTTGTCCGGCAAGAACAGATAGCCTGTGTCTATCCAAAAAATCGTTCCCCGATGATTTATGGCGACGGACTTCAGCATGGAAAACATGAGCCAATCGTCCCGCTCCATCATCAACTGCAAAAGAATCAACCTGCCTTCCGGCGTCGTAAAATCCGGCGCCTGCATCTTGTTGGTGCCGGCGCCGGCGTATGCATCCGGCCACAGCATTCGGGCGATCGCCTCATTTTTCTCAGGTGCGGTATCAACCCACCCGGACTTTTGGCCACCCATCATGCCCATCTTCGATTGCCTCCATTATCCGTCGTGATTATTGCCATGAGAGCCGCAATCAGCGTATCGTCGCCAAATACGGCCATCTTGCCCTTGGCGTGAGCCTCTACCTGGATATGGCGATCCGGCATGAAGGCATCAGCTACATGGTCGGCCCTGAAGGCCTTGCCGGCATGCGTATTGAGCCGGTACAGAAACTCGCCAAACACATACGGGTAATCCCCTTTGCCGGAGGCGCCCAATGAACTGAACGAGCCAAGCACTTTCGGCCGGTCCTGGAAGACAATCCAGAAATTCGGAAAATCGGCGGCAAACTCGTCTTCGGCAAGCTCAAGCGTGATGACCCTTGCCGTCTTGCTTTTGATTGCCCACACGCCTTCGGGGACGATTGCACTATCAGGTAAGCTATCGCTATCCTGCCGGTACAAATGCAGGCGGTAGCCGTCCGTGGCGCACAGGATGCCCTCACGGCACGCAATGCGTTGCTTGATGCTCGCTCTCACATCCGGTTCTTTCGCCGCCGCTTTGCAAACCCAACAGACATTGGCGAAATGGCCTGCCAGGCTGTGAGAAAATTTGGAATCCTCAATTACTATCGTTTGCGACACTACTCCTCCTTCCTTATTATATATAATACGTTTGTTAAGCCTGATTCTTCCCGGTCACGCGGCAATCGCCAGAAGCGGCTTGGTAGCGAACAGGGGCCGCTTGACGTTGCTGTTGTATTGCGGGATTCCCTCGAACGACTTAACTACAGCCTGGGTTTCTTCGTCGCAGTCTTCGTACCGTTTTTGCCCGTAATCCATGGGCAGCCATCCCTTGGCCCGGCAGGCCACGATATTGAACCTTCTCAGGACATCGTCGTCCTTGAAGACCATGTGCATAGTCCCTTTTTTGTAACAGGTGATCCTGAAGAACGTGGTGTCGATGTTCTTGCTTTCCTGCCTGTCCAACGCTGCGGCCACAGCGTCAGCGATCGGGACATAATCCGTGTCCGCGCTGAAATAGCTCATCACAATGTCTATATCCCGCGTCTTCTCGCTGATTTTCCAGGAGTTTGCTTTCCAACGATGCCCGTATGTCCCGTATGTAAACGGGCCCTCGCCGTCGGAGAGCCGGTAGCCGATAGGAATGATGACCTTTTTATTCACCTTGAATGCCTGATTAGTCTTCCATCCATTGAACATATGGATGTTTTCCTCGACGATCCCGCCGCTGTAGCAATGTTCGATTGTGAACTTATCGAAAAGCTTGGTTACGGCATCGGTGAGCATGCCCTCGTAGCCATTGATGAGATTTACAATGAACTGCCGGATATTGCTTTCCGTAAAGTCCATCTTTTGCCGCTTTTGAATCTGGCTCTCGAACTCCTTGGCCTTGTCGGTGGTCATCCGGCTCCGGACTTCCTTCAGCTCCAGCGCCTGCCGCCAATAATTGAGACGCACGGACTTGATGAAATCATTCACCTTTCCGCGCACCAGGCTGGTGAGGTCATCCCGTCGCTCGTATAGCCGCTCCTTCGCCTCGCAATTGAGCCCGAGATACTTCCCGATCTTGTTGTAGTTCTTGTAATAATCGAGAATCGTTTTCGTCCCTATGTCGATGGTCCGGTTATAGTCGGCGACCATGTCTCGTATCCTGTGCTTCGTGGCCACTTCCCAGTCCTGCTTTGCAGCCGTAGCGTCGCATTCCTGCGCCTCGTCCTCCACACCGGCAAACAGGTCCTCCTCCACAGTGCGCTCGACCCTGATATAGATCAGGGCCACTTCCACGTCCGTCTGTCGTTCTGCGTCCTTGAAGGCGTCCGGCACGAATTCGATTTCGGCGTTACGCTCCGCAAGGCGTTGCGCAAGCTCCTTGCGGGAATGGGTGTAGGGATTGCGAATCGTTTCCGCATTCAGGAGATATACGATTTCCCCCCGATACATGATGTCGATTGCCTTGAGCAGGTGCAGGTCCCCCCGGTCAAAGGGCGGATTGGCAATGATCAGATCGAAATGATCACGGCCGGAATACTGGAGAAAATCGGTGTCGATCAGGGAAACGAAAGGCTTCTTGTCGAGGATCGCTTGCAGGTTCGTATCGATCTCGATAGCCGAATACGAACAATTCTCATAGGGACGATAGCAATACCTATTGTCACTGTCCATCGTGGAATAATCACGCATGCGCTCAATAATAGCCGCCATTCCCGCCGCCGGATCCAGAACGGTTTGCGGCCTGCCCTTGATTTTGGCGATCATACGATCAATGAGCGGCACAGGCGTCGGATAAAATGTATCGTTATTGAGCATCGTTATCCTCCGTGGCCACCTTAACAAAGCCAAAATAGAACCGAGGATGATGCTGAAACAGCAGCGAACCTCGCTTCTTGGTGGCCTTGCAGGTGGCAATTACCAGCGGCGCCATGAATCCATGAACGTCGTAATCGCGTGACAACTCCTCCGTGTCCCACACCTGGCCGTGTATGGCCTCCAGCCGGGGACGATCGAGAGGATTGGCGTTGATGTGGGCCGCCCAATTCTTGCGAACCCCTTCTTCGTCTAACAACAGGCTTTTTCCTTCCGGCATGTTCTCCCCCTTTCTTGAAAACGATCATGCCATACTTTACAGTATATGTCAAGTAATATTTTTGCTTCTTTGTTTATATTTTATATTTTCTCTCATTTATTTATGCAATTTATATATGCCGTCTATACCTGAATACATTAATATTATACGGATTATTGCTCGTATAGAATTAAACGTAAACAATATACATCATATGCGCAGCTTTCGGCAACAGTGGTAATTCGCCTCTCAATGCCGTCGGCAACAGGAACCCTGAGAGCAGAAGTAATATAGAAGAAAACCGCAAAGGCAGACCGCGTGGAAGGAGAGAGGCATGCAACAAATATATAATGTTGTAATTCGGCATCCGGCATCAGCGAGCTGCCTTGTCGTAACCCTGGTGTCCCTCTTTCTATTTGCCACGTCTGCACCTGTTATCAGTGCATCGCCACGGACGGCGGCAAATCAGCCGGCATATCCGGTTTACGGCAACGGTCCCGTAGAGGTGTGCCTATATACGGACTACTTCTGCCCCCCCTGCCGGGCCATAAAAGCGAGCGTTGATCCGCTGGTCAGGAAGCTGGTAGAGCTGAACAGGATACGCGTGGTGTTCGTGGATGTGCCATTGAGCAAGCAAAGCATTGAATATGCAAAAGAATATCTTCGCTGCCTGCACGCCTACGACAACAATCTGGACACGGCCATCACGCTCAAGGCCCATTTCAATTATGCGGCTGAAAACGGGCGCAGCATAGAGGCGTACCTCGACACGGCGGGCATCGTTCGCACGCAAGAGCGCAACTCCTGTGTTTCAACAATCTTTTCGTTCTACAATATCAAGATAAAGGAAGATCGGGTCAGGGCTACGCCGACATGCGTTATCGCCGGGGAGAACGGTTTCAAGGAAAGCTACACGGGCGGCAAAGCGATCGTCGCTGCCTTGCAACGGTTGCTTTGATTGCCGGAATAGAACACGCGATGCGTACTCACCTAAACACAACCAGGGACATCGCCAATATCGCCGTTCCCCTTCTGGGGGCCGGAATCATGGTGTATTATGGCTCCTGCGAAACCACCTGCGCGACCCTGAGCGGCTCGCTTTTCGGGATAGACCTGAAGATCGTCGGCGTATCCTTCATGGTTGTCCTGTTCCTCTTCAACCTGATTGCCCTGCCTGAGTTGCGGCGCTACATCGTACACCTACGGGCTTCCATGCTGGCCGCTGCCCTGGGCGGGGAGGTCCTCCTTGTGCGTTTCCAAATAGTGCACGACACTTTCTGCCCATACTGTCTGGCGTTCATGGCCTGCCTGGTTGCCTTGTTTGCCTTCAATACCGGCAGATTCACAAACTGGCGGATTGCCGGCGGCTGCTTCGTTGCAGGTGTAGCCGCTTTCTTTCTCTGGTTCGAGGGCGCCGTCGGGCCGATGCTGTTCCTACTGGATTGAGACGGTGATCTCGGCCAAGCCTCAACACTACTGTCGCTTCTGTATTTTTTCTGGAAAAGAAATTTCTTATTCTTGCCCTCCTCCCCCTTTTGTTTGCTTTTTTCACGCTCATGACGAAAAAATGTTAAATAGTCGCCGCCGGGAAGTAATACAGGATAAAGTAATACAAAAAAATGAAAAGGAGGCGTTGATGGGAAGCACTAGAAGAACAGAAAGGGCAGTAACAACAAGACAAGCATTAGGCATTGTATTGGCGGCTTTCATGTTGTCCATGTTTGCCTGGACGCAGACCTGCGAGGCCAGGGCGAAACATGTCTTTGAGATAGGACCGGAGTTGTCTTATATCCAGTACAAAGAACCAGACATCATGGACGAAAAGGGGCCGTCTATCGGCGTATCCGGGTCGTACACGTACCACAACAAGATCATGGCAAGGATCGCTGGAAGATTCAGCTATAGCAGAATGGACTACGACAGCCAGGATACCGGTTCGATCAGCGGCATCAATGATTACGGCTATGAGGTCCGGGGTCTGTTAGGGTATGATTTCAAACCGAGCAAGACCTTCACCATTTCCCCTTTTGTGGGCATAGGCTACCGATACCTGTGCGACGATGTATCAGGCAAGACCAGCACTACCGGCCACAAGGGTTACAAACGGGAATCCAACTACATATACAGTCCCATCGGCATTGAGGCATCGAAGGCCATAAACAAAAAGTGGTCGTACGGAGCAAGCGCCGAGTATGATCTTTTTTGGACGGGCAAGCAGACGAGTCACCTGGGCGACGTAGTGCGTGGCATAGACAAATTGGATAACGATCAGAACAGCGGCTACGGGTGGCGGGCATCGTTGTACGTTGCCATGGCGACCAGGCGGGCCACCTACGCCCTGGAGCCATTCGTCCGGTACTGGAACATCGACAAGTCGGATGCCAAAGGGATCACGTACCGGCGCTATCAGACAGGATGGGTCGGTTGGGAGCCGGAGAACAACTCGACGGAATATGGATTGAAAATCAAGGTAATATTTGATTAAATAAAGAAAGGAAGAAAGGAATGGAAGGAGCGCAAGAAACAGAAGCAATGCAAGAAACGCAAGAAACGGAAGAGACGATACTGTACGCCAAAACAAAGAAAGGGAAGAGGCGGCATATCGTTCGCACGCGGGACGGCAACGGACAAGCAGAGATGTACTGTGGCAAGCTGTACAATGAGGAACGGCTTTATCAAGCGAGTGATGCGGTACGAGTATGCCGGCCATGCCAGAGAGAGTTTGACCGGGAGGTTAACGCGGAAGCCGAACACGCCGAGGAGCCGGAAGGAGAGCAGGTGGAAACCGAACAGGCTGAAACCGAGCAAGAGCAGGAACAACAACCATAGTCCGGCGAATTTATTTCCCCGCGTGCGCGGGGGTTGAAAGACCATTGCCTCAAGGTTATGCAAAGCGTGAAAAGTGCGTTCCCCGCCAACGCGGGGGTTGAAAGTGTGCAGTTTCCTTATCCCTTTTTCTGTGATAATTCGCCGCTTGAGCCAAGGTAGTATGTCATAAATAATTTGTCTGACAGTTGGGAAAGAGTGTCCATCTCAGCGGACAAATCAAATGATTTATCCTCGGAAGTTTCTTGTTTGGATATTCTATGGTCTTCATCAAACAAAGCTTGATTTATTCGATGAAGAAGCATATTCTTACTGTAAGAAAAATCTACAAGGGTGTTTATCATGAGAACTTTGACAGTATCTGCAAAAGGTCAAATCGCTTTACCAAAAGATTTGAGAACGATTCTTAACCTCCAAAAAGGAGACAGTCTTTCTGTTGATCTGAAAGATGGGAAGATTATTTTAGAGCCGGTTATTGGCGTACCTCGATCACAATCCTGGTTCTGGACATCCGAGGTTCAGCAGAAGATTAAGTCATCCGAGGAAGAGTTTAAAAATGGGAAATTCAAACGATTTGAAGGCGTTGATGATCTTCTTAAGGTTCTAAAAGATGCCTGATTATATTGTTGATGTATCTGATGAATTCTTCTCTCAATATGACGATCAGCCAAAAGACATAAAAAAGAAATTCCGAAAGCAATTAAAACTCTTGAAATCTAATCCCAAACATAAGTCATTGCAAATACATCGAATAGAAGGAACTAATTTTTGGGAATTCTATGTGGACATGGGTTATAGGTGTATCTTCAAACAAGAAGGATCTATTTACAAGCTGTACTATATCGGAACTCACAAACTGATTGACAGGATATAGGGTGCATTGCAGCCAAAAACTGAAGCAAACTGATAAGTTATGGCAATCAACGACTCCTTCCTGTAGTCGAGCTTCTATGAATTGTGTCGAGAGTGCTTTCTTTCAAGCGGCAATGCTCTCTATGCATCAATTATAGGTACAGAATCCCACATTTTGTTTTCCCTTGACATACAAGTCCGTTATTCTTATACTTTCATCTCTACATAGAAGCAATATCTTTTCAAAAATGAAGCTTTCTCGACAACGGTGTAAAACTTAAATGGTAGGTGGCTGAGTGTGACTGAATATGGTGTTCGTTTTGAGAGAAAAGGTAAGGTTGCACTAATAACTTTCGACCGGCCCGAGCGCCGGAATGCCTTCAACGAACTTATGTGGTCGGACCTTGAGCAGAAGGTAAGGAAACTTAGAGAACATCTCCCCAGTGTCATTATTGTCACTGGTTCCGGAAAAGCCTTCTGTGCTGGATTCGACATCAATCCAGATAACCCCCAAGTAAGCGGTCTGATTGAGTCAGTGCAAAAGCAGGAGCGACCCCCAGTCGAAATTTTAATAAAACGTTTGCAGTCTGCAGTGAATGATCTGGTAATGCTGCCTGTTCCCGTCATTGCAGCCATCAATGGCGACGCCTATGGTGGCGGAGCGGAACTGGCATCACGTTGTGACCTTCGGGTGATGGATCCTCGAGCGGTGATCTGTTTTGCGGAAGTGAAACTGGGTTTAATGCCTGACTGGGGCGGCGGGCCGGGTCTTACTAGGCTGATAGGCGCATCACGGGCCGCTGATATGATTTTAACCGGCCGGAAGGTTGGAGCGAATGAGGCCATGAGAATCGGGCTCATCAACCGCATCAGCGCCCAGGGGATGGCCCTGGATGAAGCCATGGAAATGGCGGAAATGATAGCCAAGAACGGTCCACGAGCAGTACGGCATGCTCTGACAGTTATCAGACAGGCACAAGAACTCACGATGAAGCAGGCCCTTGAGTTAGAGTGCCAAGAGGCGATTACACTTATTACTTCAGGTGAATGCATCCAGGGCATTACGGCATTTCTTGGCAAGCAGCCGCCGGAGTTTCCCGATATTTGAGATGGCTTTCCCCGTGGGCTCCTTCCTGACGGAAACACGGAAAAAAAGAAAAGATTTTCAGTAATTGGTACATATGTCCGCTTGTGGTTCTGGTTGGGAAGCAGGGATATTTTACGAAACAGCAAATTGGACTTCGGGCAGCATGTTCCAGATTACTACCGGTGATCCGCTCGAATTTCCTGTCCAGATTGTCCTCTGAATATCTAGGAGAAAGCCAATGCGCCTTTTTTACGGGATGATCATTTTGCTTGTGGCAGTCTTGACGGGGATAGCCCCCGAGTGCGTCTTTAGCCAGACAGTGGGCGCCGCCATCGAGCAGCAATTGAAAAATGCCGGTGTTGATGCCAAAGATGTCGGAACCATTATCCAGGGATCAGAAAAGAAGGCGGGCATGTCCTTCAATGTTCCGTTGTACGACCGGGTGGATTTTGCCACCTTCCCTGATGCCCGGCTAAATGTCACAAAGTTAGCTGCGCCTGCGGCCCTGGTTCTCACCCCCCAATTCAGCAATTACATATTCAGGGGCAAATCCGATTCTTTTCAGGGATCGTTCCGGACCTACGAATTCCACCTGGGCGAGGGGGCACACAAGGCATGTCTCATGATATTCCCCCAGGTGTTTGAACATATCCGGGGGGTTTCAAGCCACCAGGGGCTTGGCGCCGAAGAGGTAGCGATTGTGCCCCGCCTGGATGAATTTCGATTTAAGTGGGGCGGCACCTGGACTCCGGTGATGTCCGTGACAATGAAGATGAGTGTGGGATTATTTGCCCAAGGAAGGCAGATTTTTGAAAAGACCTATCAGGTCGAGGATATCAAGGAAGGTACCAGCACCATCTTTCCCAATGAGAGCCAGGAGTACAAAGCCATTTCCAAGGCCATGATCACGGTTTTGACGCAGGCGGCCCGGGAGATCGCCGTTCTTCCCGTACTGCTGGCCTATAAAGTGCCTTCACCGCCGCCGGCTGAAGAAAGCATAACCCAGATTCCGGCCAAGAAAATTGATATGGATGCCATTGTTTTCCTTGCCGGGACCTGGGAAAAATATCGGGAAAATATCAATCGCCTCACCTTTGACGAGCGGGTTGTTGCCAGGAGAATCCTGCGGCTGAAGGATGCTTGGTCCAGCAAGGATCTTGACCGGCAGCAGGATGAAATAAATTTTCTGATCCAGATCGCCAAAAAACTGGAGCCTGTCTCCAGAAACGACTTACTCAACGAGATCAAGCTCCATAAAAAATGGACGGATCAGGGGATTGTGGAGCGTAATGCTGCGGAAGACAAAATTTACAATTTTGCCGGGGACTACACGGAAACGGTCCTGGATTATGCCGGACTGGGCATCGATCTGGCAAAAGTTGGAGTGTTGGCTACGGGATGTCTTTACAGCCTGGGTACGATATGTCCGGCCTTGGCACTTACCATGTCGGAGTTTGATCTTGCCTCGACCCTTGCCGAAGGGGTGGGGGCGGCAACAGCAGAAGCATTCTGGAAAAGCGGTGACCCTTCAAAAGCCGTGTACGAAGCCGCCAAGGCCTCTCTGGTGGATTTCACTGCCGGAAAAATCGGCGGCGCTGCAGTCGATACTGTCACCGGCAAACTGGCCCTCCGTGCGGCCCAGAAAAACGCAGCTGGCGCTGCTTCCGAGCCGTTAAAGAATAAAATATTTGTCAACACCATGGAGCTCTCCCGGTCGCCAACAGAAGGTCTCAAAGCCTTAGCCAAGGAGGCAAACAAACGGATCGCCACCGCAGGCGAAAACATGATTACCAAAGGCATGACCGAGGAAAAGACATTGAAACCGCCGCCCCGAACCGGTCAGGCACAGCCTCAGCTTCCCGGATTTGAGTCATTGAACCGGTTATAAAGGAGTCCTGTAAATGAAAAAGCGTTTGTCTGCCCTGCCGGTAATTGTCTCATTCCTTCTTTTCTCCTCCCCATTATCGGTCTGCCTGTCTTTCACTGACGCCACCAGCGCCGGCATCACTGCAAAGAAGCAGCCTAGTACTGCGCCGGCGCATGATCCGGCCATGCCCGCCCTTCTGGGCCAGGTCCGCCTCGATCTTTCCACCGTGCTCCAGGCGCTCTTCTACCGACTTCAGGGTCGGGAGATGCATGCCCCCGAGGTTGTGGCCTTTGATCCTTCGGTTTCCGACCTGCGCCGGGACGTGGAGACTGAGATTGATCTGTCCGGATTTGTCTTGCAGCGCATCAGCATCCGCCGGGACGAGGAGGTGGGAAATGACCCGCTGCACCGGCGCATTGAAGCAGTCTACAAGATAGCCGACAGCATTGGCCGCCAAATGTTCACCGTTATTGCCGCGGACTATATCATCAGTGAAAAGGCGGTGCTGATCCGCCAGGCCGTGGCGATTCCTTACTATCCTGACGGTGCGGATATCCGGTTCCTAATCCTGCCGGCAAACAAGCTACCCGCACTCAAATTATTGAAAGGACTTTCTTTTGAGGAATTGTTAAGTCTGGTTGCGGAAAACGCGCTGAGCAGAAAGGAATTGGAACGCCTTAAGCCGGGACAGCCCGGCAGATTCAAGCTTGCGGCCTTCAATATGATAAAGGCCGAGCCCGGCAAGTCTCTCAACATCTATACCTCGAAGGACGACGTCTCCGGCAGCATCCGGATAAAGGACTCCCTCTCCCTGAACAAGAACGGATGGACCGCTGCCCTGGTGGATGGTGAGTTTATGTTCAATACTGCGCCAGGGTTCTGGTTTTACGTGGGGATGAGCGATGCCAAAGAATCGGGCAAAACCCGACTGCTGGAACGTTTCTACTCAAGGATCAAACAATGATCTATACTATGGTTTTTCGGCAGCATCCTACAGGTAAAGTGCCGGTGCGCGCCGCCCTGCATCAAATGATGGTAAACCTAACAATCGTATAACCAGAGGGCATTTGTATTATTGGGGTCAATAATGCCAACTTTGCAACTTCATTCAGTTCGTAAAACTCCATGATAATATATATACTGCATGATGATAAATCTGTTTAATATATACCAATGACTTTCGGGGTACATGCCAACCAGGGAAACCATTTATGGTCACTCCTAACTTGAAAGCAAAAAAGGCAAAGATGGGATTATAGGAAGATGTTTTGATTACCTTAAAGATTCCCCGAGAGAGGAACTAGGCGCAACGCTGCGCATGGCTGCAGCTGTGAAGCTTTTCGAAATGGGCAAGCTTTCATCGGGTGCAGCGGCGAAACTGGCCGGTGTTCCTCTTGGCTGGAGAGCTTTAGCGCCAACTGTTCAACGTTACCTCTCGGCAATGAAAATGGTCTCGCATTAAGCTTTGCATTGCTCTCTTTCGATCGTTAATCTTCAGTTATTAATGGCTCTCGTTTCCGTTGACTCGTAGATGGAAGCGAGTAGTCAACAATGCGATTTTTGCCCAAAGTATGCATCAGCCGGATGAACCTAGTGTTTCTACCAGCGTCCTGCCCACATCCCTTGAGTTGATCACTAAAAAAGGCTACCGGAAGGGCCTGCAGAGGACCTACCCGAAGCGGCGTAGCCCTTTCTTCTGCTTGATTGCCATCTATTGCATTGAGCGCAGACTTTTCCCCCGTTCCGGGTGGTTCGGACCGGGCCCCGGCAGAACATGCAAAACTTCAGAGCTTTCCCTTCGGCATTCGCATCAAAGGAAACATGGCATTTGGGATTCGCGGACGCAGCGCACTTCACGTAGTAACGGTCTTCCCAGCTCCTGAGCAGCAGGTTGGATCCACACTTCGGGCAGGTACCCACCACAGCGCCAAAAGTGCGCTGCTGCTGGGGCACCTGTTGCTCGATCTGCCCCACAAGTTCCGTCACGAAGGTCCGGATCCCACCCATGAACTCGTCCCGCTTGGCCTCACCCCGGCGGATCCTCTCCAGGCGCGCTTCCCATTCGCCGGTCATCTGGGGACTTTTCAATGTCTCGGCCTGGATGGATTGGATCAACTCGATCCCCTTGGCCGTCGGTTGCAAGACACTGCGTATGCGCTCGACGAAGCCGCGCTTTAGCAGCGTCTCGATGATGTTGGCCCGGGTGGCCGGCGTGCCCAGGCCACAGTCCTTCATGGCGCCCTTCAGTTCTTCATCGTCCAGTTCTCGTCCCGCGCTCTGCATGGCACCCAGCAGGTCCCCTTCCGTCAGGCGCTTGGGGGGCGAGGTCTTGCCGGCCCTGGTCATGATGTCCTTTGTATCCACGGTTTCTTCCTTGACAACGGAAGGGAGAAGGCCCGTATCCTCGTCCTCCTCAATCTCATCCGCAGGGCCCTTTGTCCTCGCCTTTTCTTTTTTCGGACGGCCATGGGGTGGGTCGACGGCGGACCATCCCAATTCCTTCACTAGTGTGCCCGTGGTCTTGAAGGTCTCCTTGGCGATCTTCGTGATGATGGTGGTCTTGCCTTCGATGCGGTCGGGAAAATACGCGGCCAGGAAGCGGCGGGCGATCAACTCGTATACCTTCAGCAGGTCACCATGGAGATTCCCCGCGGGATTCTCCGTAGGCGTCAGTGCCGCATGATCTTCCACCTCCTTATCGTTCACGAAGCGTTTGTCGAGCTTCACCGGCCAGCGCTTCCGAAGCTCCCCAATGAAGGGTTGCAGATCCATGAGCTGCCCCTGGGCGACGGCCTTGATCCACCCTGTGGCCTTCTGCGCGTCCGCTTCCGTCAGGTACCGGGAGTTCGTGCGGGGATAACTGATAAGCTTGCCCTCATAGAGCTCCTGCGCCACCTCCAGGGTATGTTCGGCAGTAAACCCGAAACGTCGGTTGGCCTCTTTCTGAAGAGTAGTGAGATCGTACAGCAGTTCGGGCTTTTTCTTCTCCGTCTTGGAGATGACCGAGACAACTTTGCCGGGCAAGCCGGACAGCTTGTTTACAATGTCCTTCGCGTCCTCTTCCCGGTCGAATCGGTCCTGATCCTTCCCGTCCACCTTATGGAACCACTTGCCGCGGTATATGCCCTCCTGGGCCTGGAAAACGGCCCATACGGTCCAGAATTCCTTCGGCACGAAGTCCGTGATTTCGAGTTCACGATTGACGAGGATCGCCAAGGTCGGCGTCTGCACGCGGCCTATAGAGTATACCCCTTCCCCTCCGGACCGTCGCATGACCAGCGTCTGGGCCCGGGTGCAGTTGATGCCAACCAGCCAGTCCGATTCCTGCCGGCTGCGCGCCGCGTCCCGCAGGCCGTAGTAGGCCTTGCCCGGCTTCATGGAGGCGTAGGCCTCCCGGATGGCATTGTCCGTGAGGCTCGACGTCCAGAATCTCTGAACGGGCTTGGCGCAACCAGACAGGCGGTAAACGAGATCGAAAATCAGCTCGCCCTCCCGCCCGGCGTCCGTCGCATTAACTACATCCGCCACGTCGTCCCGGTTCATGAGACTCGCCACAACCGCGTACTGGTCCCGGGTGGCCTCGATGGGCGCATAGCGGAACTGGTCGGGGAATATCGGCAGCGTATCCATGCGCCACGTTTTGAGATCGGGGTTATATCCCTCCGGTTCTATAGCCTGGACCAAGTGACCCACGCACCACGTCACGATGACGTCCTTGCCCTGGATGAAGCTGCGTCCCGTTCCCTGGATCCCCAAGGCCGCCGCGATGGCCCGGCCCATACTGGGTTTTTCACTTACGATGACACGGATCATGGGGCTTCCTTTATGATCATCGGGTTGTGTCCGATCATCTCACAAACTCCGCCACATTTTCACGATTGACCAGGCTAACCGGGCAATCAGGGTAGGCCGCGCTGAATCCGGCGGGAATCTTCAACCTGGTCTCACGCCACTTGATTTTATACCCCCGCAACTCGCCGTTTTGCTCTTCCAGATAATCGATTTCCTGTCTCTGGTGACTGCGCCAGAAATATGTGTTGGGAAACAATTGCTGGTTGTGGTTCCGTTTCATCCGCTCGGCAATGACAAAATTCTCCCACAGGCCGCCCGTGTCGCTGCGCAGGTCCGGAGGATTGAGATTGTTGATGACGGCATTGCGGACACCCGTATCCACGAAATAGATTTTGCGTGACTTCTTGAGTTCGTTCCGCAGGTTCCTGCTGAACGACCCTAAACGGAAAATAATGAACGACTGCTCCAGGATGCGCAGATAGCTCTCGATCGTCTTCTTGTCCACGCCCACCTGCTGGGCAAGTTCGTTGTATGAGACCTCGTTGCCGGTCTGCAAAGCGACGGACTGCACTAGGCGCTCCAGCGCTTCGGCATTCCGCACCTGTTGAAAGGTAAGGATATCCTTGTAAAGATAGCTTTTGGCAATTTCCCGCAAAGCTGTGCCAGCCGCCTCCGGGGCGTTGATAATCTCCGGATAGAGGCCGTAAACCATGCACCGCTCCACAATGCGCCGGATTTCGATGGGCGAGTACATCTGGCCGAGTTCCATCAATGAAAAAGGATAAAGCCGGAATTCTCGCTTCCTGCCGGTCAGCGGTTCTTCTATCCGGCTGGAAAGCTCGAAAGCTGACGAGCCCGTGGCGATCACCTGGAGATCCGGCGCCGTGTCGGTCAGGAGCTTGATGGCAAGCCCGATAGTACTGACCCGTTGTGCCTCATCGATCAGCACCAGTTTGTTATTGCCTATTATCATCTTCAGTTCAGTGGAGGTCTTGTCGGAAAGCGCCCGGCGGATGTCCGGCTCGTCGCAGTTCAGGTAAAGCGAGGGAACAGTGGCGTTCTGCTGTATAGCCTTGATCAACGTGGTCTTGCCCACCTGCCTGGCACCGTAAATGATGATTGCCTTCCCTTTGAACAAGGTTTGCTCGATAACTGCCTGGATTTCTCTTTTGATCATAATGACACCCACATTAACTATAAATTGGGGACTACGTTCCTATTATTATATGGATTGTTTTGATATTGCAAGCAGTTTTCGGGAGGAATATACTTATTTCGAAATGCATTGATTTTTACGGGAAAATAGGAAATCAATAAAGATTGTTGAGAAGTGCCTGGATTTTGTTGATTGAGGTTTGTAAAGCAGAGCAATCAGGATGAGATCAGCAAATTGCCTCAATCTTAAGCAATGCCTTCTCTGGCTTATTTTAGCCGAGTACGACCAGTCCTTTACGATCAATGAGATCAAGAAGCCGCTGTGCCGGGCCACTTGGTTTTTTTTGTCCCTGCTCCCATTGTTGCACTGTTGTCTTGCCAATGCCAAGAACAGCAGCGAACACGGCTTGGCTAACATGGTTAGCAGATCGAATGCGCCGGATGTCTTCAGGCTGAAATGTCCGTTTGGTTGGAAGGCAAAGTGCGTCTATCTTGCGCATGGTAATTTCATCCATGGCACCAACCTTGAACAGATCACGTGCCATTTCATTTGCATTGTCAAGTATTTCACTCATGATGTTGTACCTCCCATATCGAGCCGTTAGCCAATAGCTCATTGACTTGCTCTTCGGTTGCAGACAGAAAAGATTCAGCAACAAGACTTAAAGCAGCTTCTTCCTTGTCTGTATGTCAATCATTCCTTTTGTCCATTCCAGGTGTAACGCCGAAATGAGGGGCGGGGAAAACGCGTCAGTGTTTTTCACGTCCCTCTCCATTGACAGGTTGGGCAACACTAAAATCAGTCGTCTTTTAGTTTTGCATCTTCTGGCAAAGTTGCCCTAATGGTAATTTTTAGTCGCTCCGCTGCGTCCTCTAGTCCTTCACGTTCCCATAATACCGTATGCAAATGATTTGTATCAAAATGTGTCCCTTTGTTCTTAAAGTAAGTACTTTCACACGTGTATATAACAGGCTTACCAAGGCCCTCTGCAAATCCGGCTTCCCAATAAGCTCCATGATTTCCTTCTGTGAGTTCCGCAATTAAAAATTTAGAGGTACGAATTTCAACACGAAGCCTGTCATCAATTGAGCCAGCTTTCGGTTTCTCATCAATTCGGAATAGATTAAAACCTGTTTGCTCGACTGCCTTTTTAAAGTAATCTCTATAGACTTTATCGATCAAATCATTGCCATAAGGCATTGCCATAAACGCTTTGCGGCTGTCTAAAGCACCTTTTTTAATGAGCTCATAACGCTGCCAACCTCTAAAAGAAAGGGTTACGGGCCGTTTAACCATTTCGCTCTTGCTAAGAACGAGGCCCTGTTCTACTAGTGAGCTTACAATAAAGTGGAAATTATGGTTGTTAACGGCTCCAATAATCGCTTTATGCAAATCAGGATCAACGCCTATTTCAACTCCAGGGACCTCTACATTATCGCCTATCCATAGAATCAAATTGTCGGCTTGTTCTGCAGGGGACGGCAAATAATTATTTTCCATTATAACGTCGAGTATTTTTGAGTTAATCTCTGGCCATGAATCTTGTTTTTGCATTCTCCGTATAGCATGGCTAAGAACCGCTGATTTCTTCTCAGTTAATGTTTTTGATCTTAGATTATGCAAAGCGGTGCGTGTGATAGTAAACGGTCCGCATACCGGGCACTTATAGTCATGAAAATCAGCGCTTCCGCCTCTACCAGTTTCTTCCACGATCAATGAACATATTGGACATTTTTGATCACTCATAATAGGACCCGAGATAATGTTTTAATTCTGATGCCCAACGGCGAGTTGAGCCGCCGAGGTACGAGGTCGGCTCCGATGCTTAGTTGGGCAATGCTTTTCGCTCTTCAACTTGTTCTCTGTCAAGGGCTTACGCCAACATACGCTGCTGCCACGACCTCCAGAAGATCAAGATATTATCTCATAGATGTGGGTTGGTTCCGCAAAGCCCTTCAGGCTGACCCATCCACGGTCTCGGTATTCCCAGTTCTGACTTGCGGCCAATCTTCCGAGCGACTCTGTGCAGAAGATTTCGCCAGGACCAGCCGCACTGCAGATTCGAGCAGCCACATGATGAGCATCTTGCTCAAAGCCCTTGTCGGTATCGAATGTTTTGCCCTCGGCAAGGCCAATTCGAATCTTCAGTGGTTCTTCATTCACCTTGTAGCTTCCAACAAAGCGATTGATCGCAAGCGCGCATCGTAAAGCCATCGTACCAGAATCGAAGGTTGCAACCATTCCATCACCACTAGACGCTACCTGACGGCCGCCATGTTCAGCTGCTGACTCCATAAGAGACAGACTGATATCCACTATGGTTCGATGGAAACCGTCTTGATCGAGACCCTGGGAAATTCGGCTGGAGCCCACGATATCCGTCATTAGAATAACGGCGTACTCAGGTTCCACCGCTCCCTTTCTATGAGCCGCCTCGGGTCGAAGAACAGTCAGTATGCGTCTGAGTCCTTCTTCCCAGTCTTCAGCAAGATCGACCCACTGGACGTCCCTGAGGGTTTCTCCGCCTCCAATTGGGCGGTCGGGGACGCGCCCACCCTTCAATACTATAGGAATGAACCAAGCCCGATCGGTCGGACGTAAGGCGAGCTGCTCTACCGCTATCGCGAGCTCTACATTCATATATGATGTTTCACGTTTGGCGTATGCATCGGAGAAACAAGCCAAGAAGTAAGCCCCCTCCTCGATTGCTCTCCTTATGGCGATCTGCCATCGTTCTCCCGGCAGGATCTTTTCACGATCTATCCAGACCTGAATGTCTTTTCGCTTCAGGGCATCGCAGATGCGGTCAATATCTTCGCGGTCTTCCCGCAAATACGAAATGAATACATGGGGTTCTTGCCTATGCATGCTCATCATTCTCTACCTGCCCAACGACGAAATCAGCCGGAGCGTAGCGATCGGCTGGATTGGGTTCGGTTGCAATTCTATCATTATGATTTTTTTGAGATTCATCATGCAATTATTCATTGATATATCACCTGACGACCTCGTTGATTTCTTCCGCAATCTCTTCAATTGTACTGATCGCTGTATTTCTCGCAAGTTTATCAGCAAGGGATGGACTGTAATCAATCACTTCTTGTTTTGTTATGTCATGCCAAATTGGTAAAACAACTTGCTGCCCTGATACTGACTTGGTTATAATTCCGTCAAGCTCGTAATTCGCCCAACCTTTATTGATGAATGACTTCGATAAAATAACAACACCAAACTTACTGTTGGCAAGGCCTTTGTCGATTTTTCTCCTCAGGCTATCTCCAATTTTCAATTCAAACTCATCAAACCAGACCCTTAATCCGAGTTTGCGCAATTTCTCCGCTAATGGTCTAGCAACTAACTCTTTGTCTTCGGATGCATGTGAAACAAAAACGTCATACTCGCGAACACGGTTGTCTTCTTCTGGGATCTCAGATCTATCAAGCCGTAGTGACGGCATTGAAGAAAGTGGCGCATTACTCGCTGTGGGTAAAATACCAGGCAGAACTCTTACAGATGACCTAATTCGCCCTGCATGTCCACCGAGATCAATGGCAACATACCAATGTCCAGAGTTTGGGACTGTTATTCTGTATGGTGACTGTTTGACATACCCCCCAATGTATCGATGTTGTCCGTTACGTTTGTAGTTGGAGTAATTTGAACTATCCATCAATCGAACATTTGCGGCGTTCGTCAATTGGACTTCAACGACTTCGCCACCTCGAAGTTGATGAAGGTCATAGTATTGGTGCTCCATAGTTCCTCCGATGATTCCCTCTTGATATTATTTCTATCTACCGAACGAAAAGCTCACGGGGAGACGCACGTGCAGCGCCTGGTTATCCGACAACTTTCGTTGTTCGTTAACGGCTATCTCACTCACCACTGCGGGTAAAACAATGTTTCATCCGTAGTTTTTATATCGATCAGATTTCGAAATTACAGATTGAACATTAAATCCTGGATTCAAGATCTTGATCTAAATTTTGGAATGATCAGGGCATAGGTATCGCCCCAGAAATCTTTTGCTTTGACTGAGATTTTTTGCTTCGGCAAGATAGCCCCACTGCTACTCTCCCACCAAGACAAATCTTCCATGGCTTCGGCAGACTCAGCTTCGCCGCTGTTGTGAACGGCATAGATTACCGAACGCTCAGGTATACGCATATTTTCATGGATTAAGATACCCTGCTCCTTTGCTGCCTCGTTCGGAGTGACTTTTATGGCACGTAATACCGGAACCGGAAGGGTACTGAAATCGAAGCTCCGTTGAATCGATAGTCGTCTGCTTTCCGATTTTTTTAGCCCCTCTTTACACAGAACCAACAAACCTGGTTCCGGCCATGCTTTAACAAAGCCGATGAGAGAAGCCAAATTACTCGCCTCAGGACACAGAGCTTGCCTTAAGGTTTCGATTTGTTCAAAGGATATTTCGCCTTTGATGTGCGGCTTTATGAATGGGGGATAAAATCCAAATTTCCCGGCAATGCGATCAATCAAAACCTCTTCAGGGTCTTTATCGGGAAGATGCTCCGTTCGGCGAAAACATAAGCGTGACTGATCAGTGAGAATCAGGAGATGGGCCACCTCATGCCACTTCGTATAATATGCTCTTATGGAATTGCCTCCACGGCAATCAATTACCGACACAAACTGGGGTTCCCAAGATTCCCGGTGTGATAGGCGGTATGTAATACCCAAAACTTCATCCGAAAATTCCTGCTCAAGGGTTGCAAATATCTTTTCCCCGAGCGCAAGATACTTCTTCTTAATTCTTAAAAAATCATCGTCACTGCGGATTTCCTCAAAGGATGTCCCGAGATTACCGGCTATCCAGTCAAGGAAACTTGACAACGATCGACAGTCAGTCGCATCCTTCAACATTTTTTTGATTCGCTTTTCGCAAAGGTTGAGGATGTCAGAAACAGGATCAGTGACTGTTCGGATACCTAAATCCTTGGCTAATCTCCAAATTCTTGTTGACCGATTTAGTCTTGTGGCCACTTATTCAATCGCCTCCTTTATGGCTTCATAAAACTTTTTCCATCCATCAACCGTCAGCTCCTTGTGAAATGTCTTACCCCTTCGGGCCACAGCTGAGTTGAAAGTGTTTAGCAGATCCAGCGTAGTGCTATAGCTTAATTTCAAGTCTTCCGCCGCCTGAGATAGTTCTTGCGGGATCACGATTTTTTTTGTTTCGACATTCTTTGCAACTCTTCCCGCGAGTAAATAATCTACAGACGCCCCTAGCTCATTGGCGAGTTTCAATATGCCCTGTGAACCAATGTTCGTTTTATCGTTCTCGACATCGCTTAAAAAGCCCTTGCTCATTCCGGCTTTCTTGGCAAGTTCTTCCTGTGTCAGGCCGCGCTTTTCACGTATCTCTCTGATTCTTTTACCGGTAGTCAATTTGGTTCTCCTTCTTTAGTGTGACATTTAAGTTCTCTATACACGAACACGGTTATGAAATGCAAGAAATAAAATCTTGACAACGCCGAAATAGTTCGATATACAGTAACTAAATTAGCGTATAGCTTAAATGAAAAAGGAGGTAAATGCACATGGCAAAGAATCCGCCGATTGGCGACGGGCACCGGCACGGCCCAGTAAAGGACCGATCCCAGACGTATAATCCTCGGAATGATCGATGGACCAAGAGAAACACCGATAACGGGCGGTTCATGGATCAAAAGGCCGATGAAGATCCCTTCAAAGGCGTTCGGAAAGAAAAGTAGAATGATTAAGGAGTTTGAAATGAAAAAAGGTTCATCCAATCTGATCATTTTTTTGATTGCCTTTTCAATGTTCTTTTACGGATGCGCCACAATTCCAAAAGAAACAGTTGAGCTCTCATATGCAATTGGGCAAGACCTTGATGCTGTGCATACGTCTTACGCAAATTTGATACACCAACATTTTGAAAATCTTAGAAATCAAACCAATGATTTCTTGGACAAAAAATGGACGCCAACCTATCTTGGAAATTTCGTTAAAAAAGGGAAATTAATTTCACTTGCTCAAGATCCGGATCCCGTGAAAGCATTTGAAGGTGTAAGTACGTGGGCTGAAATTGCTGTAAAAGCAATCGAGAAAAAGAAGAAAGACTTAATATCGCCAATTAATGATGATGAACAAAATATTTTAAAAATTATTGATGATGCATTTGCCCGTATAACAAGAGCTAATGCTGCTGTAACGGCGCAATTGAATAGCATACGTAAAGTTCAGGAAGTGCAGGACGATGCTCTCAAGGCTCTCAATATCAAGGAGTTACGTGACCTAATTAATAATCAACTTATATCGGCATCAAATAAGGCAACATCAGCGATTGAACAAGTGGCGAAAGCGGAAAAAATCATTCCAGATATTGATGAAAAGAAACAAATAATCATAAATAAAATCAAAGGAGAAAAATAATCATGTCTCTGAAAGATGATCTTGAAAAAGCTTCGCAGGAATCCATCGAGGAAACAGATGGCCTCTTATTAGATGAGTTTAATTCTTTGAAACAAGCTACGAAAAGGGATCTCGATTCACTTAGGCCGAAGGTCAGTGATCCGACAATATATAATAAAATGATCCCAATAATTACTGAAGCGACGCAGAATAATCTGGCTTTGGCTGAATTCCAGCAGAAACTGGAAGGTCTGGGCACAGGAGCAGTCAAATTAGGCAAAGAAGTTGCTAAACTATTAGCAATATAGGATCATTTGATCTATTAGTGACAACTTAAGACTTAAGGAGGAAGTTATGGACAAATGGGCTGATTACGGTCATCCCGCCAATGATCAAGCATCCAAGCTGGAAGTAAGGGAAGTTCGCCACACCGGCTGCTGCATATTCTGCTAAAGCGAAAGTTCCGGTCAAAAGAACCACTGCCAAAGCCGCTACCATCGTTCCTAATGTCTTTTTCATTTTCATGATCTGTGTCCTCCTATGTCTATGTTTTGTAAAAGTGGCTTGACAAACTCCCAAGCTATGGTATTATGAAAACGTGAATTTCAAATATTTTTAATTTGAAATTGTTAACACATGAAGTAACGCACGGAGGTAAAAAATATGCCCTTAGTAAAGGTGAAAAGGTACTGCCAAATAACCCTGCCTTCTCTTATAAGAAAGAAGTTTAACATTGATGAAGGCGACTATTTGGAAATTGAAGAAATAGATGGCAATATGGTTTTAAAGCCTGTCAAAGTGGTGCAATCGGACTTGGCATATTTTTATACCAAGGAATGGCAGGACGGGGAAAAAGAAGCGGACAAGGACATTGCCAAAGGCAGGATGCTTGGCCCTTTCGATAACGTTGAAGATTTCGCAAAAGCCATGGATAGTTAACCTTAAAAATAATGAAGCTATACCCAACCGAGAAATTTAAAAAACAATATCAAAAACTACCTACGGCAATTCAAGAACTAGCAAAAAAGCAGCTGGAATTTTTGCTTACAAATCCTCAACATCCATCATTAAACACAAAGAAGATGCAAGATCCAAGGAACATTTGGGAATGCAGGGTAACACACAGTTACCGATTTACCTTTCAGATAGCGGAAGATTTTTATATTTTAAGAACCATTGGCACCCATGACACTTTAAAAAATCCTTAATGTTATGAATAAAAACATCATTTCTATCATCAATCAAAAAGGCGGCGTAGGCAAAACTACCACGTCAATAAACTTCTCTGCTGGTTTGGCCAGAAAAGGCAAAAAAACGCTTTTGATTGATCTGGATCCACAAGCCCATTCAACCATTGGCCTCGGAATTGAACCGGAGAGCTTTACCGCCTCAATTACTGACGTCTTGGCCAAGAAAAAGCCTATAAAAGGGTAACTGTAACATAGCTGCGTTTTCACGCAATAGAAATTCTCTTTTAATAAATAGACCTGGAATATATTGTTATCCTTGGATAGGGAAATCCTTCATTGCATTCCTGTATTCCTTTTCTATGTCTGCCAGACTCAGATCCTGATAGATAGGCCTAACCCCAACATTCATGCAACCAAGTATCAAATTTAAAAAACATAAGCCAAATCATTCTATTGCGTGAAAACACAGCTATGTTACAGTTGGCCCTTCTAGGAGAAGCCCGTCCGGATCGGCCACCAGGGTAAGTCGGGCGACTTTCGGTTTGAATTCCCTTAGGATTTGATCGCGCCAGCTACTCATCATTATCAAACTTGGTCCATATCCTTTGGTAGTGAATTACATATCCCATTTAGCTTATTCTATTCTGAGCCACTGATAAGCATCTATATCCGGTCTTTCTCCATACCAGCCGTAATCGAGCCGGTTATTTGAATCATCTGCCGCGGATATCCGGTCTATTTCTGTGTAATCGATTTCAATATTAATCTTACTCTTTATTAACCCCAATCCAAACTCAGTTAAATGGGAATAAAAACCTTCATACGCCAGTTTCCCCAAATTGAGTTTTGTCGGCCACTGTCCGTATCGAGCGCGAAATCCGTCAATGCATTGAAAAACGCGAACTAAGTAACCGCCCTCATGTCGAACAACATCTTGTCGTTTATGCATTCATTCAATCCTTATCACAAGCAGCGGCACCATGTCGGGATAGGCATGAGCCTTCTGATTGAGCTGTTCCTGGAAGCTTCGCTCCTCTTGGGCCCTATGAAAACATAGCTGTGTTTTCATGCACTATAATTTCCTTTTTTAAAATAGAACTGGAACTACATTTCCAATTCACTGGATAGGGAAATCCTTCATCGCATTCCTGTATTCCTTTTCTATGTTTGCCAGACTCAGATCCTGATAAATAGGCCTAAACCCAACATTCATGCAACCAAGAAATATCAAATTAAAAAAACATAAGCCAAATCATTCTATTGCGTGAAAACACAGTTATGTTACAGTTGGCCCTAGTTGAAGAACTCCCTGGTGACAGTCGTCAAGAAGCTTGCTCAAGTCATAAGGGTTAGTTTGAAATGTCGATCCAGCCATTACTTGATTCTCCTCAGCATCTTTAAATTAAACCCAATTTAATTTCTTTGTCATAACAGCAAAACTCAATGTGGGGACCGGAACTTGTCAATGAAAATAAGACACCTCCAGCAAGAATTTAGTGTAGCGCCGGTTCGCTATTTGGTGACGCTGCGTATTCCGCTGATTACTCCACTCGAATCCGGAACCGCCACCCTGTTCCGATGCAAAGCGCCATGGGATTCCGGCTGATTCCGCCACCCCTTCCAGCGTCCGGCATAAACGTTGGGGGGCTTTTTCATGCTTCTGTCGCACATGTACAGGGTGAGGCACAGCGGTGCGTAAGCGACGTACACAGAAGCCGATAGCTGGCTGTTATGGTTACGTGCGAATCTCACGTTGTAATATCTGCCGCCCATTCCCCTATCCATCAGAGGTCCAAAACTGGCAAGGCGTTGACGATTCGCCGCGTTTCCAAGGATAGGGTGGCAAGGCGCTTGATTAGGTCGAGGATGTAGCGGGGATTGTCGTGTTCGTCGCACCAGAGGTTGGGGTCATTGATGATGCCGCTTTCCTTGTGCGTCGTGACCTGATAGCGCTCCATCACCCATTCGATGCCAGATTTGCCGTTAACCACGTAGTCGTAGGCTTCGAGAGGAATGTTCCGGAGCGTGATGTCCTCGTTGTAAATGATGGTGGTCTTGTCCTCTTCATTCCCCCGTTTGTCGAAGCGCATCTTCTGGACGCGGGTCGAGGGAGCCTTCTTCGGGCTGTCTTCCATGATTGCTTTGTGCGGCGGCAGAGTCTCATAGTTCAGATGCAGTTCGGCAAGTTCCACCCCGGCCTTGCTAAGTTCCCAGAAGGCCTTGGGGTCTTCCGGCAGAGGTAGGCGTGGAAGCGACTTCTTAAGGTTCACCGCAAACTTGGCGCGGTATTGTTTGCTGTGGAGGATACCATAGACATAATAGAAGATATTCTTCTTCGTGGCCTTCGGCCCGCATAGTTCCCGTACACGGTTGAGAATGAAATCGCTGATGCCGTCGCGCCTGATGTATTTCTCGCCGGTATCGAACAGGCTTTCCTGCTGAACATGCTCGTTCTTGTCGTAGAAGTAAAGCGGAAAGCACTGGCCATTAGCCATCAACTGGACATCCGGCAGGCAATCTGTAATGAAGCAATCAAAATCCTTGGTCACTCCGATACCCGGAACGCAGATCAGCAGGTTTTCGTGCTTGGTGGTTGGGAAGAGTTTGGGGAGTTGGTAAACCATGTCATTCATGGGAGCAGAAAAGTACCCGTACTGACGGCAGAAGGGGCGATAAAGGGCAGTACAGATAGACTCCGGCTCAAAACGGTATTGCTTACCTTTAGCCGCATCGTTCTTTGAACCACGATTCCAACTGAATTTTGTGGAGTCGTATTGAATAAAGTTCTCGATCTTGATCGACGGATTGCTTTTCCTTGCCTCCGCAAAGGCTTGCGCCTGGGCGTTGTAGAATTCGATGGAAGTTTGGATGTTGGTATCCAAAAGAGATTGCGAGAAATTGTAAATCCATGAATCACGATTGCTTTTAAGACCATTCGAGCAGGTTAGAAACACACTTTGGCTCTTGCTGTCGAACTTCTTTTCGGGGGCAAGAGGTATGAGTTCCTCGAAGGATTCGTCGCGGTGGGATATCCAGTCGCTGTGCCTGTTGGGATGGAGAATCTTGAACTTGTCGCGCATGGCGGCGATGGAACCGAAGGATTTGATGATCTCCAGCTTTTGTTCACGGGTGTGATAATCGCCGATGTCATGGTAGCGGATTGTGGCCGGCGGTTTCGCTGCGGGGTTCTTGACCAACAAAGTGATGGCGATGGGGGTGCGGGAGCCCGAACCAAAGATTTTGCCGCCCTCGCGGCGGGAGAGTTCACCGCTGGTGCGCTGGTTCCCTCGCAAGTTGAAGACGTAAATGGATGAGAACTCCTGCTGGAGGGTCTTGCGGAAGCCTGTCATGGCGTTGCCGTCGAGCCAGGCGCCATTGGAGACGAAGGCGACGATGCCTCCCTGGGGATCAAGGCGGTCGCTGGCCCAGCGGAAGGCTTTGATGTAAGAGTCGTAGAGAGAGTTCTTGTTGGTGGCCTTGCTGGCGGCGACATAGGTTTGCTCGATTCGGCTTTCCAGACTCGGGTAGCGCTGGTTCTGGGCGTTGTCGTTGGCGGATTTCTGGCCGACAGAATAGGGCGGGTTACCAATGATGATACGGAGCGGCGCTTTGCGCTGGGCTTTAACCCGGCGGGTGTTGTCCACAAAGCCGTCCTGAAAATCGAACTTGCTCTCGCCCTCGCCGAGATGGAAGGTGTCGGTGAGGCAGATTCCCTCGAATGGCTTGTAGGGCTTGTCGAGGTTGCGTTCGTGATAGGCGTTTTCGATGTTGATCGAGGCGATATAATAAGCGAGCAGGACTATCTCGTTGGCGTGGAGTTCGCTGGTGTATTTGCGGTCGAGCGCCTTATTGCTGATCAAACCGGACTGGATCAAGCGGGTCATGAAAGTACCGGTGCCGGTAAAGGGGTCGAGAATGTGGATATTCTCGTCGGAGAGTTCGCGGCCGAATTCAACTTTGAGCACGATGGCCACGGATTGGAGCATGAAGTCCACAACTTCGATGGGGGTATAGACGATGCCGAGTTTTTCGACGACCTTTGGGAAGGCGGTCTTGAAGAACTTGTCGTAGAGTTCGACCACTATCTTCTGGCGGGCTTCACCGTTGTCAATGCCGGTGGTACGCATTTTGACGGATTCATAGAACTCTTGTAGGACGGCGCGGTCCTTGTCGAGGGTGAGAGCGTCAAGCTGATCGAGCATCCCCTGCATAGCCTTGGAAACGGGGTTATTCTCGACAAAGGTGTAGTTCTCGAAGAGAGCGTCGAAGACGGGCTTGGTGATGAGGTGCTGGCCGAGCATCTGGATGGCCTCTTCCGGGGTGACGGACGGGTTGATGTTCTGGTGCAGACCCTTCATAAAGCGGTCGAAGGCTGACTTCTGCGGGCCACCCTGGGCGATGAAGGCGGTGATCTGCTCGATATGGCGCTGTGCGATATGGGCCACATCACGCGCCCATTGCTCCCAATAGCGCTTGTTGCCGACCTTCTCGACCATCTTAGCGAAGATGACATGGCATAGCGCACTGAGATCAGCAATGCTCTTTCTGTCAACGGCAGCCTCGAACTGACGGCGTTCCTCGTCGGACCAGCTTTGCCCAGCGGAAGAGCCGCCGGCGCTGTCTATGACCTGAATCTGATCGGGCAGGCGCTTGTTGAAGTTGATTTTGTTAATGATGGCGTCGAACCGGTCATCGTGGGCACGGAGAGCGTTGAGCACAGTCCAGACGACCTTGAAACGCTCGTTGTCGTCGAGGGCGTCTTCCGGCGCGGTGCCAGACGGAATAATGACCGGGATGATGATATAGCCGTACTTCTTGCCGGGCGCAGTGCGCATGACACGGCCCACGGATTGAACGACTTCCACCTGCGAGTTGCGGGGAGAGAGGAACAAGACCGCATCGAGCGACGGGACATCCACCCCTTCGGACAGGCAGCGTACGTTGCAGAGAACGCGGCATTCTCGGCCGCTCGCAGGTGAAGACTTTACCCAGGAAAGTTTTGCGTCGCGGGTCAGTGCGGACATGGTGCCGTCCACATGATCGGCGGAAACATCAACAAGCTGAAGGCGGGTGGACGGGTCGTATTGTTCGTAAAGGGTTTCCTTGAAGGTGTTGAAAGCGTTCGTGATGGTCTTGGATGCCCGGATGCTCTGACAGAAAGCGACCGCCTTCCGCATGGGATCGGGGTCAATTGCGCGCAAAGAGGACGTATCCTGCCCGATGGTGATCTTGGACAGGGCGTTGATGGAGCCGGCGAGTTTCATGACATCGTCGGCGGGGATTTCCTTGGCATTTTCGGCTGCGGCGAGCGCATTCTGGAAGGCTGCGGGGATGCTGTCCTCGTGAACCGTGAGGATGAGCACCTTGTAATCCGAAAGCAGGAGTTTTTCGACGGCCTTGCCAAACCCGATCCGGTAAAACTCTTCGCCGTAGAAATCCGGGTTGTCCATCGAGCAGATGGCCGCATCCATCTCTTGGGCCTTGGCCTTGGCGACTTCGCCATAGATGCGCGGTGTGGCGGTCATGTAGAGGCGCTTGCGGGCGTCCAGGAATGCGTTGTCGTGGACCTTGACGAAGGCGGATTCGTCGTCTCCTTCGAGAGTCACGCCAGTGGTTCGATGGGCTTCATCGCATATAATCAGATCGAAGGGGCGTCCGTTATTCCTTTGGGCCTTCGAGATGACATCAATGGACTGGTAGGTTGAGAAGACGACGGTTAGCCCCCTCTTTCGTTTGTCCTGTTCATGGGACTCGAGCTGGTAAACGACGCTGGCGACGTTGGTTGAAGCAGGCAGGGCCAAGTCCTCAATCTGGTCGGCAGAATCATCGGATGTCCGTTTGCGGGCCTTGCTGACCTCGGCATCGGAGCACACACAGATAGCCTTTAAAGGTTCGTTTGCTTGTGCCGACCATTCGCGCAGAGTTTGTCCCAAGAGCGAAATCGAGGGCACAAGGAAAAGGACAAGGCCGCTACCTCCGGTTTCCTGCTCGGCCAGACGCAGGGAAACGAAGGTCTTACCCGTCCCACAAGCCATGATCATCTTGCCCCGGTCATGTTGCACAAAGTGGTCACGCGCTGCGTCAAGAGCGTCCTGCTGATGTTTGCGGACCTTGTGTGTCGTCAGTCGCGAGGTCTTCCCGATGCGATCCTGCATCAGCAGGTCCCAGTCCACAGGGGCGTTTGAAAGGTCGGAAAGGCTGATTCGGGAAACCGGCGGCTGTTGATTCAGCAGAACTTTGCTTGCCTCTTGGCTCCAGTTGCTCGTGGTGGCAATCCAAAGACGGTGGGCAAAGGAAACCTTTTCAAGGCTCTCGTTCCGAAACTGCTTGCCGGACGTTGAAAGAAAGCTGTCCACTCCTGATTTGTCTATGTAAGCGTCTGCTCCATAGCACTTGCATTGGATAGCCCAAAAATCGCCAGCCGTTGTGCGCGCGACGAGGTCAATGCCGGTGTCCTTGCCGCTGAAGTCGTTTCGGAAGGGAAAATCGGACCACATCCACACGGATTCCAGCGTATTTGCGTAGAGGGGGTCCGTCAGCAGATAGGACCGCATTAGTCGCTCGAAGCGCTTGCCCTTGTCCTGCTCGGAGAACGCTTTCTTACGTATGTCATTAAGTATGTCAATAAAGGTCATCGAGCTTGCCTCAGATCAGCACTCATATTCCGCCTTCCGGCCAACATTTAATTTACAAAATTGGCTTTCCCGATTTTTTTAGCAATCTTACATAATCTGTTAAGTCGGTCAATTGTCGATTGGCGCTGCTCTATCGCGTGCGATGCGTGAAATTGAGAGGGCCAATCCTGACACCCTTTACCGCGTTTTCGGAGCGGCTGACTGGGGCAACCGAGAGCTGCTGACCGACGCCATTCTTAAAGACCTCATCGAGGGGCTTTCCTGATCCGATGGGAATGGTCCTGGGGATGGTGTCTGTGACGTCGCAACCCCCTCCCTCACTTGGCAATCGTCGTCGGTGCAATTGTGAGATGCTAAATATGAAAAACTATGGTCACCATTACCATCAACATTCAGCCTTACATTCATTTGCGTAATGCGCTGTCTCCGCTCGGAGGAAAAGTCATCATTATAAGTGACTTCGGTAACGATAAATTTAACCACTTTACCCTTCTTCATTTCTTCAAACTCAGCCAATTTGGTTTCTATTTTAAAGAGTTGGAAGAGAAATGGTTGTTTTGGCCCAAGAGTCATTGGCACATTAACATTTATCCATTTAACCCTGTCAAACGGCTCAAAATCAATGTTGGAAGTCGGAGCAACAATAACACCGTATCTAACATGAAGTTTTCTCGCGGGTATGGCTCCAGAATTTGCCATGAGAATCTTAAAGATATATTCTTTGGCTTCTCCCGTGGGTGGATACTTTTCAAAAACAGGCGTGCTGAAATAAACATTCGCTCGATCACGTATGCGGGATGTATCGACGGTTTTTTCAAGGGTACACCATTGGAGAAAACCGACAACTCCAAGAAATGCGGTAAAAACGGCAAGAAATGCGGTGAACACGGCTACAGAGAGAGTAAATCGCTCAATAGCTGGATAATGATGCCACCAGGAGGAAAACCTATGTCTTAGTTTCTTCTCGTTGCTCTTCTTATTTTCTATTTCGGAACTCATGAGAACTCCGCAAATCAGAGAGCTGCTTTATGTTTTTTATTAGCAGGGTTTTTTGTCTTCTTATTCAATATAAGTATAGAAAAATCAAGGAAATATTATCTTGGTTGTTTTAAGGTTTTTGATGAAACCTAATTATTTGGGTTCATCCGATTGATGCGTACTTTTTGTAGTTGAAAAAATCCTCCGTTTTATTTACCGAGTAATACTGCAAAAGGTTGCCTTGTTTAATATGGTTTCAGAAAATAAATCTCTATCCAGGGCCAACTGTAACATAGCTGCGTTTTCATGCACTATAATTTCTCTTTTATTAAATAGCACTGGAAATATAGACCGATTTGCCTTCAGCGGATAAAACATTTGATTTATCCGCTGAAGTTTTCTAAAATAAAAAGCCTGAAAAATTAAGGCCTTTGTAAAAACAAATTTAAGGGTTTTTTTCCGCACAGTATTTCGAGAGAAACCAGTGGCCTGATTATAAGGGATTAAGCAGCGGGGGCCGTTAAAGCATGTTCTTCTTTTTAACATTATTGGATTTGCCGTGGTCTTTTTCAGCCTGTGCCTGGTGCTTGGCCTTTTGAAAGAACCATGACAGGCCTGCAACCTTTTCAAGAAGTACGCAAGAATCGGATGAACCCTTTTTTAGCGATTTGTGTGCAAGGGGAGAAATCTGAAACGGAAGTCTCGCCTATTATTTTCGATAGACAAATCTTGCAAAATGGCTTATCATGTCTCCATGAGTAATGCCTATGAACGATCATTTGTTTCTCAACTCGAACAGCGACTAATTGCCGAAAGCCCGCGCATTCAGGTCTTGGTAGGACCGCGCCAGGTTGGGAAAACAACGGGGGTCAAGCAGCTCCTGGCCCGATACCCTTATGCCAGCCATTATGCCAATGCGGATGATCTCCTGAATACGGATCGAACATGGCTGCTTGAACAATGGCAAAAGGCGGTATCCTTGGGAAGGCAGACCCTTCTCGTCATAGACGAGATTCAGAAGGTGCCGAACTGGTCCGACACGCTCAAGTCATTATGGGACAAAGATCCCCAATCTATTCGTGTAGCCGTCCTGGGATCGAGTTCACTGCAATTACAGAAAGGCTTAACAGAAAGCCTTGCAGGACGTTTTGAGCTAATAAAGGCTCACCATTGGACGTTCCATGAACAGAAAGTCGCCTTTGGTTACGACCTTGATCGCTATCTAACCTACGGCGGGTATCCCGGCGCCGTTGCCTATGAAGATGACTTTGACCGTTGGTACGCATATCTAAAAGACTCTATCGTTGAAGCGGTGATCGGAAAAGACATCCTGCTAAACAGGAGGGTGGGCAATCCTGCCCTGTTCCGGCAGGCATTCGAGATTCTGTGCCGTTATCCGGCTCAAGAAATCAGCTACACCAAGCTCCTTGGTCAATTACAGGACAAGGGCAACACAGACTTGGTTAAGTATTACATTGAGCTCTATTCAGGAGCTTTTCTCATCCATCCGTTGGAAAAATATTCTGTGAAGAACTATCTGACAAGGGGATCGAGCCCAAAAATTATCGTGTCCTGCCCTGCCCTGTATGCCATGAACGAAGGGCCTCAATTTCTTGAAGACCGTGAAAAACGGGGGCGGATTTTTGAAACGGCTATTGGAAGCCAGCTACAGCAGCTTGCGGGAAATCTTTATTATTGGCGAGAGAAAAACCTGGAGGTTGACTTTATCTACAAATACCGGGGAAAGATTTATGCAATAGAAGTAAAGTCGGGACGCCGGAAATCCTCCAGGGGGTTAGATGCCTTTATAAAAAAGCATCCCTCTGTAAACCCAGTGATTATTACACCGGAAATTTTTCCCGTTTTTTCGGAAGATCCCCTGATGTTTTTGAGGAAAATTTCATGAAGATGGGAAGGAAAACAAAAACCGTAGCCATCTATGCCCGCGTCTCCACGGACAGGCAAAAGGTCGATATGCAGCTTCACGAACTGCGTCAATTTGCGGCCCGGTCCGGTTGGAACATTTACAAGGAATACATTGATCAGAATTACAGCGGGGGCAACACCAAGCGCCCGGCTTTCACCGCCATGATGGACGCGGCCAGGAAGAGGAAATTTGATCTCCTTCTGGTTTGGAAGCTGGACAGGTTGAGCCGGTCCCTCAAGGACCTCATCATCACCCTGGACGATCTTGGGGCGTGTGGCATCGACTTTGTGTCCTACGACAACAACCTGGACACGTCCACTCCAACAGGCAAGCTCGTGTTCCAGATCGTTGGCGCCGTGGCCGAATTTGAAAAGGACATTATCCGGGAAAGGGTCGTTGCGGGTCTGGCCGTCGCCAGGAGCAAGGGCAAGCGGCTTGGCCGGCCGCCAATACCGCAAGATGTTTATGACCGGGCCGCGAAGATGCGTTCAGAGGGGCTGTCCTATCGAAGCATCGTCAAGGTCCTGGGGATTGACGAAGGAACAATCCGGAAAAAGGCCCACAAGAAATTGCATGCGGCAAAAACTGGGAGCCGCGCTGCTGCCTTTAATTGACGGAACAGATTTGTTACCACTTACAAGAGGCGTTTGGTTACATATCTACGCATTGGCATCCCCTTCATCGGTAGTCAATGCAGCGGATGCCCTGCATCGTACCCCGATGCTGTATATTAAAAGGCTGCATCTTTCAGTAGTCCGGGCCACAGATCTTCTCCTTGGTTGCCGGTGAGCGCTTGTAGTGCGAGGCCCAAAATAGTATTGACTTATCTTCTCCTTTGGGCTGCAATGTAGCTCAAAGGAGAAAGTTTTATGACGATAAAGCAAAACACCGTTGTCAGGGCGAGAATTGACGGGCAAGTTAAGGCCGAAGCCGAGGCGGTTCTTGCTTCTATTGGCCTTACGACCTCTGATGCTTTCCGTATGATGATGTTTCGTATTGCAAAAGAAAAAGCCCTGCCATTTGAGCCGCTTGCTCCTAATGAAGAAACCATTGAGGCTATGAAGGCCGCACGGCTTGGCAGGCTTGTTATGGTTGGGTCCGCCGATAAACTCCTTGAGAGTCTGAATGCGGAAGATTAGATTTTCTAATCGGTTCAAGCGCGATTACAAACGGGAGAAAACAGGACGGCACAGCAAAACCCTTGATGCCACTCTGATGGGCATTGTGAAGATGCTTGCCGCTGATGTGCCATTGCCTCACAACAATTTCGATTTCGTTTATACCCGGAGAGAAACCAGTGACCTGATTAGAAGGAATTAAGCAGCGGGGGCCTTTAAAGCATGGATTTCTGCTTTTACATTATTGGATTTGCCGTAGTCTTTTTCAGCTTGTGCCTGGTACTTGGCCTTTTGAAAGAGCCATGACAGGCCTGCAACCTTTACATCCGTCCCGCCGGGAAAGCCTCGCCTTTGAGGCGGGGATGATAGGCGGCCTTTTTGATAGAATATAGTTGACATGTATTTCCTCATATTGTAAGAAACAACAAATGATTAGATCATCGAATATACCTTATCAATCGACTCGGCATAGCAAGCATCTATTGAGCTACCACTTTATTTGGTGCCCTAAGTATCGTCGCAATATTCTCGATGATCCGGCCATAATCGAGATGGTTCGTGCTTCTATTATCCAGAACCTCGAAAGCATGGGATGCACGCTTATTGCCCTGGAAATAATGCCCGACCATGTTCACCTTTCGTTATCTGCCCCTCCCCGCTTCAGTCCGGCTTATCTTGCCGGCAAGATCAAGGGAACATCTGGCAGCGCCATTGCCGCCGCTCATCCATCCTTCAGGAAACAAAAGATTTGGAGTCGCAGTTATTTTGTAGCAACGACCGGAACTGTGTCCACGGAGACCATTCGCCAATACATTGAATCTCAGTGGAAAAGGATCAAGTAGATGCTCAAGGCCACCCACGTCATTCTTCGTCCCTCTGCTGCTGAAAGCGTGATGCTCCGTGCATTCCGCAAGGAAGCCGCCCGCTGTTGGAACGAAACAGTGCGAATTGCCAAAGAATACTATCATCTCAACAACCGGAGGTGGATCGGCGCCAATAACCTTCAGAAGGCCCTCAAGAGACAGTTTCGGTTGCATAGCCAAACCGTACAGGCATTGGCCGACAAGTATGTTGAAAACAGGGCCACGATTGCCTCGTTGCGTCGAGAGGGGAACAAGAAGGCCCGGTATCCCTATCGGGAGAAGCATTATCTCACTATTCCTTTCAAGCAAATGGCCTTGCGGTATGGACCGTTTGGCGAGCTTGTCATATCTCTTTCCGCCGGTATCCGGTTCAATACGGGTTATGTGCCTCCATCTCCGATTCACACGGCAGAAATCCTGTACCGCAAGGGGCGGTACATTTTGAGCGTCATACTTGATCACAAGGAAGCCGAGTCTCGGCCACTTGCTCTTTGTGCCGGTGCGGACCTTGGCGAGATACATCCCGTTGCCGTTTGCAGCGAGGATGGCAAGGCGCTCGTGGTTTCCGGTCGGGCCATTCGATCGGTCAAGCGATACCGCAACAAGGCACTGGGCAAGCTTTCCCGGCAGATCAAGAAATGCACCAAGGGAAGCCGCAAATGGAAGCGATATATCAAGGCCAAAAGGCATCTTCGTACTTGGAGCGAAGATCATCTCCGCGATCTTTTTCATAAAGCCTCACGCAAAGCGATAAACTGGTGCATCGCCAATAATGTGTCTGAACTCGTCATTGGCGATCCCAAGGGCGTAGAGCAGAAAACACGTCAAGAGCGTCGTCTTGGACGCAAGAGCCGTCAGAAGGTTTCTCAGATGGAGTATGGCCGGATGAAACAATACTTGTCCTACAAGGCCAAGGAGTCCGGTATAAGTGCGTGCTTCGTGAATGAACGGGGCACCAGCAAGGAATGCCCGGTCTGCCGCAAGGAAAACAGGCCGGCGGGGAGAACATACCGTTGTTCCTGCGGATATGTTGGGCATCGGGACGCAAAAGCCTCCTTCCTGATGATCAGAAAGATTCATCCCGATATATGCACGCCCAATGTTTTCCATGTTCAGTTTTCCCAAGTAGAACCAAAGTATCGCAAGCGGATACTTCCGGCTTGCGTAGATGGCGCTGGCGTCGCCCTCTGTAGCTCGGCTTAACTCGACCAATACCAGTTGCGCATAGCTTCTGGCACGTTGAGCATTCCCGAGAATCCTCGCCTTTCAGGCGGGGAGTACGTCAACGGAGATATGATGGATCCCAAAATTTGGACAGTGTGCTAAGTTGCACTTGGGGCAAAAGAGAGAAGGACCAAGCAATCTCACCATCGCCTGCGTCCCGTGCAACAAGAAAAAGGGCAACTGGCCCGTCGAGGAGTTCCTCGCCGGCAAGCCGGCCTGAAGGCCGAGGTTTACGGCCTTTCAGATAAAAAACGAGCACAAAAAAACCCCTGCCGTTGCCGGTAGGGGTTTTGTGTTTTGCGATAGCGGAGAGCCTCATCCGGCAGAAACCTGCTGCCTGACGAAATCCTCCACTGCGGTCCTGTCAGTCACGGCATTGTCCACCGCCCAGGTCGTCGCCAACCTGATCAGCCGGCCAACCTCCGGGCCGGGCTTTAAACCCGTAACCTCCATGACCTTGTTGCCGTCGATGACGCTGACGTTACCGCCGGCAACCGCCAGCCCCCAGGTGTTCCTGATGTCCTCCGCCCTGCTGATACGGGCATTGAACATCTCGGTAGCCTGGGGGCTACAGCCGCAAGGAGACCCCAGTGGGGACTCAGCACCAGCTTTGCCACCTTGCTGGCCTTCATTACCATGATCTTGCGGAAGACCATGTCAATGGCCGCCTTCTGGATCATGAGGCACCTCCTTTCCTTGCCGTGCCTGCCTCCTCGCGGAGGTCAGGTCTTACCGGCGTAATGCCAAAAAAGGGCCGCCCGGCCCCCGATGCGCAGCATTCTCTTACGAGGGCTGGTGCGGAAGCGGCGGACGGCCTTTACGTTACTTGGAAGCGGCCTTGCGAGCCGCCTCCGTTTTCAACATCCTTCCCGATCGGGTCACATAGACCCGATATTTAAGGCCCGCGAAGGGCCTGTACTTCAAATTTTTCTTCATCTTACTCTCCTTGCCGTGCCTGCCATTGCTGGTTCAGGAGCTTACCGGCGGGGTAATGTAAAACCAATGCGCTGCTATCGCGTGCGCCCGCGCCAGGGATTCTTGAAATCGCTTTCTCATCCCTGGAGACTCAGCGCCCGCAAGCAGGCCTGGTCAACTTATGTCCGCTCCCCGACCAAAGCCGGGGTAATATCTCGTTCCGTGCCTGCACCCTCGCACTTAAACGGGCGGGTTGAGAGAACGGACCACATGTGAGGCCCTCTCTTTTCAGCGGCGATAAACTTCTTCGCCGCCTCGACTCCGGTTTGAGGAGCTCCCTGCTCCTCAAACCGGAGTCGTCCCGTCGCGATCCCGGCCGCTATCTTTTTTGTACTCTTTTTCATCTCTCCTCCTTTGCCGTGCCTGCATCCTCGCAGATGTCAGGACTTATGCGGCAGTAGGTTTGGCGGTGACGGCTCGCCAGGCCCCCCGGAGCTTCCCCGGAGTATTACTTGCCCGTAAGGAGGGCAATGAACCCCCCTTGCGGGGATAGGGGAAAAGAGATCCGGGTGGCAGGATTTGAACCCGCGACCTTCGCCCATAGCGACGCGCTACCTGACTGCGCTACACCCGGAACTTACGCGAAATCGTTGGGGGAGAGTTGCCAGAAATGCCACGGTGATTAGCGACTTGGAAGGGCGATCCTCCCCCGTAACTTCCTAAGCCCGTGCCTGCTCCCGAAGGGAGTCAGGACTTACCGGGCAAATTTGCCCCGAAGCCCGTGCCTACCCCCGCAGAGGGATCAGGCCTTACCGGGCGATTTGTTGGTTTCGTGCCTGCCCCCGGAGAGGGTCAGGGCTTACCGAAACGTAAAAAAAAGGCGCAAATCATCCATTGGCATCTCTGCATCAATGGCGACTTGCGCCCTTTTCGGTCGGAACCTACTAAACGAACTAATTGCCTATATAATACTTCCCGAAAGGAGGAGGGAGGAAGAAAGAAAATATATCTCTGACCCAGACAGTGGCGCAATCTCCCTCTCCATGGGACGGCAAGGCAAGCATCTCCAAGGCAGATTTCCAAGTTCAATCAATTCGATCTTCGCCTCAAAATATTACAAGTTCAGCCTCCCCTGGGAAGTAATACAGGATAAAGATCAAGGAGCGCATATCGTGTCCCAAACTACCGATAACGTATCTCTCGTTCATCCCAAAGAGAGACTGTACTTCCGAATATCTCTGGCAATTACGTTGCTCGTTTACCTACTCCTCATCATTACGGTTATAGGCCTGATCTATATCGCTGTTGCCGCCTGCATATCTTTGCTTCTGCGGGGGTTGTATGTGGGAAATATCCGAGCGAACGGCATCCGCGTATCGGACAAACAGTTTCCTGAAGTCTATCGCATAGCTTCCGACCTTGCAGCGAAGATGGAAATTCATCCTGTTCCCGCGATCTACGTCCTGCAAGCGGGTGGCGTCCTAAACGCCCTGGCCACCAAGCTGGTCGGCGTGAATTACGTGATCATCTACTCTGACGTGCTGGAGCTTGCCTATGACCAGGGTGAGGATGAACTCGCCTTTGTTATCTGCCATGAGCTGGCGCACATAAAAAGGCGACATGTGGTTTGGCATATGCTGTTTGCACCGGCAATGCTGCTCATGGCCTCCTCTTACTCTCGTGCCTGCGAATACACCTGTGACCGTTACGGCGCCCACTACTGTCCCGACGGGGCCATTGGAGGGTTGATCGTTCTTGCCGCCGGCAAGAAGCTGTATCGGCGGGTCAACGCCTTCGAGTTGGGCAACCAGGTCAACACCGAAAAGGGGTTCTGGGTTTCCATGGCCGAAACCCATGCCTCACATCCCACGTTGCCGAAGCGATTGACCGCCCTGGGGCTGGAGCTGCCATCCCTGCCCGCTCAAAATAGCAGGAGATCGTCTTGAGACGGGTGATCGAACAGGTCAAATCGCGACGGAAGTTCCTGATTGCGTCCTTTATCATCGGCCTGGTCTGCTATCTGCTCCTGGAGTTCGTGTCGGCACGTTACATTGTCGCCTTTACCCGGCAGGGGCACTACTGTCTGCCTTATTCACTATGGCTGATCGACAAAACAAAGCGTCCGGGCCGTGGAGATTTTGCCTGTTTTGTAGGGCGCGGGATTCCGAACTTTGCCGATGGCATCAAGTGGGTAAAGATTTTGTCCGGCATGCCCGGCGACAGGATTGAAACCCGCGTCTATCCCCCTGGAGAAAGGGATTCGCACCGTACCGTAATCGAAGTCAACGGCTTGCCAATCCCGATGCGACTCCAGGGCGTGGTCTATCTTAACAATATGGAATTCAATGTTTACGAGAAAGACACCAAGGGTCGTACACTTCCGATGATTGCGGGGCAGACCATACCTCCAGGCAGGTATTATGTCCACGCCACGTCATCTCGTTCTTTCGACTCTCGGTATTGGGGTTTGGTAGATGAAGAAAATATGGTTGGCAAGGCAACGCCACTTTATTGAGTGCTATCGGAAGTTCCTCTACGGTCTGTTTCTGTCCATGGTGTTCTGGGCCGGCATAGTATTTTTCTTGTTCCTGTTCGGGCACCTGCCGGCGGAGGGTGCGGAGTTTGACTATGGCGATATTCACACAAAGCCGTCGCAGGAAATGCTGGACCGGGCACGCAATGCTGCATCCAAGTTCAAAGAAGCGACGCCGGCCGAGGAGATAGGTAACCTGCGTCAGGAGCTATTGGCCCCTGCTGACACCCGCAGCGTTGACGCCGAACGCAGGAACGATGCCATACCATCGTCTCAGGCATCTGAAGATCAGACAAGCGACACACGTATGTCGCAACTAACCGAGCAGGCGCCTCCTACCCCGCCCCGAAAAATCTTCTACTTTATCTCCTTCTCCATGCCGATGGATTCCATGGCTCGCTCCCTGCTGGAGGTAATGGAACTTCGAAGGCAAGGGCTTGATGCCGTGCTGGTACTTCGGGGTTTCGTTGACAATAACATCAAGGCCACGATAGCCGCGTATGTTAGGCTGATCAAGGAAGCCAATGTTGCCAACATGGACCTCCCGATCAACATAGATCCGCCGCTATTCGAGAAGTATTCTGTAAGTAATGTTCCCGTCATGGTTGCCGAATACGATAGCGGAACCGGCAGGATCACCGGTGATATAGGCATTCCCTATTCCCTGTCCAGGCTGGAAAAGGAAACCGGCGATCACGGCAAGATAGGCCACACCTATCCCATTCAGGAAGAAAGCCTCCTGGATTTAATCGCCCGCAAGCAACCCTTGATCGAGGAGAGGCTGCGGGCAAGAATAGAGACGCTGAAAAAGGAGATGTACGTTTTGAAAAAGCACAATGGTCGCTATCAGAAAGTACAAGAAGACAGGGTGTATCATATTGACCCGACCTGGGAGGTCCCGGAGGACATTCTCGATCATGAGGGCAACGTAGTGGTGGCAAAGGGATCCCGGTACAATCCGGCGGATTACGCGGAGCTTGGCCGGCATATTGTCATTGATGGCAACGACCCCGCCCAGGTGGACATGGCCCTCACCGGCAAGTACCGCACGATGATGATTATTAGTGGCGACATTGCCAAATTGATTGCAACACACCAACAGATGTTCTGGTTTGCGCCCGATGAGCTACTGGGCAAATACCAGATTCAGCGTGTGCCGGCAATAATTGAACAGGAGGGAAAGCTTGTCCGAATCACTGAAAAGAAGCCTAATTAAAGGCGTCCTGGCGCCGGCAATGATGTTGCTGCTGTTGGCAATGGTTGTGGTGTCGCCGGCAAATGCAGACGCGCCTCGCTGCGAAAACAATTTCCCTGATCTGGTCAGCGACATCAACTGGAAGACCTTGTTTCCTTTCCGCCTGGGCGGGAACGTCATCATGAATTACGGGGACATGAAGGACAACGATGCGACCGAAAATGCCGATGATTTTAACCCGAGTTCCATAATATGCTTATGCCATGACAATGCCCTTGGTTTCGACCGCATGGGATCATACATATCGTTTTGGGAACCGGCCCGTGTTATCGAGGTAGTACGGTATCCCAACTGCTTTCCGTTTCTGTTTGGCATGGATTTCGGAGATGCCCTGAATCTCTTTGGCGCTTTCGGCACTCCCGGACAGGGCAATTCACCCAATACGCCTGAGAAAGCGTTCTACAACGTCCACTATTACACATTCCCTGTCATGGCCGTCATGGACCTGATCGTCGGGGTGGAGTGGTGTACGGACTGGTATCAAGACATTGATTTGATGTACTTCTCCGAGGTTGACCCCACCTGGAACAACGACGAACTGTCCATATTCACCAATCCGGAAGCCATCGCATTCGGCAATCCCATTGCTCAGTCTTTGTGTGCCGTGGACTGCCTGACAGCGACCGCCGGTTTCCCCCTCAACGCCCTGTTTTGGTGCTCCGGCTGTTGGGGCAGCATGTATCCGTTTACCGGCAATACCGGCACGGTCGGATCCCCTGTTCGCACCACGAGCCTATTGATGGCACGTCTGCTTTCCCGGCTTGCCCGCCTGCCCATTCCCCCCGCCGTGGAATACGACACCAGTTCATCTACGGCCAAATGTGGGGGCCATGTCCGGCCGATTCTGAAAAAAAGTCAATACAAGTTTCAAACGCTATTCCCCATACCGCAGACAGAATGGTCCCATTCCCTCGGCAGCTCTACCTTTGCCTGGGGTGAACACCGGAACATACCCGCGAAAGGAGAACACCAGATATACATGATGTGGAGGAAGCGGAATTGCTGCCTAAAGCTATTGTGACGTACTCCTCGCCTGAAAGGCGAGGCTTTCCCGGCGGGACGGTAGTAAAAATTACGTCCCGCATCCTGCTTGTAGTCTTTGCTTTGTTTAGCGCACATATTCCCGTGCGGGCCAATGATTTTACGTCTGCCTTGGACACGGGTAAATCGTTTGGAAGTTCATCTGTCAACGCATTTCACCCCCAAAATCTTACCCAAACATTGCAGAATCGCGGGGTTGACTCTACTGCCGACAACATATCTCCTCATATACAGCAGGGACAGACCAACAGGACGCAGTATGAATCGTTCTATACAGACCCAGGAGGAATGACCGCGGCGGCATCAAGCGAAGTTGGCGATTTCGTCAATGATTCATATCAAACAAGAACCCAATTCAATTTGAAGAATGATCCGACAGTTGGAAGCGGCTGCCTCCAAACCGATGGGGAAGGCAAGTGTACCATGTGGAGTCGTTCGCAGGAGATCATCGGAAACACGTATCCAAACTGCGAAGAAGTAAGCATTCCCCGATACGATGAGGACCCAAATTATCAGACTTGTGAAGGCGCCAGACATGCCGAGATTCTGGCATGCGATGTAACGCAACCGGTAAGCGTATCATCCGAAATCATATACACACCATGCGAACAAGCCGAAATAGATTACCGGCCTGGGCAGGTGTATGCTGTCTGCAAAGATTTTTTTGATTACTGGAAGGATTGTACATCAACTCAAGAGGTATTTGATGACTGCAACTGCGAGAACGTGGTGGGTAACTACTGGTGTCAAAATCCCGTATCGGAGTATACTCTGGGCGCACCGCCGTCGGATGCAATAACTCTCGACAGGACACAGCTAGGCGAAGTAATAAGCTGCCGCGATGAAGGCGGTTGGGACTGGGGAACTCACTATGTCTATTCGTGGTATGCCAAATACCGGCATAGTGTTGTTGAGCGGATATTCATTACATACAATTCACCCTGCGGGGATCTGGACCGCCTTGTTGAGAACTGTACCCTGCAACGCCTTGAGCAGTGCGATCCCAATGGACAAAATTGCCTTGTTACTGTTGACAACGGGGAGCCAACGGGCGTGCTGGCATCGACGATCTACCAGACGCACACTCGGGGGCAGCCCCTTGCGTCGTATGATTGCAGCACATGCGGGTCTATGTGTACAAGCTGGATACCGCCAGTAATGAACGAACCCCCTTTCTGCGAAGCTTGGATGTATGGCTGTAATTGCGACATCTCTTGTCAGGTAGATGAGTATGGAACGAACATTTGCGGTTCGCCGACATCATGTTCTCCCATTGTAAGCGAGGGTTGTGTTTCTGGTTCCTGCTCGTCTCTTTCCACTCTTGTAGATCAACCAGCCAATAGCGCCGTGCAAGTGGGAACGGGAATTGCCTACGATCCTGGCGTAGGTGTATGCAGCGATCCCAGTGCAACGGCGGTAGCCTATCAAAATACTTATTACGTTGACCCTCGCGTGTGCAACTCATTCTCGGGATCAATGGAAAACTACATGATTTGCATGGACGGGGAGCACATACAATTAGATAATAACATAAAGAATACCGCACTAACCAAGTCGCAGGTCAGAGAACATACCGCGGCAACCGGACTGGGCGGCTTATCCGAAACCCATGTGCGCATTTACGGTGGTCCTGACATAAAGCCCGTGCTCAATGGATGGCACATGAAAACCACCTGGGGATGCTATGAAGGCGAAGACAACTGCCAGGCGCTTAAAGATCAGGGCTGCACAATGTATGAAAGGACATGCAGTGACCCTGCTGACCCATATTGCAGGAATGTTACTTACACTTATCGCTGTGGCGGCACAGGTGGAATTCTAGGCTACGAGGTAGCGGTGGTATGTGACGGCAATATCCGATGCATGGGAACCGAATGCAAGGATGCGAGCTACGAAGCCAACAAAGATTTCAGCAAGATGGCGCAGGTATCCGAAATAATGAATGCTCTCCGTATGGATAGCACAAACGCGGAAATATTTCCGGGCAAGGTGAAGTCATGCCAAAAGGGGCCGATATTTTGCTGCGATGCAAATACCGGCGGGATGTCGATCGGACAGTACGTTATGGCCCTGAAAGCAGCGCAGACGTTATATTCCACCATGAGCACAGGTATCAATGCGACTGCGGCAGCCATGTCCGAGACAGTTGTAACATCATTTAACATGGTGGGCCAAGCCACGGGGCTTATACAGCCCCAGGTCCTCGTAAAGGAAGCAACAGATGTAACGGTCAAATTAGTGTCTGATCTTGGCACCACAGTAGCGCGGGTTACGGCAGATGCGGCGACCGGCACCACCACCACCGTAACTATGTCAACGGGAGCAGCTCCAATGGTGTCAAGCCTGGCAACTGCCGCTTCAGTCGTTGGATTCGTAGTGGCAGCTTACACCATAGCATCCACGGTATATCAAATGATGTTTGCCTGCACACCTGAAGACATGGAAACAGGTTCATACTTGGGGTTCAACCTTTGCCATTTTGTAGGCGATCTCAAAACGGGCAATTTTCTCGGCATGAAGCTGAAGAGTGAAAACGTCTATTGCTGCTTCAACTCTATCCTTGCCCGCCTGGTCCATGAACAAGGCCGGCCCCAGGTCAGTCGTGGGTGGGGATCGTCGGAACAGCCAGATTGTACGGGGTTCTCCATTGGCGAATTTGCCGCTTTGGACTTTTCGCAAATGAATTTGGGGGAGTACATGCAGTACGTTCAGACAAAAACGAACATATCCCCCGCCGAGATGGAGGCCATTCAGCAACGAGCAATTACGGTGACAGGCGCGGGAGGCTCGTAGCAATCAAACCGGCGAGGATCCCACGATTCTCGGCATTTCTATCTCAACCTCTAATGGCCTGACATCGTGCGTGACCCCCCGGTAAAGCTCGCCATAGGTCCGCAGGTAGAAGTGGCGTTTCGGCAACTGGAGCACCTTGGCCGCCAATATCTGCCTTTCTTCCGTCTCCCGGAGGGATATTCCGCCCCCAAAGGACAGGATCGACTGGAATTTCTTCTTCGTAGGAGATGAATCCTCCATGTACTGTGCCGTTGCAGGGTGATTCACGAGCATGTACATCCAGGTGTTGATGTTGTCGATGATACTGGTTGTCACCTCCGGGCCGACTTCTTCTTCCATCTGTGAAATGCTCTGTGTGTAGAAATGAATCCAGACGTTGGCGCCGCCGAACTTGCTGAACAGCTCCTGCACGCCCCTGTACAGGACGTTGTGCCCCTCATCTAAATGCAGGCATAAAGGGGGATCGAGTTTTCGACTGGACGCAAATACTCGTCCGACCATGCTCTTGATCATGGACAGCAAGACTCTACCGAGAATGTGGGCCGTTCGATCCGTCAGCATGGAACCTGTGTTGCAGAACAGGATTGCGCCTTCTCCCGATTCTATGCGCCTGACGAATTCGTTGTGTTTGGCCTTGCCGATAATCCTCCCCGTCGTACCCGATGTCAGGGCCGAAAGTGTGGTCCTGAGCGACGATGCTACTTTGGCAAAAAACTCCTGGGGCGACGACAAAGTCTGTTCCATGCTGGCCACCAGGTCCTCGCTGCCCGGAAGGTTTTGGATCGATTCCTTGAACCGCGACAGGGTGTGCCACGAAGAATTTTGTTTGACTTGGAGGAAATTGATGGACATAGGCTCGTTTTTCCCCTCCATGGCGTTTTTGTGCCGCTGCTTGAGCGCAAAACCGGCTATCACGGCATGCGAAACCTCCTGGGCCACGGCGATGAAATAATCCTCTTTGGCCTTGATTCCGGAAACGATGTGGTTAACCAGCTCCTCCTCCATATAATAATACGCCAGGGGATCGAGCATGATGGAGCTGTCCGGAAATATCGGGTTCAGCATCATGACCTCCCGGAGCCTTCCGCACTCGGCGGCGGCCTGGCACACCCTGCTTAAAAGCTCAGGATCGCCCTTGGGGTCAATGATCACGACGTTGTATCCCTTCTTGATGTCCTGCTCTACGATGTTCTCCAGCAGTTTCGATTTGCCGATGCGCGTCGTGCCGAAACAGCCGAAATGCCCGCTTCTTTCGGAGTCCTTGATGAATATCTCCTTCTCTTTCATAATATCGTTCAGGTTTACCCCCCATCCCAGGCGGGTTTTCCCGTCATGATGCCTCATCACCGAGCGTTTATCGTTTAGTTCAAGCAAAGCGTCGAGATCGTCCATGTTCAGCCTCCATCATTTCCTTTGCTGTATATTACTTCCGCCCCGCTGTTCCCCTTTTCTTTCCTCTCTCTCCCTTTCGGGAAGTATTATATAGGCAATTAGTTCGTTTAGTAGGTTTCGACCGAAAAGGGCGCAAGTCGCCATTGATGCAGAGATGCCAATGGATGATTTGCGCCTTTTTTTTACGTTTCGGTAAGCCCTGACCCTTGTAACGAGGGTGGGCGCGGAACGTGGCATTACCCCGCCGGTAAGTCCTGACATCCGCGAGGATGCAGGCACGGCAAAGGAGGTGGAATGGGAAATAAGGAAAGGAGGTCCGGCGGGTTGCTGGAGAAGATCAACCGGCTGTGGCAGATAATGACACGGCCAAACCCCCGGCAACACCGCCGGGCGAAAGAAAGAATCTCCGATCGGGAGATCGAGGAGGCCCGGAGGGTCAACCTTGCCCACCTGATCGAATCGCTCGGCCACAAGCCGAGGTGGTTCTCTGCGGAGAAGGCGATGTTTTCTTCGCCTCTCCGGGAGGAGAAGACTCCGTCGTTCACTGTCTCGTATTACAAGGGACGGTGGGGGTGGAAGGATTGGGGAACCAGCGAGTCCGGAGACACAATCGCTTTCGTCCAGGCTTATTATGGTCTCGGCTTCATCGAGGCGGTAAGGAAGCTAAGTGGCGGAACAAACCTTTCTGTCCCGTCGTCCGCCCCGGCGCCATCGGCCCGGAGCGAGTACGACGAGGACAAAATCAAGTTCGTGCGGAAGCTGCACAGCGACCGTATGAGCCTGATGTCCCCGAAGGAACACCGGATAGTCCGGCTGTACTTCGAGGACAAAAAGGTAATTTTTTATCCTGAAATTGCGGTGGTCATGTACCACTCCTTCAAGGATAAAAAGTCATTCGTCGGTATTCCCATGCCTCACGCCCGTTGCATCAAAGGGCTTGAGTGCCGCGAGATCGGCGGTACGGACCGGAAGACTCTCGGTAACAAGACCCTGTGGTACTTGGGTCGGAAGTCTTCCAAGGTGCTGGTCACGGAGTCGATCCTTGACGCCCTGGCCGGCGAAATTGTCCTTTCCGACAGCACCGTATCGCTGATGTCCATCAACGGCGTTGGCAACGTCGGGAAACTGGACGGTGTCCTGGCGAAGCTGAGACCAAAAGAGGTCCTGCTCGCCCTGGACAATGACGCTCCGGGCCGCGAGGCCCAGATAGCGGCGGTGCAGATAGCATCGCGCTACGCGGACAGGGTGATCCAAGTTGATCATCATATCCGTGCGGGCGTGAAGGACCTGCATAAGCTGCTGCTGCCAGCGCAACAATCAACACCTGTCGCAAAGGCGGAATAGGCGGGAGTATCTCATGGCGAAGTTGTCACCGATACAACCGCCCCTTGGTGCAATTTGGGGTGTCCGAACCGAGGGTTATAACGCTTCGGGTTTCCTGAAAGACACCGGCATGTTCTTAACTGCCGGCGGCGAAGGGGTTTATGTTGGGAGCCTTCACAACGAACCCGGCTGGCTACGCCGGGTAAGACCCGTTAAAACGAGAGATATTGAGGGGTACATAATCCGTTACCAGGAAACGAGAGTGAATCTTGGTTATCCGGTCGTGGAAATATGGACTCCCTAAAAGGGCTGGCATCCCGCCGGCCCCGAGGCAGTCGAGGTTCCGCGAATTCCCATGCGGACCAGTCTGTCAACCATAATGAAGCAGTGGCAGGCGCAAGGCGCCGAATGCTTCTGAAAATCCGGGGAGGCGTCCTGCTACCCCCGTAAACCATATCAAAATCAACCCCCTACAACCTGGGCGTGCTCCTGCGGGACACTTTAGCATCCGCAAGGGTGTGCTCACAGTTGCGGGTGGGGATAAAATCCAAACACATACGTGATTTGTGCCGTGAAGCGGCGCTGAGTTTCCAGGGATGAGAAAGCGATTTCGAGAGTCCTTGGCGCCCACGCCCCCAACAGCGGCGCATTGTCTATCCATTACCCCGCCGGTAAGACCTGACCTTCGCGAGAAGGCAGGCACGGCAAGGAGGAAAAATGCAAGAATCGATTTCGACAATATTCGAAGGGGTCAGCGCCCCCGCGTCACTCATGATGGAAGTCAGGGAGGACACAGCCGGGCATCCGATGATCCCTCGGAGGAAGCTTTATCGGTTCCGTCAGGAGCCGATGAGCGACTTCATCGGCTGGCTAAAAGGGGCCGGCGGTTACGACCCTCTCCTCATTACGGGTCCCACGGCCTCCGGCAAATCGTCGTTGGCCGAGCAGGTGGCGGCGCGGCTTAACCAGCCCGCCTACATCGTGCCCTGCCACGAACGGATGGAGGTGCCCGACCTGTTTGGGCGCTTCGTCGTCCGGGACGGCCAGATGGTATGGGTGGATGGTCCGGTCATCGCGGGGTTGAAAGACCCTGCCGGGGCGTGGATCATCATGGATGAGTTCGACTCGATGGAGCCTGGTGCTCTGTTGGGTATTAACCCCGTTTTGGAGGGACGGAAGTTCATAGTCCCCGAAACAGGGGAATTCATTGACCCCGTTGCCAATGGGGCAAAGATCATCTGTACCGGCAACACCGCCGGGATGGGTGACCAGACGGGGGAATATCTCGCGACTAAGCGGCAAAACGTCGCCACGATGGGACGTTTTGCAGTCATGGAGATGGCGTACCCCACAGAGGAGGAGGAGCTTGACATCCTTTCCCTCCACCGTCCGGACCTCCCCGCGAAAATCGGGGAACACATGATCAAGGTCGCCAGCCTGGCCCGCGAGCAGTACATTGCGGGTGAGATGCAGTGCGTGTTCTGCACGCGTTCTCTCATCAGGTGGGCGCACCTGGCGATCTATTTCAGAAAAAAGAAGGGCGTCAATTACCTTATGCACGCCTTGGACAGGGCAATCGGGTTCAAGTATGAGCCGGTTGTCCGGGAGGCGCTGCACCAGTTTACCCAAAGAATATTTGGGAACGACGCCATAACGATTAACTAGGGGAGGGGGTGAACCATGCCTTCTCTTTCCACTTCTGGGTGGCCGGTATCCATTCCGTCTGACGCGGTTGAGGCCGTTTGGCTACGGAGCGACTCCGTGTCCGGCGGCAAGGACTGGATCGGGGTTGCCTGCCCCGATAGGTTTATAGCCTTCTGGGGAAAGACTGGCACGATCAACCAGTCAAAAACAAGGAAGGTTATTGGCACGCCCGTCAGCCACCTGACGGCCGTAATGGCTGGCAAGGTTCAGAAGGGATATGAGGTTATAGCGGAACTGCACGATCCTCTTCCGCCACAATCCAGCAACCCGGCGGCGCCGCCCCCTTCAAAAAAGCAATCCGCGATAGCCAAAATCGTCGCGGCCTGGAGGGATGAGGCGCCCGACGACGGCTGCTTCTGAAAGGAGAGGAAGATGTATCAATCCATCAACCCTCCGGAAAACGCAGAGTGGGGGATTTGTCTCAAAAGGTTTGGAAAGTACTGGATAGCGTTCAGTACCGACAAGCTTTTTTTGACAATAGGCGACATACCGCCCCATAAAGTCACTGGCCGATTTCCGAAATCGCCCGAAATCATTACGGCGATGCTCAAAAAGAAGGAGGGCCAGGGCTACAGGGTGGTGGCCGAGTGGAAACCCGACACACAATGGGTGCCACACGAAGCTGCAACCCCCACAACCCAGACACTCCCCCCTCCCCGGGGAGGCGGCGGCAAGTATGGGAAGCATCACCAGCTCCCAACGCCGCCGCCTAATCGTCCAGTTCCTCCAATACCGCCGCCTAAGCCCATGACGATCATTGACCTGGTGCGGAAGTGGCGCGATGAGGCGCCGGACGACGAGTGCTTCTAACGGGGCCGCAAGGCCCCAAAATCCCATTAAATTTAAAGGCCAAAGCCTGGGCGTGCTCCTGCGGGACACTTTAGCATCCGCAAGGGTGTGCTCACAGCTACGGCAAACATTACCCACGCCGCATAAGTCCTGAACCAGCTATGGCAGGCACGGCAACGGAGGATAAAGTATGAACGAAAACATCCTGAGCAATATCGTGTTGCTCAACCTGGACATTCGCTTGTGGTCCGGGCGGCGCAGACTTGCCCCCGAAGACCTGAAGCTGGCCGACGGGTCGGAACTCCCCCCGGAGTCCCTGGCCCGGTTAGGATCCAAACGGGTCATCGACCCGGAGCGGATAAACGAGTTGTATCAGATCCGCCAGGAGGCCCACCGAATTGCCCTGCGGCACGGCGCCCGTCTCATGGGCGGATACGCCATTCCCACGGGGAGGATGGCCGAGCTGAAGGACCAGCTCGACGCCCTGGTCGCCTTGGGGCGCAAGCTGAAGGCTGAGCTTCTGTCAGACCTTTCCGCTGCCGTAGAGGAGTGGAAAGAGAAGAATCCAGGTTGGGAGGCCCTTATCGACCGGGCCGACATCAACCCGGAAACGGTCGGACGGGCCATCTCCTTCTCATGGCAGGTGTACAACATCGCGCCTGTCGAGGGACAGGAGGAAGGTCTGGAGGCGGAGATCAACGGTCTATCCGGCCAGCTCCGCCAGGAGATCCAGACTGAGGCCCGCCTCCTCTGGAAGAATTCGGTCCAGGGGAAGGCAGAGGTAACACAGCGCACCCTCCGCCCGATCCGGGCCATGGGCAAGAAACTCAACGGGCTGGCCTTCCTGGAGCCCGACCTTGAGGACCTGGTGAAGGAAATCTCCGATGTCCTGGAGACCCTCCCCAAGAAAGGTCCGATCCGGGGCAGGCACCTGGCTGCGGTTTGTGGGATTGTTGGCCTCCTTGGCAACATCCCCGACGCCAAGACGATGGCGGAAGCCGCGGTCAAGGCCGAAGAGGAGGCCGCGCAGAAAGCTATAGCCCTGAAGCAGCAGGACAGCCTTCTGGGGTCTGTGGAGACTGCGGTGACGGAAACCACCGACGCCACGGAGATCCCCCCGGCCTTCGTCATCCAGGGGGCCGGAGAGATTTACGCGGGAGCGGCTCCCCCGCCTCCGCCGCCCGATGAGTGCTTCTAATTCACCGGGGTTGCATGATTGGTGGAAACTTCATTCGTGCAACCCTCTTTAAGATCATTACCCCGCCGGTAAGACCTGACATCCGCGAGGATGCAGGCACGGCAAAGGAGTAGCTATGACGAGAAAAATAAAAACGGTGATTGGCGCACTGCGCCACACCCTGGCCGCCCTCGCCGAAAGGCGGGGCCTCCGCCTTACCGTGGGCGGCGACACCGCCAGCACCAACGGCAAGGTTGTTAACCTGCCGGTGCTGCCGGAGGAGGACGAAGTGGCCGCCCTCCTCGCGGAGGGCTACGTGGACCACGAAGCGGCCCACGTAAGGTGGACCAACTTCTCGGTTCCCAACAACCGGTGGTTTAACATCCTGGAGGACGTGCGTATCGAACGCCTCCAGGGAGAAACCTATCCAGGGGCCAAAATCAACCTCCGGCGGCTGGCGGCCGCCCTTGCCGGCGGGCCGGAGGATGTTGTGGTGCCCCCGGACGACAAGCCAATAGCTCAGTTTCAGGCATGGCTGTTGGCCCGAGAGCGGCGTCTTGTTCTTGGACACGACGCTCTGGGGGGATGGGAGCAGGCCGTGGAGGAGCATTGCCGGAAGCGGTATGGCAATGGCTTCTGTGATCTGTTCGTCAGCCTGGCGGACAGGGTGGCTTTCTGCCAGTCCACGCAGGACTGCGCAGACCTGGCGGATAAGATCATGGATTTGATCAAGAATCCGCCGGAGCCACCTTCCCCGCCGCCCAAACCCAAGCCCAAACCCAAACCCAAATCCAAACCCGATCAAGGCGAGGGAGAGGGTTCGGAAGAAGGCGAGGATGGCGAGGATGAAAGCGAAGGCGGCAACGCTGGTGCTGGATCCTCTGCCGACCAAGAGCAGGGGAACCAGGAGAATCAGGAAGGCGATTCTGGGAGCGATTCCGATTTGTCGCCTGATGACGGTGGCGACCCGTCCGAATCATCCCCCTCCCCCGGTAGCGGAAATTCCCAGTCAGATGACGGGAACGACGCCGACGAGGAAGAAGAGGAAGGCGATTCCGGGAGTGATTCCGATTCATCGTCTGATGATGACGGTGACCCGTCCGAATCTTCCCCCGGCAGCGGCAATTCCCAACCAGAAGATGGGAACGACGCTGATGAGGAAGGCGAGGATGGCGATGAAGGCAACTCATCCTCCGACGCGCAGTCTGGCGGGGAGGATGCCGACCCGTCCTCATCCGGCCCCCAAAACTCACACGGGGCGGGCGGGGAGGATACCGGTCCTGATTCGTCGTCCGATGACAACGGTAACCCGTCCGAATCATCCCCCTCCCCCGATCCTTCGCGCATATCCAAAGCCCTCAAGGCCCTGGCGAACGCCAAGGAAGAGGATGGGGATTCCCAGGACCTGGCGTCCCAGTTGGAAAAGGCCCTGAATGAGATAGCTCAGTCAGCGGCCTCGGGCAACGGCGATTCACCGCTTGTAATAGCGAATGAATCGCCAAACCCCTACAGGGGGGCGACCTTGCCCCCCAAGCTGGAACAGGGGATGCGGGAGGCGGTGGTAAACACCTCCCGCATGAAGGCTCAACTTGCGGGCCTATTGCAGGCGGCCAGGCGTAAGCCTTCTTATCCCCGCCAGATAGGGACGCGGATTGACCCGCGATCCTGCCATCTCATTGCCGCGAAAACCCCGGAAAACCGGGTGTTCCAATCAAGGCACGAGAAGGTGGCGGTCAACACTGCGGTGACACTGCTGCTTGACCGCAGCGGGTCAATGAATTGGGCCAAACAAGACTTGCTGACGCCGGCCATAAAGGCGGCCTACGCAACGAGCGTCGCCCTTAGCCGGGTGGAAGGTGTGGTCCACAATGTCGTCTGCTACGAGGGACTGAACGGAGACGAAGAAGGAGGCGTAACCAGCCTCAAGAAGTTCGAGGAAAAGCCGCGCCCGGAGCACTATAGCGGCTTATACGCCGGCGGTGGCACGCCAATAGCCGAGGCCCTCATGTGGGCCGGCATGGTGCTGACCCATCGCCACCTCGAAACGCGGAGGATCGTCGTGCTGTTCACGGACGGAGAGCCGAACGATCCGAGCGAGGCGGAAAGGGCGGTCGGCGTCCTCCGAAAGAGCGGCGTAGAAGTGTACGCCGTATTCTTCGGCCGAGGTTACAACCGTTTCTGGATCGACGAGGCCAGCAGCAGGGTTCTCGAGGACATCCAGGAACTCCCCAAAGTATTCATAACCCTACTCAAGCAGACCCTTCTCGGGAAGGCGAAGGCTGCTTGAGCCACAGATAAAAGGCGTCCGGTTTCGTACCGGGCGCCTTTTTTATGTCAAATCAGCGATGCCTGATCCGATTCTTCTTCCTCAAGCTCCAGGGCCGTCTGGGTTTTCGGAATTCCACGGTTGAGGGATTTGCCCGTCAATCCAGGTTCTCTTGAGAGATATTCTCTTATAAGCTTTAGGTCCGGCAATTTCAATGCGCTACAGATTGCCTCATCAATAGCGGCCCTTACGGGATCTGAAGAAAGCATCGCTATGGCCTGCAATTCTTGAGACGCCAATTTGTCATAGGCGTTTGAAAGATCGTCGAGTTGTTCATCGGATAGAGACTTTACATCTAAAACCGGCATATTATGCCAAGCAGGTTTTTTCATCTGCATCCAGGCGCTTCTTGTTATAACTCGACGACCATAAAATGATAAGATTGATAGAGAACAATTTAGCCATAGCAAAAGAGCTTGTTCATGTTTTGGCCCTAAACCTTGACCGTCTAATGCCCACCATGTGTTGCCAAGAACATTTTCATTGAACCCAACAGCCAACACGCGATGCGTTATCGTCCAGATTCTTTCCACCAGCAGGATCTTCCCGGATTGCTTCCATGGAGCTCTGCATGGACGCAGGGCGACGCCCCGACCCGGTTGCGCAGTTGAGACGGAGCAGAGCGGTCGCCGGGCTTGTGGGGGATATTCGCCTGGTGTTGGTTGTCAGTGCACGTAGGCATATCCATCCGCTTTCTGCACGATTTGGAAGCGATCGTGCCTTGAGGTTATTTTGAGGCCGGCGAGTGTCTTGATGTCGAGCATTCCTGTTGCTCTTATTCCCGCCATTCTTCCATAGTGTAATCCGGCGTACTTGCCAGTGGTTTGGTTGAGAGTTACCATGTCCCCCGTTTGGAAGCCGTGTACCCTTTTGATTCTTCCGGCGGCAGTACGAGGAAAGCCGTACTTGTCGGATTTCACCACCTGTCTCGTGCCCCGTCCGCAGGCTTTCACCTTCAGGGCTTGCATATCCGGCTTGAGGAACACTTGCCCGCCGGCCTCCCCCACACACGCAGAGTCTATCCAGTGGGCCTTCGGATAATCCTGCTTGGAGCGGTTGAACTTGGTGCGCCCTCCGGACCAGAAGGACACCAGCACGTTCAGGGACTTGAGCGCGTTGCCAATGGCGTACCTTGTAGCATTGATCGCCGCCGCGTCGATCAGGGGCTTCTTGGCCTGGGCGAGTATCTTCCGGAGGACCTCCGGCTTGCCGGCGAGGAACTCCTCGATAGGCTTGTTGCCCTTGTCCTCATTGCACGGGACACAGGCAATGGTGAGGTTGCTTATCCTGTCCGTACCGTGTGGCCCTCGAATGGGTTTCTTGGGGACAATATGCTCGATCTCCAATTGAACGTTCTCCGCCCCGCAGTAGGCGCATTTCCGCCCCCACTTCTCCAGCAGGTACTCCCGGACCTCGTAACCGAACAACGTCCCCCGCTGGTAATCGATACCGCTGATCTCCGGATTCTGGAGCGCCTGGGTGTCAAACCGGACGGTCTCGACGGCGATGGAGGCTACAGGCGCCAGGGCGAGGATCTTCCCCGACCACGTAACGACGTTATTTACCCGTGACATAAGGGAAGGCGGCAGCCATCCAGCGGGCCGGGTACGGTTATTGAACCGAGGCTGGCGGTAGCGGGTATGCCTGTTCCTGCGTCCCCGCCGGATTGCCCTGCGGGAAGTTAAAGCATCCCTAACGGCCAGCCCCCGATGTTCCAACTCGCAGGCCCATACCACTTGGTCCCCCTTCTTGCACTTCCCCACCAGGGCGATCCCCGTGGTTCTGCTGCCGGAATCAATTCGCAACTCTACCGGCGGCACGGGTTCTTCAATCCCGTACTTGAGGATGATCGTGAAGGGTTCCCGGCGATAGACCGCCGCCTTACCCTTCCGCAGGAGCATCCTCGCCCTGGCCGGTGTGCAGGGGCTCAATGGTTTCTTGTTGGTGTCCACTACGAAAACGCGCTGCAAAATCTCTCCTTCAAATTGGGTGGACGGTTTCCCGTCCGGTTACTCGGGTTCCCCCGGTAAAGGTCGCCTCGACAATGTTATCCGGCGGTTTGTGTGCAGGCAGCACTGCTCATTTCCCTGGTCTGCGCTGTTTGACCACCTGCCGCAAGGTCCGGGACTGGCGAAGCATCCCGGAGTGCCTATATATTCGCCGGTAACGTAGCCCGACAACACGTTATGAGCTATCGGGCCGAGTCTGGTTGAGCGAGTTGCCCCATACCGCCGGAGCAGTACGGACAACCAGGATCATCGCTCGTCCCGCACGGACGCGGAATGAGTTGATGATCCAACCAGGCGCTCAACTCTGTGTCTCGTTTCGCTGACATGATTGTTGATCAGCGCGTTGAGAATGATCAAAATATTTGAAATCCCATTTGCCGAAAATGATTATCGAAAGTAAATGCTCTCAATATTTTCAATTCCTGCATGAGAACATAACTCGTACAGTCTGTGAAACTGTACTGCTTATCATGAAATTTCTTGAAATATTTCATCGCTTTCCGAAAATATGCCATGTCTATGTTGATCAGCTCTATTATCTTGCTTGCCATGATTGATTCACCAAACAAGACAGCGGAAGAATGGGATGTCCGAAAAAGAATCAAGGTGATGCTTTCATCGAGGATGTAATCGGACGTGACGATTGTTATCTTCCGTTCTTTGATCTGGAGACTTTTTCCAACGGCATCCTGATGATACTTATCATTCCGATCATGCAAAGCCAACCATGCCGATGAATCCGCGAATATTCTCAATCTCCGTGCCCTCCGTAAAGATACTGATCATGATTTACTGAAAGGTCCCCCTCAGCGGACTCACCCGCTCCCACCATGTTCCATAAGGAATCACATTCCCAGTCCTTCGCTTTTCCCTGCCGGACCGATCCGATAACTGCTTTTCTAACAATGTCGGAAATGGTGGTGTTCTTTTCCTTGGCCTGTTTTTTCAATTCAACAAGCAAATCCTCCGGGAAATACATTTGCGTTCTTTTCAGTGTACTCATAATTCCTCCACGATGTATTTTGATATACACCGCCCTCTGTACTTGTCAAGTTTTTTGTCCAACAGATACCTATACTGATTTTTTTTGCCAATCCCCCCTTCTCGGGAAGTAATATGGAAGAAAGGAGAAGACACATGGAAAACGAAGCGCCTTGCCAAGCCCATAATCCCGTTGAAACACCCTCGCCCCCCGCATCCACCTCCCCTGCCCCCTCCAACCGCCCGGACAACATCTTCCTGGGGCTGTGCCTCATCGTGTCAATATTGGCGGGATCGTTGAGCGGCTGGCTGTTTTCTAAGGCAAACGCCGTTGACGTTTACGTTGTGGACGTAAAAAGCATTGTCGATGATAAGAGGAGAGAGTTGGTTGAGATGTACAAGAAGAATCCAACCAACGAAACGATTGCCGCCGCGGACAAGGAGTTGTCCGATTTTCTGATACAGCTTGAGAGGGGGATAACGCGATTGGGCAGCGGCACTGGCAAGATCGTTCTGCTGAAGGACGTATATCTCGCTGGAAATGCTGAAGACGCAACGGATTATTTGAGGCCTGCCAAGAAAAAGAAAACCGCCGAAGAGGCCGAGGAATAAGGATGTTACCGACCACCAGATATTATAAAACCATCCTCGCCGGCTTCACCGCCCTGATAGTATTGGTTGCATTTACTGCCGATGCAGCATCCAACACCCACAAAAGATGGTGGGAACATCATGATGAGGGCTGGTTCTTCTACAACGAAAAGCCGGAGCCTCCCGACCAGCCGGAAAGCCCTCCCCCGTCCTCCACAGCCGCCAAACCGGACACCAAGGAAGCGCCCCTGGCGACGGAGCTGATCAAAAAGGAAGGGGACCGTCTTCTCAGCGAGGCCATGGTGAACCCGACGGAGGAAAACGTCGTCAGGTACATGCGCTACCAGAAAGAGACGCTGGACATGTCCACAAGGCTTGCCCATATATGGCAGCGCATGCTGATGAAGTATCCCGATCTTTACATGAATACCGGTACAACCCAGGTAGATCACGACATGAAGGAAGCCGTAGATCTTCTGGGCCGCAAGGCCGGCCTGTTCTTCATATACAGTTCCGGCTGCTCGGCATGTCAACACGCGGCGCGAGTGGTGGCCGACTTCCAAAATGCCCATCCCGGCTTTAACGTCGTGCCCATAACGATTGATTCGCCCCTGCCCGGCCTGGAAAACACCAGGCAGGATAACGGGATAACGGCAAGCCTCGGCATCACGTCCGTGCCTGCATGGTATCTCGCTTACCCGGACGAAGACCGTTTCGAGCATATAGGAACGGGATCTATAACCCTATCGGACCTCGAAAGGAGACTTTACCACTATGGAATTACGGAAGATATGCGCCATTATTCTTCTTCTCGCACTTCTGGTGACGCCGGCAACAGCGAACCTTAACGACTCGCTCAACGACATGTTCACGCGTTGGGGCGGTCGGGTAAATGTTACCGATCCGGGAGCATATACGGCACAGACGCGGGGGTTCCTTGTCGGCGGTTCTCTCTCGGCGCGTGTACCGAGTACATCGCTGCAACCGTTCACATGGAAGGAGCCTTTCATCAAGGCCGGCTGCGGTGGTATCGACATCTTCGGCGGGTCTTTTTCCTTTATCAATGCCGAGCAGTTCACCCAGTTTCTCCAGGCCATAGGGCAAAACGCCCTGGGTTACGCATTTTCTCTTGGATTGGAAGCCGTCTGCCCCACCTGCAACGCCACAATCAAACAGCTTCGCCAATATATGAACGACTTGAATAAGTACGGCATGGATTCCTGTATGGCTGCCAAGTCCCTGGTCAACACTGCCGGGGATGCGCTGAACTTATGGGACATGAAATCGTGCGAAGCGGATAAGGGTGCGATAGCCAATGGCGGCTATGATCATGTCGCGGGATACCTCACCTGTGCCGCCGGCAGTGAAAGCGAGGTAAGGCAACAGCTACGCAACAATTCACTCTTGCGGTCTACGAATTACAACCAAGAAAAGCGCAAAGGCGCCCCCAAGGACTCCACGACTCATCAGGCGCTCAAACAATTCCAGCTTACTGCCGCTGAACGACAGGAGATCATGTCGCTGATCGGCACCTGGTACACGCGATCTGAAGAGGGATCGACCTGTCAGCACGCCCGCCCGACGCTGACCCTCGCGGAGCTTGTGGAAGGCGGGACGGTAAAACTGCTCAAATGTGGAACCGGCGGATTCGGAGACAGCGATATTTGCCAAGACGTAACCACCGAAGACAGCTCTCTGGATGGGTACGCCAAAAGAGCAAGCGACATGATGAAGGCGATCTACGAAAAAATCAGGAAGGACCCGGAGGAGGCGCTCACCGATGATGAAAGGACATTTATCAATGCCGTTCCTATCCCGGCTATAGGGACCATGCTCCGATCGGTGTCCAAGGAATCCCCTGATATAGCAAAGGCGCTCATAGACCTCACATCGGAGCTTGTTGGCGCTACGCTGGCATGGCATCACATACAGAATTTCCTGGAAATCTACGAGGGAGGCACCATGAACATTACCGCCTGTGGCATGAAAGAGCAGGACGTGCGCGAACAGATAAAGGTGATCAAGGCTTCCCGCCAGGAACTGTTCGATAAGTATATGCAAGGATTCCAGACTCAGGTGGCCACGATTAAGTTTCAGGCGAGCATCAACGCGGCTATTGCCACAAAATCGAAAGCAGTGCAAAAGGCCATCAACTATCGCATAGGACAATAATTGCCGGCAAAACGGGAGGTTGAGCTTGAAAACGCCCATTTTCTTCAGGAAGCACGTCGTTATTTTCATATCCACGCTACTGTCGGCGCTGTTACTGCCCGACACGTCCTTCGCGGACTCGACCTACGAGGTTTATTCTTACGGCTCCGGTGATTTTCTGGCCGCCGTGTTCAACGGCATTGCCATGATCACAAGCGGGGGTTTTATTCACTCCCTCGTCAAAATGGGCCTGATCCTCATGGTGCTTTACGCCTTGACGACTACCATATCGTCACTCATCAGCGCCGGTGGCCAAAGAGGTCCTGCCGGCGAAATATATCACGGCGAAGGGCCTGTGACCATCATATCGCTGGTCATTACCGCCGGCATAGTCCTGGGGATCTTCCTTACTCCAAAAGCAAACGTGTCAATAATAGACCGGGTCGCTCCAGAACAGTCCCAGGTGGTGGCAAACGTGCCACTGCCGTCTGCCTTCGTCGCCTATATGATGTCCGCTATCGGGGACACCATCGGTAAGGAATTCGAGACGGTATTCAGTCTGCCCGACTCTTTACAGTTCCGCAACGGCGGAATGGCCCTCGGCGCGAAATACACCGACGCGCTGATGAACATCTACCCGCCGAACAGCAGCACGGAGAACATGCCGCCCGAGGCGTCGCTGATCTCCAAAACCATCTCGGAATATTGCATTAGGTGCGTGTTTCCCAACTATTCCAACCTGGACGGGACGAACGGGAGTAGAACAATTGCCCTTGACGAATTGAGCACAACCGATGATCTCATGGAGCATCTGAAACGATCTTTGTACAGGTCCCCGAATGTTACGATCGTCGCCCCCAATGAGGTCGGTTATGCATCTTGTGCGGACGCCATAGTGCTGGCGGATAACCTATGGAATACGCACATGGCCGCCTGGAAGAAAGACCTGGAAACCAAGCTGTCCGGCAACAGCGGCTTAACAGGCATCGTTTCTGCCAGCAATCCCATAAACCTGGGTAGTGGAGCCTTGACCAACGAAGTATTCGCAAGATATTTCCCTGATAGCAGCACCGACTACGATGAGATGCTCAAAACCCTGGCGCTGATAAATCTCATCCGTGACTCTTACAACGCATATTATGCGTATCTAAGCGGCTCGTCCAGCGCGGCGGACACAATATCACGCAAGGCTACAACCTCCGGATGGCTGACGGCGGCCAAGTTCTTCAATAGCCTCGTCCACACCACGCGGGCCATTGCTGAAGGGCTGATCTACGGCATGTCGGTCCTACTGCCCCTGTTTATCGTCTTCGGCGGCCTGTCCGCCCTGCTTTTTTACGGCAAGCTGGCCTTGTGGCTGCAAATGTGGGTGCCGATCTACGTTCTGATCAACCTGTACGCCGACGTCGAGGTGCAAAGGGTTGTCAGCAATATTCTGCTTACCGATACCTACAAGGGACCGTCTTTCAGGTCCGTAGATCAGATAGCGCAACAACTTGAATTGACGTTGGGATACGTCGGCATACTATCGCCCGCCGTTCCGGGACTGGCCTGGGGGCTGGTGTCCGGCGGGTCATATGCGGCAACGCATGCTGTCCGTACCTTCGGGGGACAACATACCGTGGCAACGGCCCAGAGCACAGGTACGCAGGTCATGGGTATGGGCAACATATCCATGGGTAATCACAGCATCGATAACGATACCATTGCCGGAAGCTCCATCCTGTCGAGCCAAATGGGGCACCAGGCAAGCGTCGTGAAAGGCGAAGCAACCGTAAAGATGCTGACCCACCAAATGGGTACATATGGGGGAGCAAGGGGGTACGCGGAGACCCTGGCAAATACTCTTGCCATACAAGACACGCAGAACATCGGCGCGGCGGGAGGAAGCATGACAGCGGCGGGAGGTGACTGGCAGAATTTGTCGAAGATGCATGAATCTCTCGGGGCCGCAACAACAGGCGGCGGCGGCGGTATGCTGGCGGCGACGGGAGGAGACGTCTCCCTAGTGGCGAAGGCAGCCAGTGCAAACGCTGCCGGCGGAACCGGCGTTGGACGTGGAAAGCTGGATGCGGCCAACGGTAGTCTGGTAGATGTGGGGAATGCTGGCTACGCAGCGGGGGGAAAAGAATACTCAGGTATTACCGGGGAAAGGGACGGTGCAGGAGGCGTCGGTAATCTATGGTCTGCCACATACGCAGCATCATATGGAACGATGCACGGCATGATCGAAGCAGCCAAGAAGAGAGCCGAACTGACCGGCAGGGGCAACTGGAACGCCGCAATAGCCGACCACGGCATAGTTCGTTCATTTACTGAATATGCAAAAACACTCGGCTTCGAGGGCTACCTGAAGGAGGTGGGGTTCGGAAGCGCGGCACGAGCCGTGACCCTGGGTGAAGTCCAAACCCATTTTGACCGTATGGGCACATTCGCCATGGGAAAGCTTGCCGGGCACGACATGGACACAAAGGAAGGCAGGGAAGGCTTCTACACGCAACTGGCAACCGCCAAAGGCGTGGATGTAGCCGTTACCGGTAAGAACGCCGGCATTCTCAATGCGCAGATACAAGCCATGGGCGGTAAAACCATGCTGAAAGCAGGCGATGTCGCAAGAATACAGGGAACGGAAGGTCAAATAACGAATATAACGGCGGCGAAGGGGGTGCGACGCACAGACGATGATTACCAGAAAAAAACAGAGGGAAGCGCGTACCTCAGAGACAACTCCCATATCGATACCGCAAAAAAGGTTGTTGATAGAAGCACCACCATAGATACGGGAACAAATATCAACAGCCTATACAAAGTTACAACCGGAACCGATAAGCAAGACATCCAACGCGACCTCAAGATCAGACCGGAAGGCACCTATAGTTACGGCCCACAAGGAAAACTCGTAACATCCAGTACAGACTTCACCCAGACGGAAAGGACAGCAGACCTCGCAAAAGGCGCTACAGTTACTATAAAAGATCAGGACGGCAATGTTGTGAGACGGGAAAGTGTGGCAGGAAGCAAAGAACATGAGGATGTCAACAAGGTAAGCAAGGACGGCGGCGTTGATTACAGGGGAATGGGAAGTGCGGAGACAAGGACTTTGTTTGAATCATTGGGTTTTTCAAAGGAAAACGCACAAGACATCACCGGTGCCGGAGGTTATGCAGTAGATAGCGTCTCTAAACTTGCCGGTCAATGGTTGACTATCCGGCCTGCCGTCATGGGGAAAGGTGCTGCTGCCACTGGTGGTGGTGCTGCTGCTGGCGGAGGAATAACGCAAGAAAAACTTGATGCGGCTAATCGTCACGTTGAGCGCCTTGTAGCAGACCAATGATAATGTAAAAGGATAGACAAATTGCCGAATTGGATATTGCCGTATAAGCAAATTGCGTCTGATTATGGCTTGTTCGTTATTTTCGATCAGGACATAGAATCAGAAGAAGATCAAACTCCTGAGTATCAACTTGCCAAGAAAGACGACTTATTTCTTCTGCAAATTGGCAAAAGACACCTTGTCCTTCTTGATATGTTTGTCTTGGAATGCTTGATAAGAACGAGAAAACTTCTTTTTGCCGTTAGCAGCAAAGAAGAAATCCACGGAAACATAATTGGCGTTTTGGAATTAAACGAAATTTCGATTGGGAAAATTGTAGCCCATCTTGAAGCAGCTATTTCTGCCGAACAAAAACATTCCTGACTCGCAAAAACAAAGGCCGCTCTCTCGAAAGAGGCGGCCTTTTATTTTCTGTTGTTGTTAAACCACCATAGCCACGCGTAGTTGTAATTTCCACCGCCTGGAGACAAGAACACCCAGACAAATCCGAAAACAATCAAGCCCAAAAGCAATCCCCATAGAGGTTTACCTGAAGAGATATAATGAAATAAGGACATGTTAGAATCTTTATAAGCCAACATAGTCCCCCCCCCCGCCAGTCCTACCGCAATCACCAGGGACGTAACCCACCTGGCCCTCCAGCTCATGTCGGAGATTTGGAACTCGCAGGCATGCCTGATCCTGTCCCCAATCGTCGGGCGATCCCAGAACTTCTTTCCAAGCAGAGCGTGGCAGTTTGGGCAGGTGACATGCACACGCCCGTCAGCAAACTGGCGAGCAAATTCTTCAACCACAAATCCAGTTCCCTTTGGCTTTCTGTCCACCAGAAAGTATTTGCACTCCGGACAGGCAATGTAATCCTTGCCCTTGTCGAGCCACTCCTGCTCCAGGGCATCGACCGGCGTCCATCTCATTTTTCCTCGTACTGCCATAATTTCTTCACCTCCTTTCTATCCTTTCTATATTTTCTATTCGTTCTATTCTTTCTATTATGGCCGGGCGATCAGGGCTGTAATGTGCGCTTTTTGCTTTTACAGCAGACGCATTTTGCAACAGGTGCCCTTTTCGCACACCCATTTTGTATTACTTTGAGGCATGAAAAAAGGTTTGTCAAGCTTTTTTTTGCACAAAACAGCATATATTGTGGTTGCCGGCATGAGAACACAAGATGTAGCGTGGGCGGTGAAAAGCTGCCCCAAGCACCTAACAGTGAGCTTCTGGTTGCTCTTGACATGCAGCATAAATGCTGTATAATAGCAACCAATGAGTGGCAAGGAATTGATAAAAATCCTGGAAGAAAACGGTTGGATTCTGGACAGAATATCCGGTAGCCACCATATCTTGATAAAAAAGGACTGCCGTTCCATACCTATCCCGGTACACGGGAAAACAGATTTGCCAAAAAGTTTGGTTCAGACCATTTTGAGGCAGGCAGGAATAAAGGAGAAATAAATATATGTTGAGGTATCCC